>Ga0302177_10004084_pt1 | contig 10161 bp, 7 predicted proteins | sample I_Palsa_E1_2_FD_198780 | JGI IMG/M metagenome (GOLD analysis project Ga0302177, IMG submission 198780) | Peat permafrost microbial communities from Stordalen Mire near Abisko, Sweden - I_Palsa_E1_2 | ecosystem: Environmental > Terrestrial > Soil > Palsa > Peat permafrost | place: Sweden: Abisko... | reverse complement strand
GGCACGTTTCTTCCCGCTTGGTTTACCAGTACTGGGTACAACTTCCCGCTCAACCTGGTCACCACCGTGGCCGAGTTGTATATCGGGTTTCTCGTTGGAGCGTCATCGAACCGTTCCGAACGCAACTTGGAGGACACTCTTGCTCAGATTGAGACGCTAGAGAAGGGGCTCAGTACTCTCATTCAGGAGAACACCGACTTGACCACCAGAGTGAAGTCGGACACGGCTCTGCTTCAAGATCTTCATCTGCATGTGGCAGCTCTGACCAAGGCAGCCGGTCTCGACGTTGAAAAGTCTGCGCCAGGACAGCCGCCCACGGCATAGCCTTACCGCTTCGGGGTTACGGTGAGTCGAGAGTTTTGGTGACGCGCCCCACCTGGTGGCGAGACGCGCGTTTGGGGACACTTCCGCCAACATGCCAAACCGAGTGGGTCATCGGCTTCCTTGCTGACGTCAGTTGCCGGAAAGAGCCAGCTTGATAACCTCGTCGTGGGACATAGCCCCTCCCTCGCTATACAGGCGCTCAAAGTCGTTACCGAGGCACTCACGTAGGACCGTGATGTCGCGTTCCCTTATTCGCCCCTCGAGACTCTCCCATTGGTCTGAACTCGCCAAGAGCAGCGCGTCCGCCCCGCCGTGTAACCGGGCGGCACGCTCGGTCTCATCGAGTTGCGTGGCACAGCACGCCAGGCCCAAGACAGTGTACGGAACCATCCAAGTAATACCGGTGAGTCGAGCCGACCGAAGTACATCGGATTGGTACGACGCAGATCCCCGAGGATCGCCTTCCTGGAGCAGTACCCAGCCCAGGTTGTTGTACATGGTCATCGTTCGAGCACCCAACTCGTTTCCCACCAGGTTGAGCGCCTCCCTCAAGTGACGCCGGGCATCGGAAAGGTTGCCTTGGTCGATCAGGACGAGAGCGTAATTGTTGCGTAAATGTCTTTCAGTTTGGTGGTCCTCGGAGCGCTCGACCAGTGCAAGCGCTTCGAGGTAGACGACCTCGGCACCCGCATCGCCTGCTTGATCCAGCACAGATGCGAACTGGAAGAGGGCCATGCCGAGGACCACGGGATCATCGATCTGCCGGGCCAACGCCACCGCTTCGGCTCCTGACTCAAGTGCCGCCTGGTCATTTCCGTTATCGGACAGAGACCTGGAGTATCTGGACTGCACCTCGGCCTCCAGCGATTGGTTCCCGGCTTGCCTGGCGAGCGGGAGTGCGTCCGAGATCGCTTCGAGTGCGAGCCGGCGATCGACATGATTTACCAGTAGGCACTTGCAATAAAGAGCCTGGCTCAGACGAGTGGGCGTGATGCCCGACCCGACGTGGTCAAGGGCCTGTTCGAGGATCGCGAGCACCTGAGCAGGCAGGCGGGCCTCCCGCCAGTAGCGCCGCACGGACCAGAACTGTTCAAGGACCCGGTCTGCTCCTTCGGGCGCGGCGAGGGCGTAGTTGAATGCCGCTCGAAGGTTCAGATCCTCGACGTCGAGGCGGCCCATCCATTGGCTGTACGAACGACCTTCCAGGTTGGGCGCGGCGAGTTCAGCGAACGCCATGTAATAGTGAGCGTGAGCACTGGCAGCCAGATTTGCCTCGCTCGCGTCGCCTTGGCCAGCTTCGGCGAGTCTCTCCGTTCCGTATTGGCGCAATGTCTCCTGGAGCCGGTAGCGGACTTCGGTACCCCGCTGTTCCGCCACTACCAGGCTCTTGTCGACGAGGGACGACAAGAGGTCGGCGATGTCCCAGTCTGGGATGTCGTCAAGAGCGCACACCCCTTCAGCTGCCTCCAGATCGAACCCGTCGACGAATATTGAAGTCCGTCTGAACAGCGCTCGCTCGGGGCCCGAGAGCAGGTCAAAAGACCAGTCCACCATCCCTTGGAGTGTTTGTTGACGGGGAAGCGCCACCCGGCTTCCTCCCGTGAGCAGCCCGAAGCGGTGTTCCAGACGGTCGTGCAGTTTGGCCAGGGACATCGACCGGAGACGTGCCGTGGCCAACTCCAAGGCGAGGGGCATTCCATCGAGCCGTCGACAGATGGCGGCGACCAGCGGGGCGTCGTCATCAGTAACTTCGAACCCAGAGGCTTGCGCCGTCGCTCGTTCGATGAAGAGGGCGACGGCACCTGATCCCGCCAAATGGGTCCGGTCGTCAACCTGCTCGGGCGGTAGGGAGAGGGAGGGCACCCGGTAGATAACCTCACCTTCGATACGCAACGGCTCCCGACTGGTCGACAGCAGTCGGATCTCGGGGCAGTTTCGCACGATGGCATCGGCCACGGCAGCACAGCCGTCGAGCACTTGTTCGCAGTTGTCGAGGATGACCAGACGACTCTGCGTGGAGAGGACTTCGACCAACGTGGCAACCGACTCGTGTCCCGACTGCTCGCCGATTCCCAAGTCACTCAGCATCTCCGAGGCCACGAACGCGGAATCGGATACGGCAGCCAACTCCGAGATCCAGACCCCGTCTGAGCTGTCGGGGAGCACAGCACGACCGACTTCTATGGCCAATCGTGTCTTGCCCACGCCCCCCGAACCGGTGAGGGTTACGAGGCGGTTGTTCCCGATGAGCTTGATCACTTCGGCCACCTCGGTGTCCCGCCCCACGAAACTCGAAACCGGCTGGGTCAGGTTGGTCGGATTGGCCAATCCAGCGGGGTCCTCGATGTGAGAACGAAGGGGCGGAAACGCCGACGCAACTCCGTCCATCGTCAGTTGGAAGACCTGCTCGGGGCGATCCATGTCCCTCAGGTGGTGAGAACCGAGGTCGACCAGGTGCATTCCGGAGGGCAGGCGATCGCGGACTAGGACCACGGTGGCCTGGGACACCACCACCTGGCCGCCGTGGGCCGTGGCCTCGAGCCGGGCGACCCGGTTGACGGCCGGACCGAAGTAGTCGCCGTCGCGCTCCTCGCACTCGCCGGTATGAAGGGCCATTCGCACCCGCAGGACGGCGTCGCCGGGCCAGGTCTCGGCGTGCAGTTGTCGCCGGGCCTCCCCGGTCGCCACCACCGCTTCTTTGGCCGAGGCGAAGGCGGCACAAAAGGCGTCTCCCACGGTCTTAAAGACGTAACCCCCAGCCTCCTCGATCGCCGTGCGCATCAGGGCGTCGTGGCGCTCCAAGGCCGTTGCCATCGCTTCAGGGTGTTGCTCCCAGAGCCGGGTCGACCCCTCGATATCGGTGAAGAGGAGGGTGACCGTCCCGGTCGGCAGCGCCATGTTGAGATTCTGCCCTACCGGAGCTTTAGGCCACCAGGGAGTCGTCAGGGCCAACGGCGAGCCATCCCGCCTATCGTCACCCACCCGCCGTGTGGCGCCCTTTAGTATCCCTGTGCTTTGGCGCTCCCCCGACCGCACTACCGGCCGGGCGATCCGGCGTCACGTTGAGATCTCTCGCACTTTTGTGTGTAGTCGGTGACCTGAGACCATAGACAAGCACCAGGACCGTCAAACCGGCGAGAACGACCGCTGGTAGTTACAGTGTTACGGAAAGTCGAAGGATCTGGCTTCTAGAGGGAGGGAAACGTGTTCAACAATGTGGTCGTCGGGGCCGATGACTCTCTGACGGCCCTCCAAGCCGTGATGGCTGCTGCCGGTATCGCGCGACTGACGGGTGGAGTGCTTCATATTGTGACGGCCTACGATCCGAAATCGGTTCGTATGGAGGACCTCCCTGCGGAGTTCCGCCAGGCGAGCACCGTCCACCCGGCCGACATCCTCCTCGATGGATTGTCTCGAATCGTTGAGCAGCAGGGGCTCAAGCCGGTAGTTCACGCAGCCTCCGGTGACCCAGTCGACGCGATCGTTCAAACCGCAGAACGGGTGGAGGCAGACCTCATTGTTGTCGGGAACAAGGGAATGAAGGGAGTCCGACGTGTACTCGGGAGCATCCCGAATTCCGTTGCGCATGGCGCACCGTGCTCGGTGCTCATCGTGGACACCGACGCTGCGAGCTGATCCACGCAGCGCCGCTGATCACAGCCATCGCCTCTGGTGTTGCGCAGACGGCGGGTACTTGATTTGCGACTTCTGGATCTCCGACGCCGGACCGGGCAGCATCCCGGGGGAGCCTGATCGGTTCCGACCCGCGGTGCTCGCCTGATAGGGAAGATTCAGTCCGACTTATTGATCGGGTCCAACATCTCAATTCGGCGAGCAAGATTGACAGCATGATCGCCCAGTCGTTCATAGAAACGGGCCAACAAGGTGACTTGAGCACCGATTGCCGTGGGCATGGTCTCGGCTGCAATTTCCCCGATCAACCTGTCGTGGAGGATATCTATCTCCTCGTCATCTTCATGCAACGACACTGACTGCGCAGATCGATCCGCATACGCATCGGCGGCGTCACGCCACATTTCCAGGGCGACTTCGGCCATGCGCTGCACAATGCCTCGGCTGAGTGGGCTCATTTGGGCGCCGAGGTTGCTGACTGCTCGCTGGGCGATGTGCTCCGCCAGGTCTCCGCTCCGTTCCAACTCGGGCAAGATCAGGAGGATTCCCACAAGGTGTCGCAGGGAATCGCTCGGATTGGTCGTTTCGTCGATCTGCTGCCAGACCATCAGCTCCACTTCGGCTGTGAGATCGTCCACCATTTGGTCGCCCTCGACCACGCCTGATCCCACGGAGGCGTCATTGCCCAACAACGCCTCCGTGGCTCTGGCCAGGGCTTCTGACACCAAGGCGAACAGCTGGATCACTCGGGCTTCGATGGGGTCAAGTTGTTCAGGTGCCGGGTCCATCGCCACCGCACGCTAGCTGGATAGATAACGAAGAATTCGCGTTTTGTTCGCGTAACGTTCATCTTTAGATGGTCTGGGAATTACCCAGGGCAGCAAGAGTTGGGCGTGCTTTCAACGCGAGCAGGAAAGATCACCACCCGGGGCACGCCGGCGGAACACGCCGAGGCACGCCACCCCGGCCCAGGTCAAACGGTTACTGACCTCCTAAACGAGGCTCCAGCGAGCAAATTTCACCGCCGCACCGTCATCATTTCAGGAGTTGGGTTCTTCACCGATGCCTATGACCTCTTCGTGATCGGCACGGCGGCCGCCCTGGTGGCGTTGCAATGGCATCTCAGTACGCTCCAGACCAGTTGGGTCACCGGAGCGGCGATCTTGGGTGCTTTCATTGGTGCCTTCACTTTTGGCCGTATCGCCGACGTGATCGGCCGCAAGAAGGTCTACGTCACCGTGGCCGTGATCATGATCTTCGGGGCGGTTGCCTCGGCCTTCGCCCCGGACTTCATACTCCTGGTAATAGCTCGATTGGTGCTCGGCCTGGGCATTGGCGGCGACTACCCGGTCTCGGCGGTGTTCATGAGCGAGTACTCGAACCGCCAGGACCGGGGTCGACTGGTCGGCCTCGTGTTTTCCATGCAGGCGTTGGGCTTGATTGTCGGACCGCTCATCGCTCTCTTGCTTTTGTCTTCGGGTATCGGCGACGGGTTGACGTGGCGCATCCTGCTCGGCCTCGGGGCCGTACCGGCCGCCGCTGTCGTCTACCTTCGTTCCAAAATGCCCGAGTCACCTCGGTACCTTGCTCAGGTGCAGGGTGAATCGGCGAGGGCGGCACAAGATCTGGAGCGTTTTTCCGGCGGCGTTATTGCCCAGCCCACTGATTCTGATGCCGCCCCGGCGCGCTTACAGCTTCGCGGCTTCCTGTCCAACCGTCGCATGCTCAAACTCATAGTGGGCACCGCCGGAGCGTGGTTCCTGTTCGACTACGCCTACTACGGGAATACGTTGTCGTTGCCTGCCATCTTGAAAGAGGTCAATCCCACCGCGACCCTTGAGACGAAGCTGTTGTGGTCGCTCGGCATGTTCGTGATCTTTGCCCTACCGGGCTACTGGCTGGCGGTCACCAAGATGGACCGTATCGGCCACCGGCGTTTGCAGTTCCTCGGGTTCTCCGTCATGGCGTTGTGTTTCGTGGTGCTGGCCATCGTCCCTGCTCTTACGCAGCACGTGGCCCCATTCTTGGCAATCCTCGGTCTGAGTTACTTCTTCATTCAGTTCGGCCCGAACATGACCACGTTCGTATTGCCCTCGGAAGTGTTCCCGGTCAGCATGCGAACGACCGGCCACGGCATCGCGGCAGGTATTGGCAAGTTAGGGGCATTCGTTGGGGTGTTTCTGGTGCCGGTTCTCCAGGACCACATCGGTCTGCGTGGCCTCTTGGCCGTGGCAGGCGCCTCGGCCGTGCTCGGGTTCTCCGTGACCTCTGTGCTCCCAGAGCCAGCAGGGAGGACGCTGGAGGATGTATCAGCCGACGAAGCATTGGTCGCACCTGTTCGAGTCACGCCGGTGGCTGCAGACGGACCTCCCGCAGATTCGGAGCTCAGAACCGCATAGCGCCTCAATCAACCTCGGCGAGCATTTTCTCGAGAACCTCAACGCGTCCACTCAGCGTTGTCACCGTGGACCGGAGCTCTCGAACCTCTCTCTCGCTTCCTTCGAGGGATCGCACCGAGCGATCGGAGAGCTCACGGTATTCCTGCTCTTTCTTGACTCCCACCCGGGCCTTCCAGATTGAGGTCACCGGCCACAAAATGGCCGCCACGAACAAGAATACAAATGCCAACGAACCAAAGGTCCACCACATTCCGCTATCAACCATGTCCATTTTCTCCTTCTCTGTTGGCGACGGTCAGCGTCGCTGCTGCTGTTGCGATGAGGTCTGGCGTGAGGTTCCAAGAGAATGGTGTGACGTCGTAGAACTTCATCGACTTGCCGTCTTCGGAGAATTCCAGTGCTGACGAAACCAATCCGGCCTGCTCGAGCTTTCGCAGGTGGATTTGCAGCAGGGGCCTGCTGATTTGGAGTTCGCGTGCAATTTGGCTGACGTAGTTCCGGCCCCCGCGGAGCAGCCTCAGAACCCGGAGTCGGTGTGGGTTGGCTAACGCCTGCAGCACTCCGAGAAGCTCATCTCCCGAAACAGCCTGCGGGTGTGATTGGTGGGGTGTCCGCATGCAAGTATTAGTTTGCAGGTGCAAACGTTATTTGTCAAGTTCTCCGGGAGAACGTGCCGAAGTACGGGCAAGACAATTCGATCTCGCGGTACTCCTCGGCTCCGAGTCCCCGCGATTGGCCCGGCAGGTCTCTCGAAACCCCGGGGGTGAGCGCCGCCTTGCGGGTTGACGCAGCCGCGGGTAAGTAATGTCGACGCTCGTACGGCCACGAGTTCAGGCGTGGTGCACTGGAATGGGGGGGGATGCGAAATCCGAATGACCGGGAGGCAGTACGGGTGGTGCGGCGAGGGACCGCCCTCTTGCGGGCTGGTGCAGCTATCGCCGCCCTCGGGGGAGCACTGACGCTCGGCGCCGCCACGCCGAGCGGCGCAAGCAGCCCGACCCCGGTCACGAAGGCCAGCACGAGCGCGCTTGGCGTAACGGCGACCACCATCAATGTGGTCTTCCCGCTGGTCTCGTTCAGCAGCATCGAAGGAGAGTTCGAGATCGCCTCTGACGCCGAGTACGGCGAGCAGGTCAAGGCCATCCACCTCTTCGTCAACCAGATCAACGAGGCCGGTGGCATCAACGGCCGGAAGATCCACCCGCTGATCCAATACTTCGATCCCACCAATGAAGCCGAGCAGCGATCGCTGTGCAAGCAGTGGACCCAGGGCAGTCCTCCGGTGTTCGCCGTTCTCGACGGCCTCGGCGGTTGGGCCGAGGACAACCAACTCTGCATCACCCAGGAGGGCCATACCCCCTTGCTCTCCCAGTGGACCACGACCACCAACTGGACGACGCTCGGCTCCCCCTACCTGTGGTGGACGGGGGCCGACGACGCGCAGATCCTGGCCGCCACGGTGAGCTGGGGCAAAAGCTCGGGCCGGCTCGGCGCGGGCAAGAAGGTCGGCGTCGTGGTCTCGGACCAGGAAAGTGACCAGGACGCGCTCAATTCGTACCTGTTGCCAGACTTGAAGAAGATCGGCATAACCCCTCAGATTGAGACGATCTCGGCCGATCTGGGCGAGACCGCCAGCACCGACTCCGATGCCACACTGGCGGTGGAGCGGCTCAAGGCATCCGGTATCGATTCGGTGATTCCCCTGCTGCCGGAAAACGCCTTCGATCCCTACATCACTGCCGAGACAGCGCAGAAGTACTTCCCCACCCTCATCCTCAGCGACTACGAGACCGAGCTCGAGGTCGGGCTCGGTCTCATCGGGAAGACCTACGACAAGGCTCTCAACGGTCAGGAGGGTGTGACGGCGGAGACGCTGGGCGGCATTGACGATCCGCGGCCGGAATCCGATGGCGGCTATGACCCGGGCGTACGCAGTTGCTGGACGACGTGGCACAAGGCCTACCCGCAGATCCCCAAGGGGAACGAGAACGACGACATCGAGGAGCAGGGACCGGTGCAGGGATGGTGCCAGGAGATACGCCTCTTCGCCCAGGCCGCCACCATGGCGGGTAAGGATCTCAACCGGCGTACCTTCGTCGAGGCGATGTCGCGCATAAAGAACTTCCAGGGCGGATTCTCGCCGGTCCTGACCTACGGGCCGGACAAATTCGCTGGCCCGACTGAATACCGGGTGGTCAGTCTGCACGACAACAACCCACCCAGCAGCCAGTGCAAGATCCCCGCCGGCAAGTTGCCGCCGCAGGGTCGCTGCTGGGTCGTCGTCCAGTCCTGGAAGCCTCTCCCTGCGGCTGGATGAGGCGTGTTTCAGGCATCCCGGTGGACAGGTTGACAACGTTCAGGCCCTGGCGGACCGCTCCATGATCTCGTGGCGGCACGCGTGAGCGAGCCCTGGTGGCGGTCGGCTGTCCTCTATCAGATCTATCCCCGATCCTTCGCCGACTCCGACGGAGACGGCGTGGGCGATCTGACCGGCATCATCGAACATCTGGACCATTTGCAATGGCTGGGTGTCGACGGCCTTTGGGTTTCTCCCATCACGGTGTCACCCAATGCTGACTGGGGATATGACGTCTCGGACTTCTGCGCCGTCGAGCCCGACCTGGGCACCCTCGAAGACGTCGATCGTCTGGTGGCCGAGGCTGGTCGTCGAGGCATCAGAGTCCTCATGGACCTCGTGCCAAATCACACCAGCGACCAGCACCCGTGGTTCCTCGACTCCCGGTCGTCCAAGACGTCAGCCAAGCGCGACTGGTACGTCTGGGCCGACCCCAAGCCCGATGGTTCTCCCCCGAACAACTGGGTGAGCAGCTTCGGGGGTCCGGCCTGGGAGCAGACCCCCGAAACGGGCCAGTCGTTCATGTTCAACCATCTGAGCCAACAGCCCGATCTCAATTGGTGGAACGAAGAGGTGCGATCGGCCTTCGACGACATCATGCGGTTCTGGTACGACCGCGGCGTGGCCGGCTTCCGGATTGATGTGGCCAACGTCATCATCAAGGATGCCGAGCTGCGCGACAATCCGGTGGCCACCGAGGACGACGATTTCGAGGCGCAGATCTTCGGGCAGCGGTGGGTTTACAACGCCAACCGACCCGAAGTCCACGAAGTGCTCCGGCGATTCAGGGCCCTGGCCGACAGCTACGACGAGCCCCGCGTGCTCATCGGCGAGACGCCCGTCCCGGTCGATGACCTCGCCCGGTACTACGGCCAGGGAGACGACGAGCTGCACCTGGCCTTCAACTTCAATTTCATCAACGCGGCCCTTGAGGCTCCGGCAATGCAAGCAGTTGTGGAAGAGACCGAGGCGGCGTTGCCGTCCGACGCCTGGCCGGCGTGGACGGGGTCCAACCACGACATGTTCCGCTTTCCCACCCGGTGGGCCGGCAATGACCCGACCAAGGCCCGAGCGGCGCTCGTCATGTTGCTGTGCCTGCGCGGGACACCTGTGCTGTACCAGGGCGACGAGATCGGGCAACTCGATGCCACCTTGACTCAGGAGGACTTGCGGGACCCGCTGGGAGTGCGTTTCTGGCCGTACTACGCCGGGCGTGACCCCGGGCGTACGCCGATGCAGTGGAGCGACACCCCGGGGGGTGGGTTCACCGGCCCCGGCGTGCGGCCGTGGCTCCCGTTGAGCGACCTGGCGGCGCACAATGTCGAGAGCCAACGATCGGACCCGGACTCCATCTTGACGCTGGCCCGAGATCTGATCGCGCTGCGCCGCGCCACACCGGACCTGTGCGGAGGTGACTACGAAAAGTTGGACGCGCCTGATGGCGTGTGG
>Ga0302177_10004080_pt1 | contig 10165 bp, 8 predicted proteins | sample I_Palsa_E1_2_FD_198780 | JGI IMG/M metagenome (GOLD analysis project Ga0302177, IMG submission 198780) | Peat permafrost microbial communities from Stordalen Mire near Abisko, Sweden - I_Palsa_E1_2 | ecosystem: Environmental > Terrestrial > Soil > Palsa > Peat permafrost | place: Sweden: Abisko... | reverse complement strand
AATCCTTTCCTTTCTTCTGGCTGTCTAACAAGGTAGAATGGTGACTATAAACTGATGAAAAAAACAGCTTTAGCATTTCCAGTGAATCGCAGAGCCCATACCTCAGGTTGTATCGATCAGGTGGTGGGAGATATCCTCTCCGGCTGGCGCTACGACATTTCGGGTCTTTCTACGGCCATGCGCACGGACTATGACCAGCATCTCTCCGATTGCAGTCACTGCCGCCGCCGCCAGCGTATCGCCCGCACCATTGACGTGCTTCTGATCAGCGTTAGTACCCTTTCGATTGTTGCGTTTTTGCTGGCTGCCGTAGTCATCCACCGGGTTGAGCTGGTCACCCACATCAACACGGTTCGGGTTCATCTGAACCAGGCTCACGCGGTCGCCGTCTCGCTTGAGGCAGTTGCGATTGTCGGGTTGGTCTTCTCGACTCTGCTTTGGGTTCTGGTTGCGATTGCGACTCCGCTGCCGGGCTTTATAGGCGGCATTGTTCAGGATCGTATCCCTGCCGATCTTCGCGATCGCTTTACCAAAAACGCTGCCTGAGGATTGCGACCGGTACTTAAGCACTGGAAATCGGTCTGCACTGCCGAAGAACTAACCGTTGTCTGCCGGCATTTGATAGCGTAGAAGACAGCCATGTACTCCCCCACTCCGGAAGGCGAAGTTCTTCCGCCGCATCCCGACACCGTTGCCGGTCAACAAATCCCAGACTATGAGCGAGAAGTCTCGCGCCCGAACTCGCGTGAGCGGGGATGGAATATTCTCGCCACGCCGGGCACTTACCTTCTGCTGGGGATCAATATCGCGGTGTTTTGCTACATGGTGTTTCGCGGAGTTTCGCCCAGCAGCCCTACGTCGAACCAGCTGCTCTACTTTGGCGCAACGAATACGGAGTTCATTCTGCACGGCCAGTGGTACCGGCTGCTTACCGCTACGTTCGTTCATGTGGGTCTGCTGCATATCGCGACAAACATGTGGTGTCTGTGGAACCTCGGATTGCTGGGTGAGCCGCTGCTGGGTCCCTTTGGGCTGATCGCGGTGTATGTCATTACCGGGATCGCTGGGAATCTGCTTGGCTTGTGCTCTAACGTAATCTTTCGGGACTATAGTTCGGTCGGGGCAGGGGCTTCGGGCGCGGTCTTTGGCATCGCCGGCATCCTGATCGTTCTGCTGTCGAATAAGAAGCTTCCTATACCTGCCTTCGAGCTGAAGCGCCTTCGCAGATCTGTTATTCAGTTTGCCGTGCTGAATCTGATCATTGGGATTGGCGCGAACTTCACCAGCATCGTCCGCATCGACAACCATGCCCACATTGGCGGATTCCTTAGTGGTTTGGCGCTGGGTGTGCCTCTGGTGCCGCGGATGACCTCCGGTCGCACGCGCTACCTCGCGCGGCAGAAGCTGACCTTCGCTGGTGCCGCGTTCCTGCTGTTTCTCTTCGCTTACTTCATCACCAGGCTCAGGTAGGTTTGCTTAGCGAGTCAGCAAGCTAGCGAACTTCTCGCTGACTTGCTCACTCGCTGAACTCGCGCTGGCTCGCTAGAGACGAGCCCGATTCAGCGCGTAATTCTCAGAATGTTAGTTTGAGGGCAAGTTGTATCAAGCGCGGATTGTTGACGGTGGAGGTGACCTGCCCGAAGGACTGGGAGACTTGGCCCGGAGGCGGTGCGCCGAAGTTGATGTCGGCGATTGGCGATCCGTATTGCGGATGGTTGAACAGGTTGAAGAATTCAGCGCGGAAGTTCAAGCCCATCTCACGAGGCAAGCGAAATTGCTTGATGACGGAGAAGTCGGAGTTGACGAAGCCGGGTCCCGCGACGGGAACACGATTGGCATCGCCGAGCTCACCTGCAGCCGGGACGGCGAAGCACTTAGGGTTGATCCATAGGTAGTTGGGGGCACTGTGATTTGCGTGCGTACTGCAGCCGGGAATCTGGTCGGGCCGGTTGTAGTTGTTGCCGTTGCCGCCGGCATTGAAGCCAGCGCCCGACTGGTTACTGGTGTCGATCAACGGAACCGGGAAGCCGGAGGAGACTCTTTCGATCAGCGTGACCTGCCAGTTGCCGATAATCGTGTCGCCGACGGTGCCCATATTGCTTCCGAACGCTTTGCCCTTGCCGAAGGGCAGGTCATAGATGATGCTTGCGGTGAAGCTGTGATTGAGATTGATCTGCGACAGGCCCCAGTCGAGGTTTTCCCAGTTAGGCAGGGGGAAGTACGGGGCGCTCAACAATGAGCCCAGGCCGTCGGTTAGACCATTGTCATATGTCTTCGAGTAGGTGTAAGCGATCAGCGCATAAAGACCGTGCTTGGGCGTCTTGGTCTCAGCTTTAATCTGCAGCGAGTTGTAGTGGGTCTTGCCGACATCGCCAAAGAGCAGGATCGCGTTAAACGGAAGGTTGTACGGAGCAATGTAGGGTTCGCCGCCGGGCAGGCAGCCGAGCGTATAGCTGGATGATCCGACGCAACCAGAGGGGCTGTTGACGTTGAGGTCATTTCCGCTAACCAGCAGGTGGCCGCCGACTGCGCCGGCATACCCAGCGGTGAGCAGAACATCGCCCGGCAGTTCGCGTTCCACGTTGACGTTATATTGATGAACCCTGCCGGGCTGGAAGTTGCGTGGCTGGTAGTAGAACGAGCCTTCGAAGTTGTCCACAGTCGGCGGCGTGGGCGGAACGGCAAAGCCGGTGGAGAGGTAAAAGGTTCCCGAAGGGGTCTGGCCGTTATTAGCGCAGTATGAAGTTGCAAAGGCGCAGCCCGCGCCGGCGAATTGATCCGTCTCGCCGAGGTTGGGCGGATTTTGCCACAGGCCCTGCGCGCCCTGGCTCCAGACCGAGTCGTGGTAGATGCCAAAGCCTGCGCGGAGCACCGTCTTGTCGCTGCCGGCAACCTTCCAGGCCAGGCCCAGACGTGGTTCGTACGCGCCACCGAACTGATTGACGCCCGCCGACCGGCTTACTCCGTTCTGGCCGGCGATCAGAAGCGCTCCGGTCGAGGGGATGAAGTCTGCCATCCGGTTATGGACCTCGGTGATCGGAGTGGTGATGCCCCAAGCCAGGCCCAGATTGAGGGTCAACGACGGGATGATCCGCCAGTCATCTTCGACGAAAGGCCGTATGATCTTCCAACGGCGGCCTGTGACTGCGCCGTCGTAGGTCTGGTCGTGGATGGCGCCTCCGCTAATCCCCATCAGGAGGTCGGCCTCGGGATCGCCCTGGGCTACCCCTGCCCCGGAGAAGTTTCCGGTGACACCGGGAAGCAGGAAGCCGGAACTAAAGGCTTCTGAGCCTACATTCATCTGATTGATGCGGAGATCGATGCCGACATGAATATCGTGTTTGCCGCGGATCAGATCGAGATCGTCTTTGAAGGAGTAGATATCGGTTCCACCCTGAAAGGGGGAGTAGCCGCGATCGCCGAGTGACCAATAGCCGCTAGTGGGCTGGACGGAGACCACACCTTGACTGTACTCCCCTCCGGCAAGAGGGGTACCGGTGGACGAGCAGCCGAGATCGGCATTGGGAATGCCCAGGAGGGCCGATCCGCAGGAGGAGTTCCCCTGCGAAATAATATAGTCGAAGATGCGATCGTACCCGAAGGTGGCCTGGTTGAGCGTGTTGGCCGAGAAGACGTGACTCCAGCCGATGCCGGCATTGCGTGCGTGGTTGATGAGATTTTCATTGCTGCCGAAGGCGCTGGCTTCGGCAAGGGTGGGGGCGCCGCCGGGCGCAAAAGAGAACGCCTGGTCGTAGCTGAAGCGACCAAACAGGTTGTCCGAGGCCGTGAGGGTCTCGTCCAGTCGAATATCGAATTTGGTTTCGTTCAGAATGCGGACGGGCTCGTTGACGTAGTTGTAGGCGGTACTGCTGAAGACATTCGGCGCAGGATAGATATCGAGCAGGCCCTGGCCGGCGCTGTTGATCAGGTTTGAAGGAATCTTGCTGCAGTTGGTTCCCGCTGCCTGACTGCCGTCAGCGTTGGCAGGTATCGGATTGCCGGAGGCGTCGCATTGGAAGTAAGGGTTGGATGAGCCGAACACATTCGGGTTAGCGATGGCGAGTGGTTTGGGATTACCGAAGGCGTCGGCCGAGAAGTCACCGTTGCGCATGGCCAGGGAAGGAACCACACCGGTGAAGGGGATTCCCTGACGCTGATACTTCTGCTCGCCATCGACGAAGAAGAACAGTTTGTTATGGAGGATGGGGCCTCCGATAGAGCCTCCAAACTGGTTCAGATTGAACTTCGGGGTTGTCGTGTCAAAGTCACCTTTGGCGTCGAAGGCGGTGTTGCGGACGAACTCGAAGAGCGATCCGTGGAAGGTGTTGGTGCCGGATTTTGTGGTGACCAGCACGGTGGGGCCGGCGCGGGAGCCGTACTCGGCGGAGTAGGTGTAGGTCAAAACCTTGAACTCCTGAATGTCGTCGATCGAGGAGAAGACGCCGATACCGCCTGCCGTGAGTTCGTTGTTGTCGACGCCATCGAGGAGCCAATCGGTGCTGTTGGGGCGGGAACCGCCGACCGACAGTGAGTAGGAACCGCGGGCGGCCACCTCGCTGTCGGTGCCGGAGGTGAAGAAGCTATTGGGGTTGGTCTCTGCGGTAGCGCCTGCGGTGAGCGTGGCGAGTTGGACGAAGTCACGACCGTTTAATGGCAGTTGTGACACCTGCTGCCCGGTGATGACCTGGCCGAGGGAGGGGTTATTGGTCTCGGCAGTTACGGCGTCACCGGAGACAGTCACGGAGGTGACTACGGTCGCGGCCGCGACGGAAAAGTCGAGTTCACGGGCCTCATCGATCTGGAGACGCAGATTGATGGACTCGGTGCTTTGAAAGCCCTGCATATCGACGCGAACGGTGTAGGTCGCGGCAGGGAGTAGAGGAATCAGATAGTGTCCGGCGCTGTCGGTCTTCGTCTCTCGCGTGAGGCCGGTTGCCGGAGAGGTCGCTTTGACGGAAGCTCCGGGGATGGCCGATCCGGATTTATCGAGGACATTACCGGAGAAACTTCCGACGGCTTGGCCGTACAGGGCAGGACAGATGGCAAGCGCGAGAGCGAAGGCTACAACAAAAAATGAGGCTTTAAACGAAATTATATTCGTCAAACCTTCTATAAAGTTCGGACATTGGGTGGCGCTCCTGAAAATGCGTTTCATCACAACCCCTTTCGGTAATTTCGGCTAAGGCGGCTCTTGCGTGTGGAAGAAGATTGCAGCTTATAGATCAATGCGTTGCTAAGATAACGAAATTTGACGAAGGGCTAACGAATTCGAAGTATGCTGTCCTACTCTCCTCACAGGTAATGAGAAGTTTCTGATTCGACCAATTGAGACCATAGCCCGGGTAACGTGGTGATTTTACAAATCTAAAAGTGGAAGTACGACTACGCTACACCGGAAATTTCTGATGTCAATTTAAAACAACAGAGCGTAAAACCTGAGACGTCTGCATCCTCTCATTTACGGAATACAGTGCCATACGTTCAACGAGAGAGTTGAGTTCGCAAGAATCGTTTTTTTCCGATTGAGATACGCAGGCTGGATTTGAGCAAGACGTCCGGCTCTCGCCAATTCAGGAATAAAAGCAGCTAGCGCAGTCCGCTTTCATCTTCCCATCGCCCAAAACTCTGCAAGTACACACGCGCACTCTTCCAGGAGTGCCTGCGCGTCTGCATCAAATGCATTCAGCTGCTCGCTTTCCACATCCAGCGTACCGATTACACGATCGCCGTGACCAAATATCGGAACGATAATCTCTGCCCTGGTGCTGTCGAACGTAGTCATGTAGCCGGAGTCCTCTGCCACATTTCCTGCATTGATGGTTCTGCTTCCAGCGATGGCTCTCGAAGTCAGGCCCTGCGTGATGGGAAAAGCTGCATGGGTTGGCGCTGAGTAGCCGCTCCAAGCAATGTTGACCACTAGCCCTCGTTGAAAGTCGACATCATAGATCCCCACCCAGCGCCAGGAGCCCTCTTTGCGAATCTCATCTGCGATCTTTTTTGCTTTGGTCGCACGGGTCGAGTTTTCGGCGGTAATGATGCGAAGCTTATCGAGGAGTTCGCTATCCGGCACCAGTCGATCCTCCGGTGATTAGGGACGAAATGCGCTGCATCTCGCAGCAAAAAACCTCAAGGGGTGAAGACGGAGTTCCTCTAGCTGAGCGTTGTCTGGGCGAACTTCCTCACCATGGCCAGCAACAGTCTCCGGTCGCTCTCCGACAGATGGGCCGAGTAGCGCTGCACCTGGGTCAAGAAGCGAATCTCCTCTTCGCCCAGGTTGAGCCCCGACATCTCCTTGGCCATCGTCTCCTCGGCGAAGAACTCCGAGAGCTGCAGGTCCAGGGCACGGGCGATCTTCTGCAGGGTTTCGAGCGACGGCACCGTATGGCCGTTCTCAACGCGCGACAGATAACAGCGCAGCAGCCCAGTCCGCTTTTCGATGTCGCCCTGCGACATGCCTTTTTGCAGCCGATATCCGCGAATCGTAGAACCAATATTCATCGAGATGGAAAGAGCCTCAATAGACTCGTTCGCGAGATCAACAGGGATAGTTTGCATGTCAGCCATTAGCCACAAAGTAAACAGCCGCAACGACTTGGTCAATGACTATCTTGGGGGGTGAGGGTATTCCTGAACCATCCCAGGTTCGCCCAGAAGAAGTTACCGGCCAAACCCTGAAGCCCTACTTGAACCTCGCGGGAGCATAGAACCGCACCAAGCATTATCAGATTAGTTACTAGCGTGGAAGTAACCCCAGCTTCTGCCGAGAGGCAGGTTCAGACTCCGACCCACCGGTAGAGGCTGCACAAATCGTCTGGTGAGGCGACGTGATCTGCTGCGATGTCCTCTTCTGACATCTCGACCGTCCCGGTCCACAGGAGTTCGAAGCCAGCATGAGCGTCCAGCAATTCACCGGCCTCCGGGTTGAAGTAGATGACGTCCAGCAACGACGGCCGATCGGTAAATTCGATCTCAAGTCGCTGGATCAGGCGCTTTAGAACCGGCGCCGCAAACGGGTTGAAGAGATACAGCAGGCACGGTCCATCAGGAAATGAAAATTCAGTTGCGTCCTGGCAGAGAATTTGAACCGGACACACGGCTCGTCCCGCACCGGTCCACGCGGCGAGGTTCGCCTCGGCAGTTTTCGCAAGCGCCGGATTTAGCTCTACCCCGATCACTTGTTGAAACGAGAACTCTGAGGCCATCATCACTGCGCGCCCCTTCCCGCATCCCAGATCGATAAAGCTGTAACGAGAGAGAGCTGTCGGTTCAGAGGCAGAGATCCAATCCTCAACTACTCGTCGAAATCGCGACGGGGCCATTCCGTAATATGCGGTGTTGAAGACATCGTTCTTATGGCCGGAGCGCAGCTCTCCACCGCCGATCAATCCGCTCGTGTCGACGCCATAGCGCAGATCGAATGGATGCAGCGAAGGTTTTTGCACCGCTGAGCTAATCTGCTGTCGCTGCAGACGCCCCAAAGTGGTGCGTAGGGTTCCAGCGAGTCCACGCTGTGCCAGCGACCATCGCAGCTTCGACCATGCTGTGCCTAGTCTCTTCATTGATATCGTGTCAGCGTCTGTTCCAGAGGAGGCCAGATTCATCCTTTGAGCAGAAGTTTAATGGAGCTCCCACCGCAGCGCAGGATCAACAAGAGTCTGAAGTAGGAAGTTATTTTTTGGCGGAGACCAGTGGGCTATCCCACGCAACAGAGAGACAAACAGCGATTGTTGGGCCACAACGATATCGACGGCTTTCTCAGACGCGAACGTATGGCGCATTGAGTGTGGTGTTCCTCCCTCGAAGAACAGCCTGCTCGTTCCGATCTCAATCTCGTGTTCAATCAGATACGCCCGAATGACTGTTCCAACGGAGTACTTCTCGAGACCTCCGCGATTCATCTGCCAGTCGATCTCAGAAACGCCATGATGTCTTCTACCACCTAGAAGGCTGATCCACTGACCATCGGGTGCTTTTACCCCGACGCAGAAAAGTCCCTCCAGCGCTTTCATCGTGCTGAATCTCCGGTCGAGAATTTGCTCGGGGACAGGATGTGTCGAGGCCAAATTCAATTCGGTAAATTGAGCTTTGTCGAGCAGGTGTTTTACGTCGCCTTCAAAGGTGCAGTTAATCTCTGCTTCCGCCTTCCGGCGGTAGTATCTCAGGTTGCGGCGAGTGTGCTTGCCCATAGCGGCCAGAGTATCGTCAACCGTCTTCTCCAGCACAATGGTTGCCCCGACTTCGCGCGTCTGAGTGGTCCACCAGCGCTTCTTATCACCCTCCACCGAGCCGTCGAAGCACTGCGACCACGTCTCGCTGCCTTCGCCGGCATAGCTGAGCATCACAACCTGCGCGCCGCGCTGCATCAGATAGCGACCCACGCTCGTTGAGATCTTCCCCCGCTCGGACGGCGGCGCAATCACGGCTCTGCTGCCATTGAAATCGCTGGTGGTGAAGACGCGAGAAGGCATCCCGAGTACCTTGTACTCATAAACAAGTACAGCGCCTTTCAAATCTTCGGCCCGCAATTCTGCCAAATCTAAATTGGGTCGCTTCTCTACCAGTACGAGATAAGGAATTTTCTTTAGATTGTCAGTTCCGGTAAGAAAGTATTCCAGATAGTCCATCGCTCCTGTCTGTTCGCAGAGCACGCATAGACTTACCAGAACAGGCTGAACACGCAGGATTGCGGCCCGACCGCGCAGGACGAAAAAGTGCGCGGCGTCGAGATCATTCCTCAGCAGGTTCTTTACTTCATGACTGGTCGACAGCATAGATGCGTAGTGAACCGAAGATTGCTGAAAGAGTTGAGACTGAGTGTCGTTGGAGAAAAGTATTCCATGTGATGCGTCATACCTGCTTTTTAGCTGGCTATCCTGAGAGGTATTGAAGTTTTCTCAAGAGGATTCATGCAGCAGTCTAAAGTGCTTACGCCGAATCGACCAAACTAGATGTTCACAGATATAACAATCGCCGCAATGATTTTGGACCCGGTTGTTCCATTCTTACCCACGCTGCCTTGCGAGAAGCATTCCCCAAAAAAACTCTGGATGGGTGCAAAGGATAGACCTCGAAATTCAAAAAAAGAAAATCGAACCATAAATCGAGCGTTAGAAAGACTTTACAGCAAGTGGATGACGAGGCCGCGAAGAAAAAAGTTTCTTGAAACTGTTTAGTTGGTAACGATTGGACACATTACCCCATGTACATCCCGCCGTTCACATCCAATGTGTGCCCGGTGATGTAGCTAGCCTCTTCCGATGTGAGAAACGCAACCGCATGGGCGACCTCGACGTCAGTCCCAACTCTTCCCAGCGGGATGAACTGCGCGTTCATCGTCTTCTGTTCTTCAGTCAAAATCTCGGTCATCGCAGTTTCGATGAACCCGGGTGCCACCGCGTTCACTGTAATCGAACGGCTTGCCAGCTCGCGGGCCAGTGACTTGGTTAGGCCGATCAATCCAGCCTTAGAGGCGGCATAGTTCGCCTGTCCTGCCTGGCCAGTTTCTCCGACCACAGAAGTTACATTCACAATCCGTCCCCAACGGCTCTTGACCATCTGCGACATAACGGCTTGGGTCATCAGAAAAGCGCCCGTCAGATTCGTCGACAGCACATCGTCCCAATCCTTCCGTTTCATTCGCAGCGCGAGAATGTCCCTTGTGATTCCGGCGTTGTTTACCAGAATGTTCACGGCTCCAAAGTGTGCAATCACGGCCTTGGCGCACTCCTTGATCGACTCTTCGCTGGAAACATCCAATGCAAAGATATGCGCCTTTCCACCTGCTGCGGAGATCTCTGCAGCTACGTCGGCCAGCTTGTCGAGATTGCGCGCAGCCAATGCCACCGTTGCTCCCGCCCGTGCCAACTCCAGCGCACATGCGCGCCCAATACCCTGCGAAGATCCAGTCACTAACGCGATACGACCCACCGCAATGCTCATAACTCTCCTTGAATCAAACCTGTCTATTATACGAATGTGCGGGGCAGGCTATAGCCGCGGGCAAATTCTTGTTTGGAGATCCACTTCTACCGGATCAAGTATCCTGAGTCTCACCATGTCTGACAGTACAAAAAATCCCTCCCCGGCTATTGCGCCGATCGAATACACTACCCCCGCCAGCGAGACCGACGTCTACGCGATTCACGGGGCCGACCCTGAAGTGCTC
>Ga0302177_10004072_pt1 | contig 10178 bp, 8 predicted proteins | sample I_Palsa_E1_2_FD_198780 | JGI IMG/M metagenome (GOLD analysis project Ga0302177, IMG submission 198780) | Peat permafrost microbial communities from Stordalen Mire near Abisko, Sweden - I_Palsa_E1_2 | ecosystem: Environmental > Terrestrial > Soil > Palsa > Peat permafrost | place: Sweden: Abisko... | reverse complement strand
CCTTCCTTGCCTGGATCTGCTCGTAAGCTGGATTCTTCATCCCGAACCTCCTGCGGTGAGCTGTGAGAATAACCCACCTGTCCGGGATGTCTATTAGCAGCTACAGAAGCTTTAATGTATGCGGCTATTCGGACCGCCGCAAGCATTAAAACTCACAATGGGTTGTTGGACTTAGGCGTCGGGCTTTCTTGGCTGTCGCGACCTTTACGGCTGCGGCTTTGATTCGTGCTAAATGCACAAGCTCACGTTGACCGTCTGACGGAGTTTCGCAGGCTTTGCCTGGCTCCGCGCTGCACGACGGGCAAGGCAATGTCATAGGACTAATAGAAAGGTGCCTCGGGATGCGGGGCTTTGCCACGCGGCGAGAATGCCATATTCTTCGCAGAACGCCATACTAGAAGTGCTGTAATTGGACACAAAGCTCGCAGAAACGAGGGATGGAATCATGCCCGACTGGATTGACAAACTGAAGGAGAAGAGAAAAGCGCTATCCGAGAGTGGTCAAACGCAAGAAGAGCTTACACTCCACGTAGCGAAAGTCATAAAGGCTAAGGCCCCCGAATTTTGGGATTCCTTCATTGAGCGGCTCCAAGCCGATTCTTCCAAACTGAAAGAGGTATTTCCGAATCACATAAGCTGTCAATGTACCGTAGTTAAGACTGCAATTGGTTGTGAGCTTCGGGGATGCAAACTGCCCTGGCGAGAACTCAGCATGCGACTAAACGTTGACGAACAGTCCGTGGATATCGACGAACACAAAAGGGAAGCCCCAGACAGAATCATTCCGGCTGGACACGACGAAATCAGGATCACCGTCAACGACTATGAAGAACTGGAGTTCACCTATAAAGGCCGCGCGCATGTCACTCCCGGATCTCTTGCGCAGCATTTAATTGAATACGTCTGCGGAAGTCTGTCGTTTGTGCAGGGAATCTCCGACAAAGAAAAATACTGAGCAGGCGCCATAACCGCAGACCTTATCAATCTGACCGCACGTCGCGACTCGCACCCAAACTCCATTTCAAGAAGCGACGGTCGCAGCTTTCACACCGGTAGGGAAGAAATCCAAGAACTGACGAGAGGTGATCGAAAAGGCCACGTCGTTTAGAGCGGCGCGTTTCCGAGCCTTCGCAGCTTGGGCACTGCACCGATTCTTGATCGCTTGACGCCAGGGCTGTTTGCCACATTCAGGCGCGCTTCGCTCAGAACCGCGAATAGACCGAAAGTTTCCCGCGATTGATGCGATTCGGACGAAATTAGCCGTTGCGAGGGATTCCCAAATGAACCGTGCTATTTCTTTGCAAGCTCGCCCTTGAAATGACTTTCAACATCTTCTCGACTAAGTGGGTTTCTTGCTTTGCTCAACACGACCGAATAGACGACCTCATTCCCTTCAGTCTGCGCGGTCATAAACGCGCCATCTTCTGCCAGTTCTTGGTAGATAAACTTCACTTTTCTGCCATCTTCAAGTGTTTTGATCCACTCTTCGTCGCGCATTTTGCAGTTCTTCAAGGGAGATCGGTGAACGTCGCGAGTATACGTTATTCGGCCCGGATGACGACGTTATGAATTGTAGCAACCGACGCCCCTGTCTGATGTCGGGTCGATGGCTATCGTCGTTAATTGTGGCGGTTTATCTCTTTGGTTCGGCTGTGACGGTGACCTCAACGTGAGAACCCTTTTTGAGCCTCACATCGTCACCATTTTCACAGTTAACGTATTTTCAATACGGAGATCTCGATACCGGGGATCGGCGCCCTCAACAGTAATCTGCGCTTTTTCCGGTTGGCTCGGACGTGGAGAGGGGATGATTTTGTCGACGGTTCCAGGCATGGTGGCACTTGGCTGTTCCAGAATTCGCGCAGTATCCAGATTCCGTTCCGCTACTCTTGCTGACCTAGCCATGCGCGGCTTCGCCATTTCGTTCGTGACGCTCGCACGTGTCGCTGTGTCGGATTCTTTCTTAGTTCTCTTGCGCAGCATACACGCATCATGACATCGAGATAGGTCCCTCTCTCTCCGATGGCATTTGCGAGGCACTTCTTGAGACGGGCTTCCCACTCCGGCCCTGCGCTTGCTCACAACTTGCTTCTCTCGGTATATCGAACGTGTCGGGAGTTAGACACCCGCCCTCAGCGGGACTTCAGGGGAGTCAACTAGATCTCGCTTGTCCGTCTTCTGCGTTTGTCAGGCAATATAGCGTCGCACGGTTGCTCACATTCGCCGTGCTTGCCCTACCATTTCCACCAGAACTGTTCTGGCTTCCTCCGCACTACTCACCTCGCGCAAGAATGCGATGTGGGCACTACGCGTGCCATCTTCGGTTTTCAAGCGTACGTGAAAGCCAAGACGATCGACCGAAGTCATCGCCACTTCCTGAGACTCGATTCCAGCAAATACCCGCGCAAGCTCGACGAGCGCATCTCCGTGATCGGTATTCATGTGCTGGATGATGTCGGTTGCAGTGTCAGCCAGCGGGTCGGCTTTACTGCTGTAATATTCCGAGTCAGTGACCCAGCCCATCACGCCGAAGCCACCGACGTAGTAAACGTCCACCACCTGCATCCGGTAAAAGGAAAAGTCGTCAAAGTCCACCCAGTATTTGCTGTTGGCATAACGGGCCAAGTAGAGCTTCCGTGCTCTGACCACCTCCGGCACAGGTACCGGCAGAATATTCCCTAGCAAAGTGACCCTGGACGCTCCCAAGGGATCACCGGTGGTATCGGGCTGGGTCACTAATAGACTGGAGCGCGGGTCTACATGCACATTTTGCTGGAGTCGAAGCGCGCGCGTTCCGACGTGGTGGAAGTCTGCTGCGGTTAGTTCAGCGACAGGAGCGCTCGGCTGTGGAAGCCGGAAGTACCTGACTTCGGAACAGTCCGATATGGCCGTTACGAACTTCGTCCGGACAGTTTGGAATGCCGCCCGGCCCACACTGATTTAGGGAACCGAATACACCAATTTCCAGGCGGTCGCCTGCTACGAGTTGGTATTTGTCTCCGCATCTCGATCCGATCGGTCCAGAAAAGCCGGAGAGAACGATCTGAGAATCGGACCAGCTTTCAAGCCTCACGCTGATTTCGCATGCATTCACTTCACCAGCTCGACCGGCGGTCCACCGGTGCGCGTCGTCACCCAAATTCGCAATGACCAACGAAGTTTGATTGCTGCCAGCAAGCGTGTCGACACCTCCTGCAGAATCCATGCGGATAGTCCCCGGTCTAGGGCCGAAGCCCTGACCACGGATGACGATAGTCTGAATCGTGTCCGCATGAATTGGGCTCACGCTATCGATCCTCGTAACCTGGGAACTGCGCGGCATTAATCCCGGCAAGAGTCGCGCAAATACTTTCGCGATATCTGATGAACTTAGACGGACAACTAACACCACGGCAACAACAAGCACTGCAACGGCTAATATCGCGATCCGCAACGCCGGAACATTTCGGGTCCATTCGGAATTATTACGGCTCAATCCGGCATCGGGATCTGCCTTCAAAACCGCATCAGATCTAGATCGTTCTTCGCCCGTCGCGACATCGGCCTCAGGGAGACCCGATTCGCTTAAAACAGGCCGTGGCTGGTTGCCCGACCGAAGCCATGCATCGATCTCGCTGGCATACGCGAACACCGCGCGGCGCCCTTCGCCGGGAATCCGACGCAGCGGAAGACCTCTCTCCTGCGCCCAGCGTCGGGCGGTCCGAATGTCGACGCGCAGGTATGCAGCGATTTCTTTCCATGAGTTGATACGAGTATCTTCAACGCGGGACATGAACTCCTCCCGTTCGGTCGCCCCTCCGCCGACTTCAGTATCTTATTTCCCTTCCGTGTCCGCTATCGCCTCTCGATTGGTGCGGAAGTATAGGGCACTGTTAATGATCAAGGCAAGACACAAAGACCGAAACCTGGTGGCTATGCGTACTAGGATCTTCGAAACCGAAGGTAAGCCGCACATCGCGGGAGAATTTAGAGAGTTCTTCCCTTATATAGCAGGCGAAAGCGCTGAGGACGGTGATCCGAACACTCGCCGCCGGTCGACTGAAATGCTACCTGCAGCGCAGCATCAATCAAAAACTTTGCAAGCTCGGAAGCTCGGATTCGTTCTCAGATCACATGTTGAGATGCGGCTCTTGAGGAGGATCGATGACAGGACAGCGCAGCTCGTTGGGTCAACAAGTCGGCGAGAAAGTCGTCAGGACCACTATTGCCATTGTGGGACTACTGGTGCTCCGAGTGATTCTTTCAGTCCTCCCGGTCCTGAACCACGCGGCTCCAATTTATCCTCAGGTGTGGGCTGATACCTGGAACCTCGTTGCGGCCCCTTCGCAAACCAACGTTCCGCACCCGGTCGACATCGAGGCCGTACTTCGAAACACGTTCGGCGATAACGGATACCAATTATATTTGCAATCCCTTCAGGCATATCTCATTCAGCAAGGGATACGAGGAAATCAAGGCGACCGTGCTGCCATCCTGAGCGGCTATCAGCATTGGCTCACCGCGGCCCATATAGCAATTTTCCCTATCACCATTGCACAAGCAGCGACCGACACACTCATTCTGCTGCTGTTAGTGTTCTTCGGACTTGAATTGAGGAGCCTCTATCGATCGAGTTACCCGCGATTCCCTGACCTAGGCCAGATTCTGAATCTTTGTGTCCTCACGATCGTCGCAGCGATCGCCTATGTTTCATATCAGGGCCTATTTTACCCGCTAATTGGCCCAGACGGACAACAGGCGTACGACTGGGTATTTCTTCTCGTCGGTTTGGCTCCTCTAGTTGGCATCGTGTTCTTGGCTTCGCGGAATATGGACAGGGTCACGGCGTCGGTAATGCGCTCGGGGACGGATAGCGCACCTGCAGCGGTGGGCACGATAGCGTGCAGTAGTTGCGGCCGCCCGATGCTACCCGGTACAAAGTTCTGTCCGAATTGCGGCGCGGGTTCTGTCGCGACTGCGACAGCTACGATGGCTCGCAGCTGTTCCTCTTGCGGCGCAGAGAATCAGGCTGCGGCAAAGTTCTGCAAGGAGTGTGGACGGCCTGTTTGACGGTCGAAGAGCGCAAGACCCAGGAGACACGACTTGGCAAATTATTGCAGCGACTGTGGCGCAGCACTTGAGACAGGCACGAAGTTCTGCGCGCAGTGTGGTACGCCGATAGTGGACGCTATACTGCCAACACAACCGCAAGCCAAACCCCATCCTTTGGAAACGGGACAAGAGATCGGTACGCCTCCTTCACTTCTTGCCGCGGACACCAGAAGTCTGATTTCCGTTTCGGGAAGTCCTCGCTTGGTTTTGATCGTTATTGTTGCAATTGCGATGATCGCAATCGTCGGTTTTTTTGCAATGAGGCGATCACACTATGGCGTGTCTACGCGACCATTTACGGAGCTCCCCGTCATCGTTCAAGCGGTAATACAGCCTGGTGATACTGCGATGCAGCTTTCGCCCGGCCTTATGTACCTCTACGGCATGTCCACCGGAGGTGCTCGGTCATCTACGCCATTTCAAAGTGGCCAATTCGCACAAGGCGTGACGGCATCCGGAAATTTGGCTGCAGCGCTGGCATATGGCCAACAGAGCTCGGATCAGTACGAGACGACAACTTATAGCCATGAAATCTGCGGAGTGTCGGTCGCAGGTCGGTGGGACAGATTCGATGCCTTCTATGGTGTGAATGCGGAGTTGGGCGCGTCAAACGCTACGGCTACATTCAACGTGGCCGAGGATTCGCTCGTCGTATTCATCGGTCTTGGCGGAGGTCAGAACCAAGTCAGTCTGCAAGGAATTCCGGGCCTTCAAGTCGACACTTCGAACTCCACGGCCGGAGCCGACATTGCCATGGTCGTCGCTCACGCACCCCTACGCGCTGGGCGGTACTCCGTCACTGAGATTACCGCCGAAACGCGAGACATGGGTGCTGACAACAAAGCCAATCTGATTGGCGTGTTTGTTTTCGGATCGGGACGTTGATGGTCAAGAGCGAATAGGTGGAGAAATCATGAAATGCCGACGAGCGTGGATGTCGTACATTCTGGTCGTCCTCGGCTTCCCTAGCGCTGTACACGCTAGGCCCTTACCCCAGAATGCGGGCGATATTCAGCAGGATATACGTAACTTCTTGCATAGGGGCTCAAAGGTGCCCGTTGCACCATTTCAAGCAGTAACGACGAGCATCAAAGACGCTTATCCGCTCGCGACTTGGCTCGATCGTTATTCGGAGGTCGTGAAACCGCAAACTGCAAACACTCTGACCCTTCCCCCTGGCTACTACCGGATTACCGTTCGCAGCTATTGCTTGCATGCCGGGGCCTATGCACCGACTCAGGGAGTTGGTTATTTGCTCTCGCCTCTGAAAGGAACTGCGAGCGGGCTAATCACCGACATCTTGAAGAGCTCCGAGCAACACCCAGAAGTGGCGCAGCAAGACGTTCAGGTATTGATTTGGGGAATCGAAGCGGGAACAAAGTTTTCCCAGTACTCTCCGACTTTTCGGGCGCGGGTTGTGCCATTACTAACAGCTCAAAACATCGCCATTATGGACGCTGACAGTTTCCTGAGTTCGCTGCGAATCAATCTGCCTCAGGGATTTTCCCAGATCGCCAGCTATTTCGAGCAGTTCCGCAGCATGCTGACGAACCCGAACATGAACTATGCCCAGCTCGAGCAATTCGCGGTGCGTACAGGTACGCCGCCCATCGGACCGGGGAGCTTGAACTATCAGATTGGGCCGTGGGCTTATGCGCAGCAACAAGGGTTCTACGTCCGCGAGGTCAATCACAATGGATATCAAGCGACTGAACTAGAGATTCTCCGGCCAGGATCATACGTCCTCACGCGCGACAATCAAGGCAGAATCTCCCAGCTCCGCTCCGGCACATCCTCGATCGCCGTCTCTTATCAAGACGAAACTGTCGCTCCGGTGGCGGCCTCGGCTGACTTTCCTGCCGGACGGACTTCGAAAATAAAGAGGATCAACGTTATGGAAGTCGGCGGCGAGCGGAACGGTGCGCTGGCATTCTCTTCGTCACCTCTGCTCTCCCCAGGCGCTGCTCCGACAAGTTGGACGAATTCGTTGCAAGATATAAAGCAGTACGGCCAGAAGATTAATCATTCCGAAGTTCAATCACCGCAAACGGCACAAGATCTGGCCGATCTGGCAGCGTTGCTCGATGGTCTGACTCCTGCGACAGCGAATCACGCGAACTTGGTTGGTGCGCCTGGCATCCGCACTGTGAGCCTCTCAACCGGACGTGCTGCTCAGGCGACCGGAACAAATGTGTCAGTTCAAAGCTTTGCACAAGAAACAATCCTGAATGCGTGGGTGTTTGCGTCATGCGTCCACCTCGGCCAGTGCACCGCGGGATCGGAAAACGAATCATCCGGTGTCAATCAACCGGGACGTCTCGAACTCGCTGGCTTGGTGCAGTCGCCTGCGAATACCGCGATGCAGCGACTCGCACAATCTTCCTGCCCTCCGGGAAATTCCTGTCCAGCCACTTCTTCCCACGCGCGAATCGTCGCAAGACTCGAAACGCTCAATGGCCAGCTGCAGCAGATTCAGAACGATCTGATGTGGATCGATTGCGCTCCCACAGGTCCTAACCAAGTCATTGCCGACTTCGTGGCCGCACTTACCGAACCGGTCACAGGGCAAATGACCCAGACCGGAGAGTTTGTCTATGAAGTCGCCGAGACCTTGCAAGATGGCAACCCGGTGGTGATGGCTGATACCGTTCTGGTTCCGGCGCTCATGCAGGAAGAGGGTTTCTCTTGCAATAATTACGATACAGCCACCGCAATCATAAAAGCAGCGAAAACGTTTGCTGAGAGTCACACGATGCCTGTTTCATCAGCCAATTCTGTCGCGTCACACACCATTATCCCCGGTTCAATACACTACGGCCCGGCACTGATTTCCTTCTCAGTTGTTGCTGGCGAAGGTACTCGCTCGGGCACGACAGAAGTCAACATCACATTCGTTGCCTGTACGCAGGGCAGCAGTTGCCCGGCATCTGTCACACCAAACTCCTTAACATCGCCAGCCATAACACACGTCACCGGCAAGCTTATAGCGACCGGGGTCACCACCAATCAGGCATCGGTAAATTCACAAATCGCAATTTCTATCACTCCGAGCGCATTAGTTACCCGGGGGAAAGCTGCTGTTCTCGGCGTCGTTCACGACGCGAGTGGGAAGCCGATTGCCGGTGCAGCAGTGCAGCTTACCGCAACGACTGGCGGTAAGACGACCCTGCCGAGCACACTGACCACTGACGCAAACGGTGCGTTCAGCGCCCCATTCACCGCGCCTCCAACTCCGGGGGTTGTGACGATTCGCGCTACGGCCAGTGGATCTTCACCGCCAATAGTGGCAACAGCCACTCTTAAGGTGGGGGCGGAGACTGGTATGCAATCCGGCGCAAAGCCTCAATCGAATACAAAATCGCCGCAGAGAGTCGCCGCGACTGGGGATGCCACAAAGGGCGGTATCCGCAGCGTTGACTTCAAGAATTCTGACTATCCCTCAAACTGTTCGCAAGATTTCGATGTGCCGCCCGTTGTTCACGTGACGAACGGGAAATGGGACGCGCAAGATAACGGACACTTTGAGGTTACTAAGGTCGTTTATGGGGACGTCACAGGGGTTGGCCAAGATGGAGCCGTCGTGCTGACGAACTGTTACGGAGACGCGAATTTTGCCGACAAAGAACTATTCGTATTTGCGATGTCGCCGAGCGGCCCGCAATTGCTCCCCAGGATCTTAGCCTCTGATCTAGGAGGTAATCCCGTCGATGTCCAGATTGGAAAGAAATATGTCGACGTGAGCTATCCGGATGGCGGCTCTAACGCATGCCCGGACTGGCTCGTCACTGCGAGATATGAGTGGAACGGCGCGCATTTCGTCCGCGTGGGGCAAACTCGCAAGCCGTACAAGTGCTTGTGATGGATCGTGGCCACAACGGGCATTTCGCATCCAGTCTAGAGCGCGCGGTGCAAAGGAAGGGCGTGATCAAGACACGTTCTAGACGCAGAGTGAGGTGAATTTCCATGTATTGCACGCAATGTGGTTCGAACGTTCCTCGGGAACAGAAATTTTGCACTAATTGCGGGGAGAAAATAGGCAGTGCAACCCCGCCGAGTCTGACAAGTCCTCCGCAACTACCCCAGCCTGCACCACGAAGTGATCCAGTCGCAGCATCTGCGCCGGCGCCTGGGGAATCGCGCTCTGCCGCCGTTTCAACGCAGCTCCCGGCAACTCAACAAGCGGCAAAACCGTCGTCAGCGCCCGTGATAGCAGTGAAATCCGTCGAGGCACGGGCATCGGAGTGTTTGGAGCTTCTGCGGCAGCCTGAACAGCAATTGCCTTCGATCAATTCTGCCACCCCTCCGGTCTTGAAACCGCAGCCATTCGCGACCATTTGCCCTCCATCAACTACAGTTCCACCGACCAGATCGGTTGCGCGAAAACGAATGACTCCCCTCATCGTCGCTGCGTGCGCGCTAGTTCTTCTGGTCATTGCCGGAGCGTATTTTGGGGTTCGCAAGAATTCCCGGTCAGCGGTCGCTCCACAGCCTTCTTCATCTTCGTCACCTTCTTCGCCTCAGAATCAATCGCCATCTTTCTCGACGAGCGGAACCGGCAGCCCGTCGAACGCGAATTCGCAGCCAAACTCTGGCCAAACTCAGCCAGCACCAATGATCTCGAGCACAAAAGTTCCGATGAACGAGAAACCCGCAAGCGTGGGCGAGACTCGTGCGCCTCAATCTCAGACTTCGCAGGGCTGGGGGTTCGGCCCGCCAAGTCTTTCCAGTGGGGCCAACCCACCCGGCGTTCAGCCGACCACTACTTCCTCTCCAACTCCTACGGCTCAGCCGAGTACAACCGCCATGCCTCCAGCGACCCAACCCGGCGCGCCGCCGAGCCCTCAGCCAGTTTCCATCGAAGTGCCAGTTGGCACGACCATGACGGTACAGACAATCGACCCCATCGATTCATCGACAAGTCACACCGGCGATCAATATCGCGCCTCGCTCGCTGAGCCGATCGTCGTGGGCAATCAAGTTGTAGTGCCAAAAAATGCAGATGTGCATTTGCGGCTTAGCGAACTTAAATCCGCTGGGCATATCTCAGGGAAGAGCGAGTTGCAAATCGATCTTGCTTCGATCGACTA
>Ga0302177_10004067_pt1 | contig 10180 bp, 9 predicted proteins | sample I_Palsa_E1_2_FD_198780 | JGI IMG/M metagenome (GOLD analysis project Ga0302177, IMG submission 198780) | Peat permafrost microbial communities from Stordalen Mire near Abisko, Sweden - I_Palsa_E1_2 | ecosystem: Environmental > Terrestrial > Soil > Palsa > Peat permafrost | place: Sweden: Abisko... | reverse complement strand
AGCATCCCCTCTCCGAATGCCGCGTCCGCGCCGGCCGCGCCACTTGCTGGCTCTCCCGCGAACTTCCCATGCAGGCCGGTCAAAGCGTGACCTACTCGTCGGTAATCGGAGTGACCCATCCAGGGCAAATGCGCCGCGACTTCCTGAACTACGTAGAACTGGAACGGGCTCATCCCTACCGGACGTTTCTTCACTACAACTCCTGGTATGACCTCGGCTACTTCGATCGCTACAACGAGCAGAGCGCGGTCGCCGAGGTGCAGAGTTTCGGCGAGGAACTGACCAAGAAGCGCGGCGTCAAACTCGACAGCTTTATGTTCGACGATGGCTGGGACGATCCCACCACTCTTTGGAAATTCAATCCCGGCTTCCCCGATGGCCTGACGAAAGTGGCGCAAACCGCGGCCACTTTCGGCGCTGCGCCCGGCATCTGGCTTTCTCCGTGGGGCGGTTACGATAAGCCGAAAGAGCAGCGCCTCGCCTCCGCTCGCGCCAACCCTGAAACTCAGAACTTCGAGACCAACGAAGGCGGATTCGCCCTCTCCGGCCCCAACTACTATCGCTACTTCCTGAAGACGTGCGTCGATCTGATCGCAAAATACGGCATCAACCAGTTCAAGTTCGACGGCACCGGCAACGCCAACGAAGTCATCAAGGGCAGCCAGTTCGACAGCGACTTCGACGCAGCCATCCATCTGATCGGCGAACTGCGCGAAAAAAAGCCCGACCTTTACGTCAACCTCACCACCGGAACCTATCCTTCGCCCTTCTGGCTGATGTATGCCGATTCCATCTGGCGCGGCGGCGACGACCACAGCTTCGCCGGCGTCGGCACCGATCGCCAGCGCTGGATCACTTTCCGCGACTCCCAAACCTACCGCTGGGTCGTCGAAGAGGGCCCGCTGTTTCCCATCAATTCGCTCATGCTGCACGGCATGATCTTCGCGCGCTACGCGGAGCGATTGGGCAGCGATCCCGGCCACGACTTTCCCGACGAGGTGCACTCCTACTTCGGCACCGGCACGCAGCTGCAGGAGATGTACATCACTCCGTCGCTGCTCTCCTCCGACGACTGGGACGTTCTGGCCGAAGCCGCGAAATGGTCGCGCGACAACGCGCAGACGCTAAAAGACACCCACTGGATCGGCGGCGATCCTGCGCGCCTCGAAGTCTATGGCTGGGCCTCGTGGTCGAAACAAAAGGCGATCGTAACCCTGCGCAATCCCGGCGATCAGCCCCAGGATTTCACCGCGAGCCTGTCGGCACTCCTCGAACTGCCCGCGAATTCCGCCCACGCTTATTCCGCACGCAGCCCATGGAAGAGCGACAGCGCTAAGCCGACGACCATCTCTGCGACGCAGATGCACACCTTTCATCTGCAAGCTTTTCAGGTACTCACGCTGGAACTGACACCTCTCACAAAATGACCGAAATCCACTGTGCCGCTCTCCTCTTCGACATGGACGGAGTCCTCATCAACTCGACTCCCGCCGTGGCCCGCGTCTGGCGCCGTTGGGCCATCGAACACGGATTCAATCCCGAAGAAGTCGTCGCCCGCGCCCACGGCCGCCCCAGCCTCACCACCGTCCGCGACTATCTTCCCAACGCCGATCACGAGGCCGAAAACCGGGAAGTCGAACGTCGCGAGATCGAAGACCTCGAAGGCGTGGTCCCGCTGCCCGGCGCGCTCGCCTTGCTCGCGAGCCTTCCCGCTGACCGCTGGACCATCGTCACGTCCTGTACTCGCCCGCTGGCTGAAGTTCGCATCCGGGCTGCCGGCCTGCCCCTGCCGAAAAAGCTGATCACCTCCAACGACATCGTTCACGGCAAGCCGCATCCCGACCCTTATCTGAAAGGCGCGTCCGTGCTTGGGTTTCCCGCGGTGGAATGCATTGTCCTCGAAGACGTTCCCGCCGGAGTGCGCTCGGGCAAGGCAGCCGGCGCAAGAGTCATCGCCTTCAAGACCACGGTCCAGGAATCTGTATTGCGCGAAGCCGGCGCCGACTGGGTCCTGAACAACTGCGCCGATATTCGCGCATTCGACAGCGGCAGCGGTCTCACCCTGGCTCTGGCCGATTGATCTGACAAGGCCAGTCTTGAAGCTGCCTGTCACTTACTCCGAAGTCGTAAAATGACCCCCTCCGGGAGTAGAATTCCGTCGAACCTTCCCTGAGGGATTTCATTCGTAAGGAGCAATCAACCATGAAGCCAAAACTGCCGATTCTGCTAGCCAGCCTGATAGCAACTTTGTTCGCTCTTGTTTCTTTAGGCGTCGCCCAGGACGCGCCGCGCGCCCAACCCACCGCCAAATCTCAGGAGCGCATCATCAAACAGGTGCGCCACCAACTGGTGATGCTGCCTTATGTCGGCGCGTTCGATTTTCTTACCTACAGAGTAGATGGTGCGACCGTCACTCTGCTCGGCCAGGTGACGAACCCGGTCAACAAATCCGACGCGGAGGGTGCGGTCAAGCACATTGAAGGCGTCGAGAAGGTCGACAACCAGATCGAGATTCTCCCTCCGTCTCCCATGGATGACGGCATTCGCAAGCGCCTGTACCGCGCCATCTACGGCTATTCGGCGCTGCAGAGATACGCGCTGGGCACGCAGAAGCCGATTCGCATGATCGTCAAGGGCGGCCACGTCACGCTGGAGGGCGTGGTAGATACCGAAGGCGACAAGAATATCGCGGGCCTCCGCGCCAACGGCGTTGGCAACGTCTTTTCGGTGACGAACAACCTGCAAGTGGTGAAGCCATAAGGCAGCGCTGGAAGGTCTTGGCTCTTAGCTTTTGGCTAGAAGCCAATTGCCGTCCCTCTGCCTGTCCACGGGGTTGTCCGTGGACGTGAAAAGTCGAACTAAATCGATATTCTAGATGACTTCCGGCTCGTCCCGCGTATAATGCTTCCGAATTCGACTTCCACCAACCGAGCCCTCGGAGGAATGCCATTATGAGTTTGAAGGCCATGAACCGCCGCACCTTTCTTGGAACCGCAACCACCGTCACCGCCGCCACGCTTCTGACCAGTCGCCTGGGCTGGGCTGCCGGCGACCACAAAATCGACAAGGTGGGCCTGCAGCTCTACACCGTGCGTGACCTGATGAAAACCGATCGAGTTCGCCGGATATTTCGGGCGCACCCCGCAGCAAGTCCGCGCCGCCTGCGACAAGAATGGTCTCTCTCCGGTCTCCACCCACATTCAGTATGACGAACTGGACGACAAGTTTCCCGCCGTCATCGAAACCTCCAAGACCATTGGCTTGAAATACATTGTCTGCCCCTTTATTTCAGAGGAGCTGCGCAAGTCTCCCGACATCTGGAAACAGGCCGCGGACAAATTCAACCGCTGTGGAGAGCAGACTAAGAAAGCCGGCATCCAGTTCGCTTATCACAATCACTGGTTTGAATTCCTGCCCGTCGACGGCAAGCTTCCCTACGATGAACTGCTCAAACTGTGCGACGCCAACCTGGTGAAGATGGAAATGGACCTGTGCTGGATCACCGCGGCAGGAGGCGATCCGTTGAAGTATTTCAATATGTACCCCGGACGCTTCCCGCTGGTTCACGTCAAAGATCTCCATACGATGCCCAAAGTCACGTCCGGAGGCGCGCAGAACTATGGCGATACGGTTGACTTAACCGAAGTCGGCAGCGGCCTGATCGACTGGAAGAGAATTTTCGCGCAGTCCGACAAAGCCGGCATCAAGCACTACATCGTCGAGCACGATCATCCCAAGCAACCGTTTGACAGCATCGCCAAGAGCTACCAATATTTGAGCACGCTGCGCTGGTAAGCTGCGCTGGTTGTCGATGGTGAAGTTTGGGTGGTGGTTCAGTTCAAAAAAGATTCGTATAAGGATTCGTATCAGGGCATCGCTTCAGCGATGCCAACAAAGGCCTAAGGATGAGCGGCTTCAGCCGCTGGGTTTCGTCTGGACGCTGCGGCTAAAGCCGGTTAATGCCTGAAGGCCATTGCGGCATGCCTGAAGGCATGCCCTGATACAAGTCTCTTTTCTAAATGCACCACTACTGGTTGCCGCCGCCTCACGGCAGCGACATTACGGAGGTCGAACCTGGGGAGGTTCATGCAAGACAAGCGCACGCCCAAAACCTATGACGTTTGCATTATCGGCTCCGGCGCTTCCGGAGGCACGGCGGCCAAGGTGCTCACCGAAGGCGGCCTGACGGTTGCCCTCCTCGAGGCCGGACCTCCGCTGGTTCCAGCAAGAGATTTCAAAGAGCATGTCTGGCCTTACGACCTGCCGCATCGCGGCGCTGGCGTTGGCGGCCGCGCCCGGCAGGGACTCGAAGACGAATTCCTCGCCCCCAACGGCGCCTGGGAAATCGAAGGCGAACCTTATGTTTCCGCTCCCGGCTCGAACTTCCGGTGGTTCCGTTCGCGCATTGTCGGCGGACGCACCAACCACTGGGGCCGCATCGCCCTGCGCATGGCGCCAGTGGATTTCAAAGTGCGCTCGCATGACGGCATGGGCGACGACTGGCCGCTCAGCTACGAAGACGTAGCGCCGTACTACGACAAGGTCGAGTCCTACATCGGAGTCTTCGGGACCAAAGAAAATATTTCCAGCGCTCCCGACGGAATTTTCCTGCCGCCGCCGAAACCGCGCTGTACCGAAACAATTATCAAGAAAGCCTGCGACCATCTGAACATTCTGTGCATTCCATCGCGGCTGGCAATTCTGACTCAGCCGCACAACGGCCGCGCCGCCTGCCACTATTGCGCGCAATGCGGCCGGGGATGCATCTCGGCCTCAAACTTCAGTTCGAGCCAGGTGATGATTCCTCCCGCGGAAAAGACCGGGCGCTTCACCCTGATCACCGGCGCCATGGCGCGGGAATTGATCGTAGGCAAGGACGGCAAGGTGGAAGCGGTCTCCTATGTCGACAAGGCGACGCGGGAAGAAAAGCGCATTCATGCGCGCGCATTCGTCGTGGCCGCAAGCGCATGCGAATCGGCGCGGCTGCTGCTGAATTCCAAGTCCACACTATTTCCCGACGGCCTGGCGAATTCTTCCGGCGTGGTCGGCCGCAACTTGATGGACACGGTCGGCAGCGATGGCGGCGGATACTTCGAATCGCTGGAAAAAATGCCGGCGCACAATCACGATGGCGTCGGCGGCATGCACATGTATTTGCCCTGGTGGAAGTTCGACCGCAAGAACGACTTCCTGCGCGGCTACCACACCGAATTCGGCGGCGGACGCGGCATGCCCGGCGTCGGCGACTACGACGATCTGTGCGATGACTTCGAAGGCTACGGGACGTCATTGAAGAAGGCGTGCAAGAAGAACTATGGCACCTACATCGGCTTCGCCGGCCGCGGCGAGATGATTCCGAATGAACACTGCTATTGCGAGATCGATCCTTACGCCGTGGATCAGTGGGGCATTCCCGTGCTGCGCTTTCACTGGAAGTGGAGCGACAACGAAATCAAAATGGCAAAGGATATGCAGGAAACCTACCGCGAGATCGTGGAGGAAGCGGGCGGCGAATATCTGACGACAACCCGTCCCGATGGCCCGAACCCATACGGGATCGCCGATGGTGGCGTGATCATCCACGAAGTGGGCACGGTGCGCATGGGTGAGCACGCGACGACGTCGGCTCTGAATCAATACTGCCAGGCGCACGACGTAAAGAATCTGTTCGTGACCGACGGAGCCACCTTTGTCACCAACGCGGATAAGAATCCCACGCTTACCATCATGGCCCTAACCTGGCGCGCTTCCGATTACTTGCTCGACCAGGCGAAGAAAGGAAATCTGTAACCGGATTCACGCATGTCCATATCGCGCCGAGACATTCTCAAATCGCTGACCATGACCGCGATCACCGGTTCGGTGCTGCGCGTAATTCCGCTGGAAGCCGCCGAATACGCACATCGCATGGTGCGCGCGGAACGGGCTGCGGCCGAAGATCAGGTGTATGCGCCCAAGTTTTTCTCCGCGCACTTTTACAAAACCCTGCAGTCGCTCTGCCAGACCATCATTCCTTCCGACAGCGAGGCGAAAGGCGCAATCGAAGCCGGCGCGCCCGAATTTATTGATCTGATCACCAGCGAGAACAAGGATTATCAGGTCGCGCTCGGCGGCGGACTGATGTGGCTCGACAATACCTGCATCGATCGCTACGGCAGCGTTTATCTCGATTGCACCGCGCAGCAGCAGAAAGAAATCCTCGACCTTATCGCCTACCGCAAGAACTTCAGGAACGATCCCAGCCTGGGGCAGGGTATAGAATTCTTCGCCTTCCTGCGCAAGCTGACCGCCGACGGATTCTTCACCAGCGAAATCGGCATCGAATATCTGGGTTATATCGGGAACACTTACCTGAAGGAATTTCCCGGCTGCCCGCCAGTGCCGGGTCTGACTTAAGATTCCCGGGATTTCATCGGCTCGATGCCTGCCGGTTCTGTTCTTTCAGCCATGCATACAGCGGAGCGAAATATTCCAACATCGCCTGTGCATCCAGATGATCGACTCCGGTCATCTCTTTGAGCGTCTTCTGCCAAGGCTGGGACTGGCCCGCTTCCAGCATCTTATTCAGCCGGTCGCCGGCAGCTTTTGAGCCGTAGAAGCTGCAACGGTTCAGCGCGCCCTTGTATCCGCTGGCATCGCACATCGCCTTGTAGAACTGGAACTGATAGATGCGCGCGAGAAAGTAGCGGGCATACGGCACATTGGTGGGGATGTGGTTCTTTGCGCCTGCATCGAAATCGGCTTCGCCGCGCTCGACCGGGGGCGCGACCCGCTGATACTGCCCGCGCAGCGCCCACCATGCCTTGTTATAGTTCTCCGGTTTGATCTCGCCCGAAAAAACTTCCCATCGCCATTTGTCGAGAGCGACGGCGAAGGGCAGGAATGCAACTTTATCCAGTGCGGTTCTCAGCTGAAGAGGAATATCGGCTTCGGCCGGCGGATCGGAGTCGGTAAGGCCGAGTGTTTTTAAATAGGCAGGCGTAATCGAAAGCGCGATCGAGTCGCCGATCGCCTCATGAAAACCATCGTTGGCGCCGTTGCGGAACAGGAAGGGCAACCGATTGTAGGCGCGCTGGTAAAAATTGTGCCCGAGTTCATGATGCACCGTAGTGAAGTAGTCGGCATTCACCTCGATACACATCTTTACCCGCAGATCGTCGACCGAGTCCACGTCCCACGCCGAAGCGTGGCAGACCACATCTCGATCGCGCGGATGCTCGAACTGTGACCGCTCCCAAAAGGTCTGCGGCAGTGGAGCAAATCCCAGCGATTTGAAGAAGTCCTCGCCGTAGCGCACCATGTCCTTGCCCGCGGCAAGCTTGGCCGCGTGCCCGGCATCGGAGCTCAAATCGGTTCCGGCGACAAATGCCGGCGCGGCTGCCGGGTCTTTGGCTGCGATCTGGCTCTTCAACGCGCCTTCAAGATCCGCAGGCTTGAATTGCGAAAGTTTAGGGTCGGTGGGCGCCACAATATCGTAGATGTTGCCCCACTCCTGCGCCCACATATTGCCCAGCAGTTGTGCAGGAATCATTCCGTCGGGACGCTGCGCCGCTTTTCCGTATTTCGCAATCAGCCGACTGCGCACGTAGGTGTGCAATTCGAGATAGAGCGGTTCAAGCTGCCTCCAGGCCCGTTCCATTTCGGCGGAGAACTCCGCCGGAGTCATGTCGTATCCAGCGCGCCAAAGCTCGCCAGTATCCTTGTAGCCAAGTTCCCGCGCGCCGATATTCTGCAGTGCGATAAACCGGGCATATTTCTCGCGCATGGGCGCACCGATCGCATGCCAACCCACCCAGAGCTTGGTCAGTTCCTCGGGATCGCGCGACTTCGCCATTTTGTCCGAGATGGCGTCAATGCCCAGACAGTTCGCTCCAGTCGCCGATGCTGCGCCTAGCGGCGCATCCAGGCAGTACTTGCCTTTGCCGTACATCCCGGTCAACTGCGCGGCCAGCAGGGTCTGCTCGGCAAGAAGCTTCGGATCCTTCGGAGCAGCCGGAGCGTTCACCTGCATGAGCATGATCTGCCGGCGCAGGTCAGCGGGCAGTTCGACGTGATCGAAGCGATGGCTCTGCTCAGTCAGTTCCAGCGTGCGCGCTGTGGCCTGCTGGTTCAGCAGCGCTGATGTGGCCTCGGTATCCTCATTGATGTCGGTTTCGGCCAACCACTGCGCGCGGGAAGCGTCCGTGTATAGCTCCAACAAATCGGCATTGGCGCGATCGAGAAACGCCTGAGCTTCGACGACCGTCGGAGGCTTAAGCCCGGCTGAGTTCTGGGCCAACCCGTGCGGCGCGACAGCGGCCAGGAAAACTGCAGCAAGGAGTGTCATAGAGCGCATGGCGGGGAGTATATCCCAAACACTGATTTGCGAACCTAATTTGAGAAGACAGGTTTGAGCGACAGTCGCGCCGGGCATAGATTCAACGGCCGTCCGAGTACTGAAGTAACGAGCCTGCGCTGACTCTCTTATGGCACTCTAGAGAACGTGCCGAAATCACCTCCAAGCGACTACATCGACTGGGACGCCCGACGCGAGGGCTACGTCGAGTCCCCGAATAAGTTCGTGCCCGTCGTTGCCATTCCCAAGAACGTTAAGAAGGATCCCGCGCAGAACAAGCTGGATAGTATTCGCACAGAAGAACTCTGGGCCAGCCTGATCGCCGCGGGCGGCACCATTTGGGCAATCTACGTTGCGACTACGGACTACGACAGTCTCTGGCGCATGCAAATCATGCCGCCGGGGCCGGTTGAGGTCTGTGCCCTGGGCATCCTCGCCTGGCTGCATGCGAAGTGGCGCCGGTCGACTTGGATGGGCTAGGGCTGCCGGGCCTCGCACGCGAATCCTGCTCAACTCTCTCCTCAACTATCTCCGAACGTATCTGCAAGCAGTCATTGGGGCTTGATGGTCTGGGCAGCCAGACTTTGGCGGGAGCGCGGCAAACTAGAACGCGAAACCGGAAGCAAGCTTTGTGTTTTGTTGGGATTAGGCAGTATACGTACAACGGTGTACATACAGTGTAGCAATTTGAGACGACTTCTTGAGATAAAAAGCCGGCGCGGAAGTGGGTTTTGCGCATCCCCTACGATGGCCTTTGCGAGGCCGGAAAGGGCCCTGGCATCGACGATCGATCCCAAGCTGGGGTCGAAGGTCGTGCGCGGCAAAACTGCACGTCCTGCGGCCTGCCAGAGCACCTCTACGACTTTTCAACCACTTCCACGGAGATGCAACGACTTACAGAAGGCGCGTGTCGGCGAGGCATCGCTTTCCGCTCAACCGGCCGGTTTCCGTCATAATGCAGTCGATGCGGGTAAACGCCCGTTAACAATAGCTAGCAGGAACGCTCGCCAAATTCCGCTCAATCACCTTGCCCCAGATCCAAAGTGTTAAGCACCATTCCCAGTGGTGTCCGTTGAGAATTCTAAAGTGTTGCATCCTGCTCTGTACCCGGACTTAGTGCGGATGGGCGGGCTCTCGCCCGCACTTCAGCGGGTCTTTGATGAGCTGTCTGCCGATCTCAGTCTCAAAAAATTTGAAGGTGTAGACAGTCCCGGTTGGGCCTTCATCCGCGAGGGGTCGCGTCATTCGCAGGTGGCGTATTGCAGCGGCGGACGAACAGACGGTCCTCGGCGAAGGCGACGCTGATCGAGCAGCCGATATCCTTGCCGCAAACCTGCCACAAAACTGCGGGCCCGCGATTCACGGGAACAAATGAAGATCTCAGAGGGCCATCTCTGGCTTGACTATTGGTGATAAATCCCCGTTACACTCACTGGCCGGTTGACCGGCAACGCCGTCGTATTGCCTACTCTCTCCATGGAATCCGGTTTCCAGTGCGCTGCTTGCGGAGAATGGAATACTACTTCGGTCGACGAGTCGGCCGGGCGGCGGCAGAGCTATGTGGAAGACTGCCAGGTGTGCTGCAAGCCGAATGTGCTGCGCGTTGAATATGACACTTCCTCGCAGGAATTCTTTATTACGGCAGAATTGGAGTGACAGTATGTTGGGAAGGTAGAGATCCTTCGACTGCGGTTTTGCTTCGCCTTCGCGAAGCAAAATCCTCGCTCAGGATGACAATTGGTTCGAAATATACAGGATGCTGAATTAACAGCCTTTGAATTAATTAGGAGAGATGCTCTATGGCAACCGGTTACAGCTCTGGCCGGATGGTGGCTCACAACATGG
>Ga0302177_10004065_pt1 | contig 10180 bp, 7 predicted proteins | sample I_Palsa_E1_2_FD_198780 | JGI IMG/M metagenome (GOLD analysis project Ga0302177, IMG submission 198780) | Peat permafrost microbial communities from Stordalen Mire near Abisko, Sweden - I_Palsa_E1_2 | ecosystem: Environmental > Terrestrial > Soil > Palsa > Peat permafrost | place: Sweden: Abisko... | reverse complement strand
CGCCCTCGGCGAGCTCGCCCGCCAGGCTGTGGACGAACATGCGGGATCGGAGCGCGATCGGCAGCACGGACAGAGCCCCCGCCTGACGGGCAAGCCGGACGTGGCGTTCGCAGAGGACTTCCCAACACTCGTCCTCCCAGAGGTCTTGCGCGACACGTCCAACCAGCCAGAGCCAACGCCTTTCCTCTTCGGCGGTGACTTTCTGATCCCGGAAGGCCGTCAAGGCTCGTTTGAGCACCGGCGTGCCGGCCTCGCGGCCCTCCGTCGCCAGGAGAGCGAGACCGTCGAGAAGAAGATCTGGACCGCGAGCCTCTCCTTCTGGGGGCGGTGCCTTTGCTGCCGCCAACGCCACCTCGACCAGGTCCGCATCGCGTGCGCGACGCCCTACGAGGACAGAGGCCGTCAACGCATCGAGATATGTCTCGCGGGCCAATCCGACATCCAGCGCTTCGAGCCGTTGCGCCGCCATCAGGAGCAGCGGCGGCACGTTGTTCCCAGGGTTGAAGACAGCAGCGATCTGGCCTCGTAACAGGTCGACTCGCGCTCGTTGCAATGCGTCTGGTAGACCCGTCTCAGCGAGGGCGAGAAGGGCCAATGCGGCTTCCGGCGCCCCCGCCTCATGCTTTGCCTGCGCGGCCGCCAAGGCTCGCTTTGCCCTCAACGCTGGATCCGGCGTCAAACGGACGGCTTCTTCAAGGAACGCGGCCGCCGCTGCAAGACCACCGCGGGTTTGTGCCCGGCTAGCGGAGCGTTCTAACTCAGAGGCCACATCCTCGTCCGGCCCAATTGTGGCATGGGCGCGATGCCACGCTCGACGGTCGGGATCAACTTCAGGATCGGTTACCTGGGCTAACGCTGCGTGTACGTCTCGCCTTTCTTGGAGTGACGCCGACCGATAGACCGCGGAGCGCACCAGCGGATGGCGGAACCGAACCCGGGCTCCTATCTCGAGCAATCCGTCTGTCTCGGCAGGGAACGCGGCATCAACACCGATCCCTTGAAGGGCCGCGGCACGCCACAGCAAAGTGACGTCCCCGATGGGTTCGGCCGCCGCCGTCAGAAGCAGGAGTCGCGTTGGGGCTGGGAGCGGTTGTAGCCGTCGGGCAAATCCCTGTTCGATCTGGCTTGCCAGCGGTATGGCCGTTGGTAGCCCGAATCCGCCGGCGAGTTCTGCTGGCGTGAGCCCGTGAGGCAGCTCGAGGATGGCGAGAGGGTTTCCCCGAGTCTCTGCCACAATCCGATCGCGTACAGGCTCGTCAACCGGTCCCCTCAAGACCGAGTCCAGCAGCACGCGGGCATCAACGTCGTTGAGACCTCGGACGAGCAGCTCAGGGAGCCCGCGAAATTCACGTTCGTCAGTTGGCTCACGCACCGAGACGACCAAGGCAATCGGCTCGGCGAGGAGGCGGCGAGCCACGAAGGCAATCGTCTGGGCCGAGACCCCGTCCAACCATTGAGCATCGTCGACGACGCAGAGCAAAGGACGTTCTTCGGCGATCTCTGCCAAGAGGCTGAGAACAGCGAGCCCCACCAGAAATCGGTCTGGTGGGTCACCTGTTGTCAGACCAAACGCGGTGGTCAAGGCACCACGCTGGGGCTCTGGAAGGCGATCGAGATGATCAAGCATTGGAGCGCAAAACTGGTGGAGCCCCGCAAAGGCCAGTTCCAACTCTGATTCGTCACCCACGACCCGCGCCACGCGACATCCGGAGGCATTAGCCACCAAATATTCCAAGAGAGCGGACTTGCCTACCCCAGCCTCACCGCGAAGGACCAGGACCTGGCTCTGGCCATCTCGAGCGCTGGCCACGAGCTGATCAAGCATCTCGCACTCGCTCCGCCGGCCATGCAGCCCGGACTCCGAGACTGTGGTTCCGGGCATGACAGAGCCTAAGCTCGAGCCCCCTGTATTGCAATGTTCACCAGGGAAAACAGCTTCTGATATACGCAGACTTCTGACGCGCGGAATGACCTTCATCTGCTCCTGTCCCAAGTGCTGACCTGTTGAGACGCTGACAGCTATGACAAGACATTTCGCCCGTTGAAGGCACTAGTCGACCTAGACCAGGGTTCGTTTGTCCTGATCCCGAAGGCTGTGATCCACCACTTACCCGGTACCGGCCAGGGCTCTCGACGGGCGTCGTTTCGCCGTATGGATCATTTCCGAATCCACGACTGAGGCACAGACGGGTCTGTATCCGCTTGCCGCGTCAGTTGCTGACAGCGCCACCCGCTGGCACCACCAAATTGTTGAGCTCGAGAAGCTAGCCGTCGGTCTAACGGTCTGAACACAACCTGGCGCACCGCCTTCGGCGGCTTGCCTTTCTGGTCATCGTTGCGAGCACTTCTGGCCCGGGTGGCCGCATGGGAGATCATCTAGACGGCCGACAGGATTGCGGGAGTTTGGGGCGACGCTCCAGCCGCAGTCCCCAGCCGCAGTGAGGCCCTGTCGGCGAATGTCGTCCGTACTCTTGGGCCCATTCTCAGGTTCCGGGCCGATTCCGGCGGATCAGGCGAGCCCGGGGCTCGATGACGACTGTGGGCCGGTCGTAGACGAACGGTTCACCGCCGCCAGGGCGTCGCTGGGGCGGGCGCCGAGGTTCGACCGGTCCCGATCGCATGTGTCGTCGCTGACCCGACCACGGAGCCGGCGGGACGGTGAAGCGGTCGGCGAGTCTGTAGGCCACGCTCTCGTAGTTGACCCGCCAACCACGAAAGTCGATCCACGCCTCCTCGGCACTTCGTTCGGTGGCAAATCCCACGCCCTTGAGCATGGTCACTGCTCGGTCGAACTCAGCGAACGTCAGATCGATTGGGCCCTCAGGGTTCGGATCGAGATCCACTTCAAGTCCGAGTGTGGTGGCGATCCGGTTGAGCAGTGTGAATCCCATGCGCAGACACAGACGCGCCTGGGAAGACGCTTGGCTCGGTGCGAGCGCCAGATGCATCGCCGCGGCGTCGAGAACGGCGATGAGCCCGAGTAGCCACGAGTACCACGGCTCAGGGGACCGGAAGAGAAGCAGCACCGGGTACGTGGTATGGCTTTCGGCCACGTCGGCAGCCCAGACCTCCCAGGCGGCGTACAGGTCTGGGAGGGTGTCGTTGATGCCGACCAGCTGGTGCCGGGCCAAGAGTTCGGGGCCCCAAGCCGGAACACCGGCCCGACTCTCGAGCAGGGCGACAAGGCCCTCTCGCCGGTTGAACGAGCTGTACAGGGCTGGGAGGTAGGCGATCTGGAGAGCGACAATGACGACCCAGATGGCGCCGACCGAGATGTCCACGCCGGTGTCGGCCGGGCCACCGGCGTGCACGGCCCCCACCGTGAAGAGCGCGGTGAGCGCTTGGAGTAACCCGTCGCCGAAGGATGCGCCAGCACCAACGAGGATGAGGTCGAAGCCAAGCACGAGGCAAGCCGCCCAGAAGAGCAGCTGCACGACGAGGGCAACAGGCCCCGTCGGGGCCAGAATGGCGTCTTGGCCCTCGTACGTCTTCGCCAGACGCGACACCAGGACGAAACAAACTCGGACACTCCGGTTGATCTGGAGGCTCAAACGCTCGATGCCCGACGGTCGCCGCGGGAGGATCACGGTCAACACGACGTCCCCGACCGTCAGCACCACCACGACTAAGCCCAAGACAGTCGCGGCGATGTTCATCGTCCCGCCACGCCAGCTTCGAATCGGGACATGAGTGACGAGCGTATCCAGCGGCCGCGGCCCAAGCCGCCGAGAGATTGCTACTGCTTTGCTACTGAACCTGCCGGACGAAGCGATCCTGAGCTGTATCGCCTGGACATTGCGCCATAGCTGAGCTGGTTAAATGGACTTAGCCGAGTCGGATGGATGACTCGAATCGCTCTTTTAATCCCAAGGTGCCGGGATCGAGACCCGGGCGGCCCACTAGCAAAACCCCAGTACAGAGGCCTAAAAGGTGATTGGCCTCACCTTCACCATCGACTCGATGCTACTGAATGCTGCTGTTCCGTCAGCGGCTTCTCCCGCGAGGACCGGAGCAGCCAGCGGGAGGTGGGAATGCGAGGTCACATGCGTCAACGTGGCGATGCGTGGGAGCTGCGGGCCTATGTCGGGAAGGACCCTGTGACGGGGCGCGAGAAGTACAAGACGCTCACGCTTCGCGGTGGCAACCGCGCAGCAGCGGCTGAGCTCGCCCGCTTCGTCACACAGGTATCTGGCGGTGGCCATGGCGCTGGTGACACGACGCTGGCCGAGCTGATTCGGAGCTGGATTGAACTCGTGCGAGACGACCTATCGCAGTCGACCGTGCGGGGGTATGAGCGAATCATTCGCTGCTACATCGATCCATCTGTGGGGCGCAACCGGGCCAAGATCCTGCAGGTCGCCCGAACCGCCTTCGCACAATCAGACGCCGACGTCTCGATGGCTGAGATTTCCCGACGTGCCGGCGTGGGAATGGCAACGCTGTATCGCAACTTTCCTGACCGCCGCGAGCTCCTCGAGGCTCTCTATACCGACGAAGTCGATGCCGTGTGCGAGGCGGCCAACACATCGGGTGGGGAGAGGCCCGGAGCGGCCTTCATCGCTTGGCTCCGTCGATTCTTCGCATTCTCCACCAGCAAACGACTCATCGCCTCCGAGCTGCTCGTGCACGCGGACAGCACCAACCCCGTCTTCGGTGAGAGCCGCGCCCGAGTACTCGAAGCCGGGCGTCCGCTGCTCGTCACAGCCCAGCGAGCGCACGAGATCCGCAGTGACCTCACACTCGAACAGGCTCTGCCTCGGCGCCATGATGTTCGGCGCCTTTGGCAACCGCGATCACGATGACTCCGTCCGGATCATCCATCGAGCTCTCGATGCAGGGATCAACTTCATCGATACCGCCGACGGCTACTCAGCAGGTGAGTCAGAGGTGATCCTCGGCAAGGCGCTGGTGGGCGGTCGGCGCGAGAGCGTGGTGCTGGCGGTCAAGTTCGGGCTTCGGACGGATCAAGAGCCCAATCACGGTGGGGCGGGACGCCGATGGATAGTCGAAGCCGTCGAGGATTCGCTTCGCCGGCTCCAAACAGATTGGATCGACCTCTATCAGGTGGGTGTTCCTGATCCAACGACCGACATCGACGAGACGCTCGGCGCGATGTCGGATCTGGTGCGCGCCGGAAAGGTCCGCTCTTTCGGCGCTTCGAAGGTGCCCGCCTCAGAAATCGTCGAGGCGCAGTGGGTGGCCGACCGCCGCGGCCATGAACGTTTTCGCACGGAGCAACCGCCCTACTCCCTGTTGACCCGTTCGATCGAATACGACGTGCTGCCGACCTGTCAGCGCCACGGCATGGGCGTCATGGCCTACAGCCCGCTGGCCGGGGGATGGCTCTCTGGGAGGTACCGCAAGGGCCAGGAGATAAGTGGGCCGGGCTCGCCTGCTCGATTGCAGCGCTTCCCTGGGCGATGGGACGCCATGAGTCCATCCAACGCAGCCAAGTTCGATGCCGCGGATGCGCTCGGTGCACTGGCCGACGAGGCCGGCTTGAGTCTCGTGCAGATGGCGGTCGCCTTTGCCGTTCGCCATCCGGCGGTGACCTCGACCATCATCGGCCCGCGCACGATGGAGCACCTCGACGGCTACCTTGCCGCCGACGGCATCGACCTGTCGGATGACGTGCTGGACCGCATCGACGAGATCGTTCCGCCCGGTGTGACGGTAAATGTCTCGGACAACATGTGGGAAGTCGGCACGCGCGCGCTGGACGCTGCCTCTCGTCGCCGCCAGGTGGCGCTATCGAGCACGTGAGGGCACCGGCCTCCGGAGGCCCATTCGAGATGTCCAGACTGTCTTTGTCGTTCGATCATGTGCTCCTGAACAGGACCTCCCGTCCACGGTATTCATCGGTGTCTCTCCGGTACCACTGATTGGATTGCCAATTCGGATTGCCAAAAGGCTCCGTCTCGCGGAGGAGGCGACGCCAGGTGCTCCGCTTTGTTGCCTGTCCCCGTACGAGTGGGACACCCGGGACTAGACGATGAGCGCCACCAGAGCGATGGTTCCAGACGCCACCATGACGATAGGAGCACGCTTCTTGAACACTTTCGGAGCTGGTCCGGTCATGGCGGAAGCCATCATTTCCCTGTACCGGTCCGGGGCGGACGTCCGACCGCCTTGCGCTCGTTCTCTGCTCGGGCAGACAGTCCTACGACAATCTCGATCATCACCAAACCGCCGACAATCAACACAAATGTCACTGCGGCCACGGCAAAAGCCACACTTCGATGGTGCGGGTTTGCGCTGGCAAGGAATGCCGTTGCAGCTCCGAGCTAACCCTCTGCCGCCCGCAGATTGTGCCAACTACTCGGGGAAGGTGCCCCCGAACCGGATGGAAGCGCTCTAGTTCGCTCGCTGATAGATCATCGGGAATACTTATTGATTGATGGCGGCCTCCCAATGACTCCGGCAAGAGAGAATGCGCACCGATGAGATCATGCAGGTCGTAGAGGTATCGCTGTGAAAGCCTCCTCATGAGGAAACAGGGAAATCGGATCCGCTTAGGGCGGGCGTCGGCGGCGGTAATCGTGATGGTTCTCGGTGCCACATTGCCGCTCGCATCGGCCTCAGGCGGCGCGCCCGTGCAGAAGGACCCGGGCCGCTGGACCCTGGTGTCGACCACGTCGATCCGCATCTTCTATTACCAGGGCATGACCCAGGACGATCAGGGAGACTTCTACTTCGACGGCATCGACAACGGACTGTGGAAGACCAACAGTTCATTCGTCCAGACTGCCGGCAGCACGCCGTACATTCCTGCGGCTGTCACCGCCCGCGACAAGTACAACCACATCGGGGCCATCGCCTACGCCAAAGACACCGGGGTGCTTCTTCCCATGGAGTGCTACAACGGCACGAACTGTGCCAACACCGGCGCGATCGGCGTCGCGGACCCGGCCACGCTCGCCTGGGAATACGAAGTGAAGCTGGACGCGGCCACCATCAAGAAGGCGATGTGGGCCGCCGTCTCCCCCAACGGCAAGCTGCTCTGGACCTCGTCGAACAATAACCTCTTGGCCTACAACATGGCCGACATCTCAGCTTCGCACTCATGGCCGACCCATGGCGCAATCAAGCCCGTAAGAATCCTGAAGAACGCCGTGCCCGCGTCTGGAGTCGACGGAGGTGCGTTCGATCAGGGTCGCCTCTACCTGGCTGGCACGATCGGCAACGTCCACCAGGTGTGGTCCATCGACACGTCGAACGGCACACGCCGACTTGAGATCTCCCGGACCATTGTGGGCGAGCAAGAAGGTATCGACTTCGTCTCCCAGGACGGCGGCAAAGTGCATCCGGTTGCGCTCTGCAGCGATCCATCCTGTGGCGCCGCGACGTACTACACCACCAACTCGTTCGGGGGACTGCTCCATCTGATGGTCATGCCACAACCTGACGGGAAGACACCGCCTACCTACGCTGCCGCCACGCTCCTATCGTTCGACCCTCACCACTGAGGCGAGTCGCCTCAGCACGCCGGTGGCCGAGAACCAGGAGGAGATGACTGGCCCAGTTCGCCGGGATGGCGGGATTCTCGATGTTTCTCATAAACTGGTTTCACGTCCAAGCGACTGGACCCAAGTTGGTTGGTGTTGTCGAGCCCTTCGACAGCCGCTGTAGATCGATGCGTTGACATTTTCAAGCGGCCCGATGGCACGTTTGGGTTCGAGGAGTTCCGCCGAGATCCGGAAGATATGGGCGGTTGGACCCCCGTCGCCTACTACTCCGTGAGGGAATATGCGACTGAGGCCGATGCGATGTCGGCCGCAAGAGCTGCCGTACCTTGGCTTCCTCTGGCCCTCGACGGCTCGCTCTGATCCAGCCAATCGGGGAATTTGTTGGTGTTCCTGGTCGCCGGGGCCGGGGTGCGTTGCTAGGCGTCGGCGCCCATTTCATCTGGCAAAATTGCCGCCTGGGAGGTGGGGGTCGGTGCCGATGATTTGGTGGCCTAGTGACGAGATGGTGAGCGCCGTCATCGATGGAGAAGGGCCGTGGCCATCTCACTCGCCCGTATCCATTGGCACGTTTGTGCCCTTTGATGTCGACAAGTACGGCGGTCTCGCTGTCGTCATTGGTTATGGCCGTAATCGCAAGGGACGTGAAGTGCTCGGATCGGACGAATTCCAACAGAATGATGCAGGAGCGTGGGAGCACTTGTCGGGCGGCGGGAGTGGGTGGTCGCGGAGGCAACGCTGGGACCTCCAAGAGGGAAGAGACGCCCTCCATCTGCGGATGGAGGGATCGTCCGGAAGTTCGCCGTTCGACGCTCGGCGCGAGTTTTCTTTTGCGGTGTTCCTGTGTGGCCCAGCCGTCACCACAGTCGAAGTCGACCGTCGCCACGGGATCAGAATCGCTGATGTCAACGCAGGACCCGGCTGGCTCGCCGTCCTTTGGACCCCTGGCGACCCAGCCGCGGTCACCGCCTACACCGCAGACGGACACCAGTCCTTCTTCTGGACTTCAGCGACCGAGGCCGCTTGAGTGCAAGCGCTGCTGTTGTGCGTGTACCAGAACGCCGGGTGAGACAATCGTCCCGATGACTGATCCGGATCAGACCTACTGCGACTGGTGCTATTCGACGCTCACTGAGGAGGACCGTACCCAGTCGCGTGAGGTGGGGTTCGACAAGACTCAGGCGTGGGCGTGTGTTCGATGCATCGGCACAAACCGAATCTCGGAGGCTCCCGGCGGCTGGGATGGCCCCTGGCCAGCCGATCAGAAGTAGCCGCCCATGGGGTGCCCCCGAACATTGATACTTCTCTGAGGTCCACCGCTTGATTGCTGGTCCCAAATAGCTTCGGGAGTGCTGGTGGGTTCGGTCTGACTTGGAGCCCCGTGACGTTGCAAAACGTCGTCGACCGAGGCCTTCCAGTCGCACATTGAAAGACGGCACGTCCCGTCTCCGAGTTGGGTTCATTGGCCCGGCTTGCTAGAACAACCCAGGCCGCCCGTCGCTCCGATCCGGAACGGCCGTGCCATCCCTAACTCCATCAACAGGAGGGATGACCATGACCATCGTAGAAGCTGCGCGTGGTGTGACTGGTGGCGTCGACACGCATCTCGACGTCCATGTGGCGGCCGCCCTCGACCCGCTTGGCGGGTTGCTCGGCACGGAGCGATTCGAGACCAATGCTGCGGGCTACAAGGCGCTGCTCGTCTGGCTCGGAACCTTCGGCGACGTCACCAAGGTCGGTGTGGAGGGCACCGGGTCCTATGGCTCGGGCCTGGCCCGCTACCTGCGTCGGGTAGGAGTCGAGGTCCTCGAAGTCGACCGGCCTGATCGCCAGAAACGCAGGCGCAGCGGCAAGTCCGATCCCCTCGACGCCATCGAGGCCGCCCGGGCCGCCTTGAGCGGTCGGGCCAAGGGCAAGCCCAAGTCGAGAGAGGCCTTGGTCCAGATGCGCCACCTCGGCTACAGCGCTCCTGAACAGCTGCGTTGTCGCATGAAAGGCCTCTCGGTGCCCGCACTGGTGGCCGAAGGCAAGGGCTGCGCCCCGGCCGCTCTGCCGATCCGGTGACCGCCGCCACCAAGGCATCGCTCTCCTCGCTGGCCCACCGGATCAGCTCGCTCGACGACGAGCTGGCCGAGCTCAACGAGCGGATCGAAGCACTCCTCGTCGCCACACTCCTCGTCGCCACCGTTCCCGACCTGCTCGAGCTCTTCGGTGTCGGTCCCGACACCGCGGCCGCCCTCGTCATGGCCGCCGGCGACAACCCTGAACGACTCCACTCAGAAGGGGCTTGGGCCCACCTCTGTGGCGTGTCGCCCATCTCGAAGGGCTCGGGCAAGAACAGCGGCCGGGTCAAGGCGCACGACGGTGGGGACCGCCAGGCCAATAGCGCGCTGTGGCGCATCGTCATGGTTCGCATCGCCCACGATCCCGAGACCCAGCTCTACTTCGAGCGCCGAGTGAAGGAGGGCAAGACGACACACGAGGTCATCCGCATCTTGAAGCGCTACGTCGCCCGCGAGGTCTATCGCTACTTGCCTCGCGCCTAGCTCCCCGGGCTGAGGGTCTGGCTATTCCCAGTTCTGTCGTCCTGCGGGGCTGACTTTCCAGCGATTCGCCGACCCTCAGCTTGGGCCACCATCTCGAAAACGCGTGACTCAATAAGCCTGTCCTCGACTCGAGTGACTCATCAATGTTCTGTCCGCTGTTTTCACTCCCCA
>Ga0302177_10004064_pt1 | contig 10182 bp, 10 predicted proteins | sample I_Palsa_E1_2_FD_198780 | JGI IMG/M metagenome (GOLD analysis project Ga0302177, IMG submission 198780) | Peat permafrost microbial communities from Stordalen Mire near Abisko, Sweden - I_Palsa_E1_2 | ecosystem: Environmental > Terrestrial > Soil > Palsa > Peat permafrost | place: Sweden... | reverse complement strand
TTGACCCGGATCCTCCCGAACAGGTAGGGCTCGTCTGGGCCGGCGTACACATCGGCGGCGCCGTGGAACACCTCGCTGACCGTAACGCCGCGACGCAACAGATTCTCGCGGGCGGACTCAATGTCAGAGACGATCAGGTAGAGGCCCTTAGCGGAGCCGGGAGCTGCCCCGGTGACGTTCTTGCCGAAGATGACCGAGCACCCGGAGCCAGGCGGCGTGAACTGGATCACACGAAAGTCTTTACCGTTGTCGTAGTCGGCGTCGAGTCGCCAGCCGAGTTTCTCGTAGAACTCCTTCGCCCGGTCGACATCCGAGACGGGGATAACGACGATTTCGAACTTCATATCGACTCTCGCGACGCTCGCCCGGCTGACGGCGTCAGTTTGGACTTCATCTGTCACATTTGCCATGCTCTTTCTCCTTTGCGTTCAACTGAATTGAAAGCGATCCCTCATTGCCTATCTTTGCGCGGCGTGTGGGCGTGAAAACGTCTGGCTTGGAAGCGAATCTCTGGAAATCGGGTTCGCCGATCTCTTTGCCTGGGGGGCCCTGCAGTTTGTAAGTGACTCAAAACTACGAGCACGGGAGCCGAACGCGCACAGTGTACACCTGTGATTGATGCAGTGAAAATCAAATAGGTGTCGGGTATTTCTTAACAGGCCCAGCGTGGCAGGCGCGAGCTTTTGGGCACTATTCCCAACACCAATCGCCGGGTGCCCCATCCTTCGCGTTCTTTGCGAAGGGTGGGATAACCAAATCTCACCCTTCCTTCTCCCACAACAACAGACATAACGGAAAGCGGAATCAATCGATACCCTGCGAGCTGTAGCTCGCCCTACAAGTAATCATGAACTCACGCTGCAAGTAATCGTGCGTCATTACCCGGGAACCAACAAGAAGTGTCATTGCGGAGTCCCGGAGTTGTGGGCTTGGTATGCTACAGCCTCATGATCCGCATCGTGTCCAGGCCGGGGCCCATCGCTGCCATTTTCGCGGGTATGTTGTTGGCGACTGCATTTGCGCCAACTCCGGTGTGGGCTATCGACCCAGGCGCCCCGCCTGTGATTGTTTCGGGGGCCGAGGCTTTGGACAATTCGGAAGAAGCTTTCCATCTGACAGTGATGGCTGACTTTAACCGGGACGGCATCGTCGATATAGCGAAGGCTACCGCCGGAGATTCCTCCGGGCCGGGCGTCCTGACGCTATCGCTAGGCAAGACAGACGGAACCTTCCAACAGACCTTCTCCAGGCAAGTGCTGGGCCATGACCCGCACTCGATGGTCGCCGTTGACGTGAACCGCGACGGCATTTCAGATCTGATCGTAGGGGACGACGACGGCTCACTGATGTTGTTTCTTGGCGACGGAGCGGGCAATCTAATTGCGGCCGGCAACATAGCCCACTTGGACTCGGTCGTCTCGATTACGGTGGGCGATTTCAACCAAGATGGCATTCCGGACATGGCCGTCTCAGACTGGCGATCGGGCTCGCTGGTATTGCTTCTTGGGTCCAGCGACGGTTTATTCAGTCGTGGAAGGTCGTTTCCCTTGCGGATGCCGGGAACCGAGCCGAACCTCGTCGTCGCGGACTTCAATAAAGATGGTATCCCCGATCTGGCGGTGGTATATGGGGACGATGGAGCTTACACCTACGATGTCATGTTGGGCGATGGCAAAGGCAACTTCAGTCCTTCGCCCGAACTGAGTTTCGTCAGAGATCCGAATTCCCATTGCAACACTTAAACGGGGCTTTCCGATTCTGAAACTTGAGAGTCCGAACTCACTTCACGTTGTGAGCGTGATACCCCTGCCACACATACTCGAGCGCTTCCGGTAGAGTCTGCATCCTCACTGCGCGATCCACGTGTCCCGCATTCTCTGCAAACACAAACTGGTAGTGATATCCCTTCGCTGCCAGCACCTTCGCCATGCGCTCGTTGGCATCCACCCAGTCGTGCATGTTGTCGCGCATCACGTTGGGATTGTAGAGATCTTTATCGCCGACCTCCATCCAAATCCGGATCGGCTTGCGCGGGCTCTCCGGAATTAAGTGCTCGTGGAACTCCCAGGCTCCATGAGGAAACTTCGGATCAGACGGCCACTGCTGGTTCACATACGTCCCCGAGTAGGTCAGCACGCGATGATACAGTTCTGGGTGAAACCAAGCCATGATCAACGCGCACGACCCACCTGAACTACCGCCCATGGTCGCGCGCCCATTGGCATCGTGCGTCAACTTCACGTGCGCCTTCTCCTCGACGAGCGGAAGCACCTCGTGCTCGACAAATTCTGCATAACGGCCCGACATCGTGTCGTACTCAAGTCCGCGCTGGCTCCCCTGCGCATCGCCGCTCCCATTCCCAATAGAAATGGCGATCATGACCGGCACCTTGTGTTGTGGAATCAGGCCGTCCAGCGCGGTGAAAAGCATTCGATCCGGCCCGTCCGCGCCCACAATGAACGGGGCCACGCTACCCGGCACGTAATCCTTCGGCACATACACAGCAATCTTGCGCGTATACGAAGCGGGATGACTCGTAGTAACTACGAGCTTTGCCGGGTCATTGGGGTCAGGCGTGCCGAACGTCCCCTTCTCGCGCGCAATACCGGGGTAGTACTTGCTGTCGGCCGAATCCATCGTGAATTCAACCACGGAGCCATGCGTCAATTCCTGCGCCGTCATCTCCGGTGCCGGGGTGTGCGTCGGCCCAATGATGAAATCTCCATCCTCATCGGCCGGCGGCAATGTTCCGTCGGGCAGCTCTTTGGCACTCACATACCCCGGGGTATGCGGATCGCGCGTTGGCGGCACAGGCCGAGCCGTCTGCTGGGCTTGCGGCAAAGCTGCCGTCTGTCCAGCCCAACCCAGTGCAATCGACCCGGTCAGAATCCCCAATCCTAGAAATCGCGTTTTCCAAGTCATCTGTTTTTGCACCTGCACTTCATCCGGCTTCACTCGCCCAAAAAGCACTCGCCAAAAGGATGGTACACGGTAAGGCTGAATTGCCATCGATCCGCGGTTCTGGAATGCGGCCATTCAGCCGTGAGCTTCGTCAAGAAGTTACCACCAGGAGAGCGACACAGTGCTGCGTGGCAGGCCGCCTATGGATCGACCGTCAACGCAAAAGCTTCCGCTTGCCGAAACCCTTTTGGTCAGCTGCGCTGTGCTATCCCTGGTAATTGCTTGCGTCGTCTGCTCGCTCCATAAACAGGCCTGGACGGACGAAGTGTTTACCTGGAGGGAACTAAGCGATCCATCGCTGTGGCACCTCTACTACGCCGTCCAACATGGCGCGGATGGCGGAATGCCCCTTTTCTATACGACAGCGTGGCTTTGGGCCAGGGCTTTTGGCACCGCCGTTTTGACCCTGCGTATGTACTCCTGCGTTGCGATGTGCGCAGCCTTGGTGGTCACCTGGAGAACCCTGCGCCGGTTTTATGGAACATGGGCAACCGCATTTGGCATCCTCACCTTTTGGGGCACTTCGGGGCTGGTGCTCGATGAAAATGCGGAAGCGCGCTTCTACGGGCTCTTTCTACTTACCGTGGCGCTTGCCCTCAACATCTCTATACGACTCATGGTGCAACCGGCGCCGAAACTCCGGCTGCTGGTTTTGTCCCTTGTCTCCCAATCGGCTTTGGTACTGTCTCACGTCCTGGGCATCCTTTATGGCGGGTTAATCTTGCTCGGACTGATCCTGTCGGATGCAGCCCAGCGCCGCTTCCGGCCTCGCATATATCTCTTCCACGCTGCCGGCTGGCTCGCGCTCCTGGTCTGGCTGCCTTCGATCAGAGCTTCCATGGCGGTGGGCAAGCCCCACGGCTGGATCGGGAAACCAGAACTCGCATATCTATTTCCTGCGTACCTTTTTGCTCCCTTCGAGCAATGGTTCCTGCTATTGGAGCGCCACTCCGGGGGTGCGCGGTGGAGAATGGTTCACCATGTGGCCGAGTTCGCCATGCTGATCGCGCTCGCCGTCATCTTGCTGCCAGGGCTGCGAAAGCTTCTTGCAGCGGAACAGCGAACCAGCCCCGATCCAGGAAGTGCTCTGCTGCTTATCGGGTACTTGCTGCTCTCAGCGCCACTCATCTTGTTCGTGGTCTCGTACCTGGTTACACCAATATTTCTTGCCAGGTATATGCTGCCGTCAGGCATTGGCCTGGCGATCGTTTTAGCAGATTTTGCGGATGCGCGCGGATCCGACAGTCCGGCCTCCTCGCGGCTGGTATGGGTAGTTGCGGCGTCGTTTCTAGCGATTTTGCCGATGCTCTCGTCGTTGGTTATGCCACCGCTTCGATCAAGTAAGCAATTTCTAGACGTGCAGCGGCTAGACCATACAGTTCCTGAGAACATTGCAGTCGTCACAGATTGGGCGGACGACTTTGCAAAGCTCATGCGTTACCCACGCAGCCCGCATTCAAACTACTATTTCCTGCTTGACTGGTCTGCGGCCTTGGCCGGACCTAAGCCGGACGTGACTTCCTACCACTTGTTGTCTTCCAATCGCGATGTTGGCTACTATGCCCGAAGCATCCAGGACAGTGACGCTTTTCTCTGTTCCCATACTGATTTTCTTGTGCTGGACACTCATCTCATCGGGCAGGACGCCGATGGCCCCACCTGGTTTGACCAAAGAGTCAGGGAAGCTCCTGAGTTTACATGGAGGAAACTTGATTCTTTCGATGCTCCCGATTTTCCTGTGGTAAGGCGGGAACTAATCTCGGTGCACCGCAGAGAACCGTTGACCTTTTGCAACAAACCCTAGCAAGAAACCATTTAGTCCGAATCAGGTTGTTGAGGCGCAGCCTCAATTCTGTGTGACCGCACCACTGCTAGTTGAAATTGCCGCCGAAGTGAAAACCCGATCTCTTCATAAATCTTGATAGCCGCGGTATTGGATTCGTAAGAGGTGAGGAATGGAACGCAGCCGTCCGCATGGATACGGCGCGCAACCTCCGTGACTAGCGACCGCGCATACCCACGGCCGCGGAAGTCAGGGTGTGTACAGACGGCGCTCACTTCTGCAAAGCCTGTGGGGGCCAATCGTCGGCCGGCCATTGCGGCTAAGCGGCCATCAACACGAATCCCAATGAAACCGCCCAGCTGCCCGGTGTGCTCACGGAATGGCCCGGGCTCGGTGAGAGAAGCCAGCGCCATCATCTCAGGGAAGTCCGCTGGGCCCAGCGGCTCAAGGACCGCAGCCAGCGGAGACTTGTCTGGCACGGTGTGGCAGATCATTTGCACGATCAGTCCACCACGGAGGAGCTGCCAGCCTTCGGGAAGATTGGGAGTGCTTGCTAAGAGCAGGACGGCGTGGTCATTCTCCGGGATCACCCTGGCGAGGTCAGAGTAAGCCTCAAGGGTTGGCTCGAGAAACGCAGCGAGGGGACCGATGTTGGTAGGATATTGGCGCGCCAGACCGCTTCCTACATCTGCCCCGATCGCGAGATTGGCGTGATCGGTGGTGAGGGAGTACCAGATAGGATTGTCTAAGAGCGCTTCGTCCCGGAACCCGGGCAGCGGCTTGCTCATGGGACTGTCTCTCGTCGTCATCTCTTCCTGGGATCCGATTGCTTGCCAGAGCGTCCGTTCCGATTCTGAGCAATCGTTGCTGATGGTGCTCATAGGTCTCCCTTCCGCAATGCTTTCGTACTCAACCTACTGTGCCAACAACTCGTCGAACAAGTAGCGCAGAAAATCCTTCAGGGAAGCGTCGCTCTTCTCGGCCTGCGAGCGAAGCAGCGCGCCCTCCCAACTGTTGAGCACGAAGCCCGCAAGTGAATCAGGCTTAGTGGATTTTGGCAGGTCGCCCTTCTCCACAGCCTCGCCAAGAACCGCGGCGACGGCGGCCTGCCATTGCGCGAAGCTGGAGCTAAGACAACCCTGTAGCAGTGGACTCGCGCCGGCGACCTCCAGGCTGAGACTGCCGATGAGGCAACCCTGGATGGGCGCCGACTGCCCGGCCATCCTGATCAGGTCTTCGAAGTAGCGCCGCAGCCGCCTGAGCGGTGCCTGGCGCGTGTTGCCAAGAACCTCGCGGCAGTGCTCTGCTTCGAGGGTGACGTAGCGCTCAATGACTGCAGCAGTGAACTCTTCCTTGCTGCTGAAGTGATGATAAAACGAGCCCTTGGGCACTCCGGCTGAGTGCAGGATCTCCTGCAGCCCGGTCGCGCCGTAACCGTGCCGGCGCATCAGTTCGAGTCCCACGTCGATGAGGTGATCGCGCGTTGGCTTTGCGCTTGTCTTGCTGCCGGGAAGAGGCTTTGAGGTAATTTCGTCTTTTGAGAGCATGGTGCCCCTCTCTTTCTAGTGGAAGAACGCGGGCCTCCCGCCGATGCGTGGAGGCCCCTGTTCCTATGCTACCGGCTGCGGCTCCTTGGATTCGTTGTTCTGGCGTACTCCTATGCCATAGCGGGCCGCCGGAGCCTTACGCGAGAGGTTGGGCGCAAGCGCGAGACGTGCCTTCTCGTAGGCTTCGAAATCCGCAACATTGGGCAATGCCGGGATGGTGGCGAACTCGCCCTGGTCCAGGCCGGCAAGTGAGGCGTCGACCATATCCTCCGTAGTCATAACCCATTCGGGGGGAAGGCTCTCTACCGGAACGCCAGACTTCTCCCAGAGCGGAGTGGCCGTCGCGCCGGGCAGCACCACCTGGACTGTGACGCCTTTGTCCGCCAGTTCGTTCTTCAGAGCGGTGCTGAAGTTCTGCACAAATGCCTTGCTGCCGCTGTACACACCGTTCAACAGCTCGGGTGCTAATGCAACCACCGAACCGATGTTGATGATGAGACCGTTGGGACGCTTCACAAAGTTGGATGCTGCCGCGACCGCGAGCCTGGTAAAGGCAGTCACATTGATCTGAATGATCTGATCGAGATATTCCGGGTCAGATTCCAGCAATTTGCTGGCGGAGGCAATGCCTGCATTGTTCACAAACGCGGTGACAGAGCTATCTGAGGCCAGCCGGTCTGCGACACGCTTGACGTCAGCAGGCAGCGAAAGGTCGGCCTGCAAAATCTCAGCCTTGCGCCCGGTGGTCGATTGGATCAGTTTCGCAACGTCGTTGAGTTTGTCTTTGCTGCGCGCGACGAGAATGAGGTCGTAACCCCGCTTCGCGAGCCGATCGGCGTAGACGGCTCCTATTCCCGTTGAAGCGCCGGTGATGAGCGCAATACCTTGATTGGACATGGTGAACTCCTTTTGAAATCGCAACCCTTGGGGCGCGCACTCATATGAGTAGACCAGTCGGTCTAAAGATTCAAAAGAAATAAATTTGTGACTCACCGGCGGAGGAGCGGGCTTTCAAGCCATCGAGAACGTTCCAGTTTATAAACCGAGGGCTTTAGCCTTGGTGTACGTACTCTTCTAAATCAAAACGGTTTTAGAGGCTGAAGGAGAACTAGGCTTTGTATCAGGGCACGGCTTCAGCCGTGCCGTAAACGAACGGCCATACCCGGCTTTAGCCGCTGAGGTACGCTTTTCCATCCTCTAAATTTTCTTGTGCGCTCCTAAAAAGACGCCCTCAGGGGCTGAAGCCCTCATTAGTATGCTGCTTATGGCACGGCTGAAGCCGTGCCCTTCCTCTAGATACTCTTTTCCAGGAAGAGGTGGCAGGGGCTTTTAGCCCCTGCCACTGCACATCCCGCAAGATGCCTACGCAGCCGCCAAAGAAGCTTTGCTCCTTCCCGTCTCGTGCAACTGCCTGTACTTCGAGAAATTGAATGATGGCTTGCGCCATGGTCAACCAGCGCGACGAACATGCCCATGGTAGCGCCGCGCGGACCGGACGATCTGTCTTAAGGCGCGCTGTGGGTCGTTGATTTTTGTAAAATTCGATAAAATTCGATCCTTTTGGGTCTGTTTAAAGCATTGGCAGCACGCGTTTCTTTAGAGTCTCAGGCGCCAGGTATCGGGTTTCTTTTCCATAGAGGACGGGAGCCGGTTGTCTGAAGCAGAAGCGGACACGAGGGTATGAGGCGCCGACGGGGCCGCTTCCGAGGGGCTAGACGGGCGGGCGAAGATGGATCCACTCAAGTCAAAGTCTGGGCCGGGGGTAGAGCCAAGGTGCGAAGGCGCGTCTGCCGCCTCGCTGGGCGGGGGATGGGGAACGCCAAGCCCCTCTTCGTCTCGGACAGGGCCGGGGCCATGCTGGGGGCCGGTGGTTTTCCCCTGTTGCTCGCGAAGCCAGGCGGCGGTATCGATTTGCGGGTGAACGGGCGGAGGGGCGGATTTGTTCTGGGCGGAGCCGGCGCGACGGTCCGTACTTCGATCTGGGATTAGGCCTTCGATGGCGACGATCATGGAGAGGGCCTTGATCTGGGCGGAAGCGCTGTTTCGAGTCATTTCGGGGTCCAGGTCGGCGATTTCCCAGAGCCTGGCCAGGACTCGCTCGCGGCTCAGGTTCAGCCGGCGCAGTCCCTCGGCCTCTTGTTGCAGGAGTTGTTCGTGCACGGCGGCCCGGTGCACGAGCATGTAGTTGCGGACACGGGGTTTGGCTTTGGTGTAGGCGGCGGTGTCGGGGTTGAGACCCACGGCTTCGGCGGCCTGGCGGTCGGTCATGGATCCAGAGAGGACCAAGTGGGCAAAGGCTACTTCCTGATCGGTGATCGGGTCGCTGACTTGATTTTTGGGCATAAGTGGCTCCGTTCGGGAGGTTGTGAGGTTGCGAGAGAGAAGCTGCGCGCAAAGGTCTCTGAGCTCCGGGAAGCACGGTCGGAACCCTTGTTCAGATTTCTTATCATGCTTAAAAGGTAGTATGGCTTTTGCTTGTGCTCAAGGGGGGATTAGTGTTCGCTCCAACTAAGTTGGTTGAACTCTAAAGTTTCTGCCGATGATGATCCAATGCTCGTTTCAAGCGCTGAACCTTCCCACAGAGGTCGATCATCGGCCGTTCAACAGCTCAACACATGATTGCACCGTAGTTCTAATTCATTTAGGGGTTATTTCGTCTGTCGCGCATCTCGTGTCGCGCATCTCGCGATCATTTACGGCCCGACTAAAGTCGTGCCCTGATACAAAACAAGAGTTTTTCCGCAGCCTGCCAGTCCGTCGAGCGAGCATTCCGCAGCATCGACCGAAGGATGATATTTGCCGATCAATCGGCGTAGGGGTTCACAATTTCCTCCCACACTCAAGATGCAGTTCGAGGCACTTTCATGTCGCGACGCTCGGGAAGTATTTCTTCGATTTACAGTGACCCGCCCCAATTCCCGCCTAACCCGGCTGCTCAAAGGCTCGCCCGGCCACCTAAGGTGAGGTTGATGTGTCTGCACAAACTAAAGATGCGGTACGAGGTGCTTTTGTCGAGTGCTAACCGGGATTTAATCTGGAGTTACCTGGAGGTTCGCAACCGACAGGCTCCGCAAAGCCGACTGTACGTCCAAGCGGTCTGCTGCACTCTGCCTTGCCAGCACCGGGTCTCCGTTTATCCGGTACAACTCGGTCGTTTTCAGGTGGACAAATCCGGTTACTCCGCATCTGAAAGATGTGACCATGGTATGATGACCATGGTGAGGTGCTATTCTTGAAAACGATCGCGGCGGGAGCGTTCAAAGCTAAGTGCCTGGCAATTATGGATGAAGTGCAGGCCAGGAAGACAAAATTCGTTATCACGAAAAACGGAAAGCCTGTTGCTCAATTGGTCCCAGTCGAAGAAGTTGAGGATAGCCTGTTCGGTTTTTATGCGGGAAAGCTGGCTATCTCCGGCGATATCGAGTCTCCTTCGGTCCCGCCTGAGCATTGGAAACGCCTCAAGTGATCGTTGTCGATACGTGTGTAGTGATCTGGCTTGCTTCGGATCCCAGTTTGCTCTCGGCGGCGGCGACCGATGCGATTCGAACTGCTCGAGAGAACGGCGGGGTAGGTATTTCCTGCATCTCCCTGTTTGAATTGGGGTGGCTGGCCAGGAATCAGCGAATCGTGCTAAAGACTTCGCTTGAGGCTTTTCTGGTTGAGGTGGAGGCTCGCTTCGTTATCCTGCCGATCACAGCGGCCGTCACGCGCATCGCCGTGGAGTTTCCTTCGCCTTACCCTCTCGATCCTATGGACAGAATCATCGGAGCGACCGCGCTGGATCTTGGCGTTCCCCTGGTGACCAAAGACAAGATGATTCGAAAAGCAAAAGCATTATCGGTTATCTGGTAAGGTCTAGTCCGGAATGCCGACTTCCATGTAAGTCAAAGT
>Ga0302177_10004062_pt1 | contig 10185 bp, 7 predicted proteins | sample I_Palsa_E1_2_FD_198780 | JGI IMG/M metagenome (GOLD analysis project Ga0302177, IMG submission 198780) | Peat permafrost microbial communities from Stordalen Mire near Abisko, Sweden - I_Palsa_E1_2 | ecosystem: Environmental > Terrestrial > Soil > Palsa > Peat permafrost | place: Sweden: Abisko... | reverse complement strand
GCCTCGCGCCTCAAGCCACGCATCGATTCGCGGATTCACCGCAACATGCACTTCCGGAAGCGTTGCTCCAGCTGCCGTCAACGCCTTAAGGATCTCGATGTACACATCAGCATCGCCGCCATGCGCAGCCGACCACAGCGCTTGCCCCAAAGCAGTTCCTCCAAACGAATTCACTACTTCCATTGGAGTTCCAGACCTCAGCAACAGTTTCACCGTTTCTATGTGTCCCCCAATCACCGCATGATGCAGCCCCGTCTGCCCCTGGCCATCCCCGACGGCAGGATCCACCCCACGCCCCAGCAAGAACTCCACCACGGAATCGCGGCCAAACTGGCAAGCCATGAGAAAACCCTCGCTCGCCTCCCGCCCGGTCATATCCGTATGCGGATCGCCATCGGCAAACCAGCTCTGCACCAGATCAAGCCGCCCCACCCCAGCAGCCTCAGCCAGTCCAAGCCCTGCCCCCGTGTTCGCCAGCGAGTCCGTCAGCAGATCTGCCAGGAAAACAGCCGCCTTCCCGCGCCCGTTGTGCAGACAGCCCCTCACCATCGAAGCATCCAAACGTGCCCCGTGATCGAGCAGCAATCGCATCAGCTCCTCCTGCACACCCGCCCGCTCCGGATGCCCACTCGTCGCCGTCAGTCCCAGCGCCGTGGCCCCTCCGCCGTAGACGTTCGCAATCGCATCCACCTCCGCGCCGGCACGCAACAAGGCCGCGGCAATCTCCACAACGTTCCCAGGCGTCGTCTGCCGGTAGCCCTCCACCCCATTCGCAGAAACATAATGCAGCAGCGTAGCCTCATGCTCCCGCGCCGACCGCATGCGCACCAGCGCCGGATCCTCGTCCAGCAATTGCTTCAAAGTATTAAGATCGCCCGCAACAATCGCATCCGCAGCCGACTCAAATCGCCACCACGAAGAATCCGCCAGCATCACCGACTCAAGATGCCGCACAAACTTCGGCCAGCTCTCAAACCCATGCGACCGCGCAATCACAAACTGCGCATCGGCCAGGGCGCATTCACGCTCTTTTCCAGCCTCACCCCGCATTTGCCGCCGTCCAAACGCCGCCACACCCTCTATCCAGCCATCCACGCGCACCGGAAGGTGCGCCTCAAGCGAGAGACCAGACAGCCTCATCAGCCCATCCACCCAGTCAGAAGCCCACGCGACAAAGTGGCCCCCGTCATCGGCCTCATCAGCCGAACGGCAAGCCTTCACAAGATCTTTCGCAATCTTCTTGTAGCGCTCCAGATTGGGACGCGGCGGCAGCGGCAAAGCGCTCTGCGGACTGGGAAACATGCGAATCTCCTTTCATTGCCCGCCTGGAGTCCGCACACATCAGGCTGAAAGAAGGCTCGAAAACTTAAGACACCTTCGATGGAGAAGTTGTAAGGGTGGGCAGGGCCCTTTCCGCGGACCGGTCGCGCCCCAAGCGCTGCTCCTCGTTTATCACAACCAAACCGCGAATCACAACCGCGGAAAATCCGCTTGGTTCAAAAACCTGCAAGCGAGCCAGACTCGGCGAGGAAAAGAGCCGCCATCGGCGTTCTTGATCACAACACCGGCGAGAATGCGTCCCATCTCTTTGAGATAGGAGCCAACTTCGATGAAACCAACTGGACTGCTCGCCGCCGTTTGCTTGTCCTCGGTTTGCGGGATTCTCACCCACGCGCAAACCATTCAGATCAACCGCGAAAACAAAACCATCGCCATCAGCACAACCGACGAAGCCACAGCGGTGGCAGATATCGCTGCCATCAACATCGGCTTCGAAATCTACAAACCCGATTCCGGCTCCGCAGCAGCCGAAGCCGGCAAGATCTCTCACGCCGTCATGGACGCGCTGCACCAGGCCGGGCTTGACGATCAGAGCATCGAAAGCAAAACCCAGATCCTGTCCCGGAACACCCAATTTGAGGGAAAAGACTCTCAAATGCAGCGCGCCGAAAGGCAATTTCATTTCCAGCAGTCCTGGGAAGTCAGCACCTCTCCCGCTATGGCTGCCACTGTGATCCGGCTCGCGGTGATCGCTGGAGCCAACCAGTCTGGCAACATTGACTGGCGGCTCACAGACCGCAAAGGATTGCAGGCCAAGGCCGCAGCCAATGCACTCGTTAAAGCTCGCGCCGTCGCCAACCAGATGGCCGAAGGGCTGAATGTAAAGCTCGGCGCCCTCATCTACGCAAGCAATGAAACACCTGACGCCCGAATCGACTTCCATAATGGGCGCAACTTTGGAGGATCCGGAGCTGGTGGCGGCCTCATCGCCGAGCAAAACATGCTGCCCCTCGAAATCCGCCCCCAGACCATCCGCGAAGAAGCCACCGTCTACGCCGTCTTCTCCATCGAATAATCTAGACTCACCATGCCCCAGACACCCGGCTCCAGCTGGCACATCCGGACAGCCCAGCCAAGCGACGTCCCCGCCCTGCACGCCCTGATCGAAGCCTCCATCCGCGGCCTCCAGACCAACGACTACACCCCGGCACAAATCGAAGGCGCCCTGGGCACAGTCCTCGGCCTCGACACCCAACTCATCCGCGACCAGACCTACTTCTTAGTCGAAGCAACCGGCATCGCAACACTTACCTCGAAGCACGAAGGGCTGCCGACGCTCCGAGAGCCGGTAGGTTGCGGCGGCTGGTCCAAACGCAAGACCCTGTTCGGCAGCGACGGAGCCCCCGTCCGCGAGCCCGAGCTTCTAGACCCCGCAACCCACGCAGCCAAAATCCGCGCCATCTTCGTCCACCCTGATTTCGCCCGACGCGGCCTCGGCACCCTCATCCTCGCCCACGTCGAAGCAGCCGCAGCAGCCGCAGGCTTCCATCGCTTCGAAATGGGCAGTACGCTCACCGGCGTCCCACTCTACCGCCTCAAAGGCTATAAGGAAATCGAGCGCATCTCCGTCCCCTTGCACAACGGCGAGGCGCTGCCCGTCATCCGGATGATCAAAACACAACCGCCATCCAGCGATGCAATCTTGCCATAGCCGTATCCAGCAGTCGGTCGCCGGTCGGCTCCCGGCTTACCTGCCCGCCCAACTCGAAACCTACAGAAGGCCTATACTCGATAATTACTCAGCGATAAGCGCAAACCGATAACCCTCGCCATCTTCGAATCGGGCTTCCGTTTATCATGCGCTTGGAGGCTGAAATTCTCAGGCAGAGTTGACAATCGAATGAACGAGTCGGTCCATGCATACCGAGCCGGTACTTTGATTGCCGGTTCCAGCGAGATGGCCGGGCGCATTCGTGCCCACGACTGGTCGCGGACTCCCTTGGGCTCGATTGAAGAATGGTCTGAGGCCCTCCTTGCCACCGCGAACTTGATGCTGCATTCGCCCTTCCCGACCATCCTGTCCTGGGGTCCGGAGATGGTGTTTCTGTACAACGACGCCGCCATCCCGACTCTGACCGTCAAGCATCCGAGCGCCCTCGGCGGTCTCTATCGCGATGTTTTTCATGAGGCGTGGGACCTCGTGAGCGCTGACCTCGAAGCCTGCTTCTATCGCGGCGAGACCGCGGTCCGGGACAGCATATTCATCCCCATTCTCCTAAACGGAATACTCGAAGATCACTATTGGAGCTACTCTCTCATCCCCGTCTACGAAAACGGCAGGATCGGAGGCGTGTACGACGCCTTCCGCAACATGACCGAGACAGTCGTCGGAGCACGAAAGCTACGCGAAAGCGAGGCTAGGCTCAAATTGGCGACCGAGGTTGCGCAGTTGGGAGTCTTCGTTTGGGAGATACCCGGGGATCAGGGAAGCTGGGAAAACGATCGCGTTTATGAAATATTCCGCCGGCCCCGGGAAGAAGGTCCGGTCAATCATGATCAGTTCCAGCGAGAATTCCTGCATCCCGACTTCCATCACGCCTTTCGAGAGGCAGTGGAACGGACGCTCCAACAGGGTGAACCCTTTCACTTTGAAGGATTGATGTTCCGCTCCGATAAAACGCTTTGCCGAATCGAACTGAATGGAAACCTTCAGCCAGGGTTGATGGGCAAAAAAGGAAGAATCCTGGCCACAATTCGCGATATCACCGATCTAAGGAGGAACGAGGAAGCACTCCGCGACAGCGCCAAACGCCTGGGTGAACTTGCAGCCATCGTCGCATCGTCGGACGACGTGATCATGAGCAAAGATCTCAACGGAATCATCACCAGCTGGAATGATGCTGCCACCAGAGTCTTCGGATACACGGCGGAGGAAATGATTGGGGCTTCCATCCTCAAGCTCATCCCCGAACACCTGCACTCGGACGAACAGACCATCCTCGAGAGTATCCGTGCCGGCAGGCGCGTAGAGCACTTCGAGACGCTGCGGCAGACGAAGGACGGGCGACTGATCGACGTCTCCCTCACCGTCTCCCCCCTCAAGGACGCCAATGGTCGCGTGATCGGCGCTTCGAAAATCCTCCGCGACGTTTCCCAGCGCAAGCGCATCGAGCAATCGCTGCTGCAAGCGGAGAAGATTGCCGCAACAGGCCGCATGGCGGCTACGATTGCCCACGAGATCAACAATCCCCTTGAAGCAGTTGTGAACCTGCTTTACCTGCTCCGATCGAAGATCGTCGACCAGGAAGGCCGCCGCTTTCTTGCTACGGCGGAAAGCGAGCTCGACCGCGTTTCCCATATCGCAAAGCAGACCCTTGGCTTCTACCGGGAGCACGCCTCGGCAAGTCTGGCTTCTCTCGGAGAGATTGTCGAACACACCCTGATGATCTACGAACCGCGTTGTGCGGCGGCCGGAATCAGAATCGAGCGACGCCTCTCGCCTTCACGAAAAATAGTCATCCGGCGCGGCGAGATGATGCAGGTGATTTCCAATCTCGTCACCAACGCGATCTATGCCATGTCCCCCGGAGGCACGCTTACTGTTTCCGTCTGCGATACCGAGTCTCCGGCACACGGCGTCCTCCTCTCGATTGCCGACAACGGCGTAGGCATCCCCGCGGATGTACTGCCTAAGGTCTTCGATGCCTTCTTCACCAAGCGGGCTACTGTCGGGACTGGAATTGGCCTCTTCATTGCGAAGCAGCTTGTCGAAGGGCACGGCGGGCAAATCAAAATGGATAGCAACATCGAGCCCGAAAAACACGGCACATCAGTGAGTGTCTTCCTGCCCGCAAAAACGGAATACGATACCCGCGAAATCTGACGAATTGAACAGAGAGACCAATTGGCCAATGAGAGACGATCGCAGCCTTCTGCAAGTGGTGCTGGACGACGGTCGATTCCTCATCGCTCTTACCGGCGTCGCTCTCGCTCTTAGCGGAGGATTTGCAATTCTCCAGTCCGTCTCCGGACAACTGCTCCCGCAGGATAGCCATGCCATCGGCATGGATTCGCATGGGCTGATGCAGGCAGGTAATCCGCGTCTCCTCGGGTTCATGTTTCACGACCGGGTAGCCTATGGCGGAACCCTCCTGGCGATCGGGACCGGTTATCTCTGGCTCGCCGCCTTTCCAATGCGCGCTCGACAGGCCTGGGCCTGGTGGGCGCTCCTGTTCTCCGGAGGCGTCGGCTTTCTCGCCTTCCTCACCTATCTCGGACAGGGTTATCTCGACACCTGGCATGGCGTCGCCACGCTGTTCCTCTTGCCTGTGTTTCTGGCCGGTCTGTGGTGCTCTCGCCAAACCGGTTCCTCACTTCAATCCGTCTGGATACCCCCCATTGAAGTCAGCAACCGGTTCGAAAGATGGGGAAGAATCCTCTTGGGAGCTTGCGCACTCGGCCTCATTTTCGCCGGTCTCACCATCGCATTCTTGGGCATGACCAGGGTCTTCGTTCCCTCCGATCTCAAATTCATTGGACTGGACGTACCCGCGCTCAGCCGGATATCTCCCACACTGATCCCTGTCATCTCCCATGATCGCGCAGGATTCGGCGGCGGCCTTTGCTCTGTTGGTTGCCTCCTTCTGTTCATGGCGCGACGCGCCGATCTCAACAGGAGCCTGATCGAGATTGTCGCCATCATGGGCTGCGCGGGATTCGGAGGCGCAATCGGTGTTCATTTTGCCGTCGGCTATCTCGATTTCATCCATCTCCTGCCCGCCTTCGTCGGCTTTGCCCTCTTCCTCTGCGCCGATGCTCTGCTTTTGGCCGGATGGCGAAAGCACCGCGCGACCGGGGAGAATTAGCGTAGTCCACGCATTCGGGCGAAGCCCTCTTGACTGGTCGGCAAGTCCCCGCATCCTTCCGCCCGGGTGTATCGTCGAATGTGTATGGCCGAATCCACAGTTGCACCGCCAGCCCAGCAGCCCGCCCGTCCCGCGCACCCGATTGCCCAACCCCAGGCCGAGGCCGAAGAGCTCTACCGTCGCTGGCTAGCCTTCCTCGACGAGGAGTTCACCCGCCATCAGGCCGCCGAGCGACGCGCTGAAATCGTCCGCGACCAACTCTTCCAGCTCTACCTCGGCCGTCCCCATGGCGGCAAGCTCAACTTCACCCTCACCAGCGAACTGCCCCTCAACGTCCTCCAACTCTCGCTTGACCCCGGCAACATCACCCTCGAAGCCGAGCACTACCCCGACGTCGACCGCGACCGTTTCGCGCGGTCGAAACCACTACTCTGGTTCTGGATCATGTTCGACCGCTCGCCCATCGGACTCAATCACTGGCTCGGCATTCGCTTCCGCTGCATGCTCGGCCGGCATCTCTTCGCCAAGATGGGTAAAGGCGTCCGCATCGACCACGGCGTCGAACTCACCTACGGTTACAACCTCAGCATTGAGGACGGAGTCATCGTTCGCAACCGCGCGCTGCTCGACGACCGCGCCGAGATTCACCTCGGCAAAGGCGCCGTCATCGGCAACTACGCCCGCATCTACTCCCACACCCACGAGAAGGACGACTACGACAAAGTCGTCTTCGCCGCCACAACCATCGGCGAGCGAGCGCGCGTCGGAGCCCACACCGTGGTCCTCGCCGGAACGCAACTGGGTCAAGGCGAAATCGTCGGCCCCCAGGGCACTGCCGACCAGCAGGAACGCTGAACAGCAACTCGATGGCACGGTTCTCCAGCTACGTTCGAGACTAATTTGATTGTTCGAGGATAAACCCGGGCGTGGAACGAGCTATCTCCCACTCCTCGTCGTTCATGTCGGGCGATACGTCCGCAAATAGCGGCGTGCTCAGGTAGCGCTCACCGGTATCCGGCAACATGCAGAGAATGGTCGCTCCTTTTTGTGCCTGCGCCGCCACCTGCAGCGCCCCCGCGAACGTCCCCCCAGAGGTAATGCCGACAAAGATCCCTTCCTTCTTCGCCAGTTCCTTGCTGCAACGCATCGCATCTGCGCTGGTGATCCGAAGAACCTGGCTGATCGCATTCGATGAGATCGCGTCACCCGCAAGTTTTGCGATGAAATCCGGGCTCCAGCCCTGCATCGGATGCGGCTTCCAACTCGCGTGTGGAGCACTCGCCGATCCGTCCTCGTTCCGCTCCTGCTCAATCCCGCTCGAGAGCATCGGCGCATCGTCCGGCTCGCAGACCACGATCTCCGTTTCCGGCCGTTCCTTCGCCAGCACGCGCGCCACGCCCTTCAGCGTACCCCCGGTGCCGAATCCCGTTACCCAGCAGTCCAGCCGTTCGTCCTCGAAATCCCGCAGAATCTCTTGCGCCGTGGTATGCGAGTGGATGTCGGCATTCGCTTCGTTTTCGAACTGCCGCGTGTAATACCATCCGTGTTTCTCAGCGAGTTCGATAGTCTTCTTGACCATTCCCACCGCGCGCGCCGCTGCCGGCGTGATGACTACCCTGGCGCCCAGGAACCGCATAAGCTTTCGGCGCTCGACGCTAAAGGGCTCCGCCATCGTCACTACCAACGGGTAACCCTTCGCCGCGCAAACCATCGCTAGACCAATGCCCGTGTTGCCGCTGGTCGCCTCCACCACGGTCTGCCCAGGCTTCAGCTTCCCGGTGCGCTCTGCCTCTTCAATTACCCCAAGGGCGAGTCGGTCCTTCACCGAGCCCAGCGGATTGAACGCCTCGACCTTCACGTAGAGGTTCACGTCCGAGGGGGCCAGCCGATTGATCCTTACAACCGGAGTGTTGCCGATAGTTTCTGTGATGTTGTTAAACTTGGTCATTTTCTTGACCTCCGAATCCACGCAATTGTACAGTCGTGACTCAGCCGCTCGTGACGAATTTCGCGGATAAAGAAAATGTGTTCCGGCCGCTGTTCAGTTGCACTTTGGCGATTCGCGGACAATTGAGAATCCGGCGCTCCGGCGCTCACTTGGAAGCTGTGCGGGAGGCCGCTCATGTCACAAGCTAATGCCGACGTAAACCGTATCTCTCCATTGGCCATCTCGTCGGATGAATTCCGCCGCGCCGGACATCGGCTCGTGGACCGTGTTGCCGAGTTTCTGGATTTGCTCCCTGCATCTCCGATCACTCGGGGTGAGTCGCCATCTTCCATTCGCGAGGCGATGGATGCCGCGCGTCCGCTGCCACGCGAGGGTGCGCCCACAACTGATCTGCTCGATCGCGCCGCCACTCTGCTCTTCGATCATTCGCTTTTCAACGGACACCCGAGTTTCTGGGGCTACGTCACCTCGTCACCGGCTCCGATCGGCATGTTGGGTGACTTTTTGGCCTCGGCGGTGAACGCCAACTGCGGCGCATGGCTCCTCTCACCCATGGCGAGCGAGATCGAGGCGCAAACAGTGCGCTGGATTGCGGAGATGCTCGGCTATCCCACTGTCTGCGGGGGACTCTTCGTGAGCGGCGGCAACATGGCCAATATGGTGTGCTTCCTCGCGGCCCGCGCGGCGAAAGCCGGATCTGACATTCGCAGCAGGGGTGTCGGCGGCGCACGTCTTCGCGCCTACTGCTCGTCGGAGACCCACACATGGATTCAGAAAGTGGCTGATATTTCAGGGCTCGGCACAGACTCGATCCGCTGGATCCCCGCGGACGAGGAATTCCGCATGGACCTTGAGGCGCTGCGTATCCGCATCCTCGAGGACATTCAGAGCGGCGACAAGCCATTTCTCGTCATTGCCAACGCAGGCACCGTCAGCACCGGAGCCGTGGATCCGCTGGCCCGGCTTGCCGCCCTCTGTCGCGAATTCGATTTGTGGCTGCATGTCGACGGCGCCTATGGTGCCCTGGCTGCCGTCGCGCCCGATTCTGCAGCTTTGTTCGCCGGCATGAGCGAGGCCGATTCGATCGCTGTCGATCCGCACAAGTGGCTTTATGCACCGCTCGAAGCCGGATGCGCCCTGGTGCGCGATGTTTCGAGTCTGCGTGGCGCATTTGCCTATCATCCGCCCTACTATCATTTCGGCGTCGAAGCGATCAACTACTTTGATCTGGGCCCGCAGAATTCGCGAGGATTTCGGGCCCTGAAGGTTTGGCTTGCGCTGCAGCAGGTGGGGCGCGACGGCTACGCGCAGATGATCTCCGACGACATACGTCACTCGCTCGCGATGTACGAGTTGATTGTCGAGAACCCGGAACTGGAGGCGCTGAGCCAGGGACTGAGCATCACGACTTTCCGCTATGCCCCGCCCGACTTGCATCGGATGGACAGCGACGTTGCGGACTATTTGAACGATCTGAATCGCGAACTGCTGACGCGTCTGCAACGGGGTGGCGAGGCTTACCTTTCAAATGCCGTCATCGGGGGTAAGTACGCGTTGCGGGCCTGTATCGTGAATTTCCGAACCACATTTCAGGACGTGAAGGAACTGCTGCCGCTCGTGGTACGGCTCGGCAGGGAACTGGATGGGGAGATGAGGCCGGCAATCCCAACCTCAACCCAAGTGATAACCACTTCCAAAGTTGGTGATCAGGTATGAAGTGGTCCCACCTGTGGGCCCGCTCACCAATTTGCTCAAGACCGAGTCGTAACTGGTTCATCCATACTCGTTCATTACCTGTAAGGAAACTCGTAAAAGTCTGCCTCAGCCTGGGCAGGAAGAACAGCGACGGAGACGAGGGCTGTAAGAGCTCTGGCTCTTCCGGAAGATTGCCCGGACCGCATGGCTTGGAAGCCGCATTCAGACCTCCCGTCGCGCCCGTGCTAATCTGAGCTTTTGCCCTCGTTGGCACTTGCACCTGAAAAGGTCTGGAGAAACTGTTTGCAAGCCTCAAGCATTGACCTGGTAATTGCGCTCTATCAGTTTGTTATCCTCCTTTTCTCGCTCTCCTGCCGTCAGTGCGCGCAAGCTTGG
>Ga0302177_10004059_pt1 | contig 10188 bp, 8 predicted proteins | sample I_Palsa_E1_2_FD_198780 | JGI IMG/M metagenome (GOLD analysis project Ga0302177, IMG submission 198780) | Peat permafrost microbial communities from Stordalen Mire near Abisko, Sweden - I_Palsa_E1_2 | ecosystem: Environmental > Terrestrial > Soil > Palsa > Peat permafrost | place: Sweden: Abisko... | reverse complement strand
CGATCATTACACCGACGATTGGGAAACGCTGTGGTGGGTTCGCGCCGACGGCAGGGCGGCGATACTGGCGGATCAGCGGCAGATGGCAGCGCCGCTGAGGCTGCTGGCGGACCGCTACTGGCAGTACCGGCTGGCGCCGCCGCCGGGTCCGGTGCTGGCGGTGACGGTCGAACGGTGGTCGGGCTGGACCGGGGCGCCGGCGACCTGAGCGTCGGGGCGCGGGCCCGCCGCGGGTTGCGGCGGCACTGGCTGTTCGCGGCGCTGCTGGTGCTGGCGGCGGGGCTGCGCGGTGTGGTCTTCGCGGCGTACCACCCGGCGCTGATCTTCCCGGACAGCGTGCGGTACCTGCAGTACGCGCACAACTTCGCCACCGGCCACTGGAGCGTCGACGCGCTGCGGCAGAGCGGGTACTCCGTCCTGATCGTCCCGGCGCTGCTGCTGCACGACATGTGGATCATCCCGCTGGTCCAGCACCTGGTGGGACTGGCCACGGCCGGACTGGTGTACGCGGTGCTCATCCGGTTCGGGACGCCGGCGTGGCTGGCGGCGGCCGCCACCATCGGAGTGCTCTTCGATCCGCTGCAGCTCATCCTCGAGCAGTACGTGCTGACCGACACCTGGACTGTCTTGGAGATCGTCGCCGCGCTGGCCGTCCTGGCCTGGCGGCGGGACGGGCCGGGCTGGCGGCGGTGCGCGGCGTGCGGGCTGCTGCTCGGGGTGGCCGTGACGTTCCGGGACGAAGAGCTGATCATGATCGTCCCGGCCGCTTTGTACGTGCTGGTCGCCGTGCGGCCGCGGCGGCGCACGATCAAGCGGCTGGGGGCCCTCATCGGCTGCTTCCTCATCCCGGTGGCCGGCTATCTCGGCTGGTTCGACGCCTCCCACGGCCAGTGGAGCTTCACCACCTTCAGCGGCGCGTTCCTGTACGGCCGGGTCGCGGATTTCGCCTCCTGCTCCGGGCTGAACCTGCCGAGCTACGAAAAGCCGCTGTGCCCCACCCAGCCGCCCGCGCTGCGCAACGCGGACTATTACACCTGGGACCCAAGCTCACCGCAGTGGACGTTCAGGCCTCCGGCCGGTATGTCCAGGGACGCGGTGGTGGAGAACTTCAGCCTGCGGATACTGCTGCACCAGCCGCTCGGCTACGCCGAAGCCGTCGGGCGTGACTTCAGTTACGGCTTCTCGCCGGTCCGCGGCGCGGGGCCGGAGAAGTACTCACCGGCCTACCTGCAGTTCCACACCTACATTTTGCCCGATCCGCAGGCCGACGCCTCGATCGGCGCGCTCGGGTACCGGGCCCCCGCGGTGCGGCCCGGCCCGGCCGCCTTCCTCACCGATTACGGCCGGTGGTTCTACCTGCCCGGGCCGGTTTTCGCCGCCGGGCTCCTGCTGGGACTGGCCGGCCTCGTCGTCGGCAAGCGCCGCGGACGCCGGGACCGCGGGCAGCCGGACGCCTGCCGCCACGCCGGACTGCTGTTCACCGCCAGCGCGGTGCTCGTCTTGGTCCCGCCGGCCGCGTTCGCCACCTTCGACTGGCGTTACCAGCTGCCCCAGCTGACCCTGATCCCGGTCGCCGCGATACTCGGCCTCAACACGATCGTCAGCCGCCTGGCATCGTCCTCCCAGCGAGCAAAGGGCAATCCGGAAGCCACGCAGAAGGCGGAAGGACCAACCTTGGCCCGTGGCGGCGACGGACAGGACGGCGTCTCCTCCGAAGGCCTGCCGCGACCAGGCTGAAGGACCGGCGGGACCGCCACCAGGCTACTGCTGCTCGGACTGCCACCGGCGGTACAGGTCGGTGAACTCATCTCGCATCTGCGGGGACAGGTCTTCGGGCGCCAGACGGCCGGTGAGGCTGATCGTCTCGCGCATCTGCGCCAGGTACTCGGTGCAGTGCGGGCAGCCGGCCAGGTGCGCCTCGAACCGCCGCCGGGCGGACCGGCTGAGCGTGCCTTCCAGGTAGTCGGTCACCAGCTCGACGGCTTGCTGGCAGACCAGGTCCCGACCGCGGAGGAGCCTCATCGCACCCCCCGGAACTCATCTTCGAGCAGCTGCCTGAGCCGGCTCCGGCCGCGGTGCAGCAGGACCCGCTGGTTCGCGTCGGACAGGGCCAGCACGGCGCAGACCTCTTCGCCGCTCATTCCCTCCACGTCGCGCAACAGCACCACTTCCCGCTGCCGGGCGGGCAGCTCGTCGATCCAGACCCGGACGCGGTCGGCCAGCTTGCCCGCCTCCATCCGTCCCTCGGCCACCTCGATCCAGTGCTCGGGCGGAGCCGACCAGCCGCCGGAGGCGTCGAACCGGGACGGATCGACCACCGGCTCCGGATCCGCGACGGGAATGCTGCGGTGCTCCCGGGTGCCCGTCTTCCTAGCCTGGTTGACCAAGATGGCGAACAGCCAGGTCTTCAGCGACGAACGGCCTTCGAACCCGGCCAGCCCCCGCAGCACGGCCAGCCAGGTGTCCTGGACGACCTCCTCAGCGACGGCCCGGCTCGGCACGAACGAGGCCGCCAGCCGCAGCATCGGCTCGTGGAACCGCTCGACCAGGCCGACGAACGCCCGCTCGTCGCCCGAACGCAGCCGGTTCAGCAGCTCGCCGTCGGATTCCATCATCGCCAGAATAGGGCGAGCCGGCCGCCGCCCACGCCAGGACAGCGGCCGACTCATTCTTGATTCCTAACGTCGCCTGGTATCAGCTCAGAAGGCCACGATTCCCTCGCCGCCCACCGCGTCCGGCACCGTGACCGAACCGATCTCGGTCAGAGCACCGCCAGCGGACACGGCATACTCGTCGACGATCCCGGCTCCGCCGGTCTGCACGTAGAGGAACTGGCCGCCGGCCGCGGCGGAGGCGTCCACCGTCCCGGCATCGGTCGCCGTCGCGCCGAGCAGCGTCAGCTGCCCGCCGCCGGAGGAGGTGAAGCCGCTCTCCGCGGCGCTGCCCGCGCTGGAGGCGAACAGGAACGGCCCGGCCGGGGCCACCCAGCAGGTCGCGGCCTCACCCGTGCCGACCGCGTCGAGCTGGGTGAGCGTGCCGTGGCCGCTGATCGCGAAGGTGGCCAGGGCGTTGGTCCCGGCCTCGGCGATGACCAGGTGACCGCGGGAGTCGAAGGCGATCGCGAACGGCACCGTGCCCGGCTCGGAGTTCACCACGGGCGCGGCGGACAGCCAGCCGCCGGAGCCGACGCCGAAGACGTCGATGTCGTTACCGTTGGCCTTGGTGGTCACGATGAGCCTGGAGCCGTCCGGGGTGAAGGCCACCTGCCCCGGCGTGTTGGTGAACTGCGGGCTCGCGCCGGGGTCCAGGCCGAGCGCGCGGCCCGATCCGGGCAGCGGCACCAGGAAGCTGCCGAGCACCCGGTAGCCCTGCAGCGAGCCGCCGTCCAGGGCGTTGAGCACGTACACCACGTCGCCGTGCACGGCCACGCTGACCGGGAACGTCCCGCCGGAACTGAGCACCTGGCGCAGCGCGAGATGATCCCCGCTCACCGCGAACACCGAAACGGTGCTGCTGCCCGCGTTCACCGCGTACAGCAGGGAATGCCGCGGGTCATAGGTCAGCGAGCCCTGCGACGCCGTGTGGTCGACCACGGATCCGCCGAGAACCCCGCCGAGGCCGCCGGTCGCATAGCTGCCGGCCGGGCTCAGCGCACCGTCCGCGGCCCGGTGATAAGCCACCACGCGGTTCCCTGACGTGGCGTCGGTCTGAACGAACACGACGTGACTGGCTCCGGACCACGACGCGCCCTTGCTTGCGCCGGCGCTGGTCGCCAAGGTCCTGTTCGCGGAGGTGGTGCTCGCGAAGGCCGGCGCGGCCAGGGCCGCCACCACAACCGTCACCGCGGCCCCCGCGGCGGCCGCGGTCACCGCCGGCTTCAGGCGAATCGGTACTTTCACTACGAACTCCTCGCGCATTGGGGGATCGGACATACCCCCTGTAGTCCCGCGCGAGGTCCCGGCGTTACACGTCCTCCTGGGAGGCCTTCCCGCCCTTGCCGTGCATCGACTCGTACGCCTGCCGTGACCCGCACACGCTGGCCTTCGGGCAGGCGTGCGCCCGGCCGTCGGCGGCCAGCTTCACCACTACCGTGTCGGAGGGAACGTTGTGCCCGACCACCGTTCCCGGGCCGGCCGGCGAGGTGACCGAGGCACCGACCGGCGGTGCGTCCTTGCGGAAATCCTGATAGAGCGGGTGCTCGTACTTCAGGCAGCACATCAGCCGCCCGCATGCCCCGGCGATCCGCAGCGGGTTCACCGGCAGGTCCTGGTCCTTGGCCATCCGGACCGACACCGGCTCGAAGTCCTTCAGGAAGGTGGCGCAGCACAGGTCACGCCCGCACGGTCCGATCCCGCCCTGCAGCCGAGCCTCGTCCCTGGGGCCGATCTGGCGCAGCTCGACCCGGCCCTTCAGCCGGCCGCCCAGGTCCCGGACCAGCGCGCGGAAGTCCACCCGGTGCGGCGCGCTGAAGTACACGATGAACACGTTCTCGGACCCCACGAAGTCCACCGCGGTGACCTTCATCGGCAGCCGGTGCTCCCGGATCAGCCGGCGCGCGGCCAGCCGACCCTCCGCCCGCCGCCGCCGGTTCTCCTCGTCCCGCGCCAGGTCGTCGCCGGTGGCCAGGCCCGCGCAGACCGGCAGCCCGTCGATGTCCTCGGACACCCACTGCGGCGCCCACACGCACTGGGCCACCTCCGGGCCCGAGTCGGTCGGCACCAGCACCTTGTCGCCGATCGTCGGCGAGTACGCGCCCGGGTCGAGGTAGTACAGCCGCCCGTACCGCTCGAAGCTGACCGCCATCATCATGCCCATTTGGTCAGACTACGTTGTCGCCCGGCTTGGCCCCAGGGGTGACGCCCTACCGGGCCATAACCGCATGTTCTATAGCAATGGCACGAACCGGCGGCCGTTCGGTGCCGGCTGCGAGACGAGGGGGCCGGACTGTTGAGCGCGGGTCGTTCCGTCGGTTATTGCCTTTAAATTCTGGCACGTGAGCCACGCTGCCGCGGTCAGACCCCTTGCGTACCGAGGGATGTCAGACCCCGGTGTCAGGCTCTGGGTTATGCCACGAAGCGTGCGATTTGAGGGCCTGGACGACCTCCTGGACCGGCAATCAGCCGTGGTCAGCCGCGACCAGCTCCTCGCGGCCGGCATGTCCGACCGCTCGATGCAGTACCGTATCCGGGCCGGGGGGCCGTGGCAGGCGCTACTACCGGGGGTCTACCTGGGCGTGACCGGCACGCCCAGCATGTCGCAGAAAGAGATGGCCGCCCTGCTCTACGCCGGGCCGCGCAGCCTCATCACCGGCCCGGTGGCCCTGATGCACTATGCCATCGGGAGCACACCGAACCTCGACATGATCGACGTATTGGTCCCAGCCACGCGGCAGCGCGGCAACGCCGGCTTCGCGCGGCTGCACCGGACGGCTCGGATGCCAGCTCAGAGCGCTGCCAGCGGGCCGGTGCGCCTCGTCCTGGCCGCCCGCGCGGTAGCCGACACCGCATCGCAGCTCACCAGCCTCAGCGATGTCCGCGCCGTAGTGGCGGGAGCGGTCCAGCTCGGCCGGTGCACGATCAGCCAGCTCGCCAGCGAACTGCAGAGCGGACCAATCCGCGGCTCGGCGATGTTTCGGACGGCGCTGAGCGAGGTGGCCGACGGCGTCCGATCCACCGCCGAGAGCGACTTCCGCGACCTGATCAAGGCAGCCCGGCTGCCGACGCCGCTATTCAATCCTTCGCTGTTCGTGGGCGACACGTTCCTCGTCAAGCCCGACGCATGGTGGCCGGAGGCCGGCGTCGCCGCGGAGGTCGACTCGCGCCAGTGGCACCTCCGGCCCGCCGACCACGAACGCACGACCGTCCGCCATGACCTGATGGCCGAGGTCGGCATCATCCCGCTGCACTTCCTGCCCAGCCAGATCCGGCGCGAGCCGGCCATGGTGGCGCAGCGGATCAGAGGGGCCCTGGAGAACGGCCGCATGCGCCCTCCTCTTCCCATCCGCACCGTCCCGTGCCCAGGGAGTGTCGCCACCCGCACGTGATCGCGGTCTGGGCTGTGCATGGATACGGTCTGGCCTGTGGTTGCGGTCTGGCCTGTGCATGGTTGCGGCACCCTGCACAGAAGAGTTTGCATGGTTGCGGCAACCTGCACAGAAGAGTGTTTACGGTGCCACAACCATACAATTCCCCCTAGCTCGGCATCGGAAGTTATGGGTGAAATGTACTGATATGCGCGGGGTGGGGTTAGCCGGCTACTAGGGAGAGGGTCATTTCTTCTACGGCTAGGAGGGGGGCGACGTTGAGGGTGAGGCGCTCGCGGCAGTGCATGATGGCCTGGAGGCGGCGCAGGGTGGACTCCGGGGAGGACGCGGCGGCGACCTGGCGCAGGTCGGCGCCGTTGGCGAGTTCGGTGCCTGCGTTGGCTAGCTCGACGTCGGCGCCGAGCTGGAGCATCAGGATGTCCCGGTAGAACACGGCCAGGTCGAGCAGGGCGCCGTCCAGGGTGTCGCGCTTGACCCGGGTGGCGCGGGACTTCTGCCGGTCCTCCAGGTCCTTCATCGCGCCGGCCATGCCGCGCATGGCCTTGGCCACGCCCTTGCCGGTGGAGCCCTCGCCGAACGCCTGGCGCAGCGCGTCGCGTTCCGGCTCGTCCAGGTCCTCGGTCACCGCCTTGGCTTCATCCTCGGCGGTGCGGACCAGGGCGGCGGCGAGCGAGAGGGCGGGGCCGAGCGAGGTGGCTTGGAGCGGGACACGCAGCACATCGGCCCGGCGTTTGGCCGCGGCGGGATCGGTGGCGAGACGCCGGGCGCGGCCCACGTGTCCCTGCGCCGCACGGGCCGCGGCCAGCGCTCTCGCGGGTTCGATACCGTCCCGCTCGACCAGTACTTTAGCCACTGCCGCCGACGCAGGCACGACAAGCGTGACAACTCGGCACCGTGACCTGATCGTGGTGACCAGATCCTCGGCCGACGGCGCGCACAGTAGCCAGACCGTCCGCGGGGCCGGCTCCTCGATCGCCTTGAGCAGCGCGTTGGCCGCTTGTTCGGTGCACCGGTCGGCGTCTTCGAAGAGCACGATCTGCCAGCGCCCGCCGATGGGCTGGCCCGCCGCGCGCAGCACCAGGTCCCGGGTCTGCTTGACGCCGTAGGACAGTCCCTCGGGCCGTATCAGCAGCAGGTCCGCATGAGTCCCGGCCTGGACCTGGTGGCAGGACGCGCACTGGCCGCAGCCGCCGTCGGGGCACAGCAGGGCGGCGGCGAACGCGCGGGCCGCCACCGACCGGCCGGACCCGGGCGGCCCCGTGAACAGCCAGGCGTGTGTCATGGCACCGGGCTCGGGCCGCTGGCCGGCCAGCAACGCCGCTGCGCCGGCCGCGGCCCTTTCCAGCTGCTCAACCACGGCGTCTTGCCCGGGCAAGTCCCGGAAGATGGTGCTGGCGGCCGGGCGCCCCGCGGCATCGGGCTCGGGGCTGAGGTCGGGCTCGGGGCTGGGGTCGGGGTCGGGGCTGAGGTCGGGGTTGGGTTCGGGGGCGGTCATGAGTCCAGGACTTCTTCGCGGATGGCGGGGAAGGAGCCGGTGCTGGCTTCGGCGACGGAGGGTACCGGGTCGGGGAGCAGGTCGCGGATGCGGTCCTGGATGTCGCGGGTGATCTCGGTGGGCGGGCGGGCGGCGTCGAGGACCAGGTAGCGGGCGGGCTCGGCGGCGGCCAGGGCCAGGAAGCCGGCCCGGACGCGCAGGTGGAACTCGGCCGGCTCGGCTTCCAGGCGGTCCGCCGAACGGGTCCGGCGATTCAGTCCGGCCAGCGGATCCATGTCCAGCAGGACGGTGAGGTCAGGGGTGCGCCCGCCGGTCGCCCACCAGTTGAACCTGGCGATCTCCTCGACCGGCAGGTCGCGGCCCCAGCCCTGGTAGGCGAGCGAGGAGTCCACGTACCGGTCGGTGATGACGACCGCGCCCCGCGCGAGCGCGGGCGCGATGACCGATGTAACGTGCTCGGCGCGGTCAGCCGCGTACATCAGCGCCTCGGCGTGCGGCGACATGCCGGTGCTCGAGGTGTCGAGCAGCAGCGCGCGCAGCCGCATGCCGATCTTGGTCGCGCCCGGCTCGTGGGTGCTCTCCACGTCGAAGCCGAGCTCACGCAGCCAGATCGAGACCAGCCGGGCCTGGGTGGTCTTGCCCGAGCCCTCCCCGCCCTCGAACGCGATCAGCAGGCCGGGCGCGGGGGCCGGCGCGGCCCCGTTGAGCCCGTTGAGGTGCGCGGGCTCGTGCGCGGGCGCGGGCCGCTCACCGCGGATGGCCGCCAGCAGGTCCTCGCGCAGCGGCACGCCCTTGCGGTCGTCCATCTGCCGGTAGGAGCTCACCCCGAGGCCGAACGCGATCAGGGCGGCCAGCAGGATCACGATGTTCTGGCCGGCCGAGGCATACGTGATGTCGCCGATCTTCACGTTACCCGTGTGGTTCAGGCCGGCGATCACCTTGGTCAGGCCGACCGAGACGGCCAGCGACACGGCGATGACGGAGAGCAGGATGACCTGGATGGTGGACTGGAAGAAGGCGAAGACCCGGCCGCGGGTATCGTCGTCGACCTCGAGCCCGACGATGGTGAAGCCGGTCGCGTACGCGATCCCGGACAGCGCGCCGAGCAGCACCACGAGCAGAACGACCACGGCCAGCACCGGTATCAGGCCGATCAGCGCGAGCGGCACCGCGGCGGCGGTGATGGTGACGCCGAACAGCCGGCGGCGGCTGAAGTCGCCGAGCACCTTGGTGCCCAGCGCCATGCCGAGCGCCATCCCGACGAAGATCGCGGCGAAGACCAGCCCCCAGCCGGCGCTGCCGCCGTGCAGCGTGTCGTGAATATAGGTGTAGCCCAGGCCGACCACCACGCCGGCCGCGGCGAAGGCGCCCAGCATCCCGAGCACCAGCCCGCGCACCACCGGGGTCCTCCTGATGAACCGCCAGCCCTCCCAGATGGACTTCAGGGTGGACGGAACCGAGATCTTCCCGCTGGCGTTCCGCTTGGGTATCTCGCGGATGAAATAGACGGTGAGCGCGGAGATGCCGTAGGAGGCGGCGTTGAAGTACAGCGCCAGGTCCACGTTGCTGGCGTGCGGGAACAGCGGCGTGACCCGGCTGATCCCCTCGCTGATCAGCGCGAGCGCGCTGAACAGGCCGGCCGCGAGCGGCGCGGTGCCGTAGGTGGTGAGCAGGCTGAGCTGATTGGCCCGCTCCAGCTTGTCCTTGGGCACTAGGTTGGGGATGGACGCGGCGGTGGCCGGGTTCCAGAACTGGCTGGTGATGCCGGCCAGGAACTTGGCGGCGTAGATCCAGGTCAGATTGGGGAACAGCGGGATGGACAGGAACAGCAGCCCGCGGATCACGTCGCCGACGATCATCATCATCCGGCGGTCCAGCCGGTCCGCCAGCGCCCCGGCCAGCGGCCCGAACAGCAGCGCGGGCAGCAGCGTCACCACCCACACGCCGCCGACGGCGGAGGTCTTGGCCGCCGCGCTGCCGGACGTGAGCGACGGCGCCAGCACGATCAGCGCGAGGATGGAAAGCCAGTCGCCCAGGCTGGACAGGGACAGGGCGATCCACAGCCGCCGGAACGGCCTGATCGACAGCACGCCGGGCTCGCGGACACGGCTGCGCCGGGCGGCGCGCCCGGGCTCCCCCCGGTCGGCGCCGCCCCTGCGCTGCTGGCTAGCTCCGGCGCGGAAGTTCACTGCGTAAGAGTATCGGCCCTGCCGTCCCCATAATGGCTTAGTCCCTGATCGTAATTGGCGGCGAGCCGTCCGTAAAATCAGGATTTCTTAGCCCCGGAACGGGCCGGGGTGGCCGCCTTCGGGGCCGCCTTCTTGCGTGTCGTGGTGGCCCGGCGGCGCGCGGCGGGCGGCGCGATGCGCCGGTCCGCCAGTAGCTCCGCGGCCCGCTGGTCGGTGATCGAGGCGACCTCGTCCCCCTTGCGCAGCGACGCGTTGGTCTCGCCGTCGGTCACGTACGGCCCGAACCGGCCGTCCTTGATCACCATCGGCTTGCCGGTCGCGGGGTCCGCGCCGAGCTCGCGCAGCGGCGGCGTCGCGGTCCTGGCGCCGCGGCCCCGGGGCTTGGGCTGGGCGAACAGCTCCTTGGCCTCGGCCAGGGTCAGCGTGAACAGCTGGTCCTCCGACTCCAGCGACCGGCTGTC
>Ga0302177_10004052_pt1 | contig 10198 bp, 9 predicted proteins | sample I_Palsa_E1_2_FD_198780 | JGI IMG/M metagenome (GOLD analysis project Ga0302177, IMG submission 198780) | Peat permafrost microbial communities from Stordalen Mire near Abisko, Sweden - I_Palsa_E1_2 | ecosystem: Environmental > Terrestrial > Soil > Palsa > Peat permafrost | place: Sweden: Abisko... | reverse complement strand
GGGGACCAGCCCGGCGTGATGCCTGCACTGCTGGCCCAGATAAAGAGTCTTGATCCTGTCCCGTTGCCGGTGCGCACCCAGGTCCAATTGGCTGATCTGTTCGAAGACGCCCATCGCCTCGGCGGCCGGATAGAAATCGATGGGTCTCTTCAGGAACTGCGCTATGCCTTGGTCACCGGAACCACTGCCGAGATGCGCATTACGCAAGCCGATGTCTTCGCCCCCGTCCTATCCATCTTCCATGTGCCGGATGTCGACGCTGCCGTTGCCGCTAATGCGCCGTGCCCCTACGCGCTCACTGCGGCCATCTTCGGGCCGGAGCGCCCGGCGCAAGCCCTGGCATCGAGGCTGCCAGTTGGTACGGTGCTGATCAATGACCTAATCGTCTCTACTGCCGATCCCAGAGTAAGCTTTGGGGGACGTAAGGCCAGCGGCTTCGGCAGTACCCGTGGCCGCGAAGGTTTGCTGGAGATGACTACCCTCAAAACGATCGTGGCCCAGCGCAGTCGCGGCCTGCGTGCTTATCGTCCGGCTACGTCCAGGCATCAGCCATTCTTTGCCGCATATCTCGAGGCGGTTCACGGCGGTAGCTGGTTGGCCCGCTGGAAGGGCCTGCGCCGCTTGCTGTGGGCGGCAGCCCGGCTCGACTGAGAAATCATGGGCCTATATTGAGTGGGTGGCCCAGGTCTCGATTTTGAGACCTGGGTTTCTCTTCCTAATGAGTCCAGCCGGAACACTGGGCCCGGCTCGATTGAGACAGGAGAAAATGTATGCGTGTTGCAGTGATCGGTTCAGGATTGGGAGGACTCTCGGCGGCTTGCACCTTAGCCGCGCGCGGTTACGAGGTCGAAGTGTTCGAGAAAAATCCCTGGCTGGGCGGCAAAGCGGCCGTACTCGAAGAGCAGGGTTTCCGCTTCGATATGGGCCCGACCATCCTGATTCAGCCCTCGGTGCTGCGGCGTATTTTTTGCGAAGCCGGCCGCAACATGAGCGACTACCTGGATATGGTGCGTCTCGATCCGCAATGGCGCTGCTTCTTCGACGACGGCACCGTCCTGGACCTCAAAGATAACGTGCGCGAAATGGCCGCCTCGCTCGAGGGCAGGGAACCTGGGCTGGGCACCCGCTTCAGCGAGTTCATGGAGCTTTCTGAAAGACTGCACACCATCTCCAACAAGTTCTTCTTCTGGAAGTCGGTCGGTTCCATGCGCGACACCTTTGATATTGGTGGAAGCTTCCAGCTTTCGGTGCTGAAGGATGTTCTCAGTATGCGGCTGGGACAGAGTGTTTCCGGAACGATTCGCGAGTTCATCAAGGATCCGTGCGTCGCCCAGATGCTGGATCATTACGTGCAGTACGTAGGTTCGTCGCCGGATAATTCTCCCGCGATTCTTTGCTCCATAGGTCACATGCAGGCGGAGCAAGGTATCTGGTATCCGAAAGGTGGAACCCGCGCCGTGCCCCAGGCTCTCGTACGCCTGGGCAGCGAACTCGGCGTGCAATATCACACCTCGGTTGACGTTGAGCGGCTGCTGACCGTTGGTGGCGCTATCTCCGGTCTGGAAACAAGCAACGGAGAAATCCATCTCTTTGACGCTGTGGTCTCGAACGAAGATGCGGTGCGCACGTATCGCGAACTCCTCGGCGGTACGATCGCTGACTCCTTCGAGAAGCGGAGAGAATACGAGCCCGCGTGTTCCGGAGTAGTGCTGTACCTCGGACTCAATCAGCGCTACGAGCATCTGGCGCATCATGACTTTGTTTTTTCACGCGATCCGCATGAGGAGTTCCATCACATCTACGATCTGGCCGAGCCGGCGCCCGACCCGACTTGTTACCTCGCGTCCACGTCGGTAACGGATGCAACCACTGCGCCCGCGGGTGGCGACGCGCTTTACGTGTTGGTGCACACTCCGTTCCTGCGTCCCCGGCATGATTGGTCGAAGATGTTTCCTGCCTACCGCCAGGTCATTCTCAACAAGCTAAAGCGAACCGCCGGATTAACTGATATAGAAGACCGCATCGTCTTTGAGCGCAGTCTCACGCCCGCCGATATACACGACCGTTACCGTGTTCTCAACGGGGCAATCTATGGTATCTCCAGCCATGGCCGTTGGAACGGCGCCTTCAAACCCGCCAATGCCAGTCCCGATCTGGAAGGACTTTACCTGGCTGGAGGGGCGGCACATCCGGGGCCGGGGATGCCAATGGTGATGATGAGTGGATGGATCGCTGCGGATGCGCTTGATCAGCACTATCGCGGGGCGGAGGCGGCTGTTTCTGCTCGCAGACAAGCGGAGCAGCTCTTAGCCCATGCCTGATGCGCTGGTTCGTCCGTCGCGGCGCCTGCTCTCGGTCTTTTGCGCCTATCTCCACTGGTACGTCGGGCGCCACTTTCACGCGATTCGTGTGGCGAACGCCGGCCGGTTCCCCAATGCCAACGGTCCGATGATCGTCTACAGCAACCACGCTTCCTGGTGGGACCCGCTTGCTTTGATCTTGTTTTCGCGCTATTTTCTTCCCACCTCCGATCACTATGGTCCTATGGACGCCACTGCCCTGAAACACTACGGATTTCTACGCAAGCTGGGCCTTTTTCCCATTGAGCCGGGAACCGGACGCGGAGCGGTCCAGTTCCTGCGCGCAGCGAAAGAGATCCTGTCTTGGCCAGGTTCCGTTCTGTGGGTGACTCCGGAGGGGCGTTTCACCGATATGCGCACACGTCCGGTCGTTTTCCGTCCGGGGCTGGCGGCGCTGGTCGCCCGGCTGGGCGCATGTACCCTGGTGCCTGTGGCTGTCGAATACACTTTTTGGGATGAGCGCCTGCCGGAGATCCTGTTCTGCTGCGGCCCACCGATAAAGGTCAATAACGGGCGCGAACATAGCACGGCGGAATGGAATGAACGGCTGTGCGCGGCATTGGCCGCCACCCAGGACGAGCTCGCCGCACTCGCGAGGCTCCGCGATCCGGGGAACTTCGAAACCATCCTTTCCGGTCGATCGGGCATCAGCGGTGTCTACGAGGGTTGGAAGCGGCTTCTGGCCCTGCTGACCGGGCGTGACTACCAGGCGAGCCATGGGAGCATACCCCGACCATGAGCACCGTCATTGTCCTCTCATTTTGTTGTGCGATTGTGCCCGCCATGCTCTGGGTCTGGAACATGCTGATTTATCGAGAGCCTGACGCCCCCAGTTGCGGCGACACCGGTACTTGCCTCCTGTCGGAGGGGGTTTCCGTACTCATCCCTGCTCGGAACGAAGAACGCGTGATCGCCGCATCGATTAAAAGCCTGCTCGCCTCTCGCGGAATTGAGATCGAGATCATTGTGCTCGATGACGGCTCGACGGATCGAACTGCGGAAATCGTACGTGACATCGCCGTGCGGGATGCGCGCGTACGCCTGCGGTCTTCGCCTCCGTTGCCAGGCGGGTGGAATGGCAAGCAGCATGCCTGCTACGCGCTCGCCCAGGCCGCTCGTTCGAATGTACTCTGCTTTCTCGATGCGGATGTGCGTCTCGCGCCCGAGGCTCTGGCGGAAATGTCCGGGTTTCTATCCAGGACCGGCTCTGATCTGGTGAGCGGCTTTCCCCGCCAGGAGACGGAGACACCACTGGAGTGGTTGCTATTGCCGCTGATCCACTTTGTGCTCCTTTCGTATCTACCCCTGGCCGCCATGCGTGCTCTGACCGCACCCGGCTTCGCGGCAGGGTGTGGGCAGTTCCTGATGGTGCGCCGCGAGGCCTACCGCAAGGCCGGCGGTCATGCAGAAATCCGTGCCACCATGCACGATGGGCTATTGTTGCCGCAGCTTTTTCGCCGTCACGGTCTGCGTACCGATATTGCGGACCTTACCCACCTTGCGACTTGCCGCATGTACCACAATGCTTCTGAAGTATGGCGAGGCTTATCGAAGAACGCTACCGAGGGCATGGCCACCCCTGCGCGCATCCTGCCCTTCACTTTCCTGCTCCTCTTTGGCCAAGTCATTCCTGTGCTACTCGCCGTGTCATTGGCAGTCTCTCCAGCGTCTTACAGCGCGCATGATCGCGCGCTGATATATGCAAGTGTGGCTGCTTCGTTTATTCCCCGTATCCTCTCGGTCTGGAAATATCGCCAGTCCTTGTTGAGCGCATTGCTGCATCCGCTCGGGGTCGCTCTATTGCTTGTTCTGGAATGGAATGCGCTCATTCGCAAACTTGCCGGCCAACCCGTGACCTGGAAAGAACGCGCCTATCGCATGGGCTGACCGAAGTTTCGATGAGCCTGCCGACCACCGAAGAAGATGAAAATAGCGCGGACGAAGATTGAGTGGGTGGCCCAGGTCTCGCTTTTGAGACCTGGGTGCTTCGGGAGGGCCGATCTCTGAAGAGAAACCAAGGTCTCAAAAGCGAGGCCTGGGCCACCCACTCAAAGTATGCAACCGTTTCATCGAGGGATGCATTTCAACTGCTATGAATAAACCGAAGCCCTGGGCGGTTTTTTCTCTGATCTTCTTCGCTGTCTCTGCGGTGCACGCCGGCACTGATTTTGACCAGCGCCTGGCCGAAGCTCGGAGTCAGTATTTTGCCAATCTTCAGGGGAACCACGACGCAGACGACAAGGCTCGGACGAGCTTTGCAGCCCTGGAGCGCGATTACCCGGACCAGCCGGTGGTCGAAGCCTACAGCGGCAGCCTGGAGCTTCTGCAAGCAGCTCGCACCTGGGCGATCTGGGATAAGCGCAGACTGGCCAATGGGGGTCTCGAAAAAATGGACCAGGCGGTCAACCGTGCGCCCGCAGATCTGGAAGCCCGTTTCATCCGTGCCGCGTCCTGTTGGCATCTACCTTTTTTCTACAAACGCAAAGAGCAGGCGGCGAATGACTTCACTGTGATTGCGCCTCAGGCAGAGGCTGCCGCAGCCAAGGGAACGCTGCCCGCCCAACTGGCCGCTGCCGCACTCGACTACTACGGCCAGGTTCTCACTGACCGCAGCGACAGCAACGGCGCCAAACAAGCCTTCGAAGCGGCGGTGCGCGTCGACAGCTCCAGCCCAGCCGGACGCGATGCGCAAAAGCGTCTCCGCACCGAGTAGCGCAAATCACTTGAGCGGCTTACGCGCGAAGTAGTAGAGGGAACCTGCCAGCAAAACAAACATCAACACCGACACCCAATCGTGGTGCAGGGGATTGGTTGCCGGGAACAACAGCACGTCCTGCTTACCCACTGCGGTCTCATACAGCTTGAGCGCGACGCCCATCAATCCGACAATCCCGCCGGCCGCAATCAACCCGCTGGCATAGAGGGAACCAGGACTGATCTCATTCTCGCTTTCCGCCTTCTCTACCGCGCTATCGATCATCCAGCGCACGATGCCGCCGGCAAAGATTGCCAGCGTGGTCGCGATGGACAAATATGCACCCACCGCAAACGACAGCGAGCGGACCCCCAACAGTTCCACCGCGATCACCAGGAAAACGCCCAGCAGCACCAATCCCCAGGGCAGCTTGCGGCCGAGGATTCCGTTCACCACCGTAGCCATCAGCCGGGCCTGCGGAGCCGCCGCCTTTTCGCTCCCAATCCCCTGGATCCACTGCACCTCAATCTGCTGCGTCTGCGGATTGTAGAGATATTTCCCATCGGCCAACTCGGCGGAATTGAGCGCGTTCAGCAGCACATAACCATTCCCCGGCCGAGTCTCGATGGTCTTGTTCGCGGTGATCACATGGATCTGGGCCTGGTGAAAGTGTGCCTCCTCCACTTGCACCCCACTGTGGGCCACGGACATGTCCCAGGGCTTGGCAGTCTGCCGAAACTCCGCCAGTCCCTGGTTCATCAACTGCAGCGTTGCTCCGATCGCCAGCGTCGAAACGCAAGCGCCAATCACCAGGGCGATCTGTTGCTTGCGCGGAGTCGCACCGATCAGAAAGCCGGTCTTGAGATCCTGCGAAGTGTCTCCCGCGTTTGCCGCTGCGATGCACACCACGCCTCCGATGGTGATGGCCAGCGCGCCAAATGCGGGCGCCGTCCAACCCTTGACCAGAAAGATTGCCGAGGTGGCCATAAGGGTGGCAATCGTCATTCCTGAGACTGGGTTCGAAGAACTGCCAATCAAGCCACAAATGCGAGAAGACACTGTTACAAATAGAAATCCAAAAAAAGCCACCAGCAGCGACGCCGCCAGATTTGCCATCCAACTCACCTGCGCGCCGGGCACTGGCTTGAATTCCAGGAAGAAGAACATCATCAATATCAGCAGCAGCGATCCGCCGATCACCACAGTCATGGGAAGATCGTCATCGGTTCGCAGCGGAGCGCTTTTCACCTCGCCGCTCGAGCGCAGGTTTTTGAACGCTGCGCGTAAGGCCCCGATGATCGTCGGCATGGTCTTGATAAGCGTGATCAGCCCGGATGCGGCTACCGCACCCGCGCCCATGGGGCGAACGTAAGAAGCCCACAGATCGCTGGGGGACATCTGCGCGATGGGCTTGGTCCCGGGATAGATGGCTTGCGGAAAGTGGGAGCCGAAGAAGTAGATGGCCGGCATGAGCACCAGCCAGGAGAAGACGCCGCCGGCAAACAGCAATCCGGCAATTCTGGGCCCGATGATGTAGCCCACGCCCAGGTATTCCGGGGTGACGTCGGCACGGATAGCAGAGCCTTTAAACCACTGTGGCTGGTAGTCCGGAGTGCCCGGCCATGCGCCGAACAAATTCTCATTTTGGAAAAAGGTATAGAGGCCGCCGAGGCCAAGGCCAAGAAACACGCGTCCGGCGAACGATCCGCCGCGCTCGCCCGCCAGCAGCACATCGGCGCACGCTGTGCCTTCGGGATAGGTGAGCCGGCCATGCTCTTTGACGATCAATTGTCGCCGTAGCGGGATCATGAAGAGCACTCCCAGCAGCCCACCCAGCAGCGCCAATATGAAAATGCGCGAATACTCCAGGTTGAAACCGAGAAAGATCAACGCCGGCAAAGTGAAGATCACCCCGGACGCAATGGACTGTCCGGAATTGCCCGTTGTCTGCACGATGTTGTTTTCGAGAATGGAGGCGCGCCCGAACGCGCGCAGCACGCTGATCGAAAGCACCGCGATGGGGATCGACGCGCCTACGGTCAGTCCTGCACGCAAGCCTACATAGACCGTTACGGCGCCAAAGAGTAGTCCAAAAATGCAGCCCAACACCAGCGCGCGGGTGGTCAGTTCAGGGCGAGTTTCTGTGGGCGGAACGAACGGCTGAAAAGCTTGCGGAGTTTCTTGAACTTGCGGCTGGCTCGGCATGGAAACACTTTAATCTAATAAAAGCAATGCGCAAGCTTCTCGCCTACTCTGCCATCTACTTCTTGTGGGGTGCGTCGTTTCTGGCGATCCGGCAGGTGGTTGCCGTGACTCCACCTTTCTTTGCCGCGGCCTTCCGGTTCCTCTGCGCCGGGGCAATCCTCTACGCGTACAGCTGTGTGAAGGGGATGCCGCAGCCAACCCGGCGGCAGTGGGTCAGCACCGCGCTGCTGGGCCTGGTGATGTTTGCCGGCGACTACGGCTGCCTTTTCTACGGGGAGAAGGTAGTCCCTTCGGGCCTGGCGGCGGTGATTGCGGCAACTATTCCGGTGTGGGTCCTGCTGGGAGAGTGGCTCTTTGCTGGTTCCCAGCGGCCGACGCCGAAGGCTCTGGTGGGCATCGTTCTGGGCGTTTCCGGCGTTGTCCTGCTCATGCTTCCGGCCGGCCTTCATGCCAGCGGCTACCGCGTATCGACGCTGGTCCTGCTTCTGGGCGCACTCTTCTGGGCGGGCGGCACGGTTACCAGCCGCCACCTGGATCTGCCCCGGCACCTCAGCATGAGTGCAGGCTTGCAGATGACCTGGGGCGGCGGGTTTCTGCTCCTGCTTTCCGCCGCGACGGGTGAAATTCGCAGCCTGGCGGGCCTGGCTCATCGCTGGGACTGGCATTTGGCCTTTGCCATGGTCTATCTCATCCTGTTCGCTTCGATCATTGCGTTTACTGCCTATGTCTGGCTGATCGCACGGGATCCCACGACCCGCGTCGCCAGCTATGCCTACGTCAACCCCTTGGTCGCTTTGCTGCTTGGCTGGCTGATAGCCCAGGAGCGCCCCACGCCCCTGCAATACGCGGGAGCCGCGCTGGTGTTGGCCGGGGTTGCTTCTACGATCGCGGGAAAGCGTGTTGCACCGCGTGAACATGCCGAGAAAGTGGCCTAAACCGGGGCTGGCTTTCCGGCTCGTCTTCCCCGTATACTTTGCTCATCGGCGGCAGGGCAGCTCGAGACGCCTCGCCGGCCTGCTGTGAGGTGCGTCTTTTCTGGTCAGACTGAATCCCTGACTCTCGACGTCCCGCCGGCCCAAACCTCGGTTTGGCGCGCCGTGGTTCGCGTGCTTCGAAGTCCCGCGGACAGTCTCTGCTGTGCCTTGTTCCCCTGCCCCTGCGCCCTCTGCGGCGCCTCTCTTCTGCGCTTTACCCGTGCCCCGATCTGTGATTTTTGCTGCGCTCATCTCCCTCTGCAGTCCGGTACCCTCTGCGCTTGTTGCGGAGAAGATTTAGGGGTTGCAAATTTCTCGCCCCTCCCCGAGGCCGAGCCCGATCGTCTTTGCCAACCGTGCCGCCTGGCTCCTCCTGCGTTCGTGAAAGCAGTCGCTTATGGGAGCTACCATGGCGAGCTGCGTTCCCTGGTGCACCTGCTGAAATACGACGGCATGCAGCCGATCGCAGGCCGGCTCGGCGTGCTGCTCGCGGAATGCCTGGAGCTTCTCGCGGGTTCGATACCGCGGCGGATGGTGGTTATCCCGGTGCCCATGCATCCCGTCAAGCAACACCAGCGCGGCTTCAACCATGCCGAACTGCTGGCCCGGGCCGCGATCGCAGAGTTACGCAAGCGCGATCCCCGGCAGGTGCTCCAGCTGGAAACGAGTTTGCTCAAACGCGTGAGGGTTACGGTCAGTCAATCGGGACTGACCACTCACCAGCGCCGCCAGAATCTGCGTGGCGCTTTTTTTGCGCCTCGCCCCGCCGCCCTTGCCGGGCAGGACGTGCTGTTGATCGACGACATCTATACCTCGGGAGCAACGGCCCGTGCCTGCAGCCGGGTGTTAAGGAATGCTGGAGCGCGATCAGTCTGGGTGGCAACGGTGGCGCGTACGCAGCGTGAGGGCGTGGCATCGTGGGACGCTGGGTTTTTAGCAACAGTGAATTGAGAGGATAACGGAGGATCAACATGTCTTTGGGGAAAGCCATGATCCACGCACGCAAACCGAAAAACGGCGCGCAGGGGCGTGCGCTGACTCATGAATCCGCTGAGCCGCATGAAGGGTGGCCGGGGCAACGGGTTTCCTCTGCCTACACCATGCAGAAACCGGTGCTGGTGTTGAACGCCTCCTACGAGCCGATCAACATTTGCGGGGCTCGCCGGGCGCTGATCCTGGTCTTGAAAGGCGTGGCCAAGACGGAAGAGGAGCAGGGCGCTATCTTGCATGCTGCTTTGCTGCGCATTCCCATGCCTTCGGTCATTCGCCTGCTGGAGTACCGGCGCATCCCCCATCAGACGCGCGCCCTCTCGCGTAAGAACATCCTGCTTCGCGACCGTAATAGTTGCCAATACTGCGGGGTTGTTTTGCCTGCGGGCGAGCTTACTTTGGACCATGTCATCCCCCGTTCGCGCGGGGGACTCTCCACCTGGGAGAATCTTGTCGCTTGCTGCCATTCCTGCAATCGCAGGAAGGGCAATCATCTGCTCTGCGAGATCAGCGACATAAAGTTGTTGCGCGAACCTCGTCCTTTCTCCCTGCACACCAGCCGCCACATCATGCGTATGATCGGCCACTCGGATAATAAGTGGCGGAAATATCTCTATTACTAGACATGTGTGATCCGGGCGCCTGTAAAAAGTGCGCCAAAAGCGCTAAAAGCGCCAAAAGGGGTGGGTCTTCGCTCTGCCGTTTAGTCCCGAGCGCGTCTGTAAGACTCAAGTTCTTGAAGGGTATGGCCTTTAGGCCGTACATAAACAATCTAGAATCAGTACGGCTTTAGCCGCTGAGGGCAGGGATTTCACCCCGGGGGCGCCCGCATTCGCCGCCAGGCAATGTATGACGCGAGGCCGCATCTCGAGCGTGTCTGTAGGACTCAAGTTCTTGAAGGGTACGGCCTTTAGGCCGTACATAACCAATCTAGAATCAGTACGGCTTTAGCCGCTGAGGGCAGGGATTTCACC
>Ga0302177_10004046_pt1 | contig 10207 bp, 10 predicted proteins | sample I_Palsa_E1_2_FD_198780 | JGI IMG/M metagenome (GOLD analysis project Ga0302177, IMG submission 198780) | Peat permafrost microbial communities from Stordalen Mire near Abisko, Sweden - I_Palsa_E1_2 | ecosystem: Environmental > Terrestrial > Soil > Palsa > Peat permafrost | place: Sweden... | reverse complement strand
AGCGTGTGTGAAAGGGCCGTGGTCCAGGGAGACATCGTGAAGTGCTTGATGACCCTTTCACCCCGGTAGGACTTCAGCTCGGAGAAGAACGCGCGCGCAAGCAGCAGGCCAGTGACTCCATCCTTAGACGCCGGAACACCCCTGATCACGAAGTGGTCGTGTGCCGCCCAGAGGGCTGCGGCTCTCCCGTGAACCCCGGTCGTCGCCAACAGATCGTCGAGACTCTCGTGAAACCCACCTGGCTGCAATACGCCCGCCTCTATCGAGGCTAGGTCCCCACGATCTGCTTGGCACCGGCTAAGAACCCGAGACTGGCGGGGTGTGAGCACGATCTCAGGGACGCGCTTCATACCGGCGTCAATCGAAAGAGCAGCTTGTATCGAAACTGATGATCAAGGAGCGCTTCGACCGATGGGAAGGTGAAACCGCCCTCGGTCGGGTCGTGGGTCGCCCAGCCTGACTCGCGTAACGGACGAACGCTCGGGAGAAGCCCGTGACGACCTGCTGCTGCCAGGAAATCGATGGGCGCGTGGTCGAAGATACGCTGGCCCATCGCCTCTAGCTGCGAGCGCCATGCCGGCCATACGGGGTTCTCCGTGTGGCACCCAGCGGCGACGTATGCACGACCATTCCCGCACAGCACCCGCGCGAGTTGAATGGCCAGCGAGTCAAGATCCGGTAGCAGGAACAGAACCTCGTGGCACACGACTAGATCGATTCCGGCGTCGGGCACTAGATGCCACTGCGATGGGTCGAGCATGACAACGTTGTCCGCAAGTGTTTTCAGCCGAAGGCGTGCTCGTGCGCGGGCAGCGTCGTTCGGCTCGACGCCAAACAGCTCGCTCGGCCCCCAGCACTGCGCGATCCGGGCGAGCAGCCCGCCACGATGGCAGCCGACGTCCATGATCCGCCGCGGTGGCTCGGGGAAGCCATCACGGCGTATCTGATCGATCATCGCCGTCCAGAACACCTCGTTCCTCAGTTCGAGGTCATCCTCATCGACGCCACCGGGGACGAAGCCTAAGCCCATCATCGCCGTCAGCGGCCTGTCAGGGACAGCGCTGCGGGCGGCAGGAGCGTGCCTTGGTGTCGCCGCTGGTGAGATCGACCCCGAAGTGGCGAACGAACAAGTCGATGGTCTCGGCGAAGGCGCGCTCGAGATCGGCGCGATCATCCGGCCCGCGAAGTCCGAAGTACGGATAGTGGTGGAGCAGACCGCCAAACAGCGTTCGGCAATCCCGCTCGTAAGCCTGCGTATCCAGAATGTGCGCGTGCCAGAACTCGTCCACTGGGCCAGTCGGGCAGATCTTGCTGCCCGGATATCGCATGTTGAGCGCGAGGAACCTCCGGTACAGACCCTCGGCCTCGTCGCACGTCTCGGACGTCCAACCCATCTCGTTGACGAGCTTGCTCTTCAACATCGCAAAGTCGAGGATCTGGACGCGCCGCAGGGCAGCTTCGAGCTCCTCATCTCTTTGAACGAGCGCCTGCGCTTGCTCCAGGGTAAGTACCGACGCGGGGTCAGCCATCGGTAGGAGGATATTCATCGGCTGCCGCTTCGACAACGCGCCGGCACGATCCGGCAACCCAGCGGCGGGTGTCGGTGTCGATTCGACTCGATGCTGGGTTCCGCGCGAGGCCTTGACGCCAGGATGATCTGTGCTGGGACAGAGACCTTCCGGCGTTGGGAAGACGGATGAGGCAGCTGAGAAGCATCGAGCGCGGCGCATCGCCTGGCATCGCTCGGGTTTTGGGGCGAGGCTTGCGCGCCTGCGCCCGCTACTTCTCCGGTGTGGACGTCGACGGAGAGCGGCCTTGAGGGACATGCAGCGGGCGCTCAAGGTGGCCGCGGCCACGAGCGAGCTCGAGATGCGACGCGCGTACCGCCGAGCGGTTGCGGACGGGGCGAGGAACACGGGATGCACACCGGATCGGGAGCGCGATTACGGCGCGCTGCGCTTGTTGACATTGGCGACGTTGCGGATGCCCGATCTCGCGCTCTACGCGGGGCTCGCGGACGTGTACGAGGACGGGCCGGACGGCAGCCGATTCCCACGCGCCGGGGTGCTCACGATCGGCGACGCGTCGGCCGGAGCGCTCCGGTTGACCCACCGCGCGCTCGAGGTCCACGGACAGAGCCTCCGTTACGCGATCGGCGTGTGGATCGGCCGTGCTCTGGAGCGCGCTGGAACCGAACTCGAGCAGCAGGCACTCGATGATCAAGCCGAGATCCCGGCCGCGTTGAATCAGTCCCGCTGGGCGACAATCGCGCTTACGCGTGCGACTGCGGCGACCGCGGATGACCCAATGGTCGTGCCCGCGGAGATGGCTAACGCCCTGGGCCATCTGCTCGCCGTATATCTGGTCGCGCTCGCGGCAGCCCGATGATCGGTCGGCTGCTGAACGCCGTGGACCGCCTGCCGGGGCGGGCGCGGCGCGGCTTCGCGATCATTTTGCCGCTGCTGTTGTCCGGGGTGCTGGTCGCTGCGTTCGCGCTCGCCCCTTCGAGCGGCGGCAGTCCCAGGGGTCGATCGACGGCCGCAGATCGGCTCCTCCCGCCGGCCGCGACCATCGTGCCAGCGCACACGGCGCCAATCCCGCCGAGCACGCGCCGCACTTCGCTGCTGTCTGGGACGACATCGGGGCTGGGCGTCGATCCCGACGAGCCGCTGCCGCGCGCGAGCCCGCTGCTAGGGATGATGGCCGCCGCCCGCAGCTTCGCGAGCGCGTACCTGCGGTACGAGATCGGTCGGCTGCCTCGTTGGGTGCGCCGCAGGATCGTTGCGACGTGCACTCCGGCGTTCGCGCGCTACCTGCTGGCGCAGCCCGCCGAGCTCGCCGGGCTGTACGCGGCACACCCGCGCGATGTCGAGGTCGACCGCGTGGTCAGCGCGAGTTTCGCCGGCGGGGCGAGCGTCGAGGTCAGCTACGTGGCGGAGCAGGACAGCGCGGACACCGGCGCGTTCCTCGTGAAGCTGGCCCAGAGGAGTGGGAGGTGGCTTGTCGCGAGCGTGGGGCTCTGACGGACGGTGCGGCGCCTGTTGCTGACGGCGCTGGCGCTCAGCGTGCTCGTCCCGCTGCTGGCGGTGATGCTCGTGCTCGCTGCCGTCAGCGCCCCCCAAGCGCAATGTGGTGGCGCGTTCGCAGCCGCGGGATCTGGGCCCGTCGGCGGCGTCCCGGCGGCGCTGATCCCCCTCTTCCAGGGAGCTTCCGGCCGGTATCACCTGGGGCCGCACGGCGCGTCGATCCTCGCGGCGATCAACTACGTCGAGTCGACCTTCGGCCAGTCCAACCTGCCGGGCGTTCACTCGGGCGCCAACTACGCGGGGGCGGAGGGGCCGATGCAGTTCCTTGCCAGCACCTGGCAGACCGAGGGCGTGAATGCGCCGGCCGATCCGGTCGGGCAGCCGCCGAACGTGTACGACGAGGCCGACGCGGTCTACGGCGGCGCGCATTACTTGCACGACCTGGGGATGACCGCCAGCCCCTCTAGCTGGCCGGGCGCGATCTTCGGATACAACCACTCGCTTGCGTACGTCCAGCAGGTTCTCGCGCGCGCGAGCTCCTACTACACGCAGGGTCTCGCCACGCAGAGCGCCGGCGGGACAAGCGTTCCCGTGTCGCTGACTGGGCGGATCAAGGTCCCGGCTGCGAGTGGCGACCCGGCCGGGCGCGCCGCGCTCGCTCAGGGCCAGCCGGCGTTCGTCGCCGCGACGGTCCTCTCCGACGCGACTGGCGTGTGGGGCGATGACCTCACGCTCAACAGCGACAGCTACGCCGAGCTCTCCCCCGGCCTCTCGGGCGCCCAGGTCACCAAGCAGTCGGCGGACATGCTCGGCGGCCTGCCGTACATGACAGCGCTGCAGGTTCTCAACCCCGCGAACGGGCGCAGCATGATCCTCTACAAGCGCGACATCGGCGCCGGCCAGCCGCTCTCACAGACGCTGCACGGCTACCACTACCGGATCGCCGTGACCCATGCCGCCGAGACCCAGCTCGGGCTCTCGGGCTCAGCGATCGTCCAGGTCACGCTGCTCGCTGGCCCGGTGAACGGGCCCGGCGCCGCCCAGGCGTGCACGGCGCCGATCGCGCTCGGCGCGTACGCCAACCCGTTCGCGCACGCCACCGGGATCGTTCCGCAACGCATCGACCAGGGCGTCGACTACGACGGCAACGGCCCGATCGCGGCGATCGGCGATGCCACGATCACCCACATCTCGACAGCGACCGCGATCGGCTGGCCCGGCTACTACGACATCACCTACCAGCTCGACAACGGCCCCGACCAGGGCAACTGGGTGTACGTCGTTGAGGACATCACCCCCACCCCCGGGCTGCACGTGGGCGAGCAGGTGAGCGCCGGGCAGCCGATCGCGACGTTCGCCTACCCGCAGGACGACGGGATCGAGACCGGGTGGGCACAGCCGGACGCCGCCGACCCGCAGCCGATCGCCAAGATCGACGGCGGCTACATCGAGGGGCAGCGAACCGCCGCCGGCGACGCCTTCAGCGCGCTCCTCGCCGCGACTGGCGCCCCTCCGGGGAATGTCGACGACCCGCCCGGGCACTACCGGCCGACCGTCGGGCACTACCCATGACGGGCACTGTCACTGACGGTCTGACAGATGCGCGCCTGCCTGATCGGCCGCGAGCGTCCGACGGGCGAGCGCGCCGCTCAGGTGGGTGCGGGGCCGGACGATCTCGCCCGGCCGCGGCCTAAGCGGCCCTGAGGGTCGCGTCTTGCGCGAGCTTGTCGCGGGCGCGTCGCAGGGCGAGCGACACGGCTTTGGGGGTGACGCCCTGGGCGTCGGCGAGCTCGCGGTGGGAGCGGCCGTTGAGGGTGCCGGACAGCGCGACGCGCTCCTTGCGGGTGAGCATGGTCAGCCCGGCACACAAGGCCGCAAGCTGCTCGCGCGCGAGCACGGTGGCCTCCGGTTGCGCCATCGAGCTCGGCACGTCGAGTTCGTGGGGGAAGGCGTCCTGATCCTCGGGGTCGGGCATCCCGATCGGCGCGGAGTGGAGCGAGAGGGCGCAGCCGAGCAGCTTGTGCTTCTCCGCACCGGCCGTGTCCAGCGCCTTCATCGCCTGGTTTCGCGCACATCGGACGGCGAAGGCAGAGAACTGTCCGCGATCGGGACGCCAGGCCCGGATCGCGGCGAGCAGCCCAACCCGGGCCTCCTGCGCGATGTCGTCGCGGTCGACGCGAGGCGGCAACCGCAGACGCGACACGGTGGCGCGCACGAGCGGCTCGTAGAGGTGCAGCAGCTCCTCCTGCGCGCACCGGTCTCCGTGCTGGGCCTTGAGCAGCAGCGCGTGTTCATGAAGCGAGGCAGCGGCGCCTCGAGCAGTGAAGGTGGTCATGCCCGCGCAGGATGAGCACGGCAATAGGGTTTTTTCCCGAGGTCCCCGAAACGGCCTGCCCCGAGGCCTGCCCCGAGGTGTGGCTAGCGCAACGCAAGCTCGATGCAACTTACGGCGGACCAGCCGCCTACGGCCGGGGACCCTGGGGACGCAGCGTCGCGATGGTCGCCGGCTGGTGACCGCTGCCCAGGAGACGCGCGGCGGGCGGGTGTTTCGAATCCCCTGACGCTGGGCTCATCGAGCCTCCCCGCGCGGCCGTAGAGGCATACGTCCGCCGATCAGTTACGGGACGGGGGAAGCCAGATGCCGGCACATCCCACCCGGAGCCCGCGCTCGCGACGTCACCTCCGAGGCGACGATGTCAGGAGATCGCGGCAGGACCCCCGCCCCATGTTGATCGACAGATCGATCGTGCCGCGGGCAGGCCGCAAGCTCGCGGTGACGCTAGTGCCCAGCCGCCACCCTCGCGAGGAGCCTACGGTGGCCTCATCGGTCCGCGGAGCCCCGATGTGTGCCAAATCAGAAACAAGACTGCGCCAAACCTGTGCCGCGACCCCGCAAGACGCCGATTGGCGCCGAGGAGCGGGCTACCGTCCGTCATACGACCAGTTCCGCCGACAGCATGCTGCTAGAGCCATGATCGATGCCGCCGCCGCTCACGTGGATCGCCTGCCAGCCAATCTGCTCGGCTGGGGCGTGCTCGCATTGCTGATCGCCGCGGCCGTCGCCCTACACATGCGCCGCTCGCGGCGGCGTCTAGGACGACCGCGGGGGCGACGATTGCTTCAACCGTTCCGCCGTGGCATCGCGGCACCCCCAACGACGTCCGTGTTAGGCGCAACTGACGGACCACGCTCGGCCGCGGAGCCGCCAGCGGGGGTTTCGCTGCTCGTGGACGGATCACGCGCGGACGCGGCCTCGAGCGCGACCGCAAGGCCGCCAGCGCTCACGCACGCGCGCTATTCACGTGAGACGTTCGAGCTGCTGGCGCAGAACGTGGACCAGAGCCGCCGCCTGGCTCTCACCGAAGCTCGGGTGCAGGAGATTCTCTCCACGTTGCCGCGCGACCGGTGGCTGGTCGAGCGCTACGTCCTGCGCGCGGGGCACCGGGTCCCGTTTCTGATCCTCGGCGAGACGGGCGTGTTCACGCTGTGGACGCTCTTCGGGCCGCCGCAATGGAGCGACCTGCCACTGGTCAACAGCGTGGCCGAAGACGTGAAGGACCGGCTCCGCGGATACCCGGGTCCTGTCCGTGCGGGCATGTGTCGAGCGCTGGAACCAGCGATCACCCCACGCTGGTGGTACCGCGCCGAGACCCAGGCCGGCTGCTGGGTGATGGGTCTCAACTGGGTGATCCCATGGCTCGAGCACTTCGACAACCACCACGGGCTCGGCGCAAAAGACATCGAACGCTTCGACACGCTCGCCGGACCACACTGGGGGCGCCCGACCACCGCCGTCCCGCCTGGCATCCCCGACCTCGACTCATGGCAACCACACGGCTGAAGCCGAAGCTCTCACCAGCGGTCAACTCGTCATCGTTCGGCGGCCCGAACTGTCGTTGCGTCGAGCGCCAGACTTGCCGATCGTGCACGCAGCGACGGCTGTACGTCTGCCGGCTCGTCCATGTCGACGGACTCACCTACGAGGAGGCCGCCGAGCGCGTCGGGGCGACCCCACGCCGGGTGCGCGTGCTCGTCGGTCACGAGCGCGATCGCCAGGAGCTCGAGCAGTTCAAGCTCAACTCGGTCGCGACAGCCCGCGTGCGGGCGTTTCTCGAGCGCGAGCTCGAGCGCGACCCGGAGCTCACCAGGGCCGAACTCGCTCATCGTCTCCGCATGCACCACGCCGACCTCGACCGCCAGCTCGGCTACGAGCCGACAAAGAGCGGTGAGCGCCAGCGTCGCATCGGGATCCCCGCCGCCAGTCGCCTCGTGATCGCCCTGGGGCGCGCGCCGCACGAACTCGACGGCTGCTGATCGGGCGCGGCTTGCTCGATACCGTCCACGGGCTTGCTGGGCTCCTCCGTTCGGGCGGAAGCGGTTGCCCGGACTCGCGCGCGACGGCGAATATCTCGTGGGAGAGGGAAGGTCCGCCCCATGTCGGCGTTCTGTCCGCCCACTGATCGAACATATGTTCCTACACGATTCGGATGGATGCGTAGAAAGCCGCGGTGGACGAGCTCGGTGCGCCCTACTGACGGGTACGTGCGGCTACGCGCACCGCGAGCGTCTTCGTCATCCTGGTGCTTGCGGGCGCCACGTCTCGCCGCCGGCGCCCTCGCTGCCTAGCGGGCTGACATGTTGGCGAGCCTGGCGCCAGTCGTCGGCAAGCGCGGTCATCGGTTTGCCGCTCATGACCGGTGCTGAGAGCTCTACCGAGGCAAGTCCTCGCAGTGCGCTTCGAGTTCAGCCTGAAGGCGCCCTACTGTGGAGCTTTAGGTCCCTACCTGCCGGGGGAAATTGCGAACCCAACGTAAGGAAGGAGTTCCGGCGAGAGCCGCACGCCGGACGCGACCTAACCGTTCAACCATTCACTGAACAAGCTGGCGACAGAGCCGGCAGCGGTCGCCCAGCGGTCCGTGGCGTCTCGCGCCGCTTGGATGCCTCGCGATTACGCAACTAGGCGTGGCCTTGCGCGCCACCCACCACAGCGCGTACTGTGGGCATCATGGTCGGGGCCGACCGCCAGCCCGGAGGTTTATCGTCGAGCGACCCTGGGCCGGGCGTGTCGGGCACGCCGACTCAGCCTTCGCCGGCGTCGGCAGCGCCGCGGCCCGGGGCGTCGCCGGGCTTCATAGAAGAGGTCGAAGAGACGATTCGCAAGAACATCGACCCGAACACCGGCCTGACGTCGCCGGGCTTCGCTGAGACGGTTCGCAACAGCGTCGACCCGAACACCGGCCTGGGGTCGCCGGGCTTCAGAGGAGAGGTCGCTGAGGCGATGGTCGCCGCGGACGAGCGAGTCATTGAGCGCATAAGGTCCGACTATGGGACGAAGTGGCCAGTGGACCGAGATTTCGACCGGGACCTCAACGCCGCCGCCAAGCGATTCCAACATGAACACCATTTCCTCGGTGCTGTGGAGGATGAACTCCTTCTCTTGGCGGACGCGCGGTTCCGGGACCGCTGGCGCACGAACGTCTGCTTGTTCGCGGCCGGTGCGTTGACCGCGGGGATAATGGCGGGGCTGTACTTATTTACGGTCCTAATTCCCCTCAACGTGCTAACGGGGGCGGTCTTCGTGGTCGGCGTCATCGTCGCGGTGACAGGGGTAGTGCTTCAGCGGTCTCAAATCGGGGCCTCGCGGAAAATCGGGTCCACGCAGACAAGATGGCTACCAGTTAGCACTCGCCGTGCGCGCAACCGGCTCGCGGACGCTATGGCCGACCGACTGCTTCCCGCACTGACCGCTTACGCCAACAGTCGCTTGCGCGTCAATCCGAGCGTTGTCCGGGTGCTCAGCGCGTCTGGACTGTCGGGAGTCATCGACGAGAGCTTCGAGGTGTCGACGCGAACTGCGGAGCGTCTGCGCAGCACCATGTCGAGCATGCACGGTGCGAGCATTGGTCTGGCCGGCCCACGCGGAGCGGGTAAGAGCACGCTCATGAACGCCGTCGTAAAGGGGCGATTCCGCGGTCGCAACCAGCCCTTGAAGCCGCTGGGGACGGTCGTGTCCGCCCCGGTCCGCTACCAGAGCCAGGATTTCATCGCCCACCTGTTCGCCAAGCTGTGCTACGCCGTTCGCGACGATGACATCTTCTTTGACCCCGAGCCGGGCCGCCCTCGGCAAGCGGTACTCTGGTCACTCGTCGCGGTGGTGCTCTGGGTTGCGAGTTCCATTGTCTACCACGGGCACTCCCTGGGTCTGGCGCATACGTCCGCCCGCGTGTTCGTGACTTATGGTCTGGCCGTAGCAGGGTGTGCCGCTTTCCTGTGGGGGGTCGTCGTGGCGATGCCCCCTTTGGTGATTCGTTTTTTCCGTCAACCCTTCTCCAATCCCAGCTCGCGCGACATGCACCCTTCAGTTCTGGCTCGCCGCCATCTGCACGAGCTGCGGAATCTCGACACGGTGTCGCGGACCATGTCCGGGAAGCTTGGCCCGGCCAACCTGAACGTGGCGGCGTCGCGGGCGGTCAGTTCCGCGCGGCAGGCGATGTCGGCTCCTGACCTCGTCAGCGAATACCAGAGGTTCGTCGATGTTCTCGCGAGCCCGGAACAGCCGGTCATCATCGGCATTGACGAGCTGGACAAGATGGCGTCTGAGGAGGACGCTCGCCAGTTCCTCAGCGACATCAAGACCGTGTTCGGACAAGCTCACTGCTACTACCTGGTGTCGGTGTCCGTGGACGCGCTGAGCGCATTCGAGCGCCGCGGCATGCCGTTCCGCGATGTGTTTGACTCTTCGTTTGACACGGTGCTGCGCGTCGAGCCACTGACCGCTGAGGAGAGCGTGTCGCTTCTGCGTCGCCGGGTAGTCGGGTTCGGGACGGGGGCGCTCCTGGCCTGCTACACGCTGTCGGGCGGCCTGCCCCGCGACCTCATCCGCACCGCTCGTGACTTCGCGAACCAAGCCGGGTCGCTGGAGACGACGCTGACTGACGTCCTGTGGCCGGTCATCCTCAACCGAGTCTGCGCCGCGCAGGACGCGGTCGACACGGTGGCGGCTCGGTCTGTGGACACGGACGGGACTCAGCCGGTTCTGCAGTGGCTCGCCGGTCTGGGCCCGCTGGCCAGCCGGGGTCGCGAGGGGCTGCGGGAGGGCTTGCAAAAGCGGTGGCGGGCGACCAACGTTCTCAATGAGTTGGCCACGTCCGGGCTGCCGTTCGAAGAGCGCGAGCACCTCG
>Ga0302177_10004045_pt1 | contig 10207 bp, 9 predicted proteins | sample I_Palsa_E1_2_FD_198780 | JGI IMG/M metagenome (GOLD analysis project Ga0302177, IMG submission 198780) | Peat permafrost microbial communities from Stordalen Mire near Abisko, Sweden - I_Palsa_E1_2 | ecosystem: Environmental > Terrestrial > Soil > Palsa > Peat permafrost | place: Sweden: Abisko... | reverse complement strand
CAAAAGCGGCTGTCCCCTGGACTCGCGGAAATTTAAGGCTTTCTAAAGCCCTAGGATTTTTCCACCGAACCCGATCTCAGAGTTTTTCAACAAAATAGGCCAGAAGCGGAAATTCGACCCACCGAATGGCCTGCCAGAAAGCAGACATTGTGCGTCCAGCGAAGGCTGGCGCGTTCTGTGGGAGTCAGTCCCACCGGGGTAAGAGTCGGAACCCCGTAGCTTGGGTAGCAGGATCAGTAGGGAAACCGTGATTCTGAAGCCTACCGACAACGCCATCGTAAGGATGGCGGCGAGTCACCAGGCCGTAGCGCAAGCGAACGAGAGGTGGCCTCGATACTTTTAGCCTCGGAGGCCGAGCCGGCAACGTCTTGGCGAAGGCAACATGGCTCATCGCGACCAGACTGATGCGGTGGGACACTCCGGCGGGGTGGTTATCGACGGCATGGTGACAAGGACGTGCTGAGCAACTGGAGAGACCCTCCTCGTCCCGCCGCGAAATCGGCGGAGCAAGGTAGGTGCGCATAACCGGGGACACCGGGAAAGCGGACCGAAGGCGAGAGGGAGTCGGACGGGCCGATAGTAGCGATGAGGCGGGGCAATGCCCGCGGAGCGAAGCGGCCCTGCTGTGAGTGACTCTTCCGGCCAACATGGGAGGCAAGGGCGAGATGATAAAGACGCCCGATAATTTGCAGGACCTGAGACGGAAGATATATGCCAAGGCGAAGGCTGAAGCGCACTGGCGTTTCTGGGGTCTGTACGTTCACGTCTGCAAGCTGGAGACGCTGCGCGTCGCGTACGAAATGGCCAAGAGTAACGATGGAGCTCCTGGAAGTGATGGAGTCACGTTCGAGGCCATTGAGGAACACGGCGTGGAGAGTTTTCTCGACCAGATTCGTGGCGAACTGATCGAGCGCAGCTACGTGCCGCTGCGAGCGCGGAAGAAGGAAATACCGAAAGAGGGGAGCACCAAAGTGCGAACCCTGTCGATTCCTTGTATCCGCGACCGTGTGGTGCAGGGTGCGCTGAAGCTGATAATAGAGCCGATCTTCGAAGCCGACTTCCAACCGGGATCGTTTGGATATCGCCCGAAGCGCTCAGCTCAGCAAGCGGTCATCCGGGTCGCCGACGCGATCGCGATGGGCAAGACGCACGTGATCGACCTTGATCTGAAGGCCTACTTTGATGGCGTCCGGCACGATGTGCTGCTCGCCAAGGTAGCGCGCAGGATCAGCGATGACGAGGTGTTACACCTACTCAAGATCATATTGAAGGCGAACGGGAAACGGGGCGTTCCACAAGGCGGTGTAATTTCACCCGTCATCAGCAATCTCTACCTCAATGAGGTGGACCAGATGCTGGAGCGGGCACGAGAGCGCACGCGCCGAGGCAGGTACACGGCTGTCGAGTACGCGAGGTTCGCGGACGACATCGTGATCTTGATACACCCTGATGCGCGCAATAGCTGGCTGCTGAAAGCGGTCGATAAGCGATTGAGGCAGGAGTTGGCGAAACTTGACGTCCAGATTAACGAAGAGAAGAGCCGAACGGTCGACCTGGCTCAAGGCGAAAGCTTTGGGTTCCTGGGGTTTGACTTCCGTCGCGTCCGCAGCTTGGCGGGCCGATGGCGACCGCAGTACGCGCCCAAGATGAAGAAACGCACGGCGTTGCTGCAAAAGCTTCGAGAGATCTTCCGGCGACATCGATCCCAACCGGTGCAATGGGTGGTTGAGCACATCAACCCGATCTTGCGCGGCTGGGTGAACTACTTCGCCATTGGTTACTCGAGCCGCTGCTTCCAGTTCGTTAAGCGTTGGGTGGAAGTGAAAGTGAGGCGACATTTGATGCGAGCCCGGAAACGCCGGGGCCTGGGCTGGGAACGATGGACTACGCAGTGGATGCACGCAAATCTGGGGCTGTTCAACGGCTACCGATTGCGTCGCGACCTGCGGAAAGTCGTCTCGGTCGCATAGGTCCCATAAGCCGTGGTACGAAGCGCACAGGTGAGCGTAGTGCGAGCAAATCGCACGCTACGTTCGATGCGGCGGGGGCTGGAAACGTGATGATGGCAGCCGGACTGAGGGCCACCGCGAAAGCCGTGGAACACCCACCGGAGCCTAAAATCGGCGCGCCAGTCCTCGACCCGACCAGCATGGGTGAGTTGATTGACTTGCTCCCGCAACCGATCCATGGGGGTTTTGCGCAAGACCCTGTGGATTGACAGTGTTCCGCCGAAGGAACAAGCGTATAAGAAAACCGCCAGTGCGCCCAGGGCTCTCCACGCGCTAGAAAGGCGATGGCTGGCGTATTATCTAGAACGACACTCAATAGAGAGGAAGAGTTATGAAAATCTCGATGCGACCGTTCCTGGCCGCGCTCGTTCTGAGCGTGGCCGGTTTGTCACTGGCGAACAGCGCCCAAGCTGGATGCGGCTTTGCGCCGTCACTGCTCAAACCGAACGCCTGGAACCCTTCGACGCAAGCGTCCCCGATGCTACAGTCGGCGTACTATCGGCCAGGGGCGGAGGGACGATTCCTGCTGACTGGCGACGATGGGGGCTGGCCCGGCGAGGTGGGTATCGTAGGCATGTGGCGCTTCCAGTTGCTCGCGCCCAATGGGGCGGTGGTGGACGATGGCTACGTCCAATGGCATTCCGACGGCACCGAAATCCAGAATTCCGGTCTGCATGCGCCGATCACCAGCAATTTCTGCCTCGGTGTCTGGAAACAAGTCGGACCCAACAGTTACAAGCTCAACCATTTCCCCCTCGCCTGGGATACGACCGGGCAGAGTCCTGCCAACGCGATCCAGCTCACCGAGACCGTAAAACTTACCGACAAGGACCACTACACCGGGACGTTCACGCTCAATGTGTACCTATGGACCACCACGGACTCCCTCAACGTCGCAGCAGGTGGGCCAGTGGCGACGGTTAGCGGAACCATCACTGCAACACGTATCACGATCGATTCCACCGTACCCGTTGCGCCGTAGATACGTACGAGCAGCTGCAAGTGCTCAGAGACTGCCTGCATGGAAGCGGGCAGTCAACTGCGGTCAGTGACGGTGACGAAATGGCCGCCCGGAAGCTGCCGCTCGCAAATGTTTCAGATGGGGTCGCGAGGCAACTCCCAGACAAGAGTCGCAGGGCCGCCCCGCGCATTTACTGCCTCAATATCGACAGCTCGACAGACAACAGGATTAGTTGCCAACCCCGCTCGCATCCGCGACCATGCCTGAAAACTAAAGGGAACGACGACGGCAATGGCCGAAGAGATACTCGGGGAGATCGTCGGGAGCGAGGAACAAAAACCTGACCAACAATCGCCTGGCCGTTTCGCCCTCGTCAGCGGCCTGACGAATTCAGTAACATCCATCATGGGGCTGTATCACCTGTTGCTGCGCCGGGCTACGCTTATCTACTTAGCCTGCATATTGCTCGGTGCAACTACGGCGAGGGCTGCGGATTTCGGCCCGATCGTTGCGATCAGCGGTGGCCGAGTTCAGGGCGCGATCCTTTCCGCGGGCGGAGCGGTTTTCAAAGGAATACCGTATGCGCAGCCTCCTGTGGGCGCGCTGCGCTGGCGCGAGCCGTTGCCGGTGAAAGCGTGGCCGGGCGTGCGCGCCGCGACCAGTTTTGGGCCGGCCTGCGCACAGACCCCGCAGCTCTTGCCGGACATCGCGAAGACTTCCAAAGAGGACTGTCTCTATTTGAACGTCTGGGCGCCAGACTGGCCCAGCAAGTCGGGAAAGCCGGTGATGGTGTGGATACCGGGGGGTGGCAACTTCGCTGGCGCAGCCTCACGGCCCATCCATGACAGCGATAGCCTAGCCCGGCACGGCGTCGTGCTGGTGACTCTGAATTATCGCCTCGGAGTCTTTGGTTTCTTTTCGCATCCGCTACTGACGCGCGAGTCCCCTCACCACGCTTCGGGCGATCAGGGCATTCTCGATCAGATCGCCGCTCTCAAATGGGTGCGCGACAACATCAGCAAATTGGGCGGTGATCCACGCAACGTGACGATTTTTGGAGAATCGGCCGGCTCACTGGATGTCAGCGTGCTGATGACATCACCGCTGTCAAAGGGCTTGTTTCGTCGGGTCATCGGTGAAAGCGGAGCCGTGGTCGTTCTTGGTGACCCGCTGACGCTGACCCAAGCCGAGCAGCGGGGCGAGGCTCAGGCTGCGCGCTGGAAGCTTCCCATGGATCCATCTCTACAGGATCTGCGCGCGGTTTCGGCGGTCGACATCCTGAACGCGGAACCCAACTACCTCCAAGCACCGTCGCCCAATGCGGGCATCACGGTCGAGGGTCACGTATTTCCACAGGCGCCCGCGAAGGTGTTCGCGTCGGCACAAGAGCACCGCGTCGCCCTCTTGCTGGGCAACAATTCTCTCGAGCGGGTTCCGGGCTCGTTGCTACCGACTGAGTTGAAGCAGGCCATTCAAGAAAGCTACGGCCCGCTCGCCGAGCGCGCCTGGTCGCTGTACGCGGCCGCCACCAACGATCCGGATTATGGGACGCCCACACAGCAGTGGGGTACCGATACTTCTTTCCGATGCGCAGCCGTCGAACAGTTGCTGTGGCACGCGGCAGCCGGCAATCCGACGTACGAGTATGAGTTTGCCCGCGTTCCGTCAGGCCGGGAAGCAGTGGGCGCGGCGCACGCGTCTGATCTTCCCTACGTATTCGGAACGCTCGACAAAGGAGTCCCGTACCCGCTGCCGCCGCCGGTTCCGCCCACCGTAATTAGCGACGTCGACTGGCAGGTCTCAAAGGTCATGCAACAGTATTGGACGAATTTCGCCAAGACCGGCAATCCCAATGGCGATGGACTGCCTGCATGGCCGATGTTCGATGCATCGTCTCGAGCGTATATCCAATTCACGAAGGCGGGACCTGTGGCCAAGGAGGCGCTGCGGCGTCCCTACTGCGACGTCTTCATCGACAACGTCGAGCGGCTCACGAGCATCGGCGGCAAGTAGCAGAGTCCGCTCAGAGCGGCCGAATGCCAACCAGCCGCGCCATGCCGGCAACGCCCTGTTCGGTCCTAACGCGGAGGCCCTTCGTTTCAAGGGTGGTGGCGACCCAATCAGGCGATAGGCGAAGCTTCCGATAAGCGCTTATGCGCTGCCGCCAATCTAATCCTTCACGCTCGTTGAGGATGTCGTGGACCGTCACTGCCTCGTCGTCGAATTCAAGAAAGCAGGTCAGAATGCGGCTCGAGTCACTGCGAACTGGGATGAAGCGCTTTAAGCCTATGAGCGGCGTGGAGTAATCGCGGAACGTGACGATGAACGTGCCGCCGCGCTCAAGCGCCTCGGCGACATCGGCGAATAGGCGCTCGACAGATTGTCGATCGGGCAGATGCGTCAACGTATCTCCCATGCACACGATTAAAGCCGCCGGGACATCGAGGTGTTTCTTAAACGATAGCAGGTCGTCTCTTACGGTCTTGACTTGCCGGGCACCGAGGTGACCCTGCATCAAGTCCAAAAGTGTGCCGGAAGTGTCAATTGCCAAGACCGAATACCCAATATCGGCCAGAGGAATCGCGTGCATGCCAAATCCGGCGCCCAGGTCTACGGCCCTTTGCCATTTCGAGGGCCGTGGGCACACGGCGTCCACCTCGGCCCGACCGCGCGTGATCGCGGCGTCGATTCCACCCGCCATCCAAACATAAATCGGTGCGAGATGGCTTTCGTAGTGCTCGGTAACAGAGGCCACAGAGATCGTTCGCATCAGAAAAATGGTCTGGAATTCTAGCCCGGAACCGGACGGTCACTACAGGCGAGTTTGGGTCAGGAAGCGACCCTCGACCGATTCGGTGAGTTGAGCGTCGCTGACCGGCCCGGAGCGGAAGCTCAGCAGATCAATTTGGATTCTTGGAAGCTGCCCCTCAGGGCTGTGGAAGCCAGTTCAAGTTGTTGACCGAAGCTACATCGGTAATGATCGGCGCAGGACCAGGGAGCTTGCTGGGCAATGGATGACGATCGCTCTAACACGCGACCTCCGTTGTTGTCGCGCGATAAACCTATCGATCCGACACAGGCATCGACCGTGCTCGAAGCTAGCGTCTACCCAGTCGGTGAACCAGATACTGTTCAGGAGATCCCCGTACCTATGCTAGATGTACACACACCCCACGAGACCACGCGTACATGGAAAGACTTCTTCATCCATGTTGCGATCATTACGATTGGCCTTCTCATCGCCATCGGGCTCGAACAGACAGTCGAATATTTTCACCATCGGCGCCAAGCTGCCGAAATGGCCGAAAATCTCATACAAGAGAGCGTCGAGAACCGGGATGTCGTGCAATTTGACCTCTCTCAATGCGATGAGCTGGACCCCGCTCTGCAAGCAAACATAGCGAAGTTACTTGCAATTCGAACAAGTGCGTCACCGAAACCTTTCGTTCCGACGCCGCTTCCGCCTCCACGTATGTATTCCCCGGGTGACACCGCCTGGGTAACAATTCGCGACAGTGCTCTGCTGCCGATCGTGCCGAAGCTTCTGGTGAAGAACTATTGGAAGCTGGAATACACCATCCAACGCTTGACCGTGTATAGCGGTGCGGTAACAGAGAGCAGGGTGCGGTTGAATTCCCTCCTCAATCTTCACGGCACATCGGATGTGCTCACGCCGAGAGAAGTTGATGACCTATCGCTGGCATTCAGCGACTTGCGAGAACACCTGGCACTGCTCCACAGAATATTGATGGCGTTCCGGACGTACAACAACCTCGCAATTGACAACAAAGTCATAACGATCAAATCGTCATTCGCGGCTGAGGCGGCAGATGGCGAGATTCAGAAAGCGCCTTCGACCGAACACTGACAACCTTGAGGGTAATATCAAAGCCGCGCGAGTTAGCCGCCGCAATCCGGTCAGTCGCCAATGTCAGGAGCGGGCCTAGCCAGGGCCACCGGCTGCGGTCGGCCGGGAGGTGCGGTGAAGTGAATCTAAAATTACCTTCATTCATAATGGAGAACACTCGGATGGCGACGATTAAGGTGATTCAAAACGGACCATATTTGGTCCAAGGCGACGATGTGACGGCGGTCGATTGGAACGGGGCTAGCTACGCCATTGCCAAGCGTCCGTTTGCTCTATGTCGTTGCGGCGCTTCTACTACCAAGCCGTTCTGCGACGGGACTCACTCGCGAACAGGTTTTAAAGCGGCGGAAGCGGCTGTGCCCGGTAGTCAGGACAAACCAGCTAACGAGCGATAGGCATTGAACGGGGGCGAAGATCGGGTCTGGTGAGCTTCGCATGCAGTGATCGGCTGCCGTAAAATAGACATTTGCCACCGGCCGCCCTGGGTCGCGAACCGTCTACTGCATGTTATTCCCAGGCTTGGCTATCGTCTCACGGAGCTCGCGACGGTTAGCAAAGCAACTCGGGCGGCCAATTTGGCCTTCCCCTGCAAGCCCAATGGCTACCTTCTAAGCTCATACCGCATCGCCACCACGCCCGAGGCGGCAGGAGCTGCTGCAACAGCGCCGAGCGGCAAGAGTCATCGGCATACCGCATTCAGCCTATTACAATTGTCTAGCTCGACGGAGATGACGCTATGAACAAGCACTTGCTTAACCGACGTCAATTTAGTGCACGTTGTGCGACCTTCGGCTTATCGTTTCCCGCCTTAAGTGCAATGATTGCGGCGCAAGCAACTGCACAGGTTCTTGGTACCGGCGCGGCGTCCAAGCCTGCAACGCGTACCGTAAAGCTTCCAGACGGCACTACTGTCCCGGCGCTCGGGCAAGGCTGCTGGCAGCTCGGTCAGGGAAGCCATCCGCTAGCTGTTGAGGAAGAGGCCCTGCGCACAGGCATTTCGCTCGGCATGACGCTGATCGATACGTCGGGAGACTACGGCAACGGCCGCTCCGAGCAAGTCATTAGTCACGTGATTGCCGGTAAGCGCGACCGCGTATTCCTGGTCTCCAAGGTGGAGGGCGATCAAGTGTCTGGCGATGGCATCGCGCGTGCTTGCGCGGCGAGCCTCGCTCGTATCGGCAGCGAGTATCTGGATCTGTATTTGCTGCATTGGCCGGTTCCCAGCGCGCAATTCTCCGGCGTGGTGGCGGCATTTGAACAACTACGTGCGGCGGGGAAGATTCGCGCTTGGGGCGTGTCCAATTTCAACGTTGGCCAGATGGAAGATCTCTTCCGCGTTCCAGACGGCCATCGCTGTGCCACCAATCAGGTCCCTTACAGTCTCAACAACCGTCGCATTGAGCGCGATGTTCTGCCGTGGTGCAAGCAGCACAACCTGCCGGTCATGGCGTACTCTCCGCTCGGCGGCGGCAATAACCTCGTAGTAGGTGACCGCACGCTGGCGCAGATCGGTACTATCCATGGTTGCTCGGCGGCAGCGGTCGCGCTGACCTGGGTCATTCGCAGCGGGAGCGTTATCGCAATTCCCGAATCCGGCTCTCCAGCGCACGTCAAGGAAAACGCTGTGGCGCTTTCGATAGCTCTCACGCCGGGAGACCTGCAGACTTTGGATGCAGCGTTTCCGGGACCATTCGGCGCAACCTAGCATGGAGCGGGTAACTTACGCCAATCATCGACGCGCTGGGCCGTCCTTGCGCCTGCCAATTTCTGCTAGCAGCCAGGAGCGGTCAGTTGCAACCCCGAATTGAGCGCCACAAAGCCGTCTTTTGCGCCGCGTGCCTGGGCTTGACGAGCAACGCTACCGGTGCCGGCTACCTCTGCTCTCAAGGGCTAAAAAGTGTTGTGGCATCGTCTCTCTCTTGCGGTGGGCGCGTGAGCGGACGTGACTTCACGGCCGACTGGCGGACGAATCGATATTTAAACCCACTGTTATCACCCCCAAGTTGTTGCTGCCACGCAGCTAAGGCGGTCCAACTACACTATGATGGCTCTGCTTTTTTGCGAGTCTCGGCTACAGCAAATCGCGAATTGTTTTTGCGTTGGCCGCTCAACGACCCAAGGAGATATTCATGCCAAAGATCACTACCCGTGACGGTACTTCGATCTTCTATCGAGACTGGGGCTCTGGAACGCCTATCGTTTTCTCGCACGGCTGGCCGCTAACCGGCGCGGCGTGGGAGGCGCAGATGCTGTTCTTTAACGGCCAAGGTTACCGTACTGTCGCCCATGACCGGCGGGGCAATGGCTATTCCGATCAACCGGGATCAGGCAACGATGTCGACACCTGGGCTGACGATCTGGATGAACTTATTAACGCGCTTGATCTTCGCGGCGCAATCTTGGTTGGACATTCGACGGGAGGTGGGGAACTCGCCCGCTACATCTCGCGCCACGGAACGTCCCGCGTCGCCAAGATGGTCCTCCTCGATTCGATCGTACCGGTGATGATGCAACGTGACGGCATAGCTGGAGGCGCTCCGAAAGCGGTGATTGACGGCATCCGCGCCGGCGTGGCACATGATCGCTCATCGTTCTACAAAGAGTTGTCAGCACCGTTCTTCGGCGCCAATCGCCCAGGTTCGACCGCAACGCAAGGCATGCGCGACTTGTTCTGGTTCCAAGGCCTACTGGGCAGTGCCCAGGCTCAGTATGAAACGAGCTACAGCTGGGAACTTGACTACACCGAAGATATCGCCAAGTGCGATGTGCCGCTACTCGTGATTCATTGCGAAGACGACCAGATCGTGCCGATCGATCCGACTGGTCGCCGCGTGCCATCTGTCGTCCCTCATACGATCCTGAAGGTTTACCCCGGTGGTGCTCACGGTATTGCGATTATCGATCCTGAACGAGTCAACGCCGACCTACTTGCTTTCGTGAAAGGTGAGATGAAGGGGTAAGTCGGGCCGACCCGACGCGTACCACGACGCGGTCGCACTGCGCGGTGAAGTGCTGGCTTACGAAGAACGCATTGCACGTATTTAGGCGGGCGCCCAATCGGCGGTGCAACTGCTTCGGTAGGCATCCTCGGGCGGCACTTAAGTTCCCAAGTCGTTTATCAGCCGCTTTCCGACACCCTAGTAGCGATCGTTCGCGACAGACGGCTTGGGGTCAAGAGTTCACTGGCCGAGGGCCACTACTCCCGGACCCCAGCCTGCACCAACGCGATTACCGCAAGAGGCGTTCGGAAAGTTGTTGTAGCTATTGTTGATCCAGATCCGCGAAACGACGGGGCAGGAATCCTTCAGCTGAAAAGTGCCGGCGTCGAAGTTTCGATTGGTGTCTTAGCGGATGAGGCGCACGCGGATC
>Ga0302177_10004043_pt1 | contig 10207 bp, 11 predicted proteins | sample I_Palsa_E1_2_FD_198780 | JGI IMG/M metagenome (GOLD analysis project Ga0302177, IMG submission 198780) | Peat permafrost microbial communities from Stordalen Mire near Abisko, Sweden - I_Palsa_E1_2 | ecosystem: Environmental > Terrestrial > Soil > Palsa > Peat permafrost | place: Sweden... | reverse complement strand
GACAAAAGGCTTGTCCGGCAGGTTGAAGCGCTGGGCGTATTCGATGACCTGGTCCACGTTGCTCGCGTCAATCGCACCGCTGATCGTTACGACGGTTGCCAGGTGACGGCATTGCGCGCGCACCGCGGCGCCGTTGCAGTCGAAGGGGAGCTGGGCGTGTCGCGGCGCCAAGCGTGAAGCTGCCGTCCTAATTGAGTCGTTCATTAGAGAACCCCCAGTCCCAAACACTGTTACTGCAATATCGAGATCAGCGATGACTCGAACCTGTTTGAGACGCTAATTGCCTACTCTAAGGTCACCTGTTCCAGCGTTTAATACTTTGCTAAGAAACAATTTTCAGCTACTGGCCAGTACGTTCCAATGACACGCCGACAGCTCGCCGGCGGGGGAGCCAGCTAGGCCAGTCGCTTGACTGATCCGACATAGCTGAGCGCGTGCTCGTAAATGTCGATGTTGTCGCGAGAAATCTTTGCGTGGACGGGTCGTTCGAGAAGGAGACGCAACAACGGGTTGAACGCGTGATACGTCTCATGGAAGGTGACCACGGTGGTGCCGTCGGGCTGTTCCTCGAGTTCGTGGTAGCCCTCGGCGCGCGACCACAGCGGCTTCCCGATCGCAACATAGCGCGACAGCTTTTCGATCGTCGCCTCGGTGACCGTCTCCCACGAGCGCCCTTTGCCACCCGACAGCAAGTACTTGGGCACGGGGAAGACGCAGGTGCGGACGAGACCCTCGCCGGCTTCGTCGCCTTCGTTCAAGATCTCCATGCTGCCGGTCGGCCACTCAACCACCCGTGGTCTGGGCGCGTTCGGCGGCACCGGCGGGTGCAGCACCCGCCACACCTTCCTCCGGGGTGCGTCGACATGGAATCGAACGGTGAAAGACTGCATCAGCTTTCTCCCCAGCTGTCCCAGAAGGTGACGGTCTGCGCGGGCGGTCGCGAGGCCGGCCGGAAGTCAGTGCCAATCGTGTAGGCCACCGGGAAAAGCGCAGCCTGTGTGACCGTGGCCGGGATGCCAAGCAATTCGGCTACCTCTTGCTCCTTGGCCAAATGCATTGTCGTCCAGACCGATCCGAGGCCACGAGACCGAAGCGCGAGCAAAAAGCTCCAGCCGGCCGGGATGATCGACGCCCAAGCCGACGCGGCGGTCAACACGCTGGAGTTGTCGATGCGGTTCTCCAGGCAGGGGATGACATGCACGGGAACTTGGGCCAGTGTGTCAGTGAGGCTGAACGCGCTGGCGTACACGCGCTGCGTTTGCGGGTCGGACGTGTCCTTGGCGGCCATTGCAAGGTACTCAGCGCCGATGCTGCGGTAGATCTCCGCGATAGCGGCGCGTTTGTCGGGGTCGGTGACCACCAGCCACCGCCAATCCTGCGTATTGCTTGCCGTCGGCGCTTGCATCGCCAGTTGTATGCACTCGAGGATCACGTCGCGACCGACCGGCCGGGTCAGGTCAAGACGTTTGCGTACCGACCGCGTGGTGCTCAGCAATTCGTCGACGGTGGCGATATCCATGCTGTCCTTCCGGGGTGCTCAGAGATCGATCGCACAAGACTGATCGACGCCGAGCACGGTCAACGAGCGTCCCAGACCAAGGAAAACCGCGACACAGAGTGTGAGATCGAGGACTTCCTCATCGGTGAAGATTTCACGCAGCCGTCCGAAGAACGCGTCGTCGATCGATGCGTGGTCGTTCGCGAATCGCTCGGCGTATTCGATGGCAAGTCGTTGCCGCGCAGTGTAGCCGGGGTAGGTGGCATAGGCCGCGACGTTCTCATACAACTCCGGCGCGACGCCCGCCTCGAGCACCGAATCCGCGCGGAAGTCCGAGCACGCGACGCAGTCGTTGATCTGCGCGATCCGCATCCTGGCCAGCTCGCGCTCGTCCGGGGGCAGAATGCTCTGCTGGTAAGCGCCGCGGATCATCCGCTCGACCATGTCGCCGAGTTGCGGTCGCAGCGTCCAAATCATTGCGGCCTCACCACCGGGGCCGTCGGGCACATCAAGCCTGGCCATGTATGCGAGCAAACCAGACGTTTGGCTTGACTGTCCAGGTCGCCGCCCGTGGACAGGACAGCGAGAGTCAACTGCTTCGGACGTCAGCCTGGTCACCCCTCTACTGACCTCGGCCTAAAGCTGTTCTCGCGGTTCAGGATTCGGTCGGCCTCAGCCGCCATCTCGGCGACGATGTCGGCGGCGGGACGCACTGCATGGATAAGGCCGATCGACTCACCGATCAGGATGGCAGCCGCCTCGAAATCTTCTGCGGCAACGGCGGCTTGATATGTGCTTACCGCTGCGGGCAACGACGCCCGCAGTTCTGCTTCGTGGCCATGCCAGCCGTCGACGAACGGGTTACTCAACGCCCGCTCGTTGTATTCGGGCGCCCAATCCAGCTGCCGCACGTAGTCATAGACCCGCGTGCGGTAGGTGTTGTCGCCGCTGGCGCCGATAGCTCGCTCGTGGGCGCGTGGTGACACCAGCGCTTCGGGGGAAGCCCAGAACCGAGTGCCCACCACCACGCCATCGGCACCGAGCATGAGGGCCGCCGCGAGCCCGCGCCCGTCGGCGACGCCGCCGGCCGCCAACACCAGCGTTTCGGGCGCACGTTCGGCGGCCAGGTCGACGACCTCGGGCACCAGGGTGAACGTCGTGCGTACCGTCATTCCGTGCCCGCCCGCCTCGCTGCCCTGGGCCACGAGTATCTGAGCGCCGGCATCCAGAGCCAGCCGGGCGTGCTCGAGTGTCTGCACCTGCGCGATGAGGGGCACGCCGGCGGCATGGATGCGCTCCGCTAACGGGTGCAGATCGCCGAAGGACAACATGATCGTCGCCGGTTGCCGTTCCAACGTCACGTCGAGCACGTCGGGGTTGCGGGCCAGACTCCAAGTGATGAAGCCACATCCGACTCGTGCGCCGTCGGCCAGACCGAATTCGCGCGCGACCCACTCCGAGTCGGCGTAGCCGCCACCGATCAGGCCGAGGGCACCGCTGCATGACACGGCCGCGGCGAGCTTGCCCCCCGAGGCCAGCGCCATCGGCGCGGACATAATCGGGTGGTCGATGCCGAAGAACTCGGTGAGCCGGGTTTTCATGTGAGCTCTCCGGTGAGGAACTGTGCCCGCCCATAGCCGAAAGACCAGTCGTCGTCGTTGTTATCGGTGATCGACACGATGAGATCTGCCGAGTCGAGCCCGCATCGCGCGGCCAGGTTAGCGGCCACCAACAGGTCGACGTACAACAGCGGCATGATTTTCTCCCGTGATGTCGCTCGAGTGTCGCGTTGACGCTAATCGTCTCAACGTGTGCTGTGAATGATTGCTTCCGAGCGTTCGCGCTCGCCGGTTCAGGACCTTGATACGACGCCTGCCTGCGGTGATACCGGGCTAATCGCTACGAGCCACACCGGGCCGACAACTCGCTATCGATCCAGGGCACTGATACCCTGCCAACGCCGTCGTTTGTGACGATGCGCCGCGGTGAATGCAGCACCAGCGGCCTCACGGAAAGAATGTTGTGCGCAGCGGAGAGATCAAGGCCCTCACAGGACTTCGCATCGTCGCCGCCGTGTGGGTGGTGCTCTTTCACTTCCGGCCGCTGTTGCGCGATGCCGCACCCGGATTTCTCGACGCACTCACACCGGTGCTCAACTGCGGCGCCCAAGGTGTGGATCTGTTCTTCATCCTGAGTGGGTTCGTGTTGACCTGGAATTACCTCGACCGGATGGGTGGATCCTGGTCGACCCGTGCCACCCTGCATTTCCTCTGGTTGCGGTTGGCCAGGGTGTGGCCGGTTTATCTGGCCACCCTGCATTTGGCCGCACTGTGGGTCATTTTCACTCTGCACGTGGGCCACGTGCCGTCGCAGGAGATCTACCGCTTCACCGCGATCAGCTACGTGCGTCAGGTCCTGTTGGTACAGCTGTGGTTCCAACCGTTCTTCGACAATTCGAGCTGGGACGGGCCGGCATGGTCGATCAGCGCCGAGTGGTTGGCCTACCTCCTGTTCGGGCTGCTGGTGCTGGTGATCTTCCGGATGGCGCGTGCGACCCGCGCTCGCAGCCTGATCTGGCTGGCGGTCGCCGCTTCGCTACCTCCGGTGGTGTCGCTGCTGGTGACCGGCCAGTTCTACACGCCCTGGAGTTGGCTGCCGCGCATCGTCATGCAATTCACCGCCGGAGCGCTGGTCGCCGCCGCGGTCAGCAGATTGCAGCTCACCGACCGTGGTCGCCGCGTTGCCGGCTGGGCGTCCGTGTTGCTGATGGCCGGCGTGGTGGGCTTTCTGTACTGGTCCGATGCGCACCCGCTGCACGGAGTCACGGACACCGGCGGCCTGGTCGACATCTTGTTCGTGCCGCTGGTGATGACATTGGCGATCGGCACCAGCAGCCTGCCGGCACTGCTGTCCACCCGACCGATGGTGTACGGCGGGCAAATCTCGTTCTGCCTGTACATGGTTCACGAGCTGGCGCACACCGCGTGGATATGGACGGCCGAGCAATTCCAGCTCACCATGGTCGGCAATGACGGGAAGCTGCTGCTGGCCGCAGTGCTCGCGATTACCTTCGTCGGCGCGGCTGTGCTCTACCACGTAGTTGAGGAGCCCGGTCGCCGTTGGATGCGCAGGATGGTCGGCGATGGCCCACCCCAAACCGACGCCCATTCTGCAGCGCATCTCGCGAGCGGCAAACTGCAGTCGGTCGAGCGGACCCAGGAAGGTCGACCGAAGCCGATTTCGGCGCGCGCGGGCTGAAACTCTCTGGTACAGCTAGCAATACTGCGCCAAATCTTGATCAAGTAGCATCCCTTGTGGCGCGAGACCTTAGGGTCTCGCGTCCGTCGACAAAGTAGGGCCTCACCAGCACTGACTGGCTCCCTCGCGGCGTCCGACCGGACGATAGCGCGTCGACGGCGCAATTCGTCGTGGTGCTTTTACGATGCCGCTTATACGGCTGAGACACGCGGCCGGGGTGGTGGACAGTGGAGGTAACGGTGGGTCGTCTAGCCACAGTTGTCATCGCGGGTGCTGTTGCGGCCGGAATGGTCACCCTCCATCCCAGCGGCCTGCAGGCCTACCAGACGGTGGCCCGCGGCACGCCGATCGACCACGTCGCAGTGATCGGGGATTCCTACACCACCGGTACCGATGAAGGCGGCTGGGGATCGAACACCTGGACCAACCGCACCTGGCTGACACTCGCGCGCCAAGGCGTGCAGGTCGCGCCCGAGGTTGCCTCCGAAGGCCGGGCCGGCTACGTCGTCCGCGGTGACCACGGCAGCGTCTTCGAGGACCTGACCAACCGGGCCGTCCACCCCGACGATGCGTTAGTGGTGTTCTTCGGCTCACGCAACGACCATGGTGTGGACCCGGCGCAGATGGCGGCCATGGCGCACGACACCTTGGACCTGGCCCGCCGTATCGCGCCCACGGCGAAGCTGCTGGTGATCGGCCCGCCATGGACCGACTCCGATCCGCCGATTGACGTCCTGTATATCCGCGACATCCTCAGCGGTCAGGCCAACGACGCCGGGGCGACGTTCATCGATCCGATCAGCGAGGGTTGGTTCGTCGGCAGGCCCGATCTGATTGGCCCCGACGGCGTGCACCCTAACGACGCCGGGCACGCGTACATGGCCGAGAAGATCGCGCCGCTGATCCACGCTCAGTTGTCCAGGCGAGCCTGATCCCGCTCGCCTGGAAACTCTTTGCAGATTCGAGGCTCCAACTCTTAACCCTCAGCGCGTCAAGGGTTTAGGGTCTGGACAACTCGACTGCTAGGGGACCGCACATGGCCAAGCTCAGGTTTGGGTATTTCATCGCGCCGTTTCACCGCGCAGGAACCAACCCGACGCTGGCCATCCAGCGAGATCTCGAGTTCGTCGAACACCTCGACGCGCTCGGCTTCGATGAAGCATGGATCGGCGAGCATCACTCGGCGGGCAGCGAGATCATCGCCTCGCCGGAGATTTTCATCGCGGCCGCCGCGGAGCGGACCAAGTGGATCAAGTTGTGTACCGGGGTCATCTCGCTCGCGTACCACAATCCGCTCTGGGTCGCCGACCGCTTGATGATGCTCGATCACCTCACCCACGGCCGGGTGATCGGTGGGGTAGGGCCGGGTTCGCTGCCCAGCGACTCGGCGATGATCGGGCTGACGCCGACTGATACGCGAGAGTTGTTGGACAGCAACCTCGACATCGTCGTCCGGCTGCTGCGCGGCGAGACGGTGTCCGCGAAGACCCCGACGCACGAACTGCACAACGCCCGCTTGCAGCTTGCCCCTTACTCCGACGGGGGTGTCCCGCTGGCGGTGGCCGCGGTTGCCTCGCCAACCGGTGCGCGACTGGCCGGCAAGCACGGCATCGGACTACTGTCCATCGGGGCGACGCTGACGGTCGAAGGCTTCAATGCGCTGCAATATCACTGGGACATCGTGGAAGAGCGCGCGGCGGCGTTCGGCACCGCGGTCGACCGTAAGAACTGGAGTCTGGTCGGGCCGTTCCACATCGCCGAAACCGACAAGCAGGCGCGCGAGGACGTGAAATTCGGTCTGGTGCCTTGGTTCCGGTATTTCCAGAAGGTGGCCGCGTTCCCGCAGATGACCATGCCTGGCGAGCAAATCGACGAGATGATCGACGTGATCAACGACAACGGTGCCGGAGTGATCGGCACGCCGGAGCGGGCGCGCGAACAAGTGCAGCGGATGTGGGATCAGTCCGGCGGATTCGGCTGCATGCTGCAGATGGGCCACGAGTGGGCCAACCCGGCGGCGACCAAACGGTCGGCTGAGCTGTTCGCCGCCGAAGTGATGCCGCATTTCCAGGGTCAGGCGCAACCGACGCTGGACGCCGCCACGCGTGCCAGCGAGGTGCGAGAAGGCCTTGCGCAATCGCAGAACGACGCCGTCGCGCATATGACCAAGAAGTATCAAGACGAAATCGACTCGAAATAGCCGACTTTCGGCTTCAGACCGCTTCGATGCCGAACCATTCCCGCAGGACGCGACGGAGTTCGTCAACCTCGGGTTTCGGCGCCGACGAGCCCCACGCCACGTAGCCGTCCGGCCGGACCAGCAGCGCCGTCGCCGACACGTCACCGACCGGGCTACCGGCGGCGACAGTAATCCGCTCTGCGACATCGGAAGTCACGGTGGCGACGACTGCGTCCTCGGTGAGGTCGATCAGCAGCGGACGACCGCTGCGCGCGAGCTCGGCCACCCGTCGTGTCGTTCTGCCGTTCCGGACAGCGAAATCGGGCACCCACCGTCCGGCCAGCGGATGCGCATCGGCACCCACGTCGTATCGATTGTCGTTGCCGGACAACAGATCACTGAGCCGCTTAGCGTTGTTCGGATCCTCGAGTAATTCGGAGAAGAGGCCTCGCAGGGCGGTGACTTCTGTTCCGGGCCGCACAAGAGCCAGCTGGGCGCGGCTGTGCATGACGACACGAGCGCCGGCAGGCCGGCGCTCGGCCTCATAGGTGTCGAGCAACGCCGGATCGGCGCCACCGGCAATGACTGCGGCCAGCTTCCAGCCGAGGTTCACCGCGTCCTGCAAGCCAAGGTTCAGGCCCGGCCCGCCCAGCGGGGAGTGGACATGCGCCGCATCGCCGACAAGGAAGACCCGACCCGATCTGTACGCCGACGCGATCCTCGAGTTGATGCCGTAGAAGCGGCGCAGGTCCAGCGGCGCGTCCGGCGACACCGGTCGCAGCGGAACATCGGCTCCGAGTACACGTTTCACGCTGGCCTCGACCTCGGCCAGGCTCACCGGCGTGTCGTCCTCGTCGTCGCCGACCCGGTCCTCCTGGGCGGATCGATCCAATTCCATCGTGATGAGCATCGACCTGCCGCCGAGTTGACGGCAGGCGAAAACACCGTGCTCGGCTCGGTAGAACGGTGTGGCGTGCGGGACACGACCCCAGCCGGGGATATCGATCGCGCCGGTGACCGGGTCGACCCAGTCGTCGGGTGGCACCACTCCGAACGCCATCCGGGCCACCGCGTCATGCGAGGTCATTCCCGGAAAGTCGATGCCCGCGAATTTTCGCGTCTGACTAGTACCCCCGTCCGCGCCGACGAGGTACTTCGTGGGCAGTTCATAGGGGCCGTCAGGACCGTCGACATGCACGACGACACCGTCGGCGTTCTGGTCGAATCCGACCAGTCGGTGTCCCCAGCGCAGATCGGCGCCGTCGTCGCGGACCCGGTCGGCCAGAGTTTGCACCAGCCGGGGTTGTTGGACGGGGAACATGAAGTGCTGTGGATCCGGCACCCCCGTCAGATCCAGTGCCATGGCCGCGAACATCGCCCACGGGGACGGCTGAGGGGGATCGGGAGTCCCGGCCAGGACGCTGTAGAGGCCGCGATGGTCGAGCAGCCGAACCGCTTGACCGGTAATCCCATTCGCGCGCCGTTGCGGGTTGGGTCCGGCCAGCGGCTCCAGCACGACCGGCCGCGCACCGGCCAATCCGAGTTCACCCGCCAGCATCAGCCCGTTCGGGCCGGCCCCGGCGATGACGACGTCATTCATTTAGCCCAGCTTAATAGTCGGCCGCGGGCTATGACAAGCTACTTGATTACATCGACTGCAGGATCGCGGTCGCGACGGCGAGGCCCAGTCCGATCACCGCCGGAGCCGAGTCGGACGCGCTGTCGGATGCCCGCACGTGAAAGCCGATGGCGCCCAAGAGAAGTAGGGCCAGTCCGATGGCGGCAGCTATACCGATCGGCGACCACGACAGGCCCGCCAGAATGCCGGCGACACCGGCGAGTTCGAGCGCGCCGATCATCCGCCACTGCATCGGCTTGACGCCGAGATGGTCGCGGATTTCCAACGATTGCTTTACCCCGACAAGCTTGATCGAACCGGCAAACCCCATCAGCACTGCGAGCAAAGCCGTCACGACTACTTTGGCGATCATCACTACACCGTAATACTCAGCCGGCGATGCCGGTGGCGGATGCGAAGGCGCGTAGCTCGCGTTCGATGTCGGATCCCGCTGGCTGGTAGGCGACTTCGGTGACACCCGCTTCGGCAAGGTCGCGCACGCGCGCCGCGACCTGTTCCGCGGTACCCGTCAACGCGCCGGCGCTGGCCATCGGAATGAGGTCAGCAACGTACGGCTCGTCGCGCGGGTTGGCTTTCACCAGGTGCCCTTCGTGGATGGCGAGATGCCGTTCGTTTGCGGGATGAGCCTCGACCGCCTCACGCCATCCGCGCCCACCGGGTACGGCGTCGACCATCGCGGCGCCGCCGCGCTCGTACATGGCGTGATACATCACCACCGCACTCGGTGCCAGGGCGTCGACGACCCGCGGCGAGGTCAGCTCCTCGCCCTCGTCCAGCACCGAGCCGAAGGACAGCAGCGCCCGCCAGTCGGCCACCTTGACGGCATCGGATTGGGGCACTATGGCGGAGAACACGCCGTCGCCGAGTTCGGCCGCCACAGCCAGACCCTTCGGACCGTCGGCACCGATCAGGATCGGCACCGTTATCGGTCGCGCAGCGCCGTAACCGGCCGGGTGCAGCATCCGTATCCTGGCGCCGTCCCATTCGGCGGTCTCGCCGGCCAGCAGCGTCTTCAGGCAGCGGACGTACTCGGCGACCTGCCGCCACGGCAGGGGTCGCTTACCCAGCGAGAACCGGCCGGTGAAACCCGATCCGATGGCCACCGCGACGCGATCCGGCGCCTGGTCGACGAGCTCGGCGATGGCCGCCGCGTTGACCATCGGATGCCGCAGGCTGGGAACGAGAACACCCGGCCCGAGGCCGATCCGCGACGTCCGTTCGGCGCACCGCGTCAGGATCATCCAGACATCGGGATACAGCGCAGGTGAGTCATAAAGCCACGCTCGCCGATAGCCGAGCGACTCGGCCAGTTCAACATGCGCCGGGGTATCCGATGAGGTGGCGAACGCACAAGAGATGTCCATGCCCGGACACTAACCGAGTCGACTCGATCAGGGTGCGTCGTCGGCAACCAGACCTTTGACTTGCCGGTAGTAGATGACCTTGCCGCCGCCGGCCCAATTGCCTTCGGGGATTTCATGAATCAACGTCCAGACGTGAAACGCTTGTTCGCCGTCCGGATCGATCCCCGCGGCGCCGCAGACCGCGACGTGCACGTCGGCCGCGAGCTGTTCCTTGCGGTCTTTCGTCAGCGCGCCTCCGAACACCGTCATCTCCACACGGAATCGGGGCG
>Ga0302177_10004040_pt1 | contig 10222 bp, 8 predicted proteins | sample I_Palsa_E1_2_FD_198780 | JGI IMG/M metagenome (GOLD analysis project Ga0302177, IMG submission 198780) | Peat permafrost microbial communities from Stordalen Mire near Abisko, Sweden - I_Palsa_E1_2 | ecosystem: Environmental > Terrestrial > Soil > Palsa > Peat permafrost | place: Sweden: Abisko... | reverse complement strand
GGTCGAGGGTGAGTGGGCGTCGGGGGTTCCCGGGCGGCTGGACGGCGCACGGGACCACATCCGGGAGCGGCTGCGGGCCGAGCGCGCCCTGCTCGGCAAGGTGCAGGATGCCATCGCGAGCGGCGACTCGCGGCTCCTGGCTGCCGCGCGGCGGATCGCGGACCTTCTCACGGAGTGCCAGCGCCGGCACGAGGACCTGCACCGGCGGGTCATCGACGCCCGAGGCGTGTTCCTTGAGGAGCAGGAACGGCAGTCGTTCCGGCCGCCTGCGTCGATCACCATCCCGGATCCGCACCGGCAGGTTTTCCTGCCGGCCCTGGAACTGGGGCAGGAGCACGCCATCGACTTGGCTGGGCAGTTCGTCACCGACATGTGGGGGCCGGTCGCCCCGCGGCTGCCGCGCCTCTACCGGCTGATCAATGACCTGTGGCAGCAAAAAGACAAGGCCGTCCCCGAGGGCCGGGGCGAGGAGGAACCCGAGCTAAGCGACCCGCCGCTGCCCCTGATCCGCGAGGAATTCGTGGCCGTCGCGATCCGGGCGGTCCGTGCGGTTGGGCTGCCTGCCCGGCTGTCTCAACTCTTGGCCGCCTGTGCAGCCGATGCCCAGGTGGAGAGCCAGCCCGCCGATCCGGGGGCGAGGTGCTCAATCTGGCGGTCTTGTGGGCGTTCTCCCCAGAGGAGGCGGACGACGAGGGCGGTCTGATCGCCGGGGATCTCGTGGGCCGGATCCTCGGCCCCCGTGCGGCGGTGGACAGCGACGGTATCCCGCTTGCCCTTCCTGGCTGGGAGGGCGACGACGTGATCGTGGCACCGGACTCCGATTCGCTCGTATCGGCGCTTCCCGTTCCCGTGACGACTTCACAGCCGGACCGCCGAAGGCTCCAGGAGGTGCCATGACCCTGATGCGCGAGGACCATGTCGATATCGGCGTGCTGGTGGCCTGGGCGCTGCGCCCCAACCAGCGCCCAGGCCGCAGCCCCGAATACCAGCGGGTGCTGGATCGCTATCGCACGGTGGCGGAGTTCCGGGCGGCCGCCGACGCCGTCCTGCACGGCCTCGGGGCGCAGGTCCTGTCCGATGGCGACTTCGGCCTTGTTCTCGGCGTCGTGCCAGAGTCGCCGCTGGCGTTCCGCGTTACCGACATGCAGGGCCTGTACAAGAGCGACCAGAAGGTCGTTGCCGGGCTCATCCTGACCGGGCTGGCGGCCTTCGCCTATCCCAGCGCGCAGGAACTCGACGAGGACCGGCTCCGTCCCGTCGCTGTGGCGGACTTCGAAGCCTGGCTCCGAGACCTGTGCGAGCGGCTCCGCTCACACGACGCCGGCGGCGAGGTGATCCCCGAAGAGGGCCTGGACGCCGCGTGGCGAATCTACCTCGCCATGCCGGCGCAGCACCTCAGCGAGACCGGCCGCCTTACCAACAAGTGCACCCGGTACTGGATCAGGCAGCTGCTGACCTGGCTCACCGGCCAGGGCATGGCCCGGCCGGATCCTCTCGCCGATGACACGTGGACCCTGACCGAGCGCTTCCGGATCCACGCCAGGGAGATCGCTCTCGAGCGCGCCTACTCCTTCATCGCAGAGCTTGGCCGCGGGAAGGCCGGCGGGGCTGGTGCCGCCCGGCCTGACGAGGGAGGCCAGCCGTGACCTACAAGCTCGCCGCGCTGCGCTTCCGCTCGGTGGGGGAGCGGTCCGCGCGGTTCCAGGACCTCACGCTCACGTTCACGGCCCCGGCGGACGGCGGGAGCGAGCCGCAGGACTCTGTCATCTGGCTGCGTAACGGCGGAGGCAAGTCCAGCATCCTGTCGCTGCTGTACGCCCTGCTGCTGCCGCGCGCCGCCGACTTCATGGGACGCTCGGTCAAGCGGAGCCTGACCGACTACATCGACGGCGGGGACACCGCGCACGTGGTCGCGGTCTGGGAGCCGGCGGGCGCGTCCCGTACGCTGCTCGGCGAGGCGGACAGGCTGCTGGTGACCGGGGCGGTGCACGAGTGGGCCGACCTGAGAAGGCCTGCCCAGCCGGAAGCGTCACGGGACCGGCTCACCACTCTCTATTACGCGTTCCACGCCGTTCCGGGAGCCCTGGACCTCATGACGCTGCCGTTCACCGATGCGACGGGGCATATCCGGCGGCTGACGGAGTTCCACGACGCCCTCCGGGAGCTGGCCCGCTCGTACGGCCAGCGGGCGAGCTTGGTCGCTGTCGACAAGCAGCATCAGTGGCGGAGCGCGCTAGGCGATCGGCACCTCGACCCCGAGGTGTTCCGCTCCCAGAAGCAGATGAACCACGTCGAGGGCGGAGTGGAGGACCTGTTCCGGTTCTCCTCGGCGCAGGAGTTCATCGACTTCCTGCTCGACCTCACCGTGGCGCCCGATTCTGTGACCGGGATCGCCACACGGCTGGGCCAGGTGAGCAAGCAGTTGGCGGCCAAGCCCGCCAAGCAGGAGGAACAGCGCTTCTGCACCCTGGCGGCGACCGACCTTGAGGGTGTCGCCAGCGGCCACGCGGACGTGGAGCAGGCGGTCGTGGCAGCGAACGAGGCCGGGGCGGCCGCCACCGCGCTGGCCGCGTCGTTCCAGGCGGCGATCAGCGCCGCGGACTCGGAGCAGGCAGGGCTCCTAGCGGAAGAGGAGGTGGCCCGGCGGGCGGCAACCGCGGCGAACAACGAGCGTAACCAGGCCAACGATCTAGCGTACCTGTACCGGCGAGAGGCCGCGCGGCTGCGGCTCGGCGAGGCCGAGGCCGAACAAGAAGCAGCGAAGGATGCCGCTTCGAGCGCCACGGCTTCCATCCGGGCGTGGGAGGTAGTGCCCAGCCTGGCAGGGCTGGCCGGGCTCAAGGCGGACCTGGACCGAGCCGAGAAGGAGGCAGCGGCGGAAGAGGCGGACCTGGCGCCCCTGCGCGCCGAACACGCCCGGCACGCCGCCCGGCTGCGGCACCGCCTCGAAGCTCTCGCTACAGCAGCCGATGCGGCGGCGGGAGCAGCCGATACGGCCCGCCGGGCCGCGGCTCAGGCAGTAACGGACGAGAAGGCGAGCGCGGAGCAAGCCCGCAGGGAGGAAGGCGAGGCGCGCAACGCGGCGACGAAGGCCCGGACCCGCCTGGAGGAGCTGGACAGCCGGAGGCGCTCGGGCGTAGAACGCGGACACCTGCCCGACTTCACGACGCCGCCAGCGGAGCACCGCGACATCGTCGGCGGAATCCGGGACGGCCTCGTCGACCGCCTCGCGGAGATCGCGAAGCAGACAGAGAATCGGAGAACGCAGCGGTCTGCCCTCCGGGACCATGAGAAACAGCTCATCACGGATTGGAACACCGCCGACCAGAAGCTTGGCGCCGCCGCCAGCGAGCGCCAGTCTCTCGGCGAGCGCCTGGACGCGCTGTGCGCCTCGCCGCGCGTCCGCGAACTGGCCGAGGCGTCGGAGGGAGAGTCGGTCATCCTCTGGAGCGAGTCCCCGGTGATCCTGCGGCGCCTGAGCGACGCGATCCTCGCGGCAGACGACGAGCGGATACGCCGCAGGGCGGAGCGGCACGCCGACGAGCGCACGATCACGGAGCACGACCGGAGCCAGTTCCTGCCGTCCAGCCTGGACGCCGACCAGGTCCGCGAGGCGCTCACCACCGTCACCGCCGCTCAGACGGGCTGGGAACACCTGCGGGACACCGTCGCACCGCGTGACCTGCTCGCCCTGCTTGACACCCCGGCCATCGCCCGGCTCGGCTCCGGGGTCGTGGTGCCGACCACAGCGGCCGATGACGCGGTCGCCTGTCTCGAAGGCGGCGGCATCCGGACGACCAGCCTCGTCAGCGTCTACACGGCAGTAGCCGCCGACGCGATTATCGCGGCCGCGCGCGTCGGTGACGCCGCCGAGGACGCGCCCGCCTGGACGGCGCTCCGCCGCGGGTTGGTGGACCAGGACGAGGCCGCCGCCACCGTCCGCTTCCTGAAGGAGCGCGCCCGGGCGTCCCAGCGGGAGGACTCGGAGCTCGCCCAACGACGCGCGGCTGACCAGGCCCTGCACGACCAGATCGCCACGTTCCTCGACGACTGCCCCGTGGGGAGGCTGGAGGCCATCGACGCCGACATTACCCACTGGGACGCCAAGCGCCGCGGGGTCGAGCAGGCGCAGGACTCCGCTCAAAAGGCGCTGAAGGGCCTGGATGAGGCTGACCGAGCGGCGGACAAGGAGAGCACCGAAATCTCGAAGACCCTGCGCAAGGTCGATTCCACCCTGGACTGGCTGGACGAGCTGATTCCCGCCCTCCGCCAGGAGGAGAGCCTGCGCCAGGCCCTGTCCGAGGAGGAAGAACGTGCGGCCAAGGCCGCAAAGCGGGCCTCCGACCACGCCGAACGACAGGTTGTCGCTGCAGGGGCGGAGCAGAAGCACCAGGCGGCAACGCGGGCCGCGGACGAAGCTGCCGGACGTTACCGGTCGGAGGCCGCGCTACTCGCGGCCGGCGAGCCGGCCGTCGTAGTCGTTCCCGATCCCGCCGTGCCGCTCGACACGCTCCGGCAGAACGAGGCCAACTTCCAGGCCGCGCTGGAACGGCGCGCAGCGCAATCGGTGCTCGCCGACCGCGTACGGAGCCTGACCGGGCAGGTCGCCAAGGCAGGCGCGGAGATAGCACGCCACCCAGCCGAACTGCAACGGCACGCGCAGGATCTGCTCGCCACTCCCGACGGCCAAGAAAGGGAGCTTCGCGCCCGTGCGATCGAGAAGGCCAGGAACGCCGACAGGGAGGCGGCCACCAAGGTCGGCACGGCCAAGGAAGCCGTCCGCCAGCGCCGCGAGTCCGTCACGGCCATCGAGCAGCTGCGCCGTGAGCCGCCGCGCCGGACCCTGCCCGTGCGTCCCGCGACGGCGACCGCAGCCGACGAACTGGCGTCCCAGCAGGAAGCGAGCTCGTCGGCCGCGGGCGAGCGCCTGAACGCGGCGGAGATCCACCTCGACCGCATCGACAAGAGCAAGCGGGAGTCCACGAGCCGCAAGGAGCAGTTCACCACCCTCCTCAGTGGCCTGCCCGACGCGGCGCAGGCCTCGCAGGGCGCGGAGTTCGCTGGCAGCGTGGATGACGGCCGCACGGCGGCCGTAGCGGCGCGCCGGCGGATGACCGACGAAAACTCCCGGCTCGCCCAGGCCCAGGACACGCTCACGGCGGCCATCGACAAGCTTCGGCACACCAGCGGGGACTTCCCGAAGATCTCCGGACCGGTAAAGGACCGCGTCATGCATGACGCGCCGGACGTGCTCGGCCGGAACGCCCTGGCCCTGGCCGCCCAGCTGCGCCTGCGGGCCAGCACCCTGGAAGGGGAGTTGGCGGCCATCGCCAAGGACCAGGGCATCCTTGCGGACTCGCTTGCGGGGGTCGTGCGGGACAGCATGGAGACGCTGGCGAAGGCGGAGCGCAGCTCGCGGATGGGCACCGCTCCCGGCGCGTGGGCGGACAGGAAGGTACTCCGCATCGGCTTCGAGCGGCCCGACGACGGCGTCCTGCACGCGTACGCGGAGCGGGTCATCGACCGGGTCATCCAGAAAGGGCTCAAGCCCGAGGGCATGCCGCTGCTCAAGGAAGCTGTCCGCGAGGCGGCCGGGCCGGGCGGGTTCACCGTCCGGGTGCTGAAGCCAACCGAGGACACCACCCCGGTCACCGAAGACATCAGCCGCCTGGCCAAGTGGAGCGGCGGCGAGAAGCTCACCGTCTGCGTGGCGCTGTACTGCACGATCGTCGCGCTGCGCGGCGCCAGCACCGGGCGCGGCACGCGCCCCGGCGGGGTTTTGCTGCTGGATAACCCGATCGGCCGAGCCTCGTCGGCGCACCTCGTGCGGCTGCAGCGGGACGTCGCGGCCGCGCACGAGGTCCAGCTCATCTACACGACGGGGGTCAAGGACCCGGCCGCGGTGATCCAGTTCCCGAACGTCATCCGGCTGGACAACAGGCAGGGCGGCACCCAGGGCCGCCGCTACATCGTCGCCGACGCAGACAGCACGGACACCACGGACGGGAGCCTGATCAGCGGAGTCCGGGTCGCGCACGCAGACCGCCGGTGGGACGGTCTAGCAGCGGCGGGGGATAGCGCATCGTGAGCCTGCCGCTGTCTCCGCTGGCTGCCCGCCTCGCCCTGCAGGTTGCCGCCGCCCGGAACAAGCGGATCGTGGTGGCGGAGCTGCTTGCCGCCGCGCAAGAGCATGACCTGAGCCTGGTCGGAGACCCGGCGGCACGTGCCCGCTTCCGCCGGGCGCTAGGCGAGCTCGCGAGCACGTCCCTGGTGACGCTCCCGGCCGCGGCCTCGCGATCGGGCTGGGACGCCAGCGTCGAGCCGCCTCTTCCCGTATGGGTAATGCGAGTTGACCGCGAGGCACCGGGGCCGGCCGTCAGGCCCGCGCCGCGCGTGTGGCCAAGCGCACTGGAAGCGGCAGGCCGAATCGCCAGCCGCCCCGACGAGTACGCGCTGCTGGAGCGCGTCGCCGGCTGGCTACGGGACAACCTGGCACCGGTCCGGGTGCCTGCCGAGGAGCGCTCGGCTGAGCTGTTCGACGATGAGAAGGCGCTCGACCGGTACCGGAAGACCAGGCTCTTCACCTCCGGCGCGCTCACCCTGGACCTGCTGGCCTGCTACGACCCGCCGCTTCCGTTCGTCTCCCAGCACGTGCCGGGTAGCGGTCCCGTGACCTTGCTCGTCGCGGAGAATCTGGCCACCTACACCTCGTTCCTCACGGCCGTGAGAGCCCTGGATGAGGCGACGCGGCCCCACCTGCACGTCGCCTGGGGCATCGGCGGCTCCTTCGAACAGAGCGTGCTGAGTATCCCGCTGCTGGACCCGCAGCCCCGGCACGTCCGCTACTTCGGGGACCTGGACCGAGCCGGGCTGCGGATCGCGGCCAGCGCGGCCCGCCAGGCGGCCCAGGCCGGCCTCCCGCCGGTGCTTCCCGCGACCGGGTGCTACCAGTTCCTGCTAGACGGCCCCCGCCATTGGCGGCGGCCCGACGACAGCAACCGCGTCGGCCAGCCGGATCACGGGGATGCCTGCGCCTGGCTGCCCTCGGCGCTTCGCCCCCGAGTCGGAGAACTCCTGGCATCAGGCGAGAAGGTAGCCCAAGAGCACCTCGGTCTCCAGTCCCTCCTGGGCGATCCGACCCTAATAGCTGGGTTGGCCTCTTGAGCGCGATCAATTGGGGCCGCTGTCGTTTAGCCAGGACTTTGTGCTCTCCTCGCAGGGCCGACTGTGCCCTTCATCGCCAGTGGTGCCCGATCATCGCTACCCATCGGGCGGTTCGGGGTCAGAGTGCGGGCAGTAGCTCGAAGGCGGCGCGGTGCGTGGGTGCTTTTAGAGTGCTTCGGGGAGGAGCCTGAACGCGGAGACATGCCTTGGGCGGACGATGCTGAAGTGCTTGCGGTCCACCGTCGCGACCTCCGTGAGGTTCAGGCGCTCGGCGATCGCGATCACTGCCGCATCGACGATGCCAAGTGGAAGGCTCACGTACTGCTCGACGAGTTCCGCGATGCGCGAGATGTCGCCTTCCTCGACCTCAGCAACGTGGAAGCCGTTGCCGCCGAACGACTTAAGGAAGGTGACCTCGGCGTGCGGCCCGACGCGTGACTGGAGTAGGTAGCCGATCTCGCCCAGGACAGGAGACGGGACGAGGAGCGGCCCCTCGGCAGCGCGCATCAGCGCGAGGCATGCGGCGTGATGGTGGTCCTTCACGTTGCCCGCAGCGAGCAGGACACCGGTATCGCACAGCAGCATGTCAGCGGCCGAGTTCGGCCCGCAGGATCTCCTCTGACCTCTCTGCCAGATCCGGATCAGACTCGAAGGACGCGAAGAACGGCAGGTCCCGTACGACGAAAGCGGTGTCAACCCGGCCCCGGATCAGCTCAAGAACCGGCCGAATCTCCGCTTCGGGCAACTCGTCCACTAGGTGATGCAATTCCTCACGCATCGCGCTCATGCAGCCAGTATAGGAGCACCGGCTGGAGAAGGCAGCGCGCCTTGCCGGGGCGAGACCTCCGTGCTCCTGGGCGAGATCTGCGGCCAGGGGCCCGAGGCTCATCCCAGGCAGGCCGCGCCTAGTGCCGGTACGGCCCGTAGGTGCTCCAGCCATGCATGTGCGGCTGGAGTTCTTCGTGGCTGCAAGAGGTGACCTCCTCTAGGCGCAGTGGCCCGTTCAGCGGGTCCGTGCGCTCGGCATGCGCGCGGATCCACTCGGCCCACCCGCGTGCCGCCTGCGCGGCCGGGCATTCAGGGCCGCGGCACGCGCGTCGATCTCGTCGGCGTACGCGCGCATGGCCGCTGCGGCGTCGCGGCCGCCGAGCTCAGCCAGGAGGCGCTCGGCATTGCGCTCATAGCCCACACGGCCGAAGGTCTCCCTCCCTGCGTTCCTTGCGGATGTCCGCGCGGCGCTTCCTCTTTCCGTGCCCACTCGGCCTCGGTCTTGTCGATCTCAAGCAACCGGATGAGGGCGGGCAGCTGGTCCTCCAGGGTGGATCTGCCGGTATCGCGCTGGCTGAGGACCGGGTGCTGCTCCCATTCCCGTGTCAGCGTCACCTCCAGCCTGCCGGAGGCCGTGAAGCTCTTGTTCACGGTCGTGCGCTCCGTGCGGGTCAGGTAATCGGTCTGGGTGATGAAGGCGCGGCCCGGGCGCCCGCGCTCGTCCAGTTCGCGGATGGCGGCCTGAAACTCGCGAGAGGGAAGCTTGATCGACAGGTCAGGACCTGGCTCGCTGCGGCCCGCATAGCCGCCCTGAAGCTTCGCCGGAGCCGACCAGCCCATCTCGGCCACGGCGTTCACCAGTCCCTGGAGGTACCGGGCGGCACGAGGTATCTACGGCCGGGAGACGTGCTGGCGCTTTTCCTGAAACGCGGTCACAGCCGGATGAGGTCCGCGAAGCTGCTGGGGGACCTTGAAGGCCCGCATCGGCGTCAGCGCCGCGAAGTCAGGCTCAAGGTACGTCCCACCTGCGCTCCCAGCCCTCACGTTCCGCTGGATCCCTTCCGCCAAGTCCGGATCGTACCGAACGACACGAAGAACGGGAGTGCCCCGCGACCAGTGTCCGCCCGGCTACGGATCAGCTCAAGAACGGGCCGGGCTGATGCTCGTCGGCCTTCCGCCCGGGAACCCTCGTCGGCGGTCGGAAGGGGCATGGGCACCCCCGTCGGCAGAGGCTATCGGAAACCCCGCGAGTCCACGTTTCCGCAGGTCAGAATGGTCACTGGGGATACCGATGACTCTGCCTTTCCCGCGAAGATCTTCACCATCTTCGAGGGCACCTCGGAAATCCAGCGGATGATCATCGGCCGTGCGGTGACCGGGCTTGATGTTAGGTAGCCTGACCTGCGGATATACCTATGGTGTACCCGGAAGGCGGGCCGGTCTGCTCTGGAGTGGACCGGCCGGCCTCCCGTCCCGTTTGTCCGGAACGTGCCGGTTATTTCCTGTCGTTTCCAGACCGCGTGCTGAATCCGTGCTGATACCTGAACCCCTGTGGTCTATACCAATCGTGAAGGGCCTTGTGGCGGGAACCCAAGGGGATGACTCGCGGTGGATGAGCCTGGACCCATGAGTTCCCGAACGTACGGGCATGTGCAGGTGGCCATTTGCTCACTTCACGGCGGTGTCCTTGGCATGCAGGTCGATCGAGGCTCGATCGGCGAAGTAATCGCGGAGCAGGGCGTGGGTGAAGACGTAGCCCGCGCCGCTGCGTCGAAGCAGCAGCCGTTCGGTCATCGCGTCAAGGAAGGCACCATATCGCCACGGCGCGACGCCGGCGCCGACGAGCAATCCACGCACACTCCAGTGCCGAAGGAGCCGGAGCCCGCCAAAGATCAGGTCGTAGAGCAGCGAGATGATTCCGTTGCCCAGCAGGGCAATAAGGCAGCACGCCACTCCTTCGAGGAGCGTGAAAAGCGCGGCGACCAGCCCGCTGAGCGGTCCGCCTTTAATTCCTTGGGCGATCCCGAGGACGGCCGCCGCCGCGAACGTGAGGATTGTCAGCGTCGAGGTGAGGAAGACGATAAAGGCTTTCTCTTCCAGGAAGTAGTCTCTCAGCTTGGCCCTGAGAGTTCTGCCGTCGCGTTCGCCCGGTACAGATGCGGGTCGGCGGCGAGAAGGCCCAGTCGAAACCACCTGGTCATGTTCCTCTTTATGCGCCAGATTCTCGCGGGCTGGGAGAGGAAAAGGACCATCTGATCGAACCGAAGCTCAGCCTGCTCGAACTGTTGCA
>Ga0302177_10004039_pt1 | contig 10223 bp, 8 predicted proteins | sample I_Palsa_E1_2_FD_198780 | JGI IMG/M metagenome (GOLD analysis project Ga0302177, IMG submission 198780) | Peat permafrost microbial communities from Stordalen Mire near Abisko, Sweden - I_Palsa_E1_2 | ecosystem: Environmental > Terrestrial > Soil > Palsa > Peat permafrost | place: Sweden: Abisko... | reverse complement strand
GATCTCCCGCTGGCCGGCAAAGTCGCCTATGTGACGGGCGCTGCCCGCGGCCAGGGTCGTTCGCACTGTGTCAGGCTGGCCAGGGCCGGAGCCGACATCGTCGCAATCGACGCGTGCGCCCAGGTGACCGCGCACAACGGCTATCCCCCGGCGCTCCCGGAAGACCTCGCCGAAACGGTGAACCTCGTCGAGGGTGAGGGGCGCAAAATTCTGGCCTCGGAGGTCGACGTGCGCGACGTGGCGGGCCAGCAGCGGGTCGTTGGCGACGCCATCGAACAATTCGGCCGCCTCGACATCGTCGTCGCCAACGCCGGCGTGCTGAACTGGGGTCGACTGTGGGAGATTTCCGCCGAGCAGTGGCAGGACACCCTCGACATCAATCTGACCGGGCTGTGGAACACGATCAAAGCCGTGGTGCCACCGATGATCGCGGCCGGTAACGGCGGATCGATCATTGCCATCAGTTCAGCTGCGGGCATCAAGGCCGTTCCCGGCTGCGGTCATTACTGCGCCAGCAAGTTCGGCGTGGTCGGGCTGACCAACTCCCTGGCCGTCGAACTCGGAGAGTTCGGCATCCGGGTCAACTCCGTGCACCCGTACGGCACCGATACGCCGATGGGCAACGACGTCTCGATGTACCAGGTGTTCGCCGACCACCCGAGCTACATTCACAGCTTCTCCCCGGGCGCGCTTCCGACCGAATCACTGGCCGCCCCGGACCTCGTCTCCGACATCGTGGTCTGGCTGGCCGGCGACTCCTCGTCACTGGTCACCGCGGCTCAAATTCCTGCCGACAAAGGGTATTTGAAGATCTGACCACGATCCTCGCACGAAGGCCTCAGCTCGTCGGCCCTACTGGTAATGTCATTACCGGTTTGCGTTAATGGAACTCTCGGAAGGTGCCAGATGACGGAATCGGTGGCAGAGTTCGCCGAGCGGGCTCGCGCGTGGCTGGCCGACAACATGCCGCGCATCGCCGACCCGAACAATCCGCCGTACGCCGACCGTGGTGAAGAGGACTCCTGGCAGCACGTCCGCCAGTTACAGCGACGGCTCTACGACGGCGGCTTCGCCGGGATCTGCTTTCCCATCGAGTACGGCGGGCTTGGCCTGGACATCGCGTATCAGAAGGCGTTCGACAACGAAAGCGCCCGCTACGAGCTGCCGCTGATCCTGAACACCCCGACCTTCACCATCTGCTGCCCGACGATCCTCGACATCGGCAGCGAAGAACAAAAGCGCCAACACATATCGGCGGCTCTGCGCGGTGACGAGGTGCTGGTGCAGTTGCTGTCGGAGCCCAGCGGCGGCTCGGATCTGGCCGGTGTGATCACCCGCGCCGAGCGGCGCGGCGACAAGTGGATCATCAACGGCGCCAAGACGTGGAGCACCGGTGCCTTCGCCGCCGACTACGGGCTGTTGCTGGCCAGAACCAACTGGAACGTGCCCAAACACGAAGGCCTGACGATGTTCCTGGCCCGCCTGGACAGCCCGGGCATCACACTGCGCCGGATCAAACAGGTCAACGGGTCGACCGAGTTCTGCGAGGAGTTCTTCGACGACCTCGAACTCAGCGACGATGACGTGGTCGGCGAGGTGGACAAGGGCTGGGAGGTCGCGACGCGCCAACTCCACCACGAGCGACGCGCCGTCGGCGGCGGCTCGGAATTCGCCAGCGGCAGCGGCGCCGAGAACAACCAGGAGCAGGCGCCCGACTATCACGCGATGATTCGCGCGGCCGGGATGGCCGACAACGAGCGTGTCCGCGGGCTGGCCGGCCGGGCCCTGACGCATCGCGCGGTGTGGCAGCAGCTGATCGACCACGTCTATCGGGGCGTGCTGGATGGATCGCTACCCCCGACAGGCGGTTCGCTGATCCGGCTGTTCCAGGCCGAGGAAGTGGCGCTCGAGATCGATACTGCGCTGGCGATCGCCGGTAGCGCGGGCGTGGTGGACGGACCCGCCGAGTTGATGTTCGTCGGCGAACGCTATCTGTCCCGACAGACCGCTGCGCTCGGCGGCGGTACAACTGAGATGGCGCGCAACGTAATTGGGGAACGGATACTGGGATTTCCGCGTGAGCACGCCGCCGACCGCGGCGTCCCGTTCAACCAGGTCAAGCACAGCCGAACCTGACGGCGACCTCAGTTGTCCCAAAGAACTTGGGATACGCCGATGTGCCCGCCTCGCAGCGACAACACCCGCTGATGCATCCGGTACTCCGTGCTGCGCGGGATCGAACCGGGACCATAAAGACCGCGCCGAAATCGCCGGACTCGCCCGCGTCGCATCTCCCACCGCAGTGCGTCGGAAACCGACTTCGACGGACGACCGTCGACGGCAAATCTTTGATTGGTCAGAGCGCCGATCAGATCAAAGCCACAGCCTTCTCCGCTGTGACTCCTGTTGCCGGAGTGAACTACAAGTTCAAGCGTGAAAGGATTTCGCCGACAACGGAATCAGTCGCCACGTCGACCTGCTCCCCTGTCGTCAGGTCCTTCACCCCGATCGTTCCCGCATCGATGTCCCGGTCCCCGGCCACCAAAGCGATACGAGCGCCTGACCTATCAGCCGCACGCATCGAGGCCTTGAGGCCGCGATCGCCATAGGACAGGTCCACCCGCACACCGGCCGCACGCAGCTGCCCGGCCAGCACCGCCAGCCGTAGTTTGGCCTGCTCGCCCAGCGGCGCCCCGAATACGTCACACCGGGTTGTCTGCCCGACGTCTTTGCCTTCGGCCTGCAGCGCCAGCAGCGTGCGGTCGACACCGAGACCGAAACCGATACCTGAAAGATCTTGTCCGCCAAGCTGACGCATCAGACCGTCGTAGCGTCCGCCGCCGCCGATACCCGACTGGGCGCCCAGCCCGTCGTGCACGAATTCGAAAGTGGTCTTGGTGTAGTAGTCCAGCCCGCGCACCATCCGCGGGTTGATGACGTAGGGCACGCCCAGTCCGTCCAGGTGCGCCAGCACGGTCTCGAAATGCTGCTTGGCCACATCGGAAAGATGGTCGAGCATCACCGGGGCATCGGCCGTCATCGCCTTGACCGCAGGACGCTTGTCGTCGAGCACTCGAAGCGGGTTGATTTCGGCGCGTTTGCGAGTTTCCTCGTCAAGGTCGAGCTGGAACAGGAAGTCCTGCAAAAGTTCCCGATACCGCGGTCGGCAGGTGTCATCGCCCAGCGAGGTGATCTCCAGCCGGAACCCGTCGAGGCCGAGCGAGCGGAAACCGGCGTCGGCGACCGCGATTACCTCGGCGTCCAGCGCGGGATCATCGACGCCGATGGCCTCGACACCGACCTGCTGCAGCTGGCGGTAGCGGCCGGCCTGGGGACGCTCGTAGCGGAAGAACGGGCCCGCATAACACAGCTTGACCGGCAGCGCGCCGCGGTCCAGACCATGCTCGATCACCGCGCGGACGACCCCGGCGGTGCCCTCCGGCCGAAGTGTCACCGAGCGGTCTCCACGGTCGGCGAAGGTGTACATCTCCTTGGACACCACGTCGGTGGACTCGCCCACGCCGCGAGCGAACAGCGCGGTGTCCTCGAAGATCGGCAGTTCGATGTCGCTGTATCCGGCCCGGCGAGCGGCCTCCAGCAGCGCCGCGCGGACGGCGACGAACCGCGCCGAATCCGGCGGGACGTAGTCCGGAATGCCCTTCGGGCCCGAAAACGAGGAAAACTCGCTCACGGGCTGAGTCCCTCGATGTAGGGATTGAACTGCCGTTCGGCGCCGATGGTGGTGGAGTTGCCGTGCCCGGGCAGCACCACCGTCTTGTCGTCGAGGACCAACAGCTTGTCGACGATCGAGCGAAGCAGGTCGCGGCCGCTGCCGCCGAACAGATCGGTGCGGCCCACCGAGCGCTCGAACAGCGTGTCGCCGGTGAACACCAGATCTTTGTCGCCGGCTATCCGGAACACCACCGAACCGCGGGTGTGACCCGGGGTGTGGTCGACGGTGATGCTGATCCCGGCCAGGTCGATCTTGTCGCCATCCCGATCCAGTTCGATCACCTGCTTGGGCTCGCGGAAGATCGCGGCGAGCAGCAACTGACCCAGCTTCGGCCCGAAGTCTTTGATCGGGTCGGTCAACATAAACCGGTCCTCGGGATGGATGTAGGCGGGGCAGCCGTAGGTGTCGGACACCTTCTGCGCCGACCAGATGTGGTCGATGTGACCGTGGGTGAGCAGCACAGCCGCCGGCGTCAGCCGATTCTTGTCCAGGATGCGGCGCAGCTGGCCCATCGCGCGCTGCCCTGGGTCGACGACGATGGCGTCGGCTCCGGGGTGCGGCGCCAGCACGTAGCAGTTGCACTGCAGCAACCCGGCGGGAAATCCGGTGATCAACACGAACTCCAGTTTCCCATCCGAACGATCGTGGACGGGTCGCGCCACCCTTATTCGGCGTGAGCTGGCACACTCGTCCTGACCAAGCCCGCGATCATGGAGGGATATCGGCGGTGCCGACCAACGAACAGCGACGTGCGAATGCCAAGCGCAAACTGCAGCGGCAGCTGGAACGCCGCGCCCAGCAGGCTCGTCGTCGTCGGACCCTGGCCATTGTCGGAGGGTCGGTCGCGGCGGCGGTCGTCGTCGCCGCGATCGTGGTCACCGTCGTCCTGACCAACCAGGACCACAACAACAAGCAAGCGTCGGCCAGCGGCAGCTCGTCGACCACTGCCACATCGGGCCCGGTGTCGGGGGCGGCGTTGCCGGCCTTCAAGCCGACCGCCGATCTGGGCGCCAACTGCCAATACCCGCCGTCGTCCGAGCCGGCCGCCAAGCAGGTGAACCCACCAAGGCAAGGCAAGGTGCCCACCGATCCGGCACAGGTCAGCGTCAGCATGGTCACCAACCAGGGCCATATCGGCCTGCTGCTCGCGAACAACGAATCACCTTGCACCGTCAACAGTTTCGCCAGTCTTGCGCAGCAGAAGTTCTTCGACGGCACCAAATGCCACCGGCTCACCACCGGAGACTCATCGTCGATCCTGCAGTGCGGTGACCCGAGCGCCGACGGCACGGGCGGCCCGGGTTATCAGTTCCCCAACGAATACCCGACCGACCAGTATCCGGCCGGCGATCCGGCGCTCAAGCAACCCGTCGTATATCCCAGGGGGACACTGGCTATGGCCAACGCCGGACTCGGTACCAACGGCAGCCAGTTCTTTCTGGTGTACAAGGACACGCTGCTGCCGCCCGCGTACACCATCTTCGGCAAGATTCAGCAGGACGGGTTGGACACCCTCGACAAGATCGCCAAGGGCGGCGTCGCCGGTGGCGGGGCGGACGGCCCGCCCGCTTCCGAAGTCACCATCACGTCGGCAATGCTGGACCAATGACGATGAGACTCACGCGAATCGCAGCCGCGCTCGGGATGATCGCATTGGCAGTGACAGCCACGTCATGCACCCACCACACCTCTGGCAACACCGCCGTCACGACGTCGTCCAGTGCCGCGGCGACGTCCACTCTTGCCCCAGTCCCCCCGGTGACCGGCCCCAAGCTGCCGCCCTTCTTCCCATCCGCGGCCGTGGGTGCCAACTGTCAATACCCGCGGTCCACCAACTCGGCTGCCAAAGCGGCGCCGACGCCGCCCGCCGGCAAGTCGTCGGCCGATCCGGCTCAGGTCGGGCTGACCATCGTCACCGACCGCGGCCGAATCGGCCTGCAACTGGCCAACAACGAATCACCTTGCACCGTGAGCAGTTTCGTCACCCTGGCCCAAGGGGCGTACTTCGACAACACCGAATGCCACCGGCTGACCACGTCGCGTGCCTTGTCGGTGTTGCAGTGCGGCGACCCCAAGGGCGACGGCACCGGTGGACCGGGCTATCAGTTCGCCGACGAGTACCCGACCGATCAGTATCCGCCCGGCGAACCAGCGCTCAAGGTACCCGTCGTATACCCCAGGGGCACACTGGCTATGGCCAACGCCGGACCCGGTACCAACGGCAGCCAATTCTTCATGGTGTACCGCGATTCACTACTGCCGCCTGCTTACACCATATTCGGCACGATCAACCAAGCAGGACTGGCCGTGATCGACAAGATCGCGGCGGGTGGTGTCGCCGGCGGTGGTGACGACGGTGCCCCCGCTAACGAAGTCAACATCACGTCGGCACGTCGAGACTGAGCTAGAGCGAGCGCTCGAGGTAGCTGCGCGCCGCCCGCCGAATGGAGTCTTCGGTCGGCGTGGGATGCCAGCCGAGTTCGCGAGTGGCCTTGGCGTGACTGGCCGGTGAGGTCAGTTCAACCAGTCGGGCGCTCCGCATAGTGATCGGGAAGTCGCGACGCATCAGCGATCCGACGGCGTCGGACAGTCGGGCAAATCCATACATCGCCGCCATCGGGATCCCCAGCCGCGGCGGCCGAGCACCGACGGCCTGCGCGGCGGTGGTGACCAGGTCACGCTGGGTCATGTAACGCTCAGAGATGATGTAGCGCTCACCGATTCGTCCTCGTTGCGCCGCCAACAGCAGCGCCTCGGCGACGTCGTCGATGCCGACCACTTCCGAGCCGACGCCGCGCACATAGAACGGCATTTTGCCCTGCGCTGCGAGCTTGACGAACATCCCTTGGCGCGGTTGCCAATCGGGCGGCCCGTAGGGATTCGACACATTGGTCACCACGGCGGGCAGCCCGTGATCGGCGACGTAGGACAGCACCAGGCGCTCGGCCGATCGCCGCGACTCAATGTAGCTGCCGGCCTGATCGGCCCAGTTGAAAGGGGTGTCTTCGTCGACCGTCTCACCGTATGTGCCAACGGCAATCGTGCCGATGGTGCTCAGGAATACGAACCGCTGCAGGTTCGCCTGCACCGCCACGTCGAGGACGTTGCGCAGACCTTCGACGTTGGTCTTGAACAGCGGAGCGGGATCTCTCAACTCAGCCCTGGTGTCGACGACGCAGTAGTAGACAACGTCTCGATCCGACATGGCGGCGGCGACATCCACGGTGTCGAAGAGATCGCCGTAGCGACGATCGACGTGCAGGCCGTCAATTCCTTTGGTGGAGCTTGACTTTCGCAGCAACACCCGAACGTCGGCGCCACCGGCTACAAGATGGCGGGTGACGCAGGCGCCGACATTGCCGCTGGCACCCATGACCAGCGCCCGCTGTCCGGCCACGCCCACCTTGTCGCTTTCTGATGGCATGTGTTCTCACCGCCTAGGCCGCTGACGTCACCCGGTAGACGTCGTAGACGCCTTCGACATTGCGGACCACGTCGAGCAGGTGCCCCAGATGTTTAGGGTCGCCCATCTCAAAAGTGAAGCGGCTGATCGCCACTCGGTCACCGGCGGAGGTGGTCACCGATGCCGACAGGATGTTCACCCGCTCGTCGGCCAGCACCCGGGTCACGTCGGACAGCAGCCGGTGCCGGTCGAGCGCCTCGACCTGAATGGCCACCAAAAACACCGACGACGGTGACGGCGCCCAGTGCACCTCGATGATCCGTTCGGACTGCTGCTGCAGCGACGTGGCGTTGGTGCAGTCGGTGCGGTGCACGCTGACTCCCCCGCCGCGGGTGACGAAACCCAGGATCTCGTCGCCCGGTACCGGCGTGCAGCACTTGGCCAACTTGCTCAGAACACCCGGAGCGCCCGGCACGGACACCCCGACATCGTCGCTGCGCGGACGGCGCGGGACCGTCGTCGGCGTCGAGCGCTCGGCCAGATCCTCCTCGGCCTGGTCGATTCCGCCGAGCTCGACCAGCAGTCGTTGCACCACGTGCTTGGCGGAGACGTGACCCTCACCGACCGCGGTGTAGAGCGCAGAAACATCGGCGTAGTGCAGCTCGTTGGCCAGTGCGGCCATCGATCCGCCATTCACCAAGCGCTGCAACGGAAGTCCGCCGCGACGTACTTCGCGGGTGATCGCGTCTTTGCCGGTCTCGAGCGCCTCCTCGCGACGCTCCTTGGCAAACCACTGGCGGATCTTGGTTTTGGCGCGCGGGGACACCACGAACTGCTGCCAGTCCCGCGACGGGCCTGCGGTGGCGGCCTTCGAGGTGAAGACCTCGACGACTTCGCCGTTTTCCAGCTTGCGCTCCAGCGCGACCAGCCGGCCGTTGACCCTGGCGCCGATGCAGCGATGACCCACCTCGGTGTGGACGGCGTAGGCGAAGTCCACCGGGGTGGAGCCGGTGGGCAGGGTGATCACGTCGCCCTTCGGGGTGAACACGAACAGCTCTTGTACCGCAAGGTCGTAACGCAGCGATTCCAGGAACTCACCGGGGTCGGCAGCCTCTCGCTGCCAGTCGAGCAGCTGGCGCATCCAGGCCATGTCATCAATCTCGGCGGCCGCATGCAAATGCGGCACGCCGGTGCGGCCCTTGGTTTCTTTGTAACGCCAATGCGAGGCGATGCCGTACTCCGCGGTGCGGTGCATGTCGCTGGTTCGGATCTGCACCTCCAGCGGTTTGCCCTCCGGCCCGACGACGGTGGTGTGCAGCGACTGGTATACCCCGTAACGCGGCTGTGCGATGTAGTCCTTGAACCGGCCCGCCATCGGCTGCCACAGCGAATGCACCACGCCGACAGCGGCATAACAGTCCCGGGTCTCGTCGCACAGGATCCGGATGCCTACCAGGTCGTGGATGTCGTCGAAGTCGCGGCCCTTGACGATCATCTTCTGATAGATCGACCAGTAGTGCTTGGGCCGTCCCTCCACCACCGCGCTGATCTTCGACCCGGTGAGCGTCGCGACGATCTCGGCGCGGACCTTGGCCAGGTAGGTGTCACGCGACGGTGCCCGACCGGCGACCAGTCGCACGATCTCCTCGTACTTCTTGGGATGCAGGATCGCGAACGACAGATCCTCCAACTCCCACTTGACCGTGGCCATACCCAGCCGGTGCGCAAGCGGGGCAATGACTTCCAGTGTTTCGCGGGCTTTGCGAGCCTGCTTCTCCGGCGGCAGGAAGCGCATGGTCCGCATGTTGTGCAGCCGGTCGGCCACCTTGATCACCAGCACCCGCGGGTCGCGCGCCATCGCGGTGATCATCTTGCGGATCGTCTCGCCCTCGGCGGCGCTGCCCAGCACCACTCGGTCCAGCTTGGTCACCCCGTCGACGAGGTGGCCGACCTCGTCGCCGAAGTCCTGCGACAAGGCCTCCAGGCTGTAACCGGTGTCCTCGACGGTGTCATGCAGCAGGGCGGCCACCAGCGTGGTGGTGTCCATGCCCAGCTCGGCGAGGATGTTGGCCACCGCCAGCGGATGGGTGATGTACGGGTCCCCCGAATGCCGCAACTGGCTGGCGTGCCGCTGCTCGGCCACTTCGTAGGCCCGCTGCAACAACGCCAGGTCGGCCTTCGGGTAGATCTCCCGGTGCACCGCCACCAGCGGTTCGAGCACGGGGCTGATCGTGCTGCGCTGAGCGGTCATCCGCCGCGCCAGCCGGGCGCGCACGCGGCGCGAGGCACTACTGGGAGCCTTCAGACCGATCCCGAGCTCACCCGATGGCGGGATGTCGGCGAGCTGCAGCGGCTCGGTGGGCGGCTGAATTGCCGTGCCCTTATCGTCCGCCACGTTCGTCACCTCCGGAGCCTCAAGGATATAGCCCGCCGCGCTGCGCGCTAGAGAACCACGACGCTGTGCACCGGCAGCGGCGCGACCAGCTCACGGCCGCCCAGCCCGGCCAATTCGATGACCACCGCAGCGATCGTCACCTGCGCGCCGGACTGCTCGAGCAGCCGGTGCGCCGCCGCCAGCGTGCCACCGGTGGCCAGCACGTCGTCCACGATCACAACGCGGCGACCGGTCAATTCGATCCCGTCGGCGGGAAGTTCCAGGCTCGCGGTGCCGTACTCGAGCTGGTAATGCTCGGTGCGCACCGGCGGCGGCAGCTTTCCGCCCTTGCGGATCGCCAGCACACCGGTGCCGAGCCGGGCCGCGACCGCACCGCCGATCAGGAAGCCACGCGCGTCGATACCGGCGATCAGGTCAGCGCCGGACGCGACGTCGGCCAGCGCGTCGGTCACCGCGGCCAGCCCGCGGCGGTCGGCGAACAGCGGAGTCAAGTCCTTGAACTGGATCCCCGCCGTGGGGAAATCGGCGACCTGCCGGGTCAGCGACGTGATCAGATCGGCTGTCGAGTCGCGGTCGGCCGCATTCACCGCACCAGGACCCATCGGTCCATGTTCCAGCCGGCGCCCCAGCGGCTCGGGTTGGCGCCGACGGCATACATCTTCTTCGACGCCAGCAGGGTGCGCTGCTGGCGA
>Ga0302177_10004035_pt1 | contig 10225 bp, 7 predicted proteins | sample I_Palsa_E1_2_FD_198780 | JGI IMG/M metagenome (GOLD analysis project Ga0302177, IMG submission 198780) | Peat permafrost microbial communities from Stordalen Mire near Abisko, Sweden - I_Palsa_E1_2 | ecosystem: Environmental > Terrestrial > Soil > Palsa > Peat permafrost | place: Sweden: Abisko... | reverse complement strand
GGACGGGGGGATGGTGATGTGCTTTCTGGATGACAGCACACTGCTGTTTGGGGACTCCTCGGCGGTGAAGATGGCGCTGAATACGCGCGATGGCGAGATGTTGAATGTGGATACGAATCCGACGATGGCGGACATGATGTCGAATGTGGATTCGGCCCCGGTCTGGAGCATTCTGGATCAGGAGGGCACGCAGAACATGATGCGGTCGGCGCTGGGCGATGCGGCCAAAGTTGCGGACTATGAAACGGTGAAGAAGCGGCTGCTGGGATCCCGATACACCATGGATTTTTCGAGCGGAGTGAACTTTGACTTGAGCGTGCTGACTTCGGACTCGATGACGGCGGCGACTATGTCATCGCTGGTGAAGGCGGGACTGCTTTATAAGAAGATGAGTGCGACGGCCACGGAAAAGGTGGCGATGGACAACACCACGGTGGATTCCGACGGCTCGAATCTGACAATGCACTTCAAGGCGAGCAACGCGCAGTTCCAGGGGTTGATGCATTCCGAGTTGTTTGCGGCGGTTTCACACTAGAGAGTTCGCGATCGCGCAAAAGGCGGTCCGGCGCTCCCCGTTGGCTGAAGCCGGAAGCAGTTGTCGCCTCTGGCGGCAGCGCTGAAGCCGTGCCCTTCCCGCCCATTTCTTGCTCTTCCCCTTCATTTCTTCCCCGGTGCTGCAGGCTGGGCTACCTGCTTGCGGGCGACGCGCTCTTCGCGGGCCCAGCCTTCTTTTGTGATCTGACGCGAGCGGCCGATGGCGAGGGCGTCTTCGGGGACGTCGTCTGTGATGCAGGAGGCGGCGGCGACGTATGCGCCTTTGCCTACGCGCACTGGGGCGACGAGGGTGCTGTCGCTGCCGATAAAAACTCCATCTTCGATGATGGTGGCGTGTTTGTGGGCACCATCGTAATTGCAGGTGATGGTTCCGGCGCCGATGTTGACGCCTGCGCCGATTTCGGCATCGCCCAGATAGGTGAGGTGGTTGGCTTTGGATCCCCTGCCCAGCTTGATTTTCTTGGTCTCGACGAAGTTGCCGACATGGGCGCCTTCCCCGATTTCGCTGCCGGGACGCAGGTGCGAATAGGGTCCGAGGACAGCGTTGGGGCCGACGCGAGCTTGTTCGAGAATGCAGCCCGGTCGAATCAGGACGCCATCGGCGATTTGGGAGTCGCCAATCACGCTATAGGAGCGAATGCGGCAGGCCGCGCCGATGCGCGACTTGCCGAGAATCTGCACGAACGGCTCGATGATCGTGTCGGGGGCAATTTCGACGTCGTCGTCGATGACGCAAGTGGCGGGGAAAAAAATGGCGACACCTTCGGCCATAAGTTGGTGACACTTGCGAAGGCGCATCTGCTGGTCGAGGAAAGATAATTCGGCGCGGGTGTTGGCGCCGAGAACTTCGGCGGAGTTTTCCGTTTTCCAGGCCACGACGGATTGACCGGCTCGGCGCAGAACTTCGGCCATGTCGGTGAGGTAATACTCCGCGTGCGGATTGGCGGTGGAGAGTTTCTTTATGTGAGAGAACAGCAAGGACACGGCGAAGACGTAGAAGCCGGCATTGATCTCGCGAATTTTTTTCTGGGCCGGGCTGGCGGATTTCTCTTCGACGATGGCCCGGACTTCGGCGCTGCCAGGATTTTTTCGGAGGACGCGGCCGTAGCCGGTTGGGTGGTCGAGGTCCGCGCTGAGCAAGGTCATGGCGGCGTGCTGGTCGAGGTGGAAGTTGAGCAACTGAGCGATGGTTTGAGGCCTGATCTGGGGAGCATCGCCGGAGAGGACGATGACGTGGTCGTAAGCGGCGAGTGCGGGTTGCGCGACCATGAGGGCATGGCCGGTGCCGCGTTGCTCGGATTGCAGCACGAAATTGATGCCGGTATGGGCGATAGAAGAGCGGACGCGGTCGGCCTCGTGACCAATGATGGCGAAGACATCTTCCGGCGGGACGACCCGCGTGGCTGCGGCGATCACATGAAGGAGCAGGGGCTTGCCGCCGACTTCGTGCAGGACCTTCGGCAGTTGCGACTTGAGGCGCGTGCCCTTGCCGGCGGCCATGATGGCGACGGCGACGCGGGGTGCGTGAGCCTGAGGGGAAGGAAGTTGGTGAGTTGTTTTCTTCATCTCTTTTCAGGATCAATTCTCAGGATCAATTCTCATCATCAATTCTTGATATCAATTGTCAATATCAATATAGCGCTGCTTGAGCGATTGAAAGAAGATGCGGAGCGGGTTCCTCATGGCTCGTGAAGGTGCGGCGTATGGAGGCGGAGTTACAGCCGCGCTGCTTAGGGCAAGCATGAATGCGCGCGCTGATACGAATCTCAAGCTACTTCTTCGAATCTCAATCTGCCTCTTCGCAGAAGCGGTTTCACAAGCCGAGGCCGCCGTCGACGGCCAGAATCTGACCGGTAATGAACTGCGGGGCGGTGGCGAAGAACAGAACCGCGGCGGCAATTTCATCTCCTCTGCCATTGCGGCGCATGGGAGTTTGTTTAGCCATGCGGCGCAGGAAAGGCCGGCCCGATTTCTCATCGAGATCGATGATGCCGGGCGCGACCGCGTTGACGGCAATCTCAGGAGCCAGAGCTTTCGCCATAACCTTGGTCAGCATGTGCAGGGCGGCTTTCGAGGAACAGTAGTGCGCGTGGGCGGGCCAGGGGCGCAGTCCGCCGAGGGAGCCCAGGTGAATAATTTTTGCTTCGATGGGCTCGGAGCGCTGAGCCCCGGGGCGCTTGCGGCGCATCCACTTCAGGGCTTCGCGCGAGACCAGAAATGGTCCACGGGTGTTGGAGGCAAAAATCGCGTCCCACTGGCGCAGGGTGAGGCGGTCAAAATCGGCGGTGCCAAAGTTGCCGGCGTTGTTGACCAGGATGTCGATGCGGCCGAGTTCGCGTCCGGCCTGCTGCATCATGGATTTGACGACGGTGCGTTCGGCCTCACGGGCGGAACTGCGAAAGGTGATGGCAACATCGGCACCGGCCTGGGCGAGAGCGAGAGCGGAGGCGCGTCCGAGACGGCGGGCGGCGCCGGTGATGAGGCAGGTCTTGCCGCGCAGAGGTTGGTGCTCCGGACTTACCATTTGTGGATTTTACTCCTGAGCTTTTCTGAACCGGGAATGGAGGTTCCGAACGCAGCTTAGGAGGTCTTTATTTCTTGCCACAAGCGTGGGGGGCAACGGTACAATCCAACCGTGCTGGATTCCCGACAGGTCGTGGTGTACTCGCGGAAAGGGTGCCATCTCTGCGAACTGGTGAAGGAGAGTCTCACCAAACTCTCGCGGCGCGGCGGCTTTACCTGGCAGGAAGTGGATGTTGACAGCGATACCGAACTGCGGCGGCAATTCAATGATGAAGTGCCGGTGGTATTTATCGACGGGCGGAAGGCCTTCAAATACCGCATGGACGAACGCGAGTTTCTGCGCAAGCTGGCGAGCTGAGGGATTTCGGTCTCTTATTCTCAGAACCGTCTAATTCTCAACACACACGTGTCTCATCTGACACGCTCCTTTCGGACCGCCTGCCGTAACCTGGCTGATTTCAGCGCTTCTGCGGCGGCAGCCTCCTTGCAAGCCAAGCATTGCGATCGATCGCCTGGGGAGGAAATCTTTTGCTGCGACAAATTCTGGCTCTGACATTCATTTTCGTATGCACTTCCATCGCATGGGTGATTCTGGGAGCGACCATATTTTCCCGCACCTACGGCAGCAACGAGCAACTCCAGGGCCACGTCGCCTCCACCTGGGGAACAGCACAGCAACAGTCGCCGCCGTCGGCGAGTTACACGGTTTTAGAGGTAGAGAACTCGACGACTGTGCAGAATGGCAAGGTCGTGATTCATAAACAGAACGGGCAGCGGCGATACCCGCTCCCGGTGGAAGCCAGCCGGATTCATGTGAACGTTCAGCTGAATCCGCGGCAGAAAGGGTTGCTGTGGTACAGCACTTACGCGGTCGGGTTCGCCGGAGACTACGTCTTCCGCAACAACACGACGCAGGCGCAGGCGGTCGATTTCCGGTTGAAATTTCCGGCACAGAAAGCGATCTACGACGACCTGCAGATGAGAGTGAACGAACGGGCGGTTGCGCTGACCACCGACGATCAGGGGACGGTCGGGCAGGGAACCGTGGGTCCGGGAGAAACTGCCACCCTGCACGTCGGCTATCGCTCGCAGGGAATGGACAGCTGGCGATATCAATTGGGCGGAGACGGCATCGCGCAGGCTCGCGATTTCATGCTTACGATCGAGACCAATTTCCGGGACGTAGACTTCGCGGATGATACGCTCTCCCCAACCGCGAAACGGATGATTCCTGGCGGCTGGCAGTTAACCTGGCAATATTCGAACCTGGTCTCGGGCTTTCAGATTGGGATGACGATGCCCCAGAAGCCGCAGCCAGGGCCTTTGGCCGGCGAAATCAGCTATGCGGCGCCGGTGTCATTGTTTTTCTTTTTCTTCCTGATGTTCATCATCACTACGGTGCGCAACATCGATCTGCATCCGGTGAACTACTTCTTCCTGGCGACGGCGTTTTTTGCCTTTCATCTGCTGCTGGCGTACCTGGTGGACCACATTTCGATTCCTGCGGCAATGGCGTTGGCTTCCCTGGTTTCGGTGACGCTGGTGGTGAGTTACTTGCGGCTGGTGGTTGGACTGCGGTTCGCCGCTTTGGAGGCTGGCACGGCGCAGTTGATTTACCTGGTTTTATTCTCTTATGCCTTCTTCTGGAAGGGATTTACGGGTCTTTCGATCACCGTGATTGCCATCATTACGCTGTTTGTCGTAATGCAGGTGACGGGGAGGATTCGCTGGTCGGAGCGATTTGCGGCGCAAGCGGGGGTGCCGATGCCGAGCGCGGGATAGGATCGCGTGCCCAGAGGGGCTAAAGCCCGGATTCATTGTTGACCGGAGGCGGCGCGGCTGAAAGCCGCGCCCTTTCAAAGCCATTTGCTGCACACGTACTTTTACCCAAGCGGTTTATCGGAAATTCCTTGAGGGTCTAGGGAAAGCGCACCTCGAGGCTGTAAATTTCCCGGGTGCTGCGGTCGCGCATCAAGAGCGGGGAGTCATCGGGTGCGAGGCCAACCCAGAACTCCCAGGGATCGAAGCCGCGGGGAATCTCTTTCAGGCTGAGCTGGTGTTCGACTTTTCCGTTTGCGACACTGATGCGAACCAGGTCATCGATTTTGTCGGAATAATCCTCCGCATAAAGATACTTTCCGTCGTGCGACCAGTTCTCGAAAGCGAAGCGGGACTGGGCGAGCTGCTTCCAAGTTTTGTTCGCCATGTCGTAGAGCATCAGCCGGGTGGAGTCGGCGGAGAGGGCCGCCACATAACGGCCGTCGGGGGAACAGCGCGGACTGAAAAGATTTTCTGAGCCCGGCACATCCGAAACCTGCGAGGTTTTCACGTCAACGATATGAATGTTGGGGCCGGAAGCGGCGCCGTATTCGAGCCACGGCGTTCCGGCGAAAACGATGGCGTCACCTTTCGGCGTCCAGGTAGGGTCGCCTTCGTTGTGATCTCCGGCGGTCAGTTGTTGCGGCGTGCCGCCTGCGGCCGGCATGACGAAAATCTTCCAGGGTTTTCCCGGTTGCGACCCTACAAAGGCGATCTGGGCGCCATCGGGCGACCAATGCGGCAGGTGCGCCTGCATGGGCGGATAGGTGAGTTGAGAGCGGGAGTTGCCCTCCGGCTGGCTGCGCCACAGCGTAAGTTCAGGATGCGCCACGTAAACGAACTCGCCGTTCGGCAGGATATCGGCCTCTCCCACGGACACGCCGGGAAGATAGAGGGAGAACTGCCGCGACTTGCCATTCACGCCGATCAAGTCAAAACGGCGGTCCTGCCCGATGACGAACAGTCTCTTGCCGTCCAGGCTTGGAGTGGGGTCACTGAACATGAGCGGTCCGACGGTTAACTGAGTTGGGGCAGTGTTGCTCTTACGAAATAGGGGCGCACTCTCCCGGATAGAAAAGATGTTCTGGGTGTGATCGCGAGTGGATTCGAATAGGAAATATTTTCCATTCGGTGTCCAAGTTCCTCCGAAGTCCTGGGCTGCATTGTTCCCGTCCGGCCGCAGCGGGTGTGGAGCGCCGCCATCGGCTGAGACTTCCCACAGCGAAGAGGTACGCTGGTCGATGTTGCGGACGGTGAAGCGCAAGCGGCGGCCATCGGGAGAAAAGCGGGGCGAGAAGGGAACCCCTGCGACTTTGACAAGTTCCCGGGAGTCGCTTCCGTCTGAGTTGCAGGTGTAAAGAGTTGAATTCCTGGCGTACACGATGTGCTGGCCATCGGGAGCCCAAGTGGCGGCGTGGGCGAGAACGCTTCCGACCTGCCGGAGCGACCCAGCGGGCAGCGGTAATATCCATACCGGCCACTCCGTTTCTGACCCCTCGGCGACGCCTTTCACCAGCAACTCAGAGCGGGCGGGATAGAAATCGTAGATGTCGGCGCTGGCGAGCGAGATGGGCAAAGGAGCTGTTTCCCCGCCTGAGGTCGAGACCTGACGCAAGACCGAGTGGCCGTTGAGATATTCGGAGAAGTAGAGTCGCGGTCCATCGGTGACGAGAGAGCGCTTTGAGGCGCCATCATTTGTAACCTGGAGCGCGGAAAGCACGGTCGGGGGCGACTCCGGCGATCTTAGAAAAAAGATGCCTGCGCCCAATAACGCAATGGCGACGAAGCCGCCAGCCAGCCACTTTATGGTATTTGACTTCGGCTGAGGGTGAACGGCGGTTTGGGCGTTGGCGAATAGAGCACGAATTCTCTCCTTCGAATCGGGCGCGGGACTCGGGGCAGCATCGACAGGCCTGGTTTGTGCGGACTCTAGGTCGCGGCGCAGGCGCTGTAAATCGACCCGCATTTCGGCGGCGCTTTGATAGCGTTGCTCACGGTCCTTTTCGAGGGCCTTTCTGACGATGCGCTCCAGTTCAGCGGGTGTGGCGGGCTTGAAGCGAAGCGGCCACTCCGGAACACTGTGAAGCAGGGAATCGAAGAAGGCGGCCGTGGTGTGTCCCTGGAAAGGCAGTGCGCCGGTTGCCATCTCATAGATGACGACGCCGAAGGAGAACAGGTCGGTACGGGCATCGAGGGGCTGACCGAGCGCCTGCTCGGGCGACATGTAAGGGATGGTTCCGAGAGCGGAGCCGGGGCGAGTGAGATCCCCCGGAGAATGGGTGGCGCCTCCGAAGGTGTTGCCGCTGATGCCCGCACTGTCTCCGACGGTGAGTTTGGCCAGGCCGAAGTCAAGAATTTTTGCGTTGCCGCGCTTGGTAACAAAAATGTTTGTGGGGTTGATGTCGCGGTGAATGATGCCGTGGGTGTGGGCGGCGTCGAGCGCGTCGGCGATTTCGATGCCGAGGGCTAACAAGGTTCCCATCTCGAGCGGGCGGCCGGCGATGCGGTGCTTGAGGGGCAAGCCGTCGAGAAACTCCATGGCAATGAAGGCTTCGCCAGCCTGGCCGCCGATGTCGTGGACGATGCAAATATTGGGGTGATTCAGGGCGGATGCCGCCTGGGCTTCGACTTGAAAACGGGCGAGCGCCTGGGGGTCGCGGGCCACCGATTCGGGGAGAAACTTGAGGGCTACGAAACGGTGCAGGCGGGTGTCTTCGGCCTTGTAAACCACGCCCATCCCGCCGCCGCCGACCTGCTCGATGATGCGGTAGTGCGAGATGGTGTGCCCGATCACAGCAGCAGAAATCGTACGTCCCGGAAACGGGCAAGTCAATCGGGGGATGTCGGGTGGCGGGTCAGGTGGGTTCGAGCATGCCGGTCGAGAGCGATGGATCGATTCATTCGGAAATTTGGATGCTTCCGTCCTCCGCGATCGGGAAGAATGGGTTCCAGGCGACCTCCCACAAAAAACCGTCGGGGTCGGAGAAGTACCCGGAATAACCGCCCCAGAAGGCTTCCTGGGCCGGCTTGAGAATTCTGGCGCCGGCAGCCTCGGCCTGCGCGAGAACGGAGTCTACTTCTTCGCGAGTGCGGGCGTTATAGGCAAGCGAGAATCCGCCGAAGCCATGGCCATCGCCAGAAATGTTGGCATCGTTGGCAAGGTCATGCCTTGGGTACAAGGCGAGAGCCATCCCGCCCACCTGGAAGAAGGCGATATCTTCAGCCTTTGCCATGGACTTCCGCCATCCCAGACGCTCATAGAACTCCAGGCTGCGCTTCAGCTCCGACACGCCGAGTGTGACGATGCTCACGCGTTGTTCCATCGTGCGAATCCTCTGCCCCGGGGTAGGGGATGGATCACCGACCGCCGTGGATAACCTAGCACACGCGGACCGCCGATTGGCCTCGCACCAAGCGGTTTCCGTTACAATCGTTGCCGCCATGTTGCGAGTCGAGCTTTATGCCGATCCCAGAAATGTTTTCGTCCATGATGCGATTCTGACATCGTGCCGGAGGCACGGGGAGAAAACCGCGTTGGTGGATACTTCGTGCGGGCGCCGACTCACCTATAGCGAGTATGGAGAGACGGTGGAGGCGCTGGCGCGCGGGTTGGTTGCGGCGGGTTTGCGGCCGGGAGAAGTGGTCGCTATTTTTCTGTGCAATTCGTGGGAGTTCTGTTCCGCCTATCACGCGACAACCCTCGCTGGAGGGATCCCGACGCTGTTGAATCCGACGTATCGCGAACGGGAGGTACGGTATCAGTTGGAGAATTCGGGCGCGGCGTTGCTGATCACGGACCGGCCAAATGTGATGGGGATCAATCTGTCGGGACTTCCGAATTTGCGGAGCGTATTTTGTACGCGAGAGCAGGCAAGCGGCGCCGAAGAGTTTGCCGGTTTGCTTAAGCCTGCGGGCCCGGCGCCGCCGCGGCCCGACGAGGGTTCGAACATCGTTTTGGCGGCGCTGCCTTACTCGAGCGGGACGACGGGGCTGCCCAAGGGGGTGATGCTTTCGCATCACAACCTGGTGGCCAACGTGTATCAACTCCTGGGGCCGCACGCGACTGAGCTGAATGCCCGTGACAACATTCTGTGCTTTCTGCCGCTGTATCACATTTACGGGTTGAATGTGATGCTCAATCCGGCGCTGATTCTAGGGGCGACGCTGGTGCTGATGCCGCGTTTCGGCGTTGCTCAGCTCACGCGCCTGCTCACGGACGAGGCGATCACCATGATGCCGTTGGTGCCGCCGGCGATGAATGCGCTGTGCGAGGCCGCGGAGGCTGGGGAGTTTCCCTCCAGTCACAGCTTGCGCTGGGTGAAATCAGGAGCCGCGCCCCTGGCGCCGGATCTGCCGCGAAGATTCAGCAGCTTGACCGGGATTCCGGTGTGTCAGGGCTATGGCATGACGGAAGCTTCGCCGGTCACGCACATCGGTTATCTCGAGCCCGAGCTATACCGTCCGGATTCGATCGGGCATCCGCTGGCGCAGACGGAGTGCCGCGTGATCGGTCAAGCCGAGATTGAGACTTCCGCGGGGAACACGGCGGAGGTGGCCACGGGTGAGCGCGGAGAGTTGGTGATGCGCGGGCCGCAGTTCATGAGGGGATATTGGAAGGAGCCGGGGGCGACTGCGGCGGCGTTGCGCGATGGATGGTTTTGGTCTGGCGACATCGTGACCCGCGACTGCGAGGGCTTTTACCGTGTGGTCGACAGGCGCAAGGAGATGATCAAGTACAAGGGATTCCCGGTTGCTCCGGCGGAGGTAGAAGCGGTGCTGATGGAACATCCGGCGGTGCGGGAGTGCGGCGTGGTGGGAAGGCCGGATGCGGCTGCGGGAGAAATCCCGGTTGCATTTGTCGCGCTGCGCGAAGGGTTCGTTACCGGCACGAAGATGGAAGATGAGTTATGCACCTTCGTCGCCGACCGGCTGACTCACTACAAGCAGCCGCGGGAGGTGCATTTTGTGGAAGTCGTTCCCAAAACGGCTTCGGGAAAAATTCTGCGGCGGGAGCTCAGGCGGCTGATCCGCTGACCGAGCTCGACGCGGCACAAGCGGGTTCCAGCCGCGCTCGAGGGCATGGCCCGTGCCAGAAGTGACATAGATTTGACAATCCGCTGACAATTCCATCCCTGTCCCATCACACACTGTCTTCGCGCCGGAGCGCTTATGACCGCGCCCTCGGCGCCTTTTCAGATTCGCACCTTCGGAGAGACACTCATGAAACCATTTGACAATGTTAAAACTTGCGCCAAGGTCGTGACCATGGTCACGGTTTGCGGTATCGCCGCATTCGGCCAGGGGAAGCGGGCTAGCGTGATGGGAACCG
>Ga0302177_10004032_pt1 | contig 10230 bp, 9 predicted proteins | sample I_Palsa_E1_2_FD_198780 | JGI IMG/M metagenome (GOLD analysis project Ga0302177, IMG submission 198780) | Peat permafrost microbial communities from Stordalen Mire near Abisko, Sweden - I_Palsa_E1_2 | ecosystem: Environmental > Terrestrial > Soil > Palsa > Peat permafrost | place: Sweden: Abisko... | reverse complement strand
CTGACCTTGTTCCATGGCCGGGGCGGCGCGCTCGGCCGCGGCGGCGGCCCGGCCGGCCGCGCCGTGCTCGCCCAGGCGCCTGGTTCGGTGAACGGGTCGTTCAAGGTCACCGAGCAGGGCGAGGTCATCTTCGCCAGGTACGGCCGGCAGGTGATCGCCAAACGGCACCTGGAGCAGGTCAGCTCCGCGGTGCTGCTCGCCTCGTCACCGCGGATCGCGGAGCGGAACGCGGCCGCGGCCGCCACCTACCGCGACGTGGCCGACCGGATCGACGCGGCCGCGCGTTCGGTGTTCCGGGCCCTGGTCGAGGCGGACGGGTTCGCCGACTGGTTCGCCCGGATCAGCCCGCTGGGCGAGATCGGCCAGCTGCGCATCGGGTCCCGGCCGGCCAAGCGCGGCCTGGTCCCGAAAACCCCGGTCCGGGCGCCGTGGCCACCATGGACCTGACCGACCTGCGCGCCATCCCCTGGGTCTTCGCCTGGTCGCAGACCCGGATGAACCTGCCCGGCTGGTTCGGCCTGGGCAGCGGGCTTGCCGCCATAACGGACGCCGGCGACGCCGAGGTGCTGCGGCGCGCCTACCGCGACTGGCCGCTTTTCACCGTGCTGCTCGACAACGCGGAGATGAGCCTGGCCAAGACGGACCGGCTCATCGGGGCGCGTTACCTGGCCCTGGGCGGGCGGGATGACCTGACCGAGCGGGTGCTCGCCGAGTACGACCTGACCCGGCTGCTGGTGCTCGCGGTCACCGGCCACGACCGGCTGCTGGCCGACAAGCAGGTGCTTTCCCGGGCGGTCGCGCTGCGTGATCCGTACGTGGACGCCCTGTCCTACCTGCAGCTGCGGGCCCTGGCCGCGCTGCGCGGCCCCATTCCCGACGAAGAACGCGCCCGCCTGGAGCGCCTCCTGCTCCTGACCGTCAACGGCGTCGCCGCCGGCCTGCAGAACACCGGCTGACCCTCGCCCGCGCGCGTCGGTAGGCTGCCGGGATGAGCTATCGCACGCACCGGCTTGAGCTGGACGACCAGACGCTGCGGGAATGGGAAGGAACGGTGCTCGCAGCTGGCGCCGACGGGATCGTGCTTGACCGGTCGGCCTTCTACCCGGGCGGCGGCGGCCAGCCGCCGGACCACGGCGTCCTGCTGTGGGGCGGGGTGCAGACCCGGATCGAAGGGGCGCGCAAGGGCGATGACCTGTACCTGATCCCGGCCGAGGGCGATCCGCTGCCGCCGCCAGGCACCGCGGTCCGCGGCGCCATCGAAGATGACCGCCGGACCGCGCTCATGCGCACGCACTCCGGCCTGCACGTGCTGTGCGGGGTGGTGTTCCGCGACTTCGGGGCGCTGGTCACCGGCGCCAACATGGAGCCGCTGACCGCGCGGATGGACTTCAACCTGCCGGAGGTGCCGGCCGGCTTCCGGGACGTGGTCGAGGCCGCCTGCAACACCGAGATCCGCGCCGACCGGCGCATCGACGTACGCGTGCTGCCCCGGGACGAGGCGTTCGCCCTGCCCGACATCATCCGCACCGCCACCAACCTGGTGCCGCCGGAGGTCAAGGACGTGCGCGTGGTCGACATCGTGGGCCTGGACCAGCAGGCGGACGGCGGCACCCACGTCGCGTCGACCAGCCAGGTCGGCCGGATCCAGGTCGTCAAGATCGAGAGCAAGGGCAAGGGCTTCCGCCGCCTGCGCATCCGCGTCAGCGACTAATCCTCGTCCGCCTCGTCGGGCCCCGAAACGGCCGCCTGCGCGTCGGCCGCCGGCGGGTCGGCCGCCGGCGGGTCGGCCGCCGGCGCGTCAGCGGCCGGCGGCATGGCGGCCGGCGCAACGGCCGCCGGCCCGGCGGTCAGCGCCCGCTTCGGCAGGAACGCCAGCCCGAGGGCCAGGCAGGCGAACGGAACCGCCGAGAGCGCGTACCGGTAGTCGAGCTCGTGGGCCGCGATCGGCACCACCAGGTTGACGACCGCGACCCCCCAGGCCAGGCCCGCGAATTTACCCCAGCCACGCCGCCATCTCGCGATCAGCAGGACCAGCCCGCCCACCATCACGGCGAAGAAGACCCACCCGGGAAACCACACCGGCAGCTGGTACAGGAACATAAAGTACGCCCACGGCTGGACCACGTGCGTGTTCGAGCTGGTGTGCGCGTACCTGTGCTCCCAGTACTTCATGTACGGCGCGAGCGTGGGGATGTGCGGGGCCACGGTGAAGTGATCCGACAGGTACGCCTCCGACCTGTCGGTGGCAAAGAACGTCTCGAACACGCCCACGCCCACCGACTTGAGGTAGTCGACTGGCTGGGCTTCGATGGCCTTCTCGGCGAACTCCATCGCCAGCTTGTTGTTGTAGGCGTTGATGCCCGGGTCCTTGTCGATCTCGTACCACGCCCCCGGCGCCCACAGGTAATCGGCGGGGCTGCGCCCGTCCAGCATCGCCGGCACGGACCAGGCCGGGGCGGGCGAGGTCGGATGGTTCGGCTGCGCGGTCGGGCACAGCGCGCGCAGGTCGGCGGGCGGGTTGATGATCGAGCAGTTGGCGAACGACATGGTCCGTGACCACAGGAACAACCCGCTGCTGTTGGTGATGTTGAACTGGCCGTTTTCCACGAGGAACACCAGCGCATAACCCGCCACCGGGACCGCGAACGCCGCCAGGCACGCGGTGAACACCCGCCAGCCGACCCGCTGGAGGAGCAGGAAGGCGAGGATGATGACGATGACCGGGGCGCCGTTGCCGCGGATGACCGACGCCCAGGACACCAGCAGGCCGACGATGACGGCCTGCCAGATCGTCGGCTTGGGCCGGACAATCAGGATCGCGACGGCGATCATCAGCACGAAGGTGAACAGGGTGTCGGGCAGGATCGAGGATTCCAGCCAGATCTGCCGTGAGTCGAACAGCGTCGGCACGGCGGCGAGCGTCGCTCCCCAGGCGGGAAGCCCGCGGGTGCGCAGCACCGCGTAGATGATCACGCCCAGCGCGATCCCCATCAGGTGCTGCAGCGTGGTGATGAGCAGCAGGCTATGGAACGGCTCGAGCAGGCGGAGCAGCGCGGAATACCCTTCCGGCCGTAGCCCGGAAAGCGGGAAGAGGTGGACACCCTCTTTCATGTAGTCGAACGAGTCCTGGATGAGCAGGGCAGGTGAGAACCCGAGCGCCGCGATGACCCGGGGTATCACAGCAAGGCAGGCCGCGATGGTGAACAGGCGGTGGTTCCGCCACAGGGCGGCCGGGGTCAGCCGGCCGGCGGTGCCTCGGACCCGGGCGGCCAGCGGGCCGGCGTCCCAGGAGATCTCCGGTGGCCATAGCTGCCAGCTCCGCTGGCGCGGCGACACGCTGTCACCGTCCACGCTGCGGCGCGGCCTGGTTCTGAGACCGTTCACGGATTTCCCACCTCCTGGAACCTGAACAATAGTGGGTAATGATGTGAGCCGAGGACGATACACCCGGCCATGTCGCCGCGGAAAAAGCCGGGCGGGCCGCCGCGGCTGACCGGGACGCCCTGGACGCCGCGGTCCTGCGCCGCGCCCTGGTCAGGCCAGGTGGCCTGTGGCGTGCCGTCGAGGTGCTGGCCTCGACCGGCTCGACCAATGCCGACCTGCTGGCCCGGGCGGTCGCCGGCGCGCCGGAAGGTGTCGTGCTCGCCGCCGAGGAGCAGACCTCGGGACGCGGCCGGATGGGCCGGAGCTGGGTGTCTCCGCCGCGGGCGGCCCTGACGTTCTCCCTGCTCGTGCGGCCGGGCACCGTTTCACCCGCCCGCCGCGGCTGGCTTCCGCTGCTGGCCGGGGTGTCGGTCGCCTCGGCGGTGCGCGTCGCGGCCGGGGTCGACGCGCGGCTGAAATGGCCGAACGACGTCCTGGCGGGCCCGGCCAAGCTCGGCGGGATCCTGGCCGAGGCGGTCGGTGAGGCGGTCGTCGTGGGCATCGGCCTGAACGTGTCCACCGAGCCCAGCGAACTGCCGCCGCCGGGCCCGGGCCCGGGCGGCGCGCTGCCCGCGACCTCCCTCCGCGTCCTGGCCGCTCCGGGTCCGGCCGACCGGGAGCGGCTGCTCACCGAGATCCTGGCCGCCTTCGAGCACTGGTATCAGGCCTGGCGGCAGGCCGGCGGTGATCCGGACCGGTGCGGGCTGCGGGCCGAGTACACCCGCCTGTGCGCCACGATCGGCCGCCGTGTCCGGGTGGAGCTACCGGGCGGTCAGCTGGTCTCCGGCCTGGCGGCCGGCGTCGACCCCGACGGCAGGCTGCTGGTCCGCGTCTCGTCCGGTGCCGCGCTCCCGGAGGCCGAGGTCCCCGTCGCGGCCGGCGACGTGGTCCACCTGCGCTGACCGGAAGGAGCCGCGCGCGGCGCGAACGCCAGCGCCGCCGCCAGGCACGCGGCCGGTATGGCCGGCACCAGGTAGCGCAGGTCGAAGTCCGCCACCATGGGCGGCACGAGCAGGATCGTCACCGCGAACGCCCAGGGCAGCACGCCCGGGCCGCGCCACCGGACGATCATCGCGACGCCGCCGCCGAACAGGATCACCGCCAGCAGCGTCCCCCGCAGGTAGACGTACCGCTGGTAGCTCACGAGCCACGAGGCGAACGGCTGGACGGCCCGCGTCGGGGCCGGAGCGCCGCCGTTGTAGGCAGCCTGGTCGCTGGCGACCGTTCCGCCTCCGATGGCGCGCATGCCGGCCGGCACCCACGCCGTCGTCGCGTCGGCGAACTGGTACCTGTCCACGATGCCGGCGTCGGGATGGACCGGCCGGTCCCAGTAGAAGCTCAGCGCGAAGTCGTGCCCGACCGCGGTCAGGTACCCGCCGGGCTGCGCCTCGACGGCGCGCACCGCGAAGTTCAGCGCGAGGGCGTTGGTCCGCGCCGAGAACCGGCCGCCTGGCATCGCCCGCAACGGCGAGTTCTCGTCCCAGATGTACAGCGAGGCGGCCATCCGCGGGCCTGCGGGCGGGCACAGCGCCCGTTCGTCGGCCGGCGGCTTGATCACCGCGCAGTTCGCGAACGACATCGTCCGCGACCACAGGTACACGCCGTTGCTCTGGCTCAGGCTGAACTTGTGCTCGTGCAGGCTGAACCAGCCGGCGTAGCCCACCACGGGAAGCGCCCCGGCCAGGACGGCGGCGGCCAGGACGAGCCAGCCAGACCGCCGGATCACCAGCGTAATCAGCAGCACCGCGAGCAGCACCAGCCCCACCGGCCAGACGATCGCGGTCGCGCCGACCACGAAGGCGGCGGGCACCGTGCGGCTCGGCCGCCGTTCCGCGGGGGAGCGAAGCAGCAGGTAAAGGGCGATGAAAACCATGAATCCGAACGGGACGTCGGGTACCGCGTCCGATTCAAGCTGGAGCTGATAGGCGTCGAAGAACACCGGGACGGCGGCGAGGGTCGCGACCCAGCCGGGCAGCCCGTACCGGCGCACCAGCAGGTAGATGAGCACGCCGATGACCAGGCCCATCGCGTGCTGGACGGCGGCCACCACGGTGAAGCTGTGCAGCGGCCGCAGCAGCCACAGGAAGAAGCCGTAACCGCCGACCCGGCCCGGGTCCGGGATCAGCCGCAGCCCGGTCGCGAGGTAGGACGCGGAGTCGCCGCCGAACCACATGATCGGCCGGAACGCCAGCATGACCAGGACCCGCACCGCGATGGCGCCGGCCAGGGCGAGCCCGAAGAGCCAGTGCCGCCGCACGACCCCGCCCAGCCGAGCCCAGTCCATCAGCTCACCTTATTGGTGCTTCGCCAGCCTATGGACCGATTTGAGGCAGTGTGCCCCTCCCGACCCCAGGGGCGGCGGCGCGGCCCGTCGGCTCGGCCGGGGCGTGCCAATATGTGCGGTATGGCGTACGAATACCCGCTCACCGAGGATGAGCGGCCGGTGTTGCGGCTGCGGCCGCATTGGAAAACGCTGATCCGGCCGTTCTTCTTTGCGTTCGTCGTGGTCGCGGTCGCGTTGGTGATCGAGGCGGTGATCCCGTCCGGCTCGGCGGCGGCGGCCGAACGGCTCGGGGTGGCGGTGGTCGCCATCCTCGCCCTGATGCTCTGGCTGATGGTGCCGGTGCTGCGCTGGCGGACGACGACGTACGAGCTGACCACCCGGCGGCTGCGCATGCGGGACGGCATCGTGACCCGGCACGGCCGGGACATTCCGCTGGCCAGGATCAACGACGTGTCGTTCGAAAGGGGGCCGCTCGACCGCCTGCTGGGCAGCGGGCGGCTGGTGGTGGAGTCGGCCGCCGAGCACGGCCAGATCCTGCTGAGGGACATCCCGCGGGTGGAATCCGTGCAGGCGACGCTGTTCCGGCTGGTCGAGGAGGAACAGCGTCGGCTCGAGCGGAACGAGCGGAACCAGCCGTGAGCCGCTAGCCCCGAGCTGGCGGGCGCTGATTTTTACCGTTCCTTTACTATTTACTTATGACTCGCGTGCTGCTCGCCGAGGATGACATTTCGATCTCCGAACCCCTGTCTCGCGCGCTGCGCCGGGAGGGATACGAGGTGGAAGTCACGGCGGACGGGCCGACGACGCTCGACCGGGCCCTGGGCGAAGGCGTCGACCTGATCTTGCTCGACATCGGCCTGCCCGAGCTGGACGGGCTCGAGGTGTGCCGGCGCGTCCGGGCCAGCGGGTACGCCGTGCCGGTGCTGATCCTGACCGCCCGGGCCGACGAGGTGGACACGGTGGTGGGCCTGGACGCGGGGGCCGACGACTACGTCACCAAGCCGTTCCGGCTGGCTGAGCTGCTGGCCCGGGTCCGGGCCCTGCTGCGGCGGGGGACGGCGGAAGGCTCGGCCGCGCATGGCGTCCGGATCGACCCGGACGCCCGCCGGGCCTGGCACGGCGAAGCCGAGCTTGACCTCACCACCAAGGAATTCGACCTGCTCTGGATCCTGCTGCGGGACGCGGGCAAGGTGGTCACCCGCGAGCAGATCATGCGCGAGGTGTGGGACGCGAAATGGTGGACCTCTACCAAGACGCTCGACATGCACATTTCCTGGCTCCGCCGCAAGCTCGGCGACGACGCGCACAGCCCGAGGTACATCACCACCGTCCGGGGCGTCGGGTTCCGCTTTGAACGCGGCGACTGATCGCGGGTGAACGGTGCGCAGGAAACTGTGGTTCTTCAGCTTCGCCGTGGCGGCCGCTGCCGTCCTCATCGTGGGCGTGCCCGCGCTGGTGATAGACGCCGGCCGCGGGGCAGCCACGCTGACCGTGCTGGCCGCGTTCATCGTCGTGGCGGCCGCGCTGGCCGCCTGGCTGACCGCGGTGCTCGCAGGCCGGCTGGCCAGGCCGGTGGAAGAGCTCGCCGAGGCGGCCGGGCGGCTCGGGGCGGGCGATCCGCGCCCGCTCGGCCGCCGGTACGGGGTGGCCGACCTCGATCAGGTGGCCGACGGGCTTGATAGTTCCGCCCGCAGGCTCAGCAGCCTGCTCGCCGCGGACCGCGAACTGGCGATCGATGCCTCCCATCAGCTGCGGACGCCGCTGACCGCCCTGTCGATGCGGCTGGAAGAGATGATCGCGGCGGCGGATGATCCCGATGTGGTCCGGGAAGAGGGCAACGCGGCCCTGACCCAGGCCGAGCGGCTGGCGGACGTGGTGACCCAGCTGCTCAGCCCGGCCCGGCGGGCGACCGCGGCCTCGGCCGCGCTGACGGGTATCGACGAGATCGTGCGGCAGCAGGTCGTCGAGTGGGAGCCCGCGTTCCGGCGGGCGCGGCGCAAGCTCGTGGTGATAGGCGTGCGCGGCCTGCAGGCGCACGTCACTCCCGGCGGGCTGGCCCAGGTGCTCGCGACGCTGCTGGACAACGCGCTCATGCACGGCGGAGGCACAGTGACTCTGCAGACCTCGCAGAGCGCGCGTTCGGTGGTGATCGAAGTCCGGGACGAGGGTAACGGCGTCCCGCCGGAGCTGGTGTCCCGCATCTTCGAGCGCAGCGTCAGCGGCCGTCCCGAGGGAACGGGGCTGGGCCTGGCCCTGGCGCGGACGATGGCCGCCGCGGACGGCGGTCGCGTCGTGTTGGTCAAGCCCAAGCCGGCCACGTTCGCGGTCTTCCTGCCCCGGCACCCGCTGCGCCCCAGCACCCAGCCCGTGCGCGGCCCTGCCTAGCTTCCCGCCCGCCCCGGACACCTCGAGGATCACGTCTGTCCCGGACGTAACAGCATCCTGGTGCGAAAGGAACCCCGCCCAGCGCCGCCCGCACCCGCCGCAGACCTACCCCGCCCGGCCCGGCCATCCGCAGGCCGCGCCGCCACCGCACCTATGGAACATAGGACCGCATAGGACCGGCCCGATGGCCCATCGGTGCGGCCCGATCCCATGGCGGCAGCACCCGGCCGTGCCTCTTTTAGGGGTATTAATCGAACGGCGACCCGTAGCCTTCCGGCGTTCCCGCCAGGACAGCGCCCGCCTCGCTGGTTTCTGTGGGATCGACGATCCCGGAGACGGCGGCTTCTCCGGCCGCGACCGCGGCACCCGGAGCACCGGCCAGGAACACCCACTTCTTGTAAGAGAAGTACCGGAAGATGGTCCCCAGGCCGGTTCCAGCCACGCTCGCCGCGTTGTAGGCCAGCGCACTCTTGGCGTCCAGCCCGTAGGTGGTGAACGCGATCACGGCCTCGGCGATGACCAGGCCGACGACGTTCAGCGCGATGAACAGCGTCCCCTCGCGCAGCAGTGCCTGGTTGACCCGGTGCCGGAAGGTCCAGAACCTGCTGCCCAGGTAGGTGACCGCGGTGGCAGCGATGATGGAAAAACCCTTGGCGACCATGGGCCCGATGCCGACGTCGCCGTGCAGGTAGGCGGCGCCACCAAGATCGATGACCGACCCGATCAGCCCGACCACGCCGAACTTGGCCAGCTCAGGAATCAGTTCGGCGAAACGACGGCGAATGCCCACCATTCGAGACGGTCCTTTCAGATGACATCAGGCGGCCTGCGCGCCCAAGACCCCCGTCCGGGCGGCAACGAGACCCGCATATGCTACCGGCCCCGGCTGACTGCCGCCCTAACCTTCCCTGATGAGAGGCTCTGAAACAACACAGAACTTCCCGCCCCGGTCAGACAGCACCCCCGGCAAGCTTCGGCCCCGGCAAGCTCCGCTCCGGCCGGGCAAGCTCCGCTCCGGCCGGGCAAGCTCCGCCCCGGCCGGGCGCTGGTCACGCGGTGAGCGTCGTCTCCCGGCCGGTCTTGGCGATGGCGTGCCAACCCAGGTAGACCACGGCCGTGATCAAGAAGCCGGCCTCGAAGGTCAGGTCCCCGGCCGAGCCGATGTGCGTCGGTACCAGGCCGACGTACTCGGTCTGGTTGGAGAACAGCCAGATCGAGATGCCCATGCCGACCAGCATGGCCACCGGGCCGGCCCAGTTCGTCCGCCGGGTCGCGAACAGCAGGGTCTCGTCCGGGTTGCGCCGCAGCAGCAGGTCGCAGAAGTACACGGCCAGCCAGGGCGCGATCCAGTACGCGATGATCAGCAGGAAGTTCTCGTACTTGCTGCCCGCGTTGGACAGCGCGCTCCAGGCTAGGAAGAAGCCGATGATGCCGAACCCGAGGGCGACGATCGCGCGCCGCGCCGCCAGCGGCAGCTTGATGCCGATGGCGGTGAACGAAAGCGCGCCCGAGTAGATGTTGAGCACGTTGGCCGAGACGGCGCCGAGCGCGATGGCCAGCAGCGTGAGGTCAGCCAGCGGGGTGGCCAGCAGGCTGGTCATCCCGCCGGGACCGGCGAGCGCGTTGTTCGCGCCGACCGCGGTGCCGACGGCCGCGCCGACGACCTCGAGCACGGCGCAGGACACGAACAGCCCGGTCCCGGACCACCAGGCGATGGCCTTCTTGTTCGCGTCCGGCTTGAAGTAGCGGGTGTAGTCCGACGCGTACGGGTTCCAGCCGACCGCGTATCCGAACGACGCCCCGAACGTCAGCAGGAACGCGCCGGGGATCGTGTGGTGCGTGGCGCCCGGGTGCGCCTTGCTCAGGATGACCCCGGCCGCGATCAGGAAGATGACGGTGAGGATCGGGAAGGCGTACCGCTCGAAGACGTGCACCAGGTTGTAGCCGAAGAACGCCACCACGAGCTGCACCGCCACGATGATGATCAGGCAGAGCACCTGGGGCATGTGAGTCAGCACGTTCAGCGCGAGGGCGCCGCTGACGCTGTTGACCGCGAACCAGCCGATCCCGGCCGTCACCGCGTTCAGCCCGGCGGGCAGTATGTTGCCCAAGTAGCCGAACCCGAACCGGCTCAGTAC
>Ga0302177_10004030_pt1 | contig 10230 bp, 9 predicted proteins | sample I_Palsa_E1_2_FD_198780 | JGI IMG/M metagenome (GOLD analysis project Ga0302177, IMG submission 198780) | Peat permafrost microbial communities from Stordalen Mire near Abisko, Sweden - I_Palsa_E1_2 | ecosystem: Environmental > Terrestrial > Soil > Palsa > Peat permafrost | place: Sweden: Abisko... | reverse complement strand
CCTTCGGATTGTTCTTCGACAGCACTTTCGTGATCGCCGCCGTCAAAGTCGTCTTGCCGTGATCAATGTGCCCAATCGTCCCAATGTTCACATGCGGCTTATTTCGTTCGAATTTCTCCTTCGCCATATCTTTCTCGCTCCTCTATCCTGCGATCTTACTTTCGAACCAATGGACCGTAATTATTTCTTCGGCTTGTCGCCGTTTGCTCCGCCAATAATCTCTTCTGCAATGTTTCCCGGAACTTGCTCGTAATGCGAAAAGTGCATGGTAAAACTTCCGCGCCCTTGCGTGCGGCTGCGTATCTCCGTGGCGTAACCGAACATCGCGGCCAGCGGCACTTTCACATTAATAATTTCTGTGCCGCCACGCGATTCTCTTCCCTGCATTTGTCCACGGCGAGAGTTCAAATCTGAAATCACAGGTCCCATGTAATCTTCAGGGACCACAACTTCAACACGCATAATCGGCTCGAGCAGCTTCGGATTCGCTCTCTTGCAGGCTTCCTTGAACGCCATGGAACCTGCAATCTTGAAAGCCATTTCAGAGCTGTCCACATCGTGGTAGCTACCGTCTGTGAGGACCACCGCGCAATCAACCATTTCGTAGCCTGCTAGAACGCCGGTTTCCATGGCTTCGCGCACGCCATTTTCGATCGGCTGGATAAATTCTCTGGGAATCGAGCCGCCGATCACCTTGTCAATGAACAGAAGCCGGTGTTCCTTGTCGAAATGCCACTTGCCGCCCTTGCCTGCAACGCTCTTGGCGAGTTCGTCGATTTCATCCGTGGACATTTCGTGCATATCTTCGTGTCCAGCGTTGGGAAGCGGATGCACGGAAAGCACTGCATGCCCGTACTGGCCGCGCCCGCCGGTCTGCTTGATGTACTTGCCTTCGCCTTCGGCCACTCTCAAAATCGTTTCGCGGTACGCCACCTGCGGCCGGCCTACGTTGGCCTGCACGCTGAATTCGCGCATCATGCGATCCACGATGATTTCAAGGTGCAGTTCGCCCATTCCGGAAATCAGTGTCTGGCCCGTGTCGTGGTCGGTGTGAACGCGGAAGGTAGGATCTTCCTGCGCCAACTTTCCCAGCGCGGTGCCCATTTTTTCCTGGTCCGCTTTCGTCTTCGGCTCGATAGCCACCGAAATCACCGGCGCCGGGAAATCGATATTTTCGAGAACGATCGGCTTTTCTTCATCGCATAGCGTGTCGCCGGTGGTCACATTCTTCAGACCTACGCAGGCCGCGATGTCTCCCGCTTCGATGGACTCGATTTCTTCGCGCTTGTTCGCGTGCATGCGCAACAACCGTCCAATGCGTTCACGCGTCTTTCTGGTCGAGTTGTATACGTTGGCCCCAGCTTTCAGCACGCCGGAATACACACGGATGTAAGTCACGTGTCCGACGTAGGGGTCGGTCATAATTTTGAAGGCAAGCGCAGCAAACGGCTGATCGTCCGAGGCGCGCCGCAAAATCGCTTCCTCGCCATTCGGATCCTCGCCTTCAACCGGCGGCACATCGGCAGGCGAAGGAAGATAATCCACCACCGCATCCAGCAGCGGCTGAATACCTTTGTTCTTGAAGGCCGAACCAGCCAGAACGGGTACCAGTTTCAGCGCAATCGTCGAGCGGCGAATGGAAGCGCGCAGTTCCGCTGGTTCGAGTTTATGCTGCTCGAGATACTTGGTCAGCACGGCGTCGTCGTGTTCCGCGATGTATTCCACCACTTTATCGCGGTGCTCTTTATAAAATTCCGGAGTGAGCGCAGAAGCCTTTATGGCAATTTCGAGCTCCGGGTGCGACTTCAGATATTCCGCGTCCCACAGCTTCTCAAGCGGCAGAGTCTCGTATTCCGCGCCTAGCGTTTCATCCTTCCAGATGATGGCGCGCTCTTCGATGAAATCTATTACGCCGATAAAATTGTCTTCTCTTCCAATGGGATATTGCAGAGGAACGGGGTGGGCTGAAAGGCGCTGGCGCATCGAACGAATGGAATGGTCGAAATCTGCGCCGATGCGGTCCATCTTGTTGATGAAGGCGATGCGCGGAACGCGATACTTATCGGCCTGGCGCCAGACTGTTTCTGATTGCGGTTGCACTCCGGCGACTGCGTCAAAAATGGCTACTGCTCCATCGAGCACGCGCAGCGAGCGTTCCACTTCAACGGTGAAATCAACGTGTCCCGGCGTATCGATAATGTTGATGCGGTACGTTTTGTCGAAGCGTTTCCAGGAAGCCGTGGTCGCCGCGGAAGTAATCGTGATGCCGCGCTCGCGCTCCTGCTCCATCCAGTCCATTACCGTGGTGCCTTCGTGCACTTCGCCAATCTTGTAAGTCACACCCGTATAGAACAGGATGCGCTCGGTTGACGTCGTCTTTCCGGCGTCAATGTGAGCCATGATCCCGATGTTGCGGGTTTGATCGATTTGGACTTGGCGTGGCATTCGAAAATTTGTTTGTACTACCAGCGATAATGAGCGAAGGCTTTGTTAGCCTCGGCCATGCGGTGCACGTCCTCCTTCTTCTTCACAGCGCCGCCGCGGCCGTTCGCAGCGTCCACAATTTCACCGGCCAACTTGTCGGTCATGGTCTTCCCGCCGCGAGTCCGCGAATACAACACCAGCCAGTGAATCGCGAGCGATTGCCGCCGAAATGGATTCACTTCCACCGGTACTTGATAGTTCGCGCCGCCCACGCGCCGCGACTTCACTTCCAGAACCGGCTTGCAATTCTCGACGGCCTTCTTGAACAGCTTGAAGGCATCATCGTTGGTGGTTTTCGCCACCTGGTCCATAGCCTTATAGAAGATGGCTTGCGCGGTTGCGCGCTTGCCGTCGTACATCATGCTGGAAATAAACTTCTGCACCAGATCACTGGCGTAAACCGGATCGCCCGGAATCTTTCGACGAAGAACCCAGCCTTTACGTGGCATATTTCCGCTCTCCTACTTCTGTGCGGCTTTTGGCCGCTTAGCGCCGTACTTCGAGCGCCCTTGCTTGCGATTTTCAACTCCTGCTGCGTCCAGCGTTCCGCGAATCACGTGATAGCGAACGCCCGGCAAATCTTTCACGCGGCCGCCGCGAACCAGCACGATGGAGTGCTCCTGCAAATTGTGTCCGATGCCGGGGATATACGTTGTCACTTCGGCGCTGTTGGTCAGCCGCGCGCGCGCAACTTTACGCAGCGCTGAGTTCGGTTTCTTCGGCGTTTGGGTATAGACACGAACGCAAACCCCGCGCTTTTCAGGACAGCCTTCCAGCGCCGGCGATTTTGTCTTTGTCCGGATCTTTTCCCGGCCGTTCCGCACCAGTTGTGAAAACGTCGGCACTCGTACCCCCTCGAATCGATTACCGCTTTTATTTTCCCCGCATAATTCCGCGCATAACAAATCCGCCCGCGCGAAATTCTGCGGGTGAATGAACAGAAAAGGCGCCATAACCCGAAGGAATTACCAGGTACTCCGCGATGATGCTTCACCCCGAGGAGTGAACTCCATCTAACGCAATAGCGGAGAGGCTCACACGGCTTTGCGGGGCTGGCGCCCCATTTCGGCCGTTCTTCTTTCCCCGTTCCGTCTTTCTATGTTCCGGGGTCGGAAGACTTCCCTAATCACCACCAAGTCCAACTGCTTCAACGCAACCGCAGGAGTATAGGAAAAATAACACATATTGTCAACTCGATTCCCAAACACAAATAAATCTCAAAAAAATTCCGGGTCTGGCAATGCATCTCAAAACCACCCATTGGCGTCTCCGTCGGCCGCACGACCAACATTCCTAGTCCCTACCCTACCATCGAGAACGACGTGCTGGGGTTTGGCAGTTATGTAAATGATTATAAACCACTTACACCACGCCTCCCGCCATTCTGCCGAGGCCCGGCAGTCCAAGATCAGCCTGCCGCCGGAGTCTTGGATTCCCCCAGCTCGCCATGTTTCAAAGTTGCTCACCAAGCTCAATGGAGCTCCTTTACCGAGCCCTCGAACCCTTCTAAACTCATGTCCGTCCAACTGCAATGGGGGCACGAATGAGACGTTTTTATGTAGGCCTGGTTTTATTCTGTGTTTTTCAGTCAGCTCGAGCTATCGGCGGACAGCAAGAGCTGGAGTCCAATGGAATCCGTTCTTCGGTGGGATCACCGGCGGCCCAGAAACCAGCCCCGACGAATTACTCCCAAGAGCCCTTCGTCATCGAGCAGTACTACACCACTGCGAAGTTTGAAAATGATGGCACGAGCCAGCGTTATCTTTCTGTACGCATCCAGGTGCAGAGCGATGCTGGAGTCCAACAATTAGGCGAACTTATTTTTGGCTACAACTCCGGCAACGAGCAAATGGAAGTCCGAACCGTACGCGTGCACAAACCAGACGGGACCGTCGTCAACGCAGGACCCGACTCCATAAAAGAAATGACCGCCAGCGTTGCGCGCGACGCGCCGATGTACACGGACTACAAGGAAAAACACATTACCGTGCCGTCGCTGCACGCCGGCGACACGCTGGAGTACGAAATCTTCACGCGAACGCTCACGTCGCTAGCGCCCGGACAGTTCTGGTTCGCTTACAATTTTCTCCAAGACTCCATCGTTCTCGACGAGCGGCTGGAGATTGATGTGCCGCAAGGCCGGGCGATCACCGTCCACTCGCCGGAAATTTCCATCACTAATGGCCGCGAGGATTATCAATTGCGCGTCAAGCCCGGCACCGCCGTTGATCCCGCTTCGCACAAGATTCCGTTTTCGAAGTCAGATGAAAATGGGCTGACGATCTATCACTGGCAGCGGGCTAACTTAGTCCGGCCGCCAGAAGACGAAAAAGCCAAGAAAAAGCAGCAACCCGTCAAAGCAAAGCGGCCTGATGTGGAACTCACCACGTTCGAGAACTGGGCGGCGGTGGCGCAATGGTATGCGAAACTCGAAAAGGACCGCAGCGACTCCACGCCTGAAATTCGCGCGAAAACTCTCGAACTGATTCAGGGCCGCGAAAATAAACTCGACAAAATCCAGGCGCTCTACGACTACGTCGCCAAAAACATTCGCTACGTTAGTCTTTCCTTCGGGCTTGGACGTTACCAGCCGCACTCCGCGGCCGACGTTTTTGCAAACCAATATGGCGATTGCAAGGACAAACACACCTTGCTCGCCGCGATGCTGCAGGCCGCAAACATTCCTTCCGACGCGGTTCTGATTCCGTTTGCGAGCGATCTTGACACGTCCATTCCTTCACCGTCGCAATTCGACCACGTGATCACAGCCGTCCCCGCGGACAATGGCCTGCTCTGGATGGATTCGACGGCAGAAGTTGCGCCTTTTCGGCTGCTTTCGCCTGCGCTGCGGAATAAGTCTGCGCTGCTCGTCCCGCCGGATGGCGCCGGAAGAATTGTCGAGACCCCGATCGATCCGCCATTCCTCTCTACCCAGCGCGTGGAAATTGACGCCGAGGTGAGCGACCTCGGCAAGCTTTCAGCCAAGCTGCGGTACTTTCTCCGAGGTGACAACGAGCTAGCGCTTCGCGCTGCCTTTCGCCGCACTCCGCAAACGCAATGGAAAGAACTGGGGCAGACGATCGCGACTCTGGACGGCATCCACGGAGATATAACCGCGGTGAAACCGAGCGATCCTTCGGATACACAAAACCCTTTCGAACTGGATCTCGAGTTTTCGCAGGCAAATTTCCTTGATTGGTCCAGCAAGAAAAGCAAAGTCACCGTGCCGCTGCTGATGATCGGCATGCCGGATGCCTCTGAGGATACGGTCGAGCCGATTCATCTTGGAAGCCCGCTCGATGTCACCATGACACTGAAGCTGAAGCTGCCATCGAATTTCACGGCGCAGGCTCCCGTGGCAGTTTCGATCGTGCGGGATTACGCTGCTTTCAAATCAAGCTACCGCTTTGAAGCTCACACGCTCGTGGCCGAGCGAATTCTGAACTTCAAGATGCGGGAGCTGCCCGCGTCGCGCGTGGGCGATTACCTCGCGTTCACTCGCGCCGTAGAATCGGATGAAAGCCAGACTTTGCTCGCCGAGAATTCCGCTCCCGGAGCGCCGGAGATTCCGGAAGCCGCGAAGCCCGGCGAACTTCTCGAAGCCGGTCTTGCCGCACTCAACTCCGGAAATTTGAAGGCGGCAATTCCGCTTCTGAAGCGTGCGCTTGAACTGGACCCCAAAAACAAACAGGGCTGGAACGATCTCGGCCTGGCGTATCTGCGGCTGGGACAATTTGACGATGCCGGCGCAGCGTTCCGAAAGCAGATTGAACTGAATCCGTACGACGAGCACGTTTACAACTATCTGGGGTTCACGCTTCAGCAGCAGCAGAATTACACCGATGCCGCAAAGGCTTTCCAAAAGCAGATCGAAGTAAATCCAATCGACCCGGTTGCGCATGCGGCTCTCGGTGCTCTGTACCTCGAGGAACACAAATACGCCGAGGCCGTCCCCGAACTCGACAAAGCCACAATTCTTTCCCCGGAGAATGCCGAACTTCAGGTCAGCCTAGGGCAGGCGTATATCAATACCGGCGAAAAAGAAAAAGCACTCGCTGCGTTTGAAAAGGGAGTCGAGTTAGCGCAGACGCCAGCGGTTTGGAATAACGTTGCTTATAGCCTGGCGGATCATCAACTGGAGCTCGACAAAGCTCAGCAATATGCGGAATCGGCGGTCGCGGCGACGACGGCAAATCTTCGGAACGTCAATCTTACGCACCTTTCCATGGATGACCTGCAAGCAGTTTCAAACCTGGGTATTTATTGGGACACGCTCGGATGGGTTCATTTCCAAAAGGGCGAACTGGAAGACGCCGAGCGCTACATTCGCGCCTCCTGGCTTCTGGACCAGCACGGCGAGGTGGGCGATCATCTGGCGCAGATAGACCAAAAGCGCGGCGAAAAAGATCAGGCTATTCACATGTATTCGCTATCCATGGGCGCAGCCCATTCGGTGCCGGAAACCCGCGCACGGCTTGTGGAGTTGCTGGGCCCTCACGCTAAGATCGAGGATCTCGTAAACCAGGCGAAACCTGAACTCACAACGCATCGAACCTTTTCTATTGGAAAAGGCTCGGGTGAAAATTCCGAGGCTGATTTTCTTGTTCTGCTATCGCCGGGAAACAGGGATCCGAAAGTGGAAGCTGTAAAGTTTGTGAGCGGAAATCAAAATTTGCGGCCATTCGCAGAACGATTGCGTGCCGTGGATTTCGGCCCGATGTTTCCCGATGCCACACCGGCAAGAATTGTCAGGCGCGGCACGCTGGCCTGCTCGGCTACCACAGGCAATTGCACCTTCACGCTGATCCTCCCGGAAAACCTGCGCACGGTAAATTAACAATCCACGCCTGCTGCAATTCAGATCGTCCTATCGGCCCGCGTACGTCTTGCCTGCGCAAGAGTTTGTTCCCGGCCTACACTTCTGCGCTCATCAAATGACCCAGGCTGCTTGAGACTTTCAGCCGGTCGGCGCGATCTTTGAAATAGCGCGCATTGATCTCTGCGGCGTCGAGATCCTCTACACAGCTAAATCCGATTTGTCGAAGCCGCTCCTTGAGCGCGCTGGGATCGAAAAAAGTGCGAAAGGGCTCGCCCGCGGCGGCTACGCGGTACGACAAGGCATCCAGAGCCAAGCGCCCAACCCAATTTAATGACGAACGCGGAACCGCATAATCGAAGGCCACACCTCCACCGGGCGAAGTCGAGGCGATGAAACCGAAGGTGGCCGTCACTGCATCTTCGGTGAGATACATGGTGACGCCCAGCCAAGAGAAGAAAGCGGCTTTCGAAGCATCGAACCTTGCAAGTTTCAATCCTTCAGCAAGCGTCTGCCGTTCAAAATCCACCGGCGCGTAGGTCACCGATGGCGGAATCGCGATCCCAGCCGTCGCGAGCCGCTGGCGCTTCCATTCCTGCGTAGCCGGATAGTCCACTTCAAATACTCGCAGCGCGGAATCTTCATGAGGGTTTCGATACGCGAAAGTGTCGAGGCCGGCGCCGAGTACCACGTACTGTCGCACTCCGCGGCCGATGGCTCGCGCCAGTTCATCTTCCGCGAACCGGCTGCGCGCCACCAGGAACGCGCGAAGGTTTCGTGCCACGCGGCTTTTATGCCTGTTCCGCTCGGCCTCTAATTTCGCTGCGGCTTCAGGCCCAATGATTGGCAATGCGATCGGATCGTCCAAGACTTTGGGGTGATCGAAGAGTTGGTGCGCCGCGCGCCGCATCGCTACGCGCATGGCCGTCCGGCTGGGTCGGGCCTCTTGCATGAATCAGTTATGCGGCGAGAAAGTCTCTGCGTTCCCGGTGACTTTCTCTGTGCGGGAAGCTGGATTCAGAAAGGCCATCACTTGATTTCGAGGACTTCCTTTTCTTTCAAGGCGGAGAAATCTTCAATTTTCTTTGTTTCGGAATGCGTCAATTTTTCAAGCTCATCCAGCGAACGTTTACGATCGTCCTCGCTGATTTTCTTGTCCTTCTCGAGTTTCTCGACCGCTTCTTTGATATCGCGCCGGATGTTGCGCACCGCCGTGCGGTGATTCTCCAGCACTTTGTGAATGTGCTTCACCATATCTTTGCGGCGGTCCTCGGTGAGCGGCGGAATCGGAACGCGCACTACTTTCCCGTCATTTGTCGGATTCAATCCCAGATCCGTGGTGCGAATCGCTTTATCGATCATCGGCACCGCGCTGGCGTCCCAGGGAGAAATCATGATCATCGTCGCGTCAGGAACGCTCAGCGTGCCGAGCTGGTTGAGCGGCATGGATGTGCCGTGATAATCCACGCGCACATGATCCAGCAGCGACACGTTCGCTCGACCGGTGCGCACGCCCGCCAGTTCCTTGCGAAAATCTTCCACCGCTTTTTCCATCCGCACCTTCGCCTGTGCGAGTGCGTCTTTGCTTGTGGCAATCGTGGTCATCTAGGAATTGCCTCCGCCAGTTTTATTTATGCTGCTGTGACGACCGAGCCCACCCGCTCGCCCAGCACCACGCGTTTCAGGTTTCCCGGCACGTTCATATTGAACACGATGATCGGCATCTTGTTGTCCATGCACAGCGAGATGGCCGTCGAGTCCATCACCATCAAACCCTTTTTCAGCACGTCCAGATAGGTGATGTGTTGGAACATCTTAGCGCCCGGCACCTTTTCCGGATCGGCATCGTAAATTCCATCCACTCGCGTGGCTTTCAGGATTACTTGCGCCTTGATTTCCATCGCCCGAAGCGCCGCGGCGGTGTCGGTCGAAAAATAGGGATTCCCTGTTCCGGCGGCAAAAATCACCACGCGCCCTTTTTCCAGATGGCGCGTAGCGCGGCGCCGGATGAAGGGTTCCGCCACCTGATGCATTTCAATCGCGCTCATCAGCCGCGTTTGGCAGCCCGATTTTTCCAGCGCGTCCTGAAGCGCGAGCCCGTTGATCACCGTCGCAAGCATGCCCATGTAGTCGCCGGTGGCCCGGTCGATGGCGAGTTGTTTTTGGCGCGTGCCGCGGAAAATGTTTCCTCCGCCGACCATAATCGCTACGGACACTCCCAGATCGCGGACTTCTTTCACCTCACGCGCGATTCCCTGAATTGTTTCAGCGTGAATGCCGGAATCCTGCGAGCCCGAAAGCGATTCGCCCGAAAGTTTCAGCACCAGGCGTTCGTAAACGGGCGTGCCGCCGCTTGGTGTTCCTTCCGGAGCGCCTCGCTTTATCGGTTTTGCTTTCGCCATTTTAATGGGCCTGAAATTGGCCAGGGGCATTCTAGCAGACAAACTTCGCGGCGGTAACGCCTCGCAAAATTCAATGTGCACCTTTGGGCAAAAAAAATCCGCCGCAAGAGCGGCGGATTTCCGGCAGGGTCTTAAGCAATTCTATGCGGACGGCACCGCAGGCGCATCCGGCGCGTCCGGTTCATCCGTGGCTCCCGCGGACGACGCCGCGCCATCCATCTCGCCGACTTTGAAGCGGGAGAAGCGGCGGATCGCAATGTTTTCGCCCAGTTTGGCGATAGCTTGGTCCACCAGCTCCTTCACCGTCACGCCTTCGTCTTTAATGAAATGCTGCTCGTAGAGGCAGTTCTCTTCGTAAAACTTTTCCATCTTTCCATTCACGATCTTTTCGATTACGTTTTCAGGCTTGCCCGTCGCTTTTGCCTGTTCCTTGTAAATGTCGCGTTCGCGGTCGAGCGTTTCCTGCGTCACTTCCTCGCGGCGCAGGAATCGCGGGTCCAGCGCGGCAATATGCATCGCCACGTCGTG
>Ga0302177_10004028_pt1 | contig 10234 bp, 10 predicted proteins | sample I_Palsa_E1_2_FD_198780 | JGI IMG/M metagenome (GOLD analysis project Ga0302177, IMG submission 198780) | Peat permafrost microbial communities from Stordalen Mire near Abisko, Sweden - I_Palsa_E1_2 | ecosystem: Environmental > Terrestrial > Soil > Palsa > Peat permafrost | place: Sweden... | reverse complement strand
CCACCGACGCCACCCCCGCCGCCGCCGCCCGAGCCGAGCGCTTCCGTGCCCTGCACCGCCCCGGCGCCGCTTTCCTCATGCCCAACGCCTGGGACGTCGGATCGACAGCCTTGTTCGCCGCCCTGGGGTTCGAGGCAATCGCCACCACGAGCGGCGGGTTCGCCGCCACCCGGGGCCGGCTCGACGGCGCCATGGGCAAGGAGGAGGTCTTGACCCACGCCGGTGAGCTGGCCGCCGCGGTCGACGTCCCGGTCTCGGCCGACCTCGAGAACGGCTTTGCGCACGATCCCGACGGCGTGGCCGCCACCATGACGGCGGCGATCGAGTTCGGCCTGGCCGGCGGCTCCGTGGAGGATTTCACGGGCGATCGGGACGCGCCCATCTACGAGCTCGCCCATGCCGTTGATCGGGTCCGCGCCGCCGCCGAGGCCGCCCATGCCGGGCCCGTGCCCTTCGTGCTGACGGCCCGGGCCGAGAACTACCTCCACGGGCGGAAGGATCTGGCCGACACCATCGCCCGCCTGCAGGCGTACCAAGAGGCCGGGGCGGACGTGCTCTTCGCCCCCCGGGTCATCGACCCGGGTGATCTGCGGCAGCTGCTGGCCTCGGTCGACCTTCCGGTCAGCGTGCTCGTGCTCCCGGGTGCTCCCACCGTCGGGGAACTGGGCGAGCTGGGGGTGAGCCGGATCTCGGTCGGGGGCGCCATCGCGGTTGCCGCCTACGGCGCCGCCATCAACGCCGTGACCGAGCTGAGGGACACGGGGACCTGCAACTACTGGGACCTGGCGGCAGTGGCGCGGCCCGTGATCGCTGACGCCTTCAGTCGCTGACGCCTTCAGTCGCTGACGCCTTCAGTCGCTGACGGCGACCGTCACCTCGATCTCGACCGCCCCGTTGCGCGGCAGCGCGGCCACGCCGATGGCCGAGCGGGTGTGGCGGCCCGCCTCTCCGAAGACGTCGGCCAGCACCTTGCTCGCCCCGTCGATGACGGCCGGCTGCTGATGGAAGTCCGGGGCCGAGGACACGAAGCCCGTCACGGTCAGCACGCGCTGCACCCGGTCCAAGGAGCCGAGCTCCGCCTCCAGGACGGCCAGCGCATTGAGCGCGCAGACGGCGGCGGCCTCGGCACCCTCCTCGACGGTCACGGTGTCGCCCAGGCGCCCGAGACACGTCAGTTCCCCGGCAATGCGGGGCAGTTGCCCCGATGTGCGCGCCACGCCGTCGTGCACGACCACCGCGTCCAGGGGGTCGTGCGGCGGATGGGGCCCGTGGAGCGTCAGGCCCAGCTCGGCCAGCCGGGCGCGGATCCTTCCTTGGCTCATGTCGCCTACCGCATGTAGGGGTAGATGCTCATGAAGTTCTCGTTGACCTTCTCGGGCAACGGGAAGATGCCACCGAGCTGCTTGGAGCCCCAGATGATCTTGGCCGAGCGCTCCACCAGCGCGGTGTTGTGCATGGTCTTGGCCATCGTCGTCCCGACGGCGACCATGCCGTGATTGGCGATCAGCGCCGCGCCGCGGCTCTCGAGAGCCTTCACCACCTGCTCGGCCAACTCGGCCGAGCCGCTCGGGCAGTACTCGGTGCAGCGGATGTCACCACCGAGGTACACGGTGAACTCGTCGATGCAGCTCGGGATGTCCTGGTGGGCGACGGCGAACATGGTGGCGTACACGGCGTGCGAGTGAATGCACACCGCGATGTCCTCGTAGGCGTTCATGACGGCGAGGTGGAGGTACTTTTCCGACGTCGGGCCCCGCTCGCCGGCCACGACGTCGCCGGCCGGGTTGACGATCACGATGTCGTCCACCGTCATGACCCGATAGTCGAGCGAGGACGGGGTGACGGCGATGTTCCCGTCCTCCATCCGGGCCGAGATGTTGCCCGACGTGCCTTCCACGAGGCCCTTCTCCAGGAGCTCCTTGGCCGCGGCCACGATCTGTTGGGGTGCGTTCTCTATGAAGGCCATTGCCCGGGTCTCCTCGCAACTGAGCGGGCGATCGTCCTCGCCCGGGGGTCGTCGCCTGAAGCGTACAACGCCGGAGGCAATGCCTGACACGGCTGTCAGGGAAGTACTGTCTGGGGCCATGGGACTTCTCAATGGTCGGGCGGCGGTGGTCACAGGTGCAGGACGAGGTATCGGGCGGGACATCGCCCTCTGCCTGGCGGCCGAAGGGGCCAAGGTCGTGGTGAACGACGTCGGCGTGACGCTGGGCGGTGAGGGGACCGAAGAGGACCCCGCCGCCCAGGTCTGCAAGGAGATCGAGGCGGCCGGCGGCAGCGCCGTCCCCAGCTACGAGTCGGTGAGTGACTTCGAGGGCGCGGGTCGCATCATCGGCGCCGCGGTGGACAACTTCGGGTCGATCGACATCGTGGTGAACAACGCCGGGATCGTGCGCGACCGCACCCTGGTCAAGATGGACGAAGCCGACTACGACGCCGTCATCGCAGTGCACCAGAAGGGCACGTTCAACACGGTCCGCCACGCCGCCCCGATCATGAAGGACGCCGGCTACGGGCGTATCGTGAACATCACGTCCTCGGCCGGACTGCGGGGCAACTTCGGACAGACGAACTACGGCGCCGCCAAGGCCGCCATCATGGGCATGACCTTCGTGTGGGCCCTCGAGCTCGGCAAGTACGGGATCACGGTCAATGCCGTCGCGCCGGCGGGGGTCACCCGCATGACCGAGAACCTGTACAAGGGCTCGGAGCCACCGGCTGACCAAGATCCAGCACTGAATGCACCCCTGGTGGCCTTCCTGGCTTCCGAAGGCGCCTCCTACGTCAACGGGCAGGTGCTGGGGCGTACCGGGTTCGCCTACACCCTGTTCCAGACGCCCCGCCAGATCGCCAGCATGTGGAGCGACGGTGGCTGGACCCCCCAGGAGGTGGCCGACCACTTCCACGAGGTGCTGGGCCAGCACTTGCAACCCGTCGGCATGGGCGACCACCCGCTCCTGGGCAAGAAGGACTAAACCCCGCGCCCCGGGCGATGCCCTCCCCGCCTGGGTAGGCTTGGGCCCGCTGTACACACAACACTCAGGGAGGGCTTCCATGCTCGTGCGCGACAAGATCTACATCAACGGGGCCTGGGTCCCCTCGACCGGCAAGGGCACGCTGGAGGTCATCGACTCGGCGACCGAAGAGGTCTTCGCCACCATTCCGGAGGGCACGGCCGAGGATGTCGACAAGGCCGTCGAGGCGGCCGCGGCCGCCTTCCCCGCCTGGGCCGCCACGTCCCGCGAGGAGCGCGCCAAGCTGCTCACCCGTATCGGCGAGGCGCTCGGGGCGCGTACCGACGAGATCGCACAGGTCATCTCGCACGAGGTCGGCATGCCCATGACCCTCTCGGGCTCCATTCAGGTCGGACTGCCGGCCGCGGCGTTCGCCGACGCCGCCAACGCGGCCGAGAACTTCGAGTGGGAAGAGGAGATCGGGAACTCCCTCGTCGTCCGCGAGCCGGTCGGCGTCGTGGGCGCTATCACGCCCTGGAACTACCCGCTGTACCAGGTGGTCCTCAAGGTGGCCCCGTCGCTGGCGGCAGGATGCACGGTGGTGCTGAAGCCGAGCGAGGTGGCGCCGATCAACGCCTTCATCCTGGCCGACGTCATCGATGAGGTCGGCCTGCCACCGGGCGTCTTCAACCTCGTCAGTGGTGTCGGCCCGGTCGTCGGCGAGGCCATCGCGGCACACCCCAAGGTGGACATGATCTCCTTCACCGGTTCCACCCGGGCCGGACGCCGGGTCATGGAACTGGCCGCCGAGGGCGTCAAGCGGGTCTCGCTGGAACTGGGCGGCAAGTCGGCCAACATCCTGCTCGACGACGCCGACTTCGCCACCGCCGTGCCGGCCGGGCTGTTCGGTTGCTACATGAACTCAGGCCAGACGTGCTCGGCCCTCACCCGCATGCTCGTCCCCCGGGACAGGCTGGCCGAGGTGGAGGACCTGGCCGTGGCCGGCACCGCCGGCTTCGCTCCAGGCGACCCGTTCGAAGCAGGCAAGCTCATCGGGCCGCTCGTGTCCGGTGTCCAGCGTGAGCGCGTCCTCGGCTACATCAACAAGGGCATTGAGGAGGGCGCCAAGCTGATCGTTGGCGGCGCGGAGCGCCCAGAAGGCCTCGAGAAGGGCTTCTTCGTCCAGCCCACCGTCTTCTCGGACGTCACCCCGGACATGACCATCGCCAAGGAGGAGATCTTCGGGCCGGTACTCGTCCTCATGCCTTACGACACCGAGGAGGAGGCGATCGAGATCGCCAACGGCACGCCCTACGGGCTGGCCGGCGCGGTGTGGAGCGGTGACTCGGCCCGGGCCGAGCGGGTGGCCCGGCAGTTGCGCACGGGCCAGGTCGACATCAATGGCGGCAACTTCAACCCGAGCGCGCCCTTTGGTGGCTACAAGCAGTCGGGCTTCGGGCGCGAGCGTGGCAAGTACGGCCTCGAGGAGTTCGTCGAGACCAAGTCGATGCAGCGCTAAATCGATCACCATCTGACGTCACCTTCGGGCGACGTCCGCCGCTGACGTTGCGGCATACCGGGTCGCACGGTGGGCCGCGGACTTGCGTACGCGTCCCCGAGACGGAAACGGAGAGTGCATGAGCACGGCGCGGAACGGCCAGGTCGAGATCTACTACGAGGAATTCGGCGACCCGGACGCGCCGACCCTCCTTCTCGTCAACGGACTCGGGTCACAGTGCATCAACTACGACCCCGCATGGTGCCAACTCTTTGTCGACGAGGGTTTCCACGTGGTGCGCTTCGACAATCGCGACGTCGGCCTCTCGACGAAGCTCGACGGCACCGAGTACTCGCTCGCCGACATGGCCGATGACGCCACCGCTGTCCTCGACGCCATGGAGGTGGCCGAGGCGCACGTGATGGGCTGCTCCATGGGGGGCATGATCGTCCAGCGCCTCGCGCTCGACCACAGGGACCGGCTGCTCTCCCTGACGTCGGTCATGTCCCGGACCGGCGAGCCCGGCTACGGCGACAGCTCGAAGGAGGCGCTGGCGTTCCTCCTGGCGCCACCGGCCGCGTCCCGGGCGGCCTACATCGACCGTCAGGTCGCCGCCCTCCACGTCTACGGGTCGCAGCCCGAGTGGCTCGACGACGAGGCCATCCGGGTCCGGGCCGCCTCTGCCTACGACCGCTGCTTCTGTCCCGAAGGCGTCGGGCGGCAGATGAAGGCGGTCATGAGGGATGGTTCACGGAGTGCTGCTCTCGCCACATTGCACCTCCCCACCCTGGTCATCCACGGCAGCCGGGACACGCTCATCAGTCCGAGTGGCGGGCGCCAGACCGCCGAGGTCATTCCGGGCGCGCGGTATGTCGAGATCGACGGCATGGGCCATGACTACCCGCCTCCGGTCTGGAAAGAGTGGGTGGCCCACTGGTCAGCGTTCGCCGACGCCGCCGTCGGAGGCTGAGCGCCGCGGCGAGAAGAGATCGGGCGCGGTCACAACGTCGCGCTCCTCGCCCGTCCGGTGTTTCCACAGTGACGCGTTGGCCGCGATGGCAGCGGTGATCAAGCGCCCGGCGAAGTAGGTCCAGAGCAGCAGCGCCAGGGCGATACCGATAGCGCCGTACAGGGCCGACTTCCGCGTCACGACGTGCACGACGTAGGTGATGGTCAGGATCTGCAGGACGCCCACGCCGACCCCCACGATGAGCGCTCCGGGCAGAAGGGCCCACAACGCGCACCGGTCGCGCGGGAACAGCCAGGAGGCTAGGAACCAGGCGGCGCCGGAGACGACCATCGTCAAGAAGAAGGCCACGACGCGCAGCCCGAGCGACTGCCCGCCCACCCAGGCGAACAGGTCGGCCATGCCGAAGAGAACGGTGACGAAGCCGACGAGGATGAGCGGAGCCCAGGGCGTGGGCTTACGGGTCGGCTCCACCCTCCAGATCAGGCGGTGCACGACCCAGAGGACCCCGACGAGCGAGCGGGCCGTGAGGGCCAGGGCGAACCCGCCCACGAACAGCGCAATGAGGCGGTTGGCCAGCGACGGGGTACTGGTGCTCGAGACCGCCGTGGCGAACAAACCACTGATGCCCGCCGAACGGGCCGCGTCCCCTGGATCCTGCCCCGCCGCGGTGGAGGCCAACCCGAACCCGGTGACCATGACGAAGGCATAAGGAACCAGGAACATGAAGAGGCGGAACGCCACCGCCGCCGCCAGCACGCCGCCACCGCTCTGGGCGTCCCGTTCCAGGGCCTCGAACGCGGTGGCGATCGAGTCCGAGTCGGCCCGGCGTGCTTCGATCCCGGCCCGGGTGCGCTCCGCCCGCTCGCGCAAATGGGCCACGCGGACCCGGACGGGCTCTCGGGCCGAGGCTGGGACGGCGGGAACGTCTTGGCCGGCCTCGGGTTCGTCCTCTGTGGCCATGCCGCATTCTTCACCCACGAGCACGCGGCACTTAGGATCCCGCCGTGCGGACCGTGGCGAGATGCTGCCTGGGAACCGCCCTTGCCCTGACGTTGCTCGTGGCCGCCAGCGCACCGGTCATCGCCGCGTCGACCAGCGTGCGACCGCTCGTCGGCGCCTACTACTACCTCTGGAACCCGGAGAACTTCAGCGGCGGAACCCTGCGCGCCCATCTCGTCCCGTCCCAGCAGCCCGCGGACTCGCTGGTGAATTCGCGGAGCCCCCGGACCGCCGCCCGGGACATCACGAACGCCCGTGCGGCAGGGATCAACTTCTTCGCCATCGACTGGTGGCCCTACGACCCCGGCTATTCGGGAGCGGACTATCGAGCGGCGGACGGTGCGATGAAGGACTTTCTGGCGGCGCCGAACATCGCCCAGATGAAATTTGCCATGTTCTACGAGACCTGGAACCTGGGCTTCGACCCCGGCCGCGAGTCCACACCGGTCGACTTTCAGATGGAGCTGCACTTCGACTCCGACATGTTGACCTTCGCCAAGGACTACTTCCGCAATCCTTCCTACCTCCGCATTGACGGACGACCGGTCGTCTTCCTCTACCTGACCCGGACGTTGACCGGTGACGTCGCCGGCATGCTGCAGGGCGCGCGCAAGGTGCTCGAGGCGAAGGGATTCAACCCCTTCTTCATCGGGGACGAAGTCTACTGGCGCGTGACGCCGGAGAACCCCAACCCGGCCGGCCCGATCCTCACCACGACGCCACAGGTGGCGCGTATCGAGCAGTTCGACGCCATCACTTCGTACATCTATTACTACGGGGATCCCGATTTCTTCTTGGGCCCGACGAAGGACTTCACCGGTTATCCGGGGCGCACCGACATCGTGGCCGACGAGCGACATCTCCTCGGCGAATACCGCGCCGCGACCGACGGGCGCGTGCCGGTGATCCCCGACGTCTCGTCGGGCTTCAACGACCGTGGGTTCCGGCTGCCGACGAACCATCCCGCCCAACCCCGCCAGTGGCTGCCCGGGGAAGGTCCGGCCTCGACCCTGGACCACCTCTTCCGGTGTGTCGCCATGCCCGAGGTCGATCCCGCCCTGCCCATCGTCATGGTGACGTCGTGGAACGACTGGAACGAGGACACCGGCGTCGAGCCCGTCGGTGGCACACCCACCCACGTCGACGACAGTCCCAGTGGCACCGCCTACACGCAGGGCTACACCTACGGCGGCGAAGGCCGAGCGGCCATGCGGGTGCTCCGCAGCGACACCTCCCTTCTCCATCGCCAATTGGCGCACAACGCGCAGGCCGGGAACCCGGGTAGAGCGCTGGAGGCAACGGGTTCGTGTTGAGGGCCCGACCAGGTGACGACGGCCGGGCCGACGCCGGCAGGCCTCCGGGGGCGTAGGATTGGGTTGGCGCCGTCGGGAACGCTGATTCTGCCCGGCGAGTGCCACAAAGGAGCATCATGACCTCAACTGAGTGTTCGCATGTTGCGGCGCAGCTCGACGAGCACCACGCGCCCGAGACGAATGGGCGGATACCGGTCTGCCACAAGTGTGGGGGGCGCACCGACGGACCAGCGGGAGAGCACCACATGATCGCTGAGGGTCGCGTGGGACGCTCGAGCGAATGGCTCGTCGCTCAATCACGACTCCTGGACATTGCACAGGCCCAAGTGCGCAGGGGTCAGTTCCCAGCCTGAGCGACACCATGACGCGGCCGGTGAGGCCGCTTGTTCAGGTATCGGCCTCCGCCACCAAGGTGATGGCGTCTTGTGGGCATGCGGTCACGCACAATCCGCACTCATGGCACTGGTCGGCGCGCACCGTATAGGCGGTCATACGGCGGTGCGCCGTCGACCGGAGCTTGCCCAGCATCCCGAGCGCCGTGAAGTCGTCGGGATCCATCCTCCGCACCTCGAACACGTCGTACGGGCAGACCGGCACGCAGTCCCGCTCGGCCTCGCAGCGCCCGTGGTCCACCACTGGTCTGGTTGCCATGGGCTCAGGTTAGGGAGAACTCAGCAGAAGATGAGTCATGCCCCGGCCAGCGGGGCCCGCCAGCCGGGTGAGCCGGTGCGAGCGCCCGAGGCCACCCGCAGGCCGATGTAGTTGCGCTGCGCCTCCACCGTGCCCGCGCCGAAGCACAGGCCCCGGATGTCGCGGTAGGCCCGCTCCAGCGGATATTCGCGCGAATAGCCGTAGCCACCGTGGATCTGCATGGCCTCGTCGCAGACGAACTTGGCCGCGAGGTTGGCTGCCGTCTTGGCTATGGCCGTCTCGAGCGCCGGCGGCGTCCCGTGGGGACCGGCCAGCCGCACAGCCCGGGCCAGCAGCATCCGGGCGCCTTCCAACTGCACCGCCATATCCGCGAGCTTCCACTGCAGCCCCTGCAGCTCGGCCAGCGGGCGGCCCCCGATAACGCGCTCGTTCATGTAGCGCACGGCGTGCTCGAGCGACCCCTGTGCCGCTCCGACGCACATGGAGGCGTTGCCGCAACGCTCGTGGTTGAGGTGCGACAGCAAGACCTTGAAGGCCGAAGTGTCCGACGGATCGCCGGCGATCAGGATGTCGTCGCCGGTGATCGCGACGCCGTCGAAGGCCAGCTCGGCCTCGGTGGCGGCGTGGATACCCATGCCGTGGTGCCGTCCCGTGACCGAGACGCCCTCGCGGTCGGTCGGCACGATGACGGCACCGATCCCCTTGGCCCCTTCGCCACCCGGCCAGCGGCACCAGACCAACACTCCCTGGGCCACGTCGCCCAGGGTGGAGTAGTTCTTGTAGGCGTTGAGGCGCCAGCGCCCGGGGCCATCCTCCACCAGCGCGGCGCGCATGTTCTGCACGGCCGAGCCGGCATCGGGCTCGGTGATCCCGATGCTGATCAGTACCGTTCCGTCCGCCGCCGCCGGCAACCAGCGCTCCTTCATGGCGTCGGGACCGAGGTGCTCGATCCCCCGGGGCGGTCCGTTGAAGGTGAGCTGGCAGCAGATGGCCGACGACACGTCGGCCCGGGCGATCTCCTCCAGGACGATCGACGCTTCCACGTCGCCCAGGCCCATGCCGCCCCACTGCTCCCCGATCGTGATGCGGAGAAGGTCGGCCGCGGCCAGGGCCTTGCGCATCTCGGGGGACACGGCGCCGGCCTCGTCCGCCTCGTGAGCCCGGGGCGCCACCTCGCGCTCGGCCACATCGCGGGCGAGCTGGCGCAGCGCCGCCTGGTCCTCGGTCTCGCCCAGGAGGTCGATGCCGAGGCTCTCGTCGGTCGAGGCGGTCATCAGCCGAGCTCGGTGCCGACGATTCCCACGAAGCTGACGCCCTCGCCGGGGGCGCCGCCCAGGTTGTGGGTCAGCCCGAGCGTGCGTCCGGCTGCCACGGTGTCGATCTGGCGCTCGGGCGGGGCGGCGCCGCGCAGCTGGAGCCAGCACTCGAAGAGCATGCGCAGCCCGGAAGCGCCGATCGGGTGGCCGAAGGACTTCAGACCGCCGTCGGGATTGACCGGCAGCTCGCCGTCACGGTCGAAGGTGCCCGCCAGGACTTCCTTCCACGCCGTGCCCCGCTCGGCGAAGCCCAGATCCTCCATCAGCACGAGCTCGGTCGGCGTGAAGCAGTCGTGCACCTCGGCCATGGCCAGCTGCGCCCGGGGGTCGCTGATCCCGGCCTGCGCGTAGGCGTCGGCCGCCGAACGCACGACCTCCTCGAAGGTCGTGTAGTCGTACCCGGGGTCGATGGGCCCGGCGGCGGGACCGGCCACGAAAGCCAGGGCCTTCACGTACAGGGGGTTGTCGCAGTACTCGTGAGCGTCCTCCACCCGGCAGATGATGGCGGCGGCAGAACCATCGCTCACGCCGCT
>Ga0302177_10004026_pt1 | contig 10235 bp, 8 predicted proteins | sample I_Palsa_E1_2_FD_198780 | JGI IMG/M metagenome (GOLD analysis project Ga0302177, IMG submission 198780) | Peat permafrost microbial communities from Stordalen Mire near Abisko, Sweden - I_Palsa_E1_2 | ecosystem: Environmental > Terrestrial > Soil > Palsa > Peat permafrost | place: Sweden: Abisko... | reverse complement strand
ACGGTCTTGCCGGTGAGGTGCTCGAGCTTGCGGATCAGGTCGCGTTCGCGGTGTTGCCTGCTGAAGCGTGAGGGGTAGAAGTCGGGGCCGAGGTCCTGGTAGCGGGCATCGGGATCGGAGAGCAGGTTCCGGATGATGGTCAGCACCGAGTTGCCGATGGCTCGTCCGGATATCTACGGCGCGAAGAGCGCCGGGATGCGAGCCGTGCTCATCCCCAATGATGATGTACCGCCGCATGATGGTGCCATACCGGATGCTGTCATCAGCCGTCTCCGTGAACTGCTGCCACGCTGGAACACTGGTGCCCCTCTCCCGAGAGACGGTGAGTGCATGGGAAGCGGCCCGTTGGACGCGAAGAGGACGTCATCGAGTTCCGCTACTCAGCGCCGGTAGTGCCGCACCGAGCGCAGCATAACGAGGTAGCTGCCGACAGCCGGGTCAGAGCTGGTCAGGTGTAGCTATACCAAGTAGGTCCAAGCCGAGCTTGAGCGTCTTGCCGGTGAGTTGGCAGAGAGCGATGCGGTTGGCCGTGAGTTCTTCGGTGGGGGCCTTAAGGACCGGGCATGCTTCATAGAAGTCAGTAAACGCCTGAGCCACGCTGTACAAGTATCCGCACAGGCGGTGCGGTTCATAATTTTCCCTAACCGCGGCGAGCGCTTCATCAAGGCCGTCCAGCAAGACGGCCAGCCTGCGCTCCTCAAGTTCAAGCGGCAAGCTGGTGCTGATGGGGGAACTCGCGCCGGTCGGTGCCTTGCGGAGGATGGACTGGACGCGGGCGTGAGCGTACTGGAGGTACACGCCGGTGTTGCCCTGGAGGGACACCATCCGGTCTAGGTCGAAAATGTAGTCACGAGTGCGCCCCGTGGACAAGTCGGCGTATTTGACCGCGCCGATGCCTACCTCGACCGCTCGTTGGGCGAGGGTGACGTTGTCCAGGTCGGGGTTCTTCTCCTCAACCGTTGCCTTGGCCCGCTCGACGGCCTCTTCGAGGAGGGAGATGAGGCGTATGGTATCCCCGACCCGTGTTTTGAACGGCCGCCCGCCGGGGCCGAGCACCGAGCCGAACGAAACATGCACCGCCTGGACGTTATCGGGCAGGTAGCCCGCACGGCGTGCAGTCTCGAAGACCATGCGGAAATGCAGCGCCTGCCGCGCGTCGACGACGTACAGGATGCGGGTGGCGTGCAGGGTGCCGACCCGGTAGCGGATGGCGGCGAGGTCCGTGGCGGCGTAGCCGAAGCCGCCGTCGCTCTTCTGCACGATCAGCGGGGTTGGGCTACCGTCGGGCCCAGGGAAGTTGTCGAGGAAAACGCACAGGGCGCCGTCGCTGCGTACTGCGATGCCACGCTGTTCCAGGTCGCTGGCTACGTCTTGGAGGAACGGGTTGTAGAAGCTCTCGCCTACCGCGTCGTCATCGGTCAGGAGGACGCCAAGACGGCGGTAGACGTCGTTGAAGTAGACCTTCGACTCCGCGACGATCTCTTCCCACCTGGCAACCGTCTCCGGGTCCCCTGCCTGAAGCGCGACAACCCGACGGCGAGCACGGTCAGCGAAGTCCGGATCGCCGTCGAAATTCTTCCGTGCGGCGCGGTAGAGCGCGTCAAGCCGCGAGATCGCCTCGACACCCGACTTCCCGTTGCCTAGGGCGGGGCTGTCTTGCGCGTGCTCGAACATGTACTGGATGAGCATTCCGAACTGGGTGCCCCAGTCGCCGAGATGGTTATGCCTGATGACCTTGGCCGCGTCGAACTCTAGTACCCGGACCAGCGCGTCCCCGATGATCGTGCTGCGCAGGTGGCCGACGTGCATTTCCTTCGCGATGTTGGGCTGGGAGTAATCGATTACCGTCACGCGGCCTGTGTCATTGGCGCGCACCCCGAGCCGTGGATCGTCACGCCGCAGCGCCACCTGCTCCCAGATGCTCGCATCGGCCAGGGTCAGGTTGATGAAGCCTGGCCCGGAGACCTCGCACTGGGCGAGCAGGCCATCCTCGGCCAGGGCGGCCGCGACCGTCGATGCCAGTTGACGCGGGTTGGCCCGCAATACCCTTGCCAAGGCAAGGATCCCGTTGGCCTGGTAGTCCGCATGGTCTGATGGCCGGATCTGCGGGTCCGCGCCAGCAGCTTCCTCGGGCAGGCCAGCGGCTATCGCCTGCCGGACGCGCTGCTCGATGCGCGACGCTAGCGGGGTCACCATGGTCATCGTGATTGTGATCCTTGCCATTCCCTGGGGAAACGCGGCTAGTGCGACTGCGGGCTGGGAGTCCCGTTCCATCCTGCCACAGGCGGGGAACCGTACCGGACGCGTGCCGCCCAAGGCCTACGGGCAGGGGTCATCCGGCCTGCGGGCGAGCACGTCGAGGTCGAGTTCAGCCAGGATGGCGAAATGATCGGAGGCCCAGATCCCGCTAGGGCCGCGGCCTTCGATTACTTCAGCCCGGACGATCGCACCATAGCCCGCCTGCGTGTAATGGCAAGCCGGGACCACTTAAGGGGACAGGAACCCCTCATCCGAGGTCAATGACTGGCTGTTTTCCGTGAGATTATCAGGACTACACCAGCGCAGGCGCCCTACGATGGCGCAAGACCGCGACGGCCCAGCGGCGACGCCCGCCCGACCAGGCGACCCATGACCGTTCGGCGCCGTCGGCCAGCCAGGATCAGCTCCTGCTGGCTCAATAGGAACGGTTCGCGCCGTACCGCAGGCCGTCGATGAGCAGGGTGACCATTCGGTTCGCGCGAGAGTTGTCATCGGTCCCCAGCGGGGGGATACAGAGTTTCGCGACCGCGCCCAGCAGGTCGAGAGGGTCGACGCCGTCGCGGATGGCGCCGGCCGCGACGGCGGCGTCGAGCAGTGTCTGGAGGACCGGGCCGAGCTGCTGCTGGAAGTACGCGGGAAGGGCTTTAAATGCCGGGTCGCCGAAGTGCAATGCGGCAGCGAGGCCACGTTTGGTCACGATGAACCTCGCGTAGTGCTGTATCCACAGTTCGAGTGCTTCGCCGGGGTCATGCGTCGCGGCGAGCTTCGGCGCTTCGGCCGCGCATGCATCCACCTCGCGACGGAACACCGCGGTGATCAGATCCGACCGCAGCGGGAAGTGCCGGTACAGGGTCGCGGTGCCCACGCGGGCCCGCGCCGCGATGGCACGCACGTTCACGTCGACGCCCTGCGTCGCGAACTCCTCCTCCGCGGCCGCGAGCAGCGCGTCGATGTTCCGCTGCGCATCAGCACGTGGCATCCGTGAGCTCCTTGCTTAAACGGAACAATGTCCCGTATAGTCATCACTGTACCGGGACAATGTCCCACTTAATACTGTACGGCACCCACGGGCGCCAGAAGGAGATCGGCGATGCGCTATCGCACCCTCGGCCGCACGGGCATCCAGATCAGCCCCTACGCGCTCGGCGCCATGAACTTCGGCGCCATGAGCAACGCCGACCACGACGACTCGATCCGCATCATCCACAGAGCGCTCGATGCCGGCCTCAACCTGATCGACACGGCCGACGTGTACTCGCGCGGCGAGTCCGAGGAGATCGTCGGCAAGGCGATCAAGGGCCGCCGGGAGGACGTCGTGCTCGCGACAAAGTTCTCCAACCCCATGGGCGAGGCCCCGAACCAGCGGGGTGCGTCGCGCCGGTGGATCATGAACGCGGCCGAGGACTCGCTGCGGCGGCTGCAGACCGACTACATCGACCTGTACCAGTACCACCGGCCCGACACCGAAACTGACATCGAGGAGACGCTGTCGGCGCTGTCTGACCTCGTGCACAGCGGCAAAGTACGCACGATCGGAACCTCCAAGCTTCCGGCCGCCGACATCGTCGAGGCACACTGGGTTGCCGAGCGCCGCAACTTCGAGCGCTTCCGGTGCGAGCAACCGAACTATTCGATCCTCAATCGCGGCATTGAGCGCGAGGTCCTCCCGGTCACCGAGCGGTACGGGATGGGCACCATCGTCTGGAGCCCGCTGGCGCAGGGGATGCTCACCGGCCGTGTGCGCAAAGGCCAGCAGTCCGACCTGACGCGCCGCGGCGCCTACTTCGCCCACCTGAGCGACGAGCGTCGCCTCGACGTCGTCGAGCAGCTCATCCCGCTGGCGGACGAGGCCGGCCTGTCGCTGACCCACCTGGCGATGGCGTTCGTGATCGCGCATCCCGGCGTGACCGCCGCCCTGCTCGGCCCGCGCACCATGGAACAACTCGACGACCTGCTCGCCGGCGCCGAGGTCATGCTCAGCGACGAGATCCTCGACCGCATCGACCAGATCGTCCCGCCCGGCACCGACGTCGGCCAGCTCCAGATGGCGTACAACCCACCCGCCGTCGTGAAGCCGACACTGAGGCGACGCCCGATCGACGAACGGACCGCCGCCTAAGGTTCATCGAATCCGCGCCGCAGGACTTTAGGCGGCGACCGGGTCACGCAGCCGGCTGAGCAGCTGGTCGCCCACGCGGACCACTTCGTGCCGGTACGGAGTGTCGGACAGCACGAAGTGGGTGATGCCGAGGTCCTGATACTTCCGGAGCGCCGCGGCCACCTCGTCGTGGCTGCCGACCAGCCAGGTGGTCCACGCCCCGCCGGCGCCGAACTTGCCGGGAGTGGTGTACAGGCAGGAGTCGAGCACCTCGCCCCGCTCCGCCAGATCGAGGAGCCGGGCCTGGCCGACGGCCTTGCGCTGATGGCCGTCATCGAGGTTCTTCCCGGTGCTCGCCGCCATCTGAGCCACCTTCGCCTCGGCATCGCGCCAGGCTTCCTCGGTAGTGTCGCGGACCAGCGTAGTGATGCGCAGTCCGAACTCCAGTGGCGCGTGCGCCCGGCCGAGGGACTGGGCCAGTGCCCTGAGCCTGTCGATCCGCTCGGCCACGCCGTCCAGCGGCTCACCCCAGAAGAGCTGGACATCGGCCTCGGTGGCCGAGACCCGCTCGGCCGCGGCCGAGGCGCCGCCGAAGTACAGGCGCGGGTGCCGGCCGTCCTCGGCTCGGTAAGGCCGCAGGCTCAGTGTCGATCCTTCGACCGTGAAGTACCGGCCCCCGAACGTGACGCCTTCCTCGGTCCACAGCCGCCGGACAATCTGCATGAACTCCCTGGTCCTGGCGTAACGCTCGGCCTGGTCGCCCTCGGTGTCGCCGTACGCCGCGAGGTTGTCCTGGCCGCTCACGATGTTGACCAGGACACGTCCCTCGCTCAGCTGGTCGAGCGTCGCGGCCGCGCTGGCAAAGTGGGCCGGCTGCCAGTAGCCCGGCCGGATCGCGATCAGCGGCTTGAACCTGGCCGTGCGGGCCGCCAGCGAGGTGGCTACGGTGAACGTGTCAGGACGACCCCAGCCCGTGCCCAGCAGCGCCCCGCCCCAGCCATGGTCCTCGGCGCTCTGTGCGAGCTCGGCGGACACGTTCAGGCTCGTCCACTCGTTTGTCTCGTCGTCGCCGCGATGGCCCGCCTCGACTGTGTTCGGGATGTACCAGAGGAATTCCAGGCTCACGTCATTGACTCCCAGTCGCTACCGGCGATGCGTGCCGAGCACGCCGCGGACTTAGCCATAATAATCGATAGGAATAGTCGACTTATGCTCCACTCGCCTGGGTTAGGGCTGCGCGGTTGGCCGTACGAGGAACTACGACGGTGGAACCCGCTGCCCGTACTCACGTTCGGACCCGCCCGATCTGGGTACTTTGAACGCATGGCGCGTCCCCGGCTGGCCGCTTCAGCTCGCGTCCCGGTTGGCCTCGAGATCTCCGAGGTTGATGCCGCGCGGATAGATGAGGTGCTGATGCGGCCCGAGTTCGCTGGGTGGACTCGCGCTGAGTGGTGCCGGGAGATAGTCCGGTCGGCCTTGCGGTACTACGTGGGGGATGACGCTGGTCAGGGACGCACGCGACCGGCTGTCTCCGAGTCCGCGTCGGCCACCGAGTCCCCGTCACCGGCGCCCGCCGCTGGCGTGCCCGTGGCTGCTGCGCCCGACCCGCCCGCTCGGCCCGGGTGCCCGCACCCTTCCGACGCCTGGGATTACCAGACGGGCACCTGCACCGCCTGCGGGGCCAGCGTAGGCGACTTAGCCGGCACATCGAGTTGGCTTCGGGACGCTAAGGCCACCGACGACGTCACGGCTGGCCCTCGGCCGACCGGTGCAGGAGCTCGATGAGGTTGCCCTCCGGATCGGCGACGAACGCCATCCGCACCCCGGGTTCGGGCGACGGGCACGGCGGCATGACCGGTCGCGCTCCGCGGGCGACGGCACGGTCGTATCCCGCGTCGAGGTCAGCCACGTCGAACGCGACGTGCCCGTACCCCTCGCGCAGCGCGGCCTCAGCGGGTGTGCCCGGTTTGCCGGCCGCCGCCGAGCCGGGCCGGTGCAGCAGCTCAAGCCGGTAGCCGTAGTCCGGGTGGACGAGCATCTCGATGCTCAGGCCGAGCTCCTCGACCCGGAGCGTGAGCTCCGGCACCAGCCCGAACACGTCGCAGAACCACGCGACGGCCGCTTCGAGACCGGCGACCGCCAGCCCGACGTGGTCGAGCCGCGCTGCGACGGCGGACTGGTCAGCCATGAACGTTCAGCGCTTCCGGGTCGGACGTCAAATACGAGGCGAAACGGGCGGACGGGTCGCGCCTGGCCCGGATCTCGCCAAGACGGGCGTAGGCGCTGTCCGACAGGAACCGGTCCTGCCGCCGGGTGAAGTCAGTGTCGCCCAGGTAGACGCCGGTGCCATGGGCGGCGGCCAGGGCGGCCGTGCGGCGGTGAACCCAATCGCGGTACCTGGCGTCGTCGGCGGGGTCGGCGTAGATCGCGTACGTGGCGACATAAGCGTCCGCCTCCACCGAGAACGCCATGTCGGGGAGGTCACGACGTGGTGCCCACCCGTACCAGATGGAGAACGAGTGCTCGGTGTCCAGCTCACTCCACAGCGTATGCAGCAGGGGGGCCAGGACCTGAGCCGGCGCGTCGGTCCACGTGCAGTCGACGGCGTACCGGTAGCCCTCGGGGTTCTGCCCCGCCTGGGCCAGGTTCTCCTCGATCACGCTGGTCCGGGCCTGGACGTGGCCGAGCTCCCGGCCCGCCAGAGGGCCGTCCTGGAGCGGCGCGAGCGCAGCGAGCGCGTCGGCGTCGGAGTCGGCCATCACCGTCGTGTGCAGGAGCAGGACCGTGCCGCCCGGGCGCGACGCGCCGTCGTGCAGCGGGACGTCCGGCAGGCGGGTGGCCGCGACCACGGGCTCGACGCGCCGGTCGAGCCGGGGCAGGACGTCGTGCAGCCAGCTGAGCAGCTCTACAGTGTCGTCGAGGTGGAACGTCCAGGTGTCGTGCCACATCGTGCGCGGCGCCTCGTATGTCTGCAGGTGGAACCGCGTGACGACACCGGGGAAGCCAGGGCCGGCTCCGCGCGCCGCCCACAGCAGGTCGGCGTTCTCCCGGGCGTCCGCGTGCACCAGCTGGCCGTCGGCCGTCACGACGTCCAGCCCGACCACGCTCTCGCAGGCCCAGCCGCGCGCCCGCCCGTTCCAGCCCTGGCCGCCTTGCAGCAGGTAGCCGCCGAGGCCGACCGACGGGCAGTGGCCACCGGGGAACGCCCGGCCCCGCTGGGCGAGGAACGGCTCGAGCTCAAGGCCGCCTTTGACGGCCGACCGCGCCGAGACGACCCCGGTCGCCGGGTCGTACGCGAGGTCGCGCAGGGCGCCGAGGTCGATCAGCAGCGCATCGTCGCGCAGGCTCCACGCCGCCCACGAGTGCCCGCCCGAGCGCACGGTGACCGTCCACCCGCGCTCGGCCGCCAGAGCGACGCCCTCGATCACGTCGTCGTCGCTTTCGGCGAGCAGCACCCCGGCGGGGAACCGGTCCGGGCGGCGCGCGTTGAAGATGCGCGCGACGCGGGCTTGCTCGTACCCGGGATCGCCGCGCAGGAGCAGCCGACCAGAGAGCCTGTCGCGGGGCGGCGCCGTCATCCGACGACCGCCGCGCCGCCGTCGACGGGAATGTTCGCGCCGCTCACGTGAGACGACTCGTCCGACGCGAGGAACAGGATCGCGTGAGCGACATCTTCCGGCTGCCCCCACCGGCCTAGCGGGGCGCGTGCGGCGATGCTCGCGGCCGGGCCGTCGGGGTCTTGGAGCAACGGCGTGGTGTGCGGCGTTTCCGTCATCGCCGGGCTGACGGCGTTGACGCGGATGCCGTGCGGGCCGCCTTCGATCACCAGCTGGTACGTCAGCGCGAGGACGCCGCCCTTGGCGGCGCCGTGCGCGTTCTGCGGCATGAAGAACGCCCCACGCGAGGCCGAGATGGACGCGACGTTGACGATCGACCCGCCGCCGCCGGCGACGAGGTGCGGCCAGGCCGCGCGGGTGACGAGGAAGACGATGTCAAGCTCGTTGCGGATCGTGAACGACCAGTCGGCGAAGGAGAGCCGGTCGATCGGGCCGAACCGGATCGCCGACGCGTTGTTGACGAGAATGTCGAGCCCCCCGGCCAGGGCCACGGCGGTATCGACCCATCGCCGGGCGCCCTCTTCCGATGCCAGGTCCACCGGCGCGACCGCGTCCATCCGCCCGCCGCTCGCCCGCACCAGCTCGACGGTCTCGTCGGAGGTGTCTGCGTGCAGGTCGCAGCCCACCACGTGAGCGCCCTCACGCGCGAAGAGCAAGGCCGTCGCCCGTCCGATCCCGCCGCCGGTACCGGAGATGAGCGCCCGCTTGCCGTCCAGCCGACCCATCCGCGGCGCCTCCGATCGACCAAGTTTCCGTCGACTACCTTCATTCTATGGAAGTTACTCTCTCACAGTGAGAGTATGTCTCACAAGGTTGCCAGCGGCGCCCGACCCCAAAAGACCCCGGAAGGCCCCGGAAGGCCCCGGAAGGCCCCGGAAGGCCCCGGAAGGCCCGAGGAGGATTGATGTCGACGAGCGGAACGGGCGGCCGAGTGCTCGGGCTCGGCTGCGGTCAGCCCCACGGTAGCGCTGAGATCCTGCTCAAGGCGGCGCTGCGGGCGGCGGAGGGCGAGGGCGCCGATGTCGAGCTCGTGCGGCTCGACGAGCTCCGCCTGCCCAGCGGCGCGGCTGAAGCCGCCGAGCCAGACGACGCCTGGTGGCTGTGGGAGCGGCTGGTCGAGTGCGACGGGCTTATCGTGAGCACCCCGATCATCAGCCGGACGGTGGCCGCAAGGCTCAAGCTGCTCGGCGACCGGCTGCTCGGGCCGAACGCCGACGCCGCCATCATCGCCGGACTGCTGGCGCTGCGCAGGCAGGGACGCGAGCCAGCCGTCCCGTTCCGGGTGGACGAGCGGGTGCTGAAGCCGCGGGTAGCCGGGTTCCTCGCGGTGGGTGGCTCGCTGACGCCGCAGTGGAAGACACTGACGCTGCCGATCATGCACACCACGACGTTCTCGATGCACATCGCCGTGGTCGACCAGGTGCAGTTCGCGGGGGCAGGGACGCCGCGCTCGGTGGTCCTGGACGCCGACGCGCTTGACCGCGCAGCCGTGCTCGGACGCAACGTCGCCGGCCAGCTCGGGGTGGCCTTCGACGAGGCGCGCTACCTGGGGCCGCCCGGGCTGTGCCCGATGTGCCACCTCGACGTCGTCGCCCTGCACGGGGCGGACGTGGAGTGCGCGACCTGCGGCGCGCGCGGTCGGCTCGGGCCCGACCTTCAGGTGACCTGGACTGACCTGTCAACCTCCGTCATCTCCATGGACGAGAAGCAATCTCACGCCGTCGAGATCCAGGACACCGCGGAACGGCACCGCGCACTGCGCTCGGAGATCGACGAACGAGCCCGGGCGTTCGAGACCTACGACCGGACCGTCCGGCCCGACCGCACCCCTGCATCCGGGTTACCGGTCAGGCGCCATTACCGGTCAGGCGGGCTGCACGTTAAGCTGACGCCTCAGGACGGACAGAAATGAGCACCGGCATGACACACAAGAACGACCGCGTCCTGTCGGTCTCCGAGCTGACTCGGGTGGAGGGCGAGGGTGCCCTGTACATCCGGACCAGCGGTGGCAAGGTCGCCGACGCGCGGCTGGACATCTACGAACCGCCCCGCTTCTTCGAGGCGTTCCTGCGCGGCCGGTCCTACACCGAGCCGCCGGACATCACCGCCCGCATCTGCGGCATCTGCCCGGTCGCCTACCAGATGAGCGCGTGCGCCGCGATCGAGGATGCCTGCGGCGTCACCGTGGATGAGCCGACCACCGCCCTGCGCAGGCTGCTGTACTGCGGGGAGTGGATCGAGAGCCAGACACTGCACATCTA
>Ga0302177_10004023_pt1 | contig 10243 bp, 8 predicted proteins | sample I_Palsa_E1_2_FD_198780 | JGI IMG/M metagenome (GOLD analysis project Ga0302177, IMG submission 198780) | Peat permafrost microbial communities from Stordalen Mire near Abisko, Sweden - I_Palsa_E1_2 | ecosystem: Environmental > Terrestrial > Soil > Palsa > Peat permafrost | place: Sweden: Abisko... | reverse complement strand
CAGCGTCATCGCTCCCCGCGCGCCGGAAGCGATCCCCCAGGAACTCCGCGGGACGACTTCCGGCAGCAGTGCTTGGTAGATCGACGATGCAGCCGCGATCGCGGTGCCGGCGCACACCACCTCGATGCCCAGCGCCCCGATCGTGTGCGCGTACGACATCGCGACCAGCGCCGCGATGTCGACAATCAGAATCACCGCCGTGTGTACGCGACGATCGCCGCCGCGCGCCGCGAGCCGGTCCGAGATCGCGCCGGCGACCGGCGGCACGAACACCCAGGCCGCGGCGACGCAGGTCGCGAGCAGCGCCAGCACGCCGGTGTGCGTGAGCGGCGCGAGCTTCAGCAGCAGCGATGGAACGACGATCGCGAGAATCGCCGTGTCCTGAAATTGAATCCCTAGCCACAGCGCGTTGACCGCGACCGTGTCGCGCGCGCCGAAGGGACGCTGCTGGGCCGCCATCAGTCGATGTCGGCCCAGGCGGCGACCGTGACGTTGACGTGAGCCGAAGGTTCGCCCGGTGCGATGTGAGCGGGCGGCAGCGCGCGGCTCGCGTCGCGTTCGAGCGTGGCGTACGATCCCCGCGTGACGCGGAACGCGATGCGCGCTCCGCGATGCACCTGCAGCGTGTACCGGAAGTGACGCGCGTCGACGCGGTCCATCCGGATCTCGCTCGGGGACCAGTTGCTGCGGTCCGTGCTGAGGTAAATGTCATCGCCCGGCGGCGTGCGCGCCGGAACGGTGACGTCGATCGGCACGTTCACGATCGCGGTCTCGTCCGCGTCTCGTTCCTGCGCCGCAACGAACACGAACGCGCTGCGCGGAATTCGCGCCGCTGCGAGCGCATCCGGTCCGAGCGCGTGCGGCGTTGCGCGGCCGTCCTCACCGATCATAACGCCGGTCGGGCGTCCCGGCACGAACGAGCTGCATGACGCGCCGGCGGCGAGGCGCATCACGCCGCCGCCGGCCACGGCGAGCCGATCGCCGCTGCAGGCGAGGGGAACGATGCGAAAGATGGCGGCCGCGATCGCGGCGGCCACGAGCGCTGCACTCACGGGGTGATCGCGAAGCTCCAGCCGGGAGCCCAGCGCGTTCCGCCCCAGCCGAAATCGTACGAACGGCCGAACGCCATGCCGATGTTCGGGAAGGGCCGGAACTGCGCGTCGAGGCGCACTTCCCACGGCGGCCGTCCTAAACCGTCGAACTGATAGAAGTCGTCGGCGTGCCGAAACGACAGCCGCACCGACGTGCTGTTCGCCGGCGGCGCGTACTGCAGATCGAGGTTCATGTACCGTCCCGTCTCCGCGCCGTTGTAGGCATACCAGCCGTAGTACGGCGTGCCCTCCGGCGTGAGCAGCGGTGCCGGCGGGATCGGAAAAAAGAGCGACTGGCGTTCCGGAAACACGAGCGACGCCCACGTGAACTGGTAGCCGGCGAAGAGGGCGTAGCTCGCCGAGAGTTTCTTCGACGCGTTCGCTGCGGCCGTGACGGTGTCGCCATGGCGCGGGAACGCATACCAGGTGCGATCGCCCTCGAGCGTCATGCCGATCTTCGTCCCCAGCGGCGCGTTCACGATCGGCGAGGCGAGAAAGGCGTCGAGGCCGTGGCGCCACACCGTCGAGTAGGCACGCTGGTCGGGCAGCACGGTGTACGGGTAGAGATCGCCGCCGTGCTGCGCATCGTATCCGACGTCAGCGGTCAAACGCGCAGTGATGCCGCCGATCAGCGGCTCGTCGGGGCTGCGCAAGCTCGCATCGAACGACGAATAGCCGCCGCTCTGCAGATGGTAGCTGATGCGGCCGCCGGCCAGACCGAAGGCGGCGCCGAACGTCGCGTCACCCTCGCGCAGCCCGAACACCGAGGTTCCGTCGAGCGCGAGCGTGTAGCGCGACCCGAGCCGCTGGTAGGCGTTGAAACCGCTCGTGCTCGTGCCGCGATACGGCGTGTCGATCGCCGCCGTCGCATACGCCGTATCGCCGGAGGCGAGCTGTTCTTGCAGCGCGACCGCCGGGTCGTTGTTCTCCCAGCGTCCGTGCACGGATGTCAGCGACGTCGGCGTTCCGACGAGGCCGTAGGGCTGATCGAAGGTCGCTCCGGGCAGCGTCGACGCGCCGAAGCCGGCCGCGGTCGCGAACGTGTACAAGTACGAGGGGACCGGAACGCCGCCGACCGAGGTCGGAAAGGCCGCCGGTGAAAAACGCACGTTGGCGCGCGGGGTGATTGCGGCATGGTGCGAGCGGATGTACGCGAAGCGGTCGTCGACGTCGGGAAATGCGAAGCGCTGGGCGTCGATCTCGTCGTGCACGGCACCGCTCAACGCGCGCGTGGTGCGGCTGACCCCGGTCGTGACGTTGAGCAGGTCGACGCGGTTTGTGTCGAGATCGATCGCGATCGCGTCGGCCGACGATACCACTGTCCCGCGTTCGATGCGGGCCTCTCCGGCGAGCACGCAGCGATCGTTCTTGAGATCGACGTAGGCGGCATCGGAGCGAGCGCGCGTTCCGTCGGCCAACGTCAACGTGGCGCCGTCGCGCGCGACGAGCGAGATCGTGTCGGCGAAAAAGAACACCTCACCGCCATCGAGCTGCACGGTCGCGCGTGCTTGGGCCGCCAATGGCAAGGCCGCGCACGCTGCGGCTGCGAGCGCCGCCGTCAGGCGCCTCACGCCTCAACCCGGCGGGCGGTTCGGCGGCGCACCCGGACGCGGCGTCGGGAACCCGCCGGGCGGCGTTGCTCTCGACGGCGGATACAGCGGATTGCCTCCAAACGGGTTCGGGTTGAACGGCGTCGGGACGGCGCCGGGCTGGGCCGCCTGCGGGCCGCCGCTGCGATTGTCGGACCACGCGTACACGGTGATCGGATACGACTGCGCGTCGACCTCGCGCACGAAGAAGTAATGCGGGTACTTCGGTTCCAGCCCGTCTTCGCCGACTTCGACCGACGTCCACGAACCGCGCGTGACGCGCAGCGCGAGCTTCGTCCCCGAGGCGAGCCGGCGCATCGCGCGATAGCGGCTGCCGTCGATGCGGTCGAGCTTGATCTCCATCGGATTCCAGCCGCCCGCATCGGTGCTGATGTAGACGTCGGCGCCGATCGGCGTCGTGGGCGGGACGGTCACGATGAACTCGACCGCGACTTCCTTGCCCGTCACCGGGACACCGACGATCTCGGGCGCGCGGTCGCTGACCGGTTTGGTCGCGATCGCCTGCTGCACGGCGGGCGCGTACGCGGTCTCGGCCTTGAGGCGGCGCGACGTGAGATCCAGCTCGACGACTTCCTTGGTCGCCGGATCGAGCACGGCGCGCGCGAAGAGTTTCGGCCGCGGCTGCAGCATCGTCGAAGCGCCGGTATCGTAATCGGCGATCTTGAGCGACGCTGCGAGCTTGAACGCGTCGCCGGTGGTGAAATAGACGTAGCCGTTGCGCACGTCGAGCAGCTGACCCGTGAAGCTGATCAGCGTACCTTGCGGCCGCGCCAACGAGGGCAGCGCGAGGGTGAGCGCCGCCACCGCGGCCAGAACCAACGGCATGCGTCGCATCATGGCGAGAATTGGATCCCGAATTGCGGACTCCAGCGTTCGTTGCCGAAGTTGAAGTACTGCGAACGCGAAACGTCGACGCGCACGAAGCGCGAGATGCGGAACTGCACGTCCGCCGTCATCTGCCAGGGCGGCTGGCCATACAGGCCCGGCACCGGCACGGGGAAGTCGTAGAAACGAGACACTTGCAGGTTGAGCGAGAAATACTGCGTCGGCGTAAACACGTTGCCCGTCGTCCACCCGTGCGACGTCGCGAGGCCGCGAAAGGCATCCAGGCCCGTATACGTTCCGAACGGCGTCGTGTAGGGGTTCGGATAGTACGCCGGATACGCCAACGGCTGCGCCGCGCCCCAGTAATCGTCGGTGGTGCGCACTTCGTAGGTCAGAAACGAGTGGATTTTCTCGCGGTCGAAGCCGCGCGAGAGGGTCGCGCGACTGTCGCCGAGATCGGTCTCGTGCGGCAGGCTGAACCACGTCTTCTGCCGGTCGTAGGAAAGGTTCAACGCGAACCGGCCGACCTTGATCGCCGGTGTGTAGAGCGTCCCGCCGAGCATGTGATAGTACAAACTCGGCGGCCCGGGCTGTTCGTTGGGAAAACCGCCGTAGCCGTAGATGTCATGCGCCATGCCGAGCGAGCTGCGCAGCTTGAACAACAAGATCGGGATGTGCGCCAGGCGGTTCTCGAAACCGGTCCAGGTCAGCGACGCGTCCATCGGGTGTTCGCGCCAGGCGGGAGAGTAGAAGTTCGTCGCGATCTGGTCGTCCTGGACGTTGGGGATCCCGAGCAGGTACTGCCAGTAGTTGTCTTCGGTGTAACTGAGCCCCGAGCGGTGCAGGCCGGCGTTGAGCTGCACCTGGGCGTACGCCGCCGCGTTGAGTGGCTCGTTGAAGATCCCGGGCGAGCCCGCCGACTCTTGCAGAAAGACCCGGCTCTCAAATTTCGGCGTCCAGCGGTCGTAGCCCAGCAGATTGAACTGACGCTGCTCCTGCGTGAGCGGGTCGACGGCGGCAACGATATACGCGTTGTCCCAGACGAAGTGCTGATCGAAGGCGAGATAGGTGCCGTTGAACGCGTCGTTGCGGAGATGAAGCGCCGACAAGCTGTTCGCCGAACCGTTGAACGGCACGCTGACGTCGAAGCGTGCGCCTTGAAACGCATTTTCGAAGAAGTGTGAGTTGGCCGAGAAGACGACGACGTACTTGGGTGTCGGCAGGTACACGCCGGCGGTATACACCCGCGCCCAGGTGAACAGGACGTCGGTCTTCGGCACGATGCGTGCGCCGCTCGCCTTGATGTAGGGGCGCTCGCCGGTGAGGTCGGGAAAGTAAAATGCGTCACCGGGCTGCTCGCGGCCCGGGTGCGGATCGCTCCAGTTCAGCCCGAAGTACGTGTAGCGCTCGGGCGAACCGGCGGTGGGGAGGAAGAAGGTACGGTCGAGATCGGGATAGCCGGCGAGGGCCGCGCCGGCTTGATGGATCCCGCGGCCGTCGACGTGCACGTCGCCGGCGACGAGAAAACGATTCAACTTCAAATCCATCGTGAACGTCTCGCCGCGAATGACCGTGCCGTCGGAGAGCCGGACCTTCACGTTGCCGTCCGCCGTGACGATGTAACGATTGTAGAAAAAGTCGACGCCGTTCGCGGTAACGTCGAGGCTGGTCGTAGGAATCGCGTCCGCACGTGCCGATGCGCCGAAGAAAAAGCCGCATGCCAGCAGCAGAAGAACAGGAATGCGCATGTGCAGCATCACGCGTTCCGCTCGACGGGAGGCGCGCTCCTGCGCAGGCTGGAAACGCGCGTCAGGGTATGCCTCGCATTCTAACGTTCGTGATGGACTCTGCTGGAGTCGGTGCTCTTCCCGATGCGCAGGAGTATCACGACCGTGCGAACGCCAACACGATTGCAAACGTCGCGCAGGGCGTGGGCGGCCTGCATCTTCCGAATTTCGAGCGGCTCGGTTTAGGGCACGTGACCCCGCTGCGCGGCGTCGCGGCCGACGCGCCGCCGGCAGCCGCGGTCGGGCGGCTGAGAGAACGCTCAAAAGGCAAGGACACCATTACGGGCCACTGGGAGATGGTTGGTGTGGTCACCGAGGTCGCCTTCCCGACCTATCCGAACGGCTTTCCGGCCGAGGTGGTCGAGGGCTTCACCGCGATCACCGGGCTGCCGCCCCTGGGGAACCGTACCGCCTCCGGGACCGAGATCATCGCCGAACTCGGGGAGGAACATCAGCGGACCGGCCGCCCGATCCTGTACACCTCGGCCGACTCGGTCTTTCAGGTTGCCGTGCACGAAGAGACCGTCCCGTTGGCAACGCTGTACGCCTGGTGCGAAAGCGCCCGGGCGATGCTGGTCCCCCCGCATCAGGTCAACCGGGTTATCGCGCGGCCGTTCACCGGCTCGCCGGGGACGTACGCCCGCACGCCGAACCGGCGCGATTACGCTATCCCGCCCCCGCCGACGATCCTCGACCGGCTGCACGCCCAAGGAGTCCCCGTGCACGCGGTCGGGAAGATCTGTGATATCTACAGCGGTCACGGGATCGTGTCGTCCGTACGCGTCGCCGACAACGGCGAGGCGGTGGACCGCGCTCTCGATTTGGCCGATGCCACGGATCATGGATTGGTGTTCGTCAACCTGAACGACTTCGACACGAAATACGGCCACCGGCGCGACGTGCGCGGATACGGCGAAGCGCTCGAACGCCTCGACGCCCGCCTGCCGGCCGTCTTGGCCCGTATCCGTCCCGGCGACGGGCTCATGTTCACCGCGGACCACGGCTGTGACCCCACCCAGCCGGGGACCGACCACACGCGCGAGTACGTGCCGTACCTGGAGTACGGGACGGCTCCGGGCGCCGATTTGGGCGTCATCGACGGCCTCGGCCACGTCGGGCGGCGAATCGAGGCGCTCCTCGCCGCCGGGGTGCGATGAGCGTCACCGAGCTTCGGCTCGAAGGCCGGCCGGCCGGCCTCCCCGCCGGCACCGTGATCCCGGGTGCGCCGCCGCGGCCCAGCTGGTATGTCCCGGCGAAGCGTACGGTCGACGTCGTGCTCTCGCTCGCGATCCTGACCCTGACCGCGCCGCTCATTGCGACGGCGATGGCGGGCATCGTTCTTGTCACCGGCGGAAACCCGCTCTACCAGCATGAGCGCGTCGGGCGCGGCGGGCGGCGTTTCCGGATGTGGAAGTTGCGCACGATGGTGCGCGACGCGCACGCAATGCTGCCCGCGCTGCGCAAGTATAATGAAGTTGATGGGCCCGTCTTCAAGATGCGCGACGATCCGCGGCTGCACGCACTCGGCGCGCTGTTGCGCCGCACGTCGATCGACGAGCTGCCGAACTTCGTGAACGTGGTGACGGGCGAGATGTCGATCGTCGGACCGCGTCCGCCGCTCCCCGAGGAAGTCGCGCACTACGATGCGTACGCGCTGCGCCGCCTCGCCGTGAAGCCCGGCGTGACGTGCTTGTGGCAGATCTCGGGCCGCTCGCAGCTCGCGTTCGAAGAGTGGATGGCGCTCGACAATGCGTACATCGACGGATGGTCGCCGTGGGGCGACCTGGCGATCATCGCGCGCACGATTCCGGCGGTGCTGCGGGGGGTCGGCGCGCATTAATCCGCCGCGGCTCACCGTCGTCGCACGGACGCCTTCGCCGAGGCGTTTAGCGACGTCGACCGCGCTCGTCGCCGTTGCGACGCTGGCGTCGACGCTGCTCGGCTTCGTACGCGAGGTCGTCTACGCAAAGTTCTACGGCGCGTCGTGGGAGCTCGACGCGTTTCTGGCCGCCTCCGTCGTTCCCGTGATCCTGTTCGGCGTGTTCAACGGCGCCTTGGTCACCGCGCTCGTCCCGCTCTTCAGCGGTTACGTCAACACCGATCGCGACGACGAGGCGCTGAGCTTCGCATCCTCGCTGATTGTGGTGCTGATCGGGATTCTCGGCGTCCTGGCGCTGGCCGGTGCCCTGCTCGCGCCGTGGTACGTTCCGCAGATCGCGCGTTTCCCGCACGGCCACGCCGTCACCGCCGTCATCATGACGCGCTGGCTGATGCCGACGATCGTCGCGACCAGCCTGTGCGGCGTGATTGGAGCGCTGCTCAACGCCTATCACCGCTTCACGGTGGCGGCGCTGCAAGGCTTCGTCGCCAACCTGATCATCGTCGTCGTCGTTTCGCTGACGCAGGCGCGCTTCGGGCCGTACGCGCTGGTGTTCGGCGCGCTCGCCGGCGCCTTCGCGCAGCTCGCGATCATGATCCCGCCGTTTCTGCAGCTGCGGCCGTTTCGATTTCCGCTCGAGCTGCACCACCCCGGACTCGCGCGGCTGTTGCACGTACTCGGCCCGATCGCGATCGGCTCCGCGGCGGGGCAAGTCGCGCTGTTCTTCGATCGCTTCTTCGCCTCGGCGATGACCGCCGGCACGATCTCGGCAATGAACTTCGCCGTGAAAGTCGTCGGGTTTCCGCAACAAGTCTTCGTGACCGCGATCGCCACCGTGATCTTCCCGCTCTTCGCCGGGCAGTTCGCGAACCAGAACCGGCCGGCGATGCGGCGCAGCTTGGTGACGGGCTTGCAGATGGTGATTTTTCTCACCCTGCCGGCGGCCTGGGGGCTGTGCCAGCTTGCCGGCCCGATCGTGCAGACGCTCTTCGAGCGCGGCGCGTTCACACCCCAAGATACGATCCTGTGCGCGCAGCTGCTCCCGTTTGCGGCGGTCGGACTCGTCGCGCTGGCCGGGAACGTCGTACTGACGCGCTGCCTCTACGCGTGCGGCGCGATCAAGATCGCGATCGTGATCTCGGTGGCGACGGTCGCGCTCAACGTCGCGCTCTCGCTGGCGTGGCTGCCGACGCTGGGCGCCCGCGGTCTGCTGCTCGCCAACGCCGTCTCGCAGACGTTGGAAACGATCGCCTTTATCGCGGCGGCACAGCGCGCGCTCGGGGGCTTCGATCTGCGTCCGCTCGTCGTGACGCTGCTCAAGGTCGGCGCGTGCTCCGTCGTGATGGCGTTCGCGCTGGCGGCCGTGCAGGTCGCGCGCACGCCGCCCGCGCCGACCTTCGTTGCGCGCGTGGCAAATCTCGGCGAGCACCTCTTCTTCGGCGCGTTCGTGTTCCTCGCGCTGGCGCGCCTGGTCGACTCGGCGGAGCTCCAGCTGGCGACGGACTTGCTCCTGCGGCGGCGCCCGCGCGACCTTATCCCCCTGCCGTGATCTTTCACCCGTGGACCGTTACGCTGCGTCACGAAACACACGCGCCGGTCGACGTTCCCAGCGCGCTGGTCTACCTTGCGTGCGCCGTCGGCGTCGCGCTGCTGACCCGCAAGCGGCCCGCGCTCGGCGTGGCGTCGCTGCTGGTGTTGGCGCCGTTCGATCTCGCGCGCTACGTCGGCCCCACCACCATCACGACCTTGAAAGCCGGCGTTGCCGGGATGCTGATCGGACTGGCGTTTTCACGCCCTGATTTTGCCGTGCTTCGTACGGCGCCCGTGCGCGTCATGGTCGCGGCGTTCTGCGCGCTCTTGGCCGGCATCGCGTTGAGCGCCATCCACGCGCAGCATCTCGGTCCGGTCGTCCGCGAGGCGTTCAAGAACGGCGAATACCTGCTGCTGTTTCTGGCCGCGATCCTCGCCTTTGCCACCGATCCCGACGACCGGCCGTTTTGGCGCGCGCAGGAACTCGCGGTCGGCCTCGTGTGCCTGTCGGCGCTCGCCGAGTATCTCTTTGGCGCGCACAGCGGCATCTTTCTGCACGGTCACGCGTGGGTCGTTCCCCGCATCGCCGGCGTGCTCGAAGGTCCCAACCAGCTGTCGGGCTACCTCGACATCGCGCTGCCGGTGCTCGTCGCCCGCGCGCTGGTCCAGCGCGACCGCGCGCTGACGATCGCGATCGCGCTGGCGGCGACGACGGACTTGCTGACGTTCTCGCGCGCCGGCATCTTCGGCGCGCTCATCGGCGTAGCGGCGGTGACCTTCATCTTGCGGCCGCAGCGCAAGCTCGTGTGGCGGTATGCGGCGGCGATCGCGCTGGTGCTCGCCCTCACCGCCGCGGCGGCGTTGCGCGCCGGCGTCCCGGCGGGATATTTCTCGCTGGATCAGACGACGCAGGCGGGGGACCATCTCGCCAACCGTTCGCAGCTCTGGCGCGCGGCGCTGACGCTGTGGCGAACGTCGCCGATCGTCGGCGTCGGCGGGGGGAACTACGAGCTCGACCTTGCCGAAGCGGGCCTGCCGGACGTGCGGACGCACGCCAACAGCCTCTATCTGCAAAGTTTGGCGTAGGGCGGCATCGTTGGGCTGGCGACGATCGTTGCCTTACTCGCCGCGACGTTCCTGACGCTGGCCCGCAGCGGCGTGCGGCGGCCGCTGATCGTCGGCGCGCTCGGTGCGACGCTCGCACTCGCAACCCATCAAGTTTTCGACGACATGTTCTTCTTTCCGAAGGTAGCGTCGGTCTATTGGCTCGTGGTGGGGATCGCCGTCGCGGAGATTGCCGCGCGCCGGCTCTTCGAGGACAGGCGCGCGGCGTCGCCTGCCGCGGCCGGCGCGTCGTCGCCTAAGAAGAGCGTTACGGGGTTCGTCAGCCCGTATCGGTTGCGGATCACGTCGAGGATTTCTTCTTGTGCCGCGTGCGTGACGATGAGGATCTGCTCGTCGCGGTCACGCAGCGCGCTCGGGGCGAGGATCGGCACCCCGCGGATCGTCTTCCCTTGGTAG
>Ga0302177_10004014_pt1 | contig 10256 bp, 11 predicted proteins | sample I_Palsa_E1_2_FD_198780 | JGI IMG/M metagenome (GOLD analysis project Ga0302177, IMG submission 198780) | Peat permafrost microbial communities from Stordalen Mire near Abisko, Sweden - I_Palsa_E1_2 | ecosystem: Environmental > Terrestrial > Soil > Palsa > Peat permafrost | place: Sweden... | reverse complement strand
GTTCTGCGACCGTTGTACGAGTCGATCCTTACGAGAGGAGTAGGTCACTGCTTGGACATAGTTTCCGTGTCAAATTTCCAACCTGAATGATTCGGACCAATTACGCGTCGGGTTCATCGGGGAGGGCCTTATGCCCTCTTGTTCATGGCCTCAATGGTCGAATGGCCTGCGGCGAGGAATACGCCCTCGGCTTCCACCGTCACGACGCCGGCCTGGACGAGCTGACCACGGCTAAAGGTGCCACGACCCTCGGTGTGCGTGACCCACGCCTCAAAGATTGCTGGTTGGTTAATCAGCGTCGGATGCTTGAGCGTCACAGCAAGCGGGAGTGTCGGGCCAGCCGCCCCGGCGATCGTGTGGGCGGCGGTGAGCACCATGTCGAATGTGCCGGCCAGCGCCGCACCATGCACGCACCCCGGCGCCCCTTGAAACTGAGAGGAAAAAGTGGCTCGATCTCAATGGCCACCGGCAGCGAAATCGGTGTGGATGTGCCGATGGTCAGGTCGTAGGGCATGCGCGCCGAAAGCATGGACGCGTCCTCGGAGATTTCGGAACCGCCGAAATACCGGCTCACCACCGCGCTCGGCGGTACCCACGTCGTCGATACGGTGTTGTGCGTACTCAAGCCAAGACGTACAGTCTGCAGAAAGCACCGACAAATTTACATCTCGACGTTACTGAAGTTCGCATCGCGATTGCTAGAACATGAGGTCACCGGCGACGACAACGACAGGGGGCGCACATGCACGCTGACGACATGATCCTTATCAGTGTGGATGACCACATTGCCGAGCCCGCTGACATGTTCGAGGGTCACGTGCCGGCTAAGTACCGTGACCTCGCCCCGCGGGTAAAGACTGACGAACAGGGTTTTCAACAGTGGTGGTACGGGGATAAGAAGGGACGGAATCTGGGTCTCAACGCTGTTGCGGGCAAGCCCCGGGAAATGTTCAATGTTAACCCTTCCAATTACTCAGAGATGCGCCGGGGTTGTTACGAGGTACATGAGCGAGTGAGGGATATGTCGGCTGGTGGTGTTCTGGCTGGGTTGAACTTCCCGAACTGGACTGGTTTCTCGGGCCAAGTACTGAACGAGGGACCGGACCGAGATGTCAACCTCGTGATGATCCAGGCTTATAACGACTGGCACATCGATGAGTGGTGCGCCGCCTATCCGGACCGCTTCATTCCCTGCGGCGTTCTGCCTCTGTTCGACGTCGAGCTGGCAGCTCGGGAAGTTCGCCGTCTCGCCGCGAAAGGATGCCGGGCAGCCACCTTCTCGGAGAACCCGGTTGCGCTGAAGATGCCATCCATCCACTCTGGCCATTGGGATCCCCTCTTTGCGGCGTGCTCCGAAGAGGGAACTGTCCTCTGCCTGCATGTGGGTTCGTCATCACGCACAGTTTCGACCTCGTCTGATGCCCCAGCCTCGGTGACCATGGGCTTGTCGTCGGCGATGTCGATCTACTCGTTGGGCGACCTTATGTGGGCCGATTTTTGGTGGAGATTCCCCGACCTCACGTTCTCGCTCACCGAGGGCGACATCGGGTGGATCCCCTACTTCCTACAGCGAGCTGAGCACATCCAGGATCGGCACTCCGGATGGACGGGCCACACGTTCCCCGATGGCATGGGACCGGCCGACGTATTTCGTGAGCGAGTGCTGTGCTGCTTTATCAATGATCCGGTGGGTGTGAGCCTGATCGAGCACTTCAACATCGACAATGTGTGCTGGGAGTCGGATTTCCCCCATTCCGACAGCTCTTGGCCTAACGGGCCAGAAGTGAACGAGCGACAGTTTGCCGCCCTGAGCGATGAACAGATCAACAAGATCACCCACCTCAACGCGATGCGACACTTTTCCTTCGACCCAATGGCCACTCGGCCCAGGGAATGCTGCACTGCCAAGGCTCTCCGCGCCGAAGCCACAGACGTGGACACGGTCACCCACGTGGGTCGCCCTCCTGACGAACGCGACCGCGACTACTTCAAGACATTTACTCCTAGTCAACCTACGCCCATACCGGCACAGTGATCAGGCGAAGACCAGGGCGGTCCAGAAGAAGGGACTTCTCAGGCACCCACGAGGCGATCGCCCACGATCCCTACGCGTCGCAATTGTTCGATGTCGGAAGGTTGGAGGCCGAGATCTCCGAAGATTTCGTTGTTGTGTTGCCCGAGTGTGGGTGCCGGCGAGCGGATCCAACGTCCGACCCGGCCGAAACGGAGCGGCAACACAGGGATCTGGTGTTCTCCCGTGACGGGGTGGTGCACCAGTTCGAAGAGGGAACGAGCCTGGAGGTTAGGGTTGGCCACGATATCGCGTGGCGGCGTCACAACTTCACAGGGGATTCCCTCTGAGCACAATCTCGATGACACGCCCTCGGCATCCTGTCCGATGACCCAGGCGCCGAGTTCATGATCGATGAGGTCGTGTGCGCGGCGTCGACCTACGGCGTGGTCAAGCGAGGGGTCCGTGGACCAGGCGGGCTGGCCGAGCAGTAGGCGAAGGGTACGCCATTGGCTGTCGGTGGCGACGGCAAGGGCCACCCACCGATCATCGCCGGCACAGCGATAGACCCCTTGGGGAGCTGCCACCGGCCCGCGATTCCCGTCCCTGCGCAAAATGGTGCCTGTAGCTCCGAACTCGACAACTTGCTCGGCGGCTGCGTTGAGGGCTGCTTCAACCATGACCGTCTCGACCAGGCGTCCGCCACCCGAACGGTCACGCTCGATGATGGCAAGCAGAGTGGCAAACACGGCGTGCATGCCTGCCAACGGGTCACAGGCCCCTCGCACGAGGACCGGCGGACCGTCGGCAAAACCGGTCAACCATGCCATTCCGGTCAGGCACTCCATGGTCTGAGCAAAGCCGGTCCGGTCCCTCCAAGGACCGTCAAGCCCGAACGCAGGCATTCGGACCATGATCAGCTCTGGGTTCACGACATGGAGATGATCCCAACCCAACCCGAACTGCTCCATTACCCGCGGTGTGTAGTTCTCCACGAGGACGTCAGCCGAGGAGAGCAGCTGCTCGAAGACGGCGCGACCTTCCTGACGGGTTAAGTCGAGCGTGATTCCCCTCTTGTTCGTGTTCACGCTGTGGAACACGGGACCCCACTCCCACCATTGGTCTTGAGTGGATGGGCGCATGCTCGTGAAGCGCATCAGGTCGGGACGAGTCACCGACTCCACCTTGATCACGTCAGCTCCCAAACTGGCCAACACAGAGGTGGCGGCAGGGCCGGCCCACCACGCTGTGCAGTCGATGACCCGCACTCCGGTCAAGGGGAGGCGCCAGTCATCTCGTGAAATGCGTCCAGCGTCGTTGCGCACGCGGCGATGCCAGTCGATACGGCTTGTGTGTTCGCCGTTGCCCGGAGCAGGCCCGAATGGCCTCGGCTCGGTGCCTGAGATGGAGTAGGGCACCCGGGGTTGGGCGAATCGGCCCGACCAGGCGGGGCGAAAGACCTTCCGGGCTACGAACTGCTCGAACTCGGGAATGGTCGATCCGGCGAGTACCGGACCAGCGGGAATCCGGAACCGAGACGCTTCATCGAGTACCTCATTGGTGGTGCGCTGGGTGGTGTAGTCCCGGACATATTTGAGGAATTCGTCGCGTCGGGCGAACCGTTTCATAGCGTGTGGCAGTTCGGGGTCTTCAAGGAGGTCGGCGCGACCGATCATGACCAAGAAATCTTGAAACTGCTGGGCGCTGTTCGTCGTGAACACGGCGAACCCGTCAGTCGTGGGTTCAATTGACGGCACCTCCACTGAGCGACCGGTGCCATTAACTGTCGGCCATCCGCCAAAGGAGGCGAAGACGGACGGATACGTCACCATGGTCACGGCCATGCAGTCGAGCATCGCCACGTCCACGAACTCTCCTGCCCCTGATCGGCTGGCCTCACGGTAGGCAGCGACGGCACCGACAGCGGCGTAGGTTCCAGATACCCACTCGCCGATGCGCCCCCCGGCCGCCAGAGGTGGCTGTTCGGGTACTCCCCGTTGGCCCGTCGATCCACAGGCTGCCTGCAATGTGAACTCTGTACTGGGTCGGTTCGACCAGGGACCCTCCGTACCAAAGGGCGTAATCGCGACAACGACGAGGGCCGGGTGATCGTTTCGCAGGCGTTCAATCCCGTTGGCACAGTCAGTCACCACGATGTCGGCATCTGAAATCAGTTCAGTAGGATCGCCGTGCACGGACCGTTTGGAGGCGTTTAGATACTCGAACAGGGCGCCGGAGCTCCACCGGCGTAATGGGTCGCCCGACGCCGACTCCACCTTGACGACGTCCGCACCCGCGTCGGCCAAAAGTTTGGTGCAGTAGGGTCCGGCGATGTCTGTGGTGCAGTCGACCACCCGGACTCCGTGCAGTATCGCCTGGCTCATCTCGAGGGGGGCGAATCGCTGGCAACGGAGGAATCTTGCTCCGCATGTCGCATCGGGAACATGCTGCACATCAATGTGCGATCACCGTTGGTACCACTCAGCCCCGAACATGCGCGAAGTATAAGCGGCGAGCCGAGGAATCATGCTTTCGGACAGGCTGGAGCGTGTACGAGGACACGGGCACGACTTCACGGCGCTCAGAGATGCATTGAACATTTTGCGCCCTTGCGCCTACTCGGGATGTGTCCGTTCATCCGGGCGGGGGACATCTCTGATTGCTCATGGTCTTGTCGCCCAAGCACCCCCGGCAAGGTCGGAGAGCAGTGGTCGAATTAAGACTTCTCCGGGGAAGGGTGAGGATGTTCTGCAAACGACTAGCAAAACTGGGAAAGACCGGCCCACGCCGATCGGCCTCTCCCGGGCGTTTCTATACCGTTTAAAATGCAGTGGGGTGGCATCGACGGCGCGGTGGCAAAGCCTCACAGCGCAAGGGCCCAAGTGATCGTCAGCGACTATGGATGCTCCGGATCTAACAACAGCCGGCTGATGAGGTAGTCGTCGAGATACAAGAGGCCCGGGGGGAAGCAATCTCCCGATACCACCAACATGACTGATTTCGGGAGTTCGGACAGACGCGATCTGGCGGAGCCACCGAGAACGGATCCCCAGCAGTCAACCCATGTGCCAGTGACCGCTATCGACGGTAGTCGCGCGCGTTAGGACTTGTCGCCGGTCTTGTCTCCAGTCATCAGGTTGGCGCCCGCGGCCAACAGGTACTCCGGGGTGGTCTGCTCGATCTGGGAGGTGGCCCGGGCCTGGATCTTCTCGGACTGCGCCTGGCTCGGCACGGTGATCCAGAAGGTGTCGTTCTTGATTCCCTCGAAGCAGATGTCGGCGACCTCTTCGAGTGGGGCGAACTTGACCTCCATGCCGGCGGCCCTGGCCCGCTCGAGATAGGGGGTGAGCCCGTCGCGGCCCTCCTTGGGCGGGGCGCCAGGACGGTCGTATTTGTCCGGTCGGTTGGCGCCAGGTCGCCAGATGCCGGTGTTGAGCATTCCGGGCGTCCGCGTAGAGGGGTAGAGCAGCGAGGCCCCTACATTAGAGCCAATCTGGCGTAGTTGGCCCCACAGGCATTCGGTGAGGGTGCTCACGGCCGCCTTGGTGGTGGCGTAGACGGCGCTGTTGATGAGGGGCGTGAAGCCTCCGTTGCTCGAGGTGGAGTTGACCACGTGACCTTCGTTCTGGGCGACGAGCGTCGGAACGAAGGCGTTGATCCCGTTGATCACGCCCATCACGTTCACGTCGAGCGACCAGCGCCAGTCGTTGACGTGGTGCTCCCAGAAGTGGCCTTCAGCGCCCGACCCGATCCCGGCGTTGTTGCAAACCACTTGGACTGCACCGAAGGCCTCGAGTGTGGCATCGCGCAGGGCCTCGACCGACTCGAGTGAGGTCACGTCGGTGACCACACCGATGGCGTCGTGCCCAGCCCTCCTTAACTCCGAGACCGTCTTCTCGACCACGTCAGGGACGATATCGGCGACGACCACCCTCATCCCCTCAGCGGCAAAGCGGTGGACCATGGCCTTGCCGATTCCGCCGGCTCCGCCGGTTACGACCGCTACTTTTCCGTTGAAACTATCCAATGCTCAATCCTCCCAGCTCCGGCATACAAGGGTCGTTTTCGGAACATAAATGTCGTGATACAGCTCGCGGCTCCTCGGGAATGCCCCCTTGGACAAAAGCCCGCATTCGATTGACTTCAGAAGGACCAGGTGCCATTGTGACATAGTCATAGAAGGCACCCGAGCTTCCGCGTTCGGGGGGGTGCGGTCGCCTGGAGGTGAGCCCGTGGGACGGTATCTGGTCATCTCATCTGATTGTCATGCCGGTCCGCCGGCCGACCTGTACCGCAGTTACATGGACCCGGAGTACCGGGACCAGTACGACGCATTCCTGGCCTCGCTGGCCGATATGCGTCCCGAGCTGAGCTTGGCCGAGATCCGCTTCCGGGAGAAGTTTCTGGCCAAGACGGGCGACGGCGGCCTCCGTGCCTGCTGGGATCCCGACCTGCGGGACAAGGAGCTTGACAACGAGGGCGTGGCGGCCGAGGTGATCTTCCCCGACGCCGACGTACTAGGTCTCGGTGGGGTCTCGGCCTCGCCGTTCGGGACCGGCCTCAGTGGTTCGGGCCGCGACGATGCCGAACTGGCCTTCGCCGGCGCCCGGGCCCACAACCGGTGGCTGGCCGACCTTTGCGCTTCCAACCCAGTGCGGCGGGCCGGGATCATGACCGTGCCGGTCATCCACGATATCGAGCGGGGAGTGGAGGAGATCCGGCGGGCCTTCGACTCGGGCGTGCGCGGCGGGGTGATGATACCAAGCCAGTGGGCGCCTCAGGCTTCTTACAATGACCCGGCCTATGATTCCGTGTGGGCCGTATGCCAGGAGCTGGACTTGACCGTGGCGATCCACTCGGGCGGTTGTCCGCGCGACATCTCGCTGAGCTCGGGCTTGCTGCCGATCTATGCCAGCGAGGCTTGGTTTTTCGCGGCCCGCCCACTGTGGCTAATGATCTGGGGAGGCGTGTTCGAGCGTTTCCCCGATCTCAAGCTGGCGGTGACCGAGAACGGTGCATTCTGGGTGCCGGAGATGCTGCGGACCATGGACGACGGCTATGTCGGGACCCACAGCACCCTCAAGTTCGGGTCGGCCTACCAGGACGCTCTGCCCGAAAAGCCCGGCTTCTACTTCAACCGGAACTGCTTCATCGGGACGCAGATGACCGCCCACGAGATAGGGCAGCGCCACCAGATCGGCGTGGAGAACATCCTCTGGGGCAACGACTTCCCCCATCCTGAGGGCACCTGGCCGCACACCCGGGACTGGTTGCGCATCCGCTACCACGACGTGCCAGAAGCCGAGACCCGCCAGATCCTGGGGCTGAACGCGCTGCGATGCTACAGCCACTTTGACGCCGAGAAACTACAGGCGATAGCCGAGAAGATCGCTCCCACAACGGAGGAGATCCACCACCAGCCACCTCCACCGAATCCCGACGAGCGCTAGCTCAGTCGACCCCCGAACGGAGGTTACTCATGACCCGACTTGCCGACAATCGTTACATCGTCATCTCAGCTGATGGCCATTGCGGGGCTCAGATGAGCGAATACCGCGAGTACCTGGAGAAGAAGTATCTCGACGAGTTCGACCAGTGGGTTAAGTCGTATGTCAACCCCTTCGAAGACCTGCAGGGAGAGACCGCGTACCGCAACTGGGACTCGACGCGTCGCCTTCAGGAGCTCGAGGACGACGGGGTCGTGGCCGAGGTGCTCTTCCCGAACACCGTCCCACCCTTCTTTCCCTCCGGCAACCTGTTAGCCCGTGCTCCCGAGCCGGCGGAGTACGAGCAGCGCTGGGTTGGTCTGAAGGCCCATAACCGGTGGCTCGCCGACTTCTGCGCCGATGCTCCGGGACGACGGGCCGGCATGGCCCAGGTATTCCTCAACAACGTCGACGATGCGATCGGCGAAGTCAAGTGGGCCAGAGAGCACGGCCTCTTCGGCGGCATCCTCCTGCCCGGAGTCCCGCCCGACTCCCATCTGGAGCCCCTGTACTCCGAAGTTTACGATCCCTTGTGGGCGGTATGCGAGGAATTGGACATGCCGGTCAACAATCACTCCGGCGCGGCCGGGCCGGCCCCCACGGACCATCTCGCTGGCATGGCCGTGTTCATGGTCGAGCTCGGGTGGTTCTCCCATCGAGTGTTCTGGCACATGTCCTTCGGCGGAGCGTTCGCCAAGCACCCTGGCCTGAAGCTCGTGCTCACCGAGCAGTCGGCCGGCTGGATCCCGAATGTGCTCTCCATGATGGACCACGCCTACAGCCGCTTCCGTGACCCTGACACTGCGGAGTCGCATTTTGGTGGCGAGATGGTCAAGGTTGTCACCGAGCCTCCGAGCTATTACTGGCAGCGCAACTGCTACGTCGGAGCTAGCTTCCTTCGTCCTTGCGAGGCGCCACTGCGTTACGACATCGGAGTCGAGCGCATCATGTGGGGCTCGGACTTCCCCCACACCGAGGGCACGTACCCGTACTCCACGGAGGCGCTGCGCCACACTTTCGCCGGCATAGCCACCGACGAGGTGGCCGCCATGGTCGGGCTCAATGCCGCCGACGTCTACGGGTTCGACCTCGATCTGCTGGCTCCGGTGGCGGCCAAGGTCGGACCAACGATCGCGGAGGTCGACGTCCCGCTCGATGTGGTGCCGCCCGACTCGCGCTCCGGCGTTTTCGCCTGGGACTCGCTCAAGCCTTGGTAGACCGTGCAAGGGTCTGAGCGCAAGCAGCTGCTTCTAAACGACGCCACAGAAAGAGAGACCAGTGGTATCTATCCTCTCGCAGTACTGCATATATGTGAGTGACATTGATCGGGCCGTCGATTTCTGGGAAAAGACAATCGGCATTCCCCTCGTTAGCCGTACCGACCTCGGCGAGATTAAAGAAGCCATTCTGCAGTCGCCCCATGGTGGAAGCCGCCTGCAACTTGCCCAGAAACTCGACGACGACACGCCGATCGACATGGGCAATTCGCTCTGGAAGCTGTACGTCAACACCAGCGACTGCCAGGAGCTCCACGACCGGGCCGTCGCCGCCGGCTGCGAATCGATCATGGCCCCCGTCAAGCTGGAGCGCTGGCCGGTCACGATGGCCTACATCAAGGACCACGACGGCTACCTCTTGGAGTTCGTCGAGGCTCATGAGGGTACCCAGTCGGGCGTCCCGGACCCGAAGAAGGTTGAGGTAGACGCCTAGGGATCCAGATGAGGCAGCTCGCCTCGTCGCAGTTATTTCTGGTCGGACCACGTGTGGCCCCCGAGAAAAATACCGCCATACAACACCCAATAGCCCGGATCCTTGAACTCCGTTGCTGTTCGGGCGGCAGCCCAGCCTGGCTGTGGGGAGGAGATGATGAGGTCGCTGGTGAGGCGCGGCTCAAGCAAGCCCGAACGTTTCGGGTGCCGTAGTTTGCATTGCTGCGTTAAGGTTTACCCGTGGTAGTAAAGCCCGCTTCGAGGACCACTCCGGTCACGCCCGAGGAGGTGCTTGATACCGCCATCGAAATCGTCGCGGAGCACGGGCTCGACGCACTGACCATGCGCCGACTGGCCTCTGAGCTCGGGGTCACCACGCCGAGCGTCTACTGGCACGTGGGCACCCGCGAACAGGTTATCGACCTGATGATCGAAAAGCTGGCCGATGACATGGGGGCGGTGGAACTAGAGGGTGTCGACCCCGCCGATCGCATCATCTCCATGTGCCTCAGCCTGATGCGCCGGATACGCAGCCGCCCGCATCTCCTCGCGCTGGCCGCCTACCGCGGCCGTCTCGACGGCATTTTCGGCAAGGTTGAGCAGGTTCTGGCTGACGAGGTGCTAGCCAGCGGCCTGCACGGTGAGCAGGCCGCCTTCGCCTTTGTTGCCATTGGTTTCAGCCTCGGGGGCTTCCTGCTACTCGAACACGCCGTGCCCCCCGGGTACCAGATGCGTGGCCTCGAGCGCTGGAGGGACGAGATCGCGGCCCGGGACGCGGCCATGGTGACGATGCTCTCCGCCGGGATCCATGTCGACTCCGTCTCCGATTACGCCCTGGCTACTCTCGTGCGGTCGTTGGTGGGGGGCGCTGCTGCCGCCTGAGGTTCCGTGGCGGCCGGCAATTAGAGGATGGCGCCTTCGACTTGAGTTTCAGGATCGCGTCCGGCACTAAGCCCAGGTCGCCGAGGATAATGAGTGTGCTTGGCGATTTCGAGGACGCCCGGACGGTGGCCGGTCGCTCATCGAATCGCTGGCGCAGCCGGCCCGCTG
>Ga0302177_10004002_pt1 | contig 10268 bp, 9 predicted proteins | sample I_Palsa_E1_2_FD_198780 | JGI IMG/M metagenome (GOLD analysis project Ga0302177, IMG submission 198780) | Peat permafrost microbial communities from Stordalen Mire near Abisko, Sweden - I_Palsa_E1_2 | ecosystem: Environmental > Terrestrial > Soil > Palsa > Peat permafrost | place: Sweden: Abisko... | reverse complement strand
TTGCGACGATCAATACCAACGTCAACACACAAATTGCCAGCAATGTCGCGTCGATCAATACTTACGCGGCCCAGATTTCCTCGCTGAATAATCAGATCGAGGCGGCGTCGGCGGGTAGCGGCGGGACTCAACCGCCGAACAACTTGCTCGACCAGCGCGATCAGGCAATCGCCAATTTGAGCCAGTTGGTCGGCACCACCGTGGTTCCGGTCTCGGGTGGCGGGGACAACGTGTTTATCGGCAACGGCCAATCGCTGGTGCTGGGCGCGCAAAGTTATACGCTGGAAGCCGTGCCTTCGCCGAGCGACCCATCGCAAACCGTGGTGGCTTATTCCGGTTTGGGCAGCAGCGCCAGCGCCACGCCCGAATACCTGAACCAAAGCACCTTGACCGGCGGCTCGCTGGGCGGCCTGCTGAGTTTCCGCTCAACCACGCTGGTTCCGGCGCTGTCGGCGCTGAATACGATTGCCTCGTCGATTGCCGGGGCGGTCAATACGCAAAATGAATTGGGTTTGAGTTTGAGCGGAGCGCAAGGCACGGCCTTATTTTCCACTCAGTTGCCCACCGTCATCTCGAATTCCGCCAACACCGGTAACGGTGTGGTTTCGGTGTCGATTGAAAACCCGGAAAGCCCGCCGGCGGACAATTACACGTTGGCGTACAACGGCTCGCAATACACGGTGACCGATCAAACTACCGGCGCCACCTCCAGCTTCGCCCCGACGGCGACCTTTCCGGTGACCGCATTTGGTTTAAGCATCAACATCAGCGGTACGCCGCAGGCCGGCGACAGTTTCAACATCGAACCGACCGCGGGTGCCGCGTCGTCATTGACGCTGACCACCACCAATCCATCCAGCGTGGCTGCCGCCTCGCCGATCCTGGCGGCGGCTGCCACCAATAATCTCGGTACCGGGGTGATTACCCAGGGTACTGTGAGTGCCAGTTATTTTGACCAGGTGCTGACCACGGCCTTGTCGACGAATACCGGCAACGCGACGATTTCGCCGCCGACGGTGGCCGCCTCTTACGCGGCGCAGCCGCTGACTTCGCCCGTAACGCTCACTTATACCGCGGGCGGCACCCTCACCGGGATTCCGGCCGGGACCAATGTGACCGTGACGGCCAACGGCACCACTACCACCTATAACACCACCACCACGCCGGGGATTCCTCTGCCGGCCGGGGGGGCGCAGATCAGTTTCAACGGCATCACGACCAACATTACCGGGACGCCTGCGACCGGCGATCAGTTTGTGGTGGCGCCCAATGCTCCGCTGGCATCGGCTGCAACCTTGACGTTCAACTCCAGCACCAATACCTTCAGCGGATTTCCGCCGAACGATGTGGTGACGGCCAGCGTGACGGGTGCCAATGGGCAGGTCACTACCACGACTTATGCGCCGCCTACCACGGCGATCCCGTATAACGGCGCCAGCGGCGTTTCCACCACCTACACCTTCGGCGGGGCGTCCGTCAGCTTGAGCGGTCCGCCGTCGAATAACGACACCTTTACCGTGACGCCCAATAACGGCACCTCGGATGGCCGCAATGCCCTGGCCCTGGCCAACTTGTCCACCGACAAATTGCTGGCGGGCGGCACGCAAAGTATTACCGGTGCCTACGGCGTGCTGGTCAGCGAGGTTGGCTCGCAGGCGCAGAACAACACGGTGTCCACTACCTCTTCGACAGCGCTCGTCACGCAATTCACCACCCAGCAACAATCGGTGTCCGGGGTGAATTTGGACGAAGAGGCCGCGAATCTGCTGCAATTCCAGCAGATTTATCAGGCTAACAGCAAGGTCATTTCAGTTGCCTCGTCGCTGTTCCAAACGATTCTGGCAATTCAGTAGGCGGGGGAATTATGCGTATCGCATCCAGTACGATTTTTGATATCGGTACTTCAGGGGTTCAGTCCCAGTTGTCCCAACTCGCGACCTTGCAGGAAGAGATCTCCAGCGGTAAAAGCTTGAATGTACCGTCGGATAATCCGCTGGGCGCAGCTCAAGCCGTTACCGCGCAACAGGGCAGCGATGCCAATGTCCAATATGCGACGAACCAGACCTCGGCGACCAGCAACCTGCAACTTGAAGACACCACGCTGACCAGTATCAGCACTGTGATCGCCTCGGTCCAGACGCTGTTGACCGAGGCCGGCAATCCTGGCCTGACGGACCAGGAACGTAGCGTGATCGGCACGCAAATCGCGGCTGCGTCGCAAAGTCTGGTGAGTCTGGGCAATACCACCGATGCCAACGGCAATTATCTGTTTGGCGGGTTTCAGGGCACCAGCGCGCCGTTTTCGGTGTCGGCCAACGGTACGGTAACTTATTCGGGCGATGAAGGGCAGCAGTTGGTACAGGTCAATGCCACGCAAAGTATCGCGGTTTCCGACCCGGGTTCGGCGATATTCCAGAGCGTGCCGACCGGCTCCAGCCCGGGCATCACCTACCCGGCCTCGACCAATACCGGTACTGCTACGTATAGTGCCGTGTCGATTACCAATTCGGCGTCGACAAGTAATAACGATTCGTACCAGATCACATTTTCGGTGGCGAACGATCTGACCACCTATACCGTGCTGGATACCACCACCGATACGCAGCTCAATAACGGCGTGCCGCAGAACTATACTTCGGGCACCGCCATCAGCCTGGGTGGACAGTCGGTGACCTTGACCGGAGTGCCGGCCAATAACGACCAGTTTAATGTGCATCCGGCCCAAAGCACCGGCACCAACACGGTCACCGCGGCAACCTCGACCAATACCGGCACCGGTGCGATCAGCCCGGTGACGGTGACCGATCCTCAAGACCCTTCGATTTTTGCGCCCTACTCGGTGGCGTTTTCGGTCGCCGGCGGGGTGACCTCATACACGGTGACCAATACCGATACCAATGTGTCCGCTGCGCCCGTGGTTTATACCGCGCCCGCGACCGTCGCGCTCGGTACCGGGGAAACGGTGCAAATCACCGGCGCACCGGCCAACGGCGACACGTTTACCGTGCAGCAGCAAAATGTCGGGGTGAATCTGTTCACCACCCTGTCCAATGTAGTGGCGGCGCTGAACCAGCCGGGCGGCGGCACGCTCGATGCGGCCAATTTGAGCAATGCGCTGACCACCGCCACGGCGCAAGTCTCGAACGGCCAAAACAATGTGCTGACGGTGCGTGCCTTGGTCGGCGCGCGCGAGCAGCAATTGGCCACGCTCAAGACGGATAACAGCACGTCCCAGTTGGGGTTCAGCTCGACCCTCTCAAACTTGACCGACACCGACATCGTTTCCGCCTATTCCCAGTACACGGAAACCAGCGTCGCGCTGCAGGCCGCGGAGAAAACCTTTGTGCAGACGGAAAGCCTGACGCTGTTCTCGATTATTCAATAACGCGGCGGCGCGGCCACGCCTGGCGTGGGACGCGCGCTTTTAATCGCCCGCGGCGCTAAATATGCTGATAACCGCCGAATCCTGCAATCGCGGTGAAGAGGACGTTAAACCCCTCTTCAGTCAATTGCACGATGTAGGGGATGATGTTGGGCAAAGTGAAGTCCAGCATCAGCACCCCGACCAATAAGGTAATCGCAAAACCCACCTGATATACCCCGATCTGGGGTGCGGCACGGTTCAGGATGCCGACGGAGATGTTCGCCATCAGGATCACCGCGACAATCGGCATGCACAGCATCAGGCCGCCGGAAAAGATGGCGCCGCCCCAGGCCGCAATCGTTTCGAAACCATGAGCCTGCAGATTGACGGTTGAGATCGGCAGGGTGGTGAAGCTTTCCATCAGTGCGCTGATCAAACGCAAATGCCCGTCGATGGCGAGAAATACCAGCGTACAAAAAACATTCAGCAAATTCGCCAGCACCAGCGTCTCGCCTCCGACGGCAGTCGGCGTAATCAATTGAGCGAAGCCCAGGCCCATCTGCAAACCGGCAAATTCACCGGCGCCTTCGACTGCCGCAAACACGACCTGCATGACCAGGCCCATCGAGGCGCCGATCAGGATTTGCTGGGCGATGATCAGGATCCCGGCGGCCGAGCCGACGTTGACGGCGGGTAAGGTCCCCAGCAGGGGCGAGATGATTACGGTCAAGATCGCCGCCAGGCCGATTTTGACCGTATTCGGCACGTTCGGTTGATCGAAGATCGGGGCCGTGCTGATCAAGGCCATGATGCGAATGAACGGCCACAGGAATGCGCCGAGCCACACGTTCAGTTGCTCGGAGGTGAAGGAAATCATGGTTGGGCGGAAGCGGTGCCGGCGCCGCTTAGCCGACCAGGCCCGGGATGCCGTTCAAAATATCCCGCATATAGTCGAGCATGGTCCCGAGCATCCACGGTCCGGCAATCACCAACACCGCCAGGATCGCCACCACCTTGGGAATGAAAGTCAGGGTCGCCTCATTGATCTGGGTTGCTGCCTGGAACATGCTGACCAGCAGTCCCACCGCCAGCGCGACCAGCAGTAGCGGTCCGCAGAGCAGCAGCGCTATCACCATTGCATGGTGAGCCATGGTCAATACGGATTCGGGGCTCATGGGCGGATCTCGGAGTGGGCGGAATCAGGTGTAAAAGCTTTGCGCCAGCGAACCCAGCAGCAATTGCCAGCCGTCGACCAGCACAAACAACATCAGCTTGAAAGGCAGCGAAATCGTCGCGGGCGATAACATCATCATACCCATCGACATCAAGACCACGGCCACCACCAAGTCGATCACCAGGAACGGGATAAAAATGGTGAAGCCGATCTGGAAGCCGGTTTTCAATTCGCTGGTGACAAAAGCCGGTACCAGCAAGCGCAACGGCACATCTTCCGGGCCGTTCATCGGCGGGGCCTTGGCGATCCGGGCAAACAGCGCGAGATCGGACTCGCGGGTCTGCCGCAACATAAACTGCTTGAACGGTTCCACCCCTTTTTCGGCGGCCTGTTCCATGCCGATCGTGCCGTCGGAAAAAGGCTTGTAGGCCTCGTTGTAGGCGCGGTCGAATACCGGCGACATGATAAAAAAGGTGAGGAATAGCGCGAGTCCGATCAGCACCTGATTGGGCGGCGTCGATTGCAAGCCCATCGCCTGCCGCAACAGGCTCAGCACGATGATGATGCGAGTGAAGCTGGTCATCATCAACAGCAGGGCCGGGAGAAACGACAGCATCGTCAGCATCAGCAAGGTCTGGATGCTTAACGAATATGAGGTGCTGCCGTTGACGCCGGGGGTGGTGCTGAAGGCGGGCAAGCCGGGGAGCTGGGTCGAAGCCTGGGCCCAGCCGAGTGCCGGAACCGCCAGCAAGAGCAAGCAGCCTAACCAGGGAGCCAGCCGGATTGCGCGCGGCGAGAATAAAAACTTTTTGAGCATAGTGAAACCGCAGCCTGCCCGCATCAACGCATCCCGCGACCGGGGGGACTGTCAGGCCGTTTTATCGATGGAGTGGATTTTGCGCCAAAGCGGCGTACCAGGGAATCGCGCAGGCGATCGGCAAACGGCACGGCTGTCGCGCTTTCGGCTGGATCGTCGAGGTCGTCGATTTCGGCCGGCAGCGCGTGCAACATGCTGATGTTCCCCGGCGCCACGCCCAGCACCAGCCAAGTGCCTTGCACTTCGACCACCACCACGCGTTCTTTGGGGGTCAGCATGACACCGCCGACGACTTTAACCGCGCTCCCCAGGCGAGGCGCCTGCAGCCCGAAGCGGCGCGCGAACCAGGCACACGCCATCACCAGGGCCAGCACCGCGGCCAGACCGAGCAGCGCTTGCAAGATGCCGGCCAGACCGAGCGAGGGGATCGACGTCCCGGCGCCGACCGTGGGCGCCACCAGGGTGCCGCTGGCAACCCGCGGTTCGGCCGCCAGCACCAGGTTCGATGCCGCCAGTGCCAAGGCCGACATGCCGGCCCGGCAGAGCAATCCGTGGACGCGATGAGCGGGGCTGCGCGTGCAACTCAGACCGCCTTGCCAGCTCATCGATTCAGTTTCCGGATGCGTTCCGACGGCGTGATGATATCGGTCAGTCGAATCCCGAACTTGTCGTTCACCACCACCACTTCGCCTTGCGCAATCAGGCAGCCGTTGACCAACACGTCCATCGGCTCGCCGGCGAGACCATCGAGCTCGACCACTGAACCCTGGGCCAATTGCAGCAAATTCTTGATCGCAATCTTGGTCCGCCCAAGTTCAACCGTCAGTTGCACCGGAATATCGAGGATCAAATCGATATCGTTATGCGTACTGGTCGGTGTCGCACCGGTGAGCGGCTGAAATGCGGTCGCGGCGGGGGCTTCCTGGGTCGTCGTCGCGGTCTGTTCCGCTAGCGCGCTAGCCCAGTCGTCGAGCCCAGTTTCTGTATTGACATCACTCATCGAAAGCTTCCTTGTTCAAGGTATCGGCGCTACTCGGCAGTCCCGTCCCGATTGCCATCGGCCGCACTGATCATGCGCTGCACACGCAATGCGTACTGGCCATTGAAAGTCCCATAACCACATTCCAGCACTGGGACGCCATCAATCTTTGCTGTCACTATTTCCGGCATATTGAGCGGTATGACATCACCGACCTGAAAATTCAAAATCTTGCGGAAATTGGTCGAAATCTCGGCCAGGTCGACTTGAAGCTGGACCTCGGCCGTCTGCACCTGCTGCGACAGCATGCGGATCCAGCGCTTGTCGACTTCCAGCGCTTCGCCTTGCAGGGGGCTTGAAAGCAGGTCCCTGACCGGCTCGATCATCGAGTACGGAGTACATATGTTCAACTGGCCGCCGATCGCACCCAGTTCGATGGTGAAGGTGGTAACCACCACCACTTCATTGGGGGTTGCCACATTGGCGAATTGCGTGTGCATCTCGGCGCGCACATATTCCGGTTCGATCGGATACACCGGTTTCCACGATGCTTTGTAATGCTCGAACACCAGATTGAGCAGGCGCAAAATAATGCGTTGCTCGGTCGGGGTGAAGTCGCGTCCTTCAACCCGCGAATGAAAACGGCCGTCGCCGCCGAACAGGTTGTCCACCACCAGAAACACCAGGTTCGGATCGAACACGAACAAGGCGGTGCCGCGCAGCGGTTTGATATGCACCAGATTCAAGTTGGTCGGGACCGGCAGGTTGCGAATGAATTCGCTATATTTCTGCACCTTGACCGGACCCACCGAGATTTCGGCGGTGCGCCGCATAAAGCCGAACAAGCCCGCGCGCAACAGGCGCGCGAACCGCTCGTTGATAATTTCCAGCGTGGGCATGCGCCCACGCACGATGCGCTCTTGAGTTCCGATGTTGTACGTGCGGATGCCGCCCTGGTCGAGTGTTTCGACCGCGGCATCTTGCTCGCCGGTGACGCCCTTAAGTAGGGCGTCTACCTCTTCTTGTGATAGGAACTCTTCGTGCGACATGATCCGCTCACTGAACCACGAAGTCGGTAAACAGAACCTCTTCGACGTTGTTTGACGGGCCCCCGGCGCTAAACGGCAAGGCGATCTGCGTCTGGATTTCTTTGATCAACGCCGTTTTGCCTTCAGGCGTCGCCAAATCGGCCGGATGTTTGTTCGACAGTAACAGCAGAATCCGGCTACGAATCTCGGGCATATGCTCTTTCAGTTGATCTGCAGTTTTCGGATCGGTGAGCTTCAGGGTGAGTCCAATATGCAAATAACGCTCGCCATCATCCGATTGCAAATTGACGGTGAACGGATCAATCGCAAAAAACACCGGCGGCGCTTGCGGGACCGCAGCCACAGTTCCCGTTGTCGCCGCCTTCGGCGCCTGCCTGAGGATCAGGAAATAATATGCTGCGCCTCCAATTGCAATCAGCAGCAACAAGGCCACGAACGCAATGATGATTATTTTCAGCGCGCTACCCCGACGGACTGGGGGGGCTTGTGGTGCTGCTTGTGGAGTCGCACTGGTTGCCATGTTGATACCTCTATCCTCTAGGGTGAATTTTCGCTAAAAAATGAACGTCGTGATTGCTCAAACAGAAGGGTTAATCTGAGCTAACTCGTTTATTTATGCGTTTTAGGGGCTTTTCGAGAGAAACCGCCGGCTCAACGAAGCAAGTTTGGGCGTCTGTCACGAGAAATGCAACTCAAGCCCCTGCACGTGTTAACGGGCGAACCCGGCCAGCCTTGAGTCGTGGACGCGAATAATTATTGTGGTACGACCGCCGGGTGTGGATTGCAGTCGAATGTGGTCTGACGCTGGGGATCGATCTGAGAGGGGGGCGTAGCGTGTCGCTTTGACCACAGCACATTGCAAAACGCGCTCGACCGGCAAGCGGTCGAGCTATTTCGTGCCAGGCAGGCGATTCACAGACAGGTGATTCACAAACAGGCGCTTTAACCTGTCCGGCTTAGACAAAAGTATCAACGATACCGTCCGGCGCGCGGGTGACCGTGCTGGCGGTTGTGGTTACGCTGGCAGCGGCATTGCTGTTGTTGTCCCCACCGCCCGAGCGGCGCTTGCCGCCGCCATTTTGAGACGAGGAGGCGTTGTTGGACGAACCATCGCTGACGCTGGCGCTACCCAAACCCATCCCGCCGGCGGCGAGCTGATCGCGTAATTTCGGCAGGGCCTGCTCGACGGCATCGCGCACTTGTTGGTGCTCGGAAACAAAAACGGCGTGCGCATGCGAGCCCGAGACTTGCAACACCACTTGCAGCGGACCCAGATCAGGCGGGTTCAAACTCAATTGCGCGGTTTGCTGGTGCGCATTACTCATAAATACCACTTTATTGCTAAAGTCCGTCGCCCAATTGGGGCTGCCTACCGGCGTGTTCACCTGCAAGGTCGCGGTGGCCGCGGCTCCTGCGCTGACCGCTTGCGGACTGACACCCGCCGCAGCCGCGGCGGCCGCAGCCGCGGGTTGGGTCGCGGCGGCGGCATTGGATTGCGCGGTGGCTACCTGAGACGCCAGGGCTGCCAGCGCATCCTGGTTCACCGCCTGCGCATCGGTTTGCCCGGCGCTCACGGCGGTGGCCGGATCGGGAGAGGTGCTGGTCGCAGTGGTGGGCGAGGCGGCATTCGCTTGCGCCGCGGTAGCGCTTTTGGCATTGGTGCCGCCGGATGGGTCGGCGGTGGTGCCCAGCGGGGTTTTTGAGTTCAGGCCCAGGCCCAGGCCCTTCGTCAGCGAGTTGCTGGGCACGGCGGCGGCACTTGCATTGGCTGCCTGGTTTGCCAGCATCGCCTGATTTGCTGTGGCGTTGGTGATACTGGCGGCACTGCTTGCGGCGACGGTGGTGCCGGCGCTGCTATTCTTGCCGGTCGCGGTGGCAGTGGTGACCGGCGTGCGTGCGGCAACGGCGGCCGCATTGCCCGAGGCAGCCATCGCGGCGGCGGTAGCGGCTGCCGTCGCGGTGGCGTTGGCGGCGGCGCTTGACGCGGTTGCCGCAGTTTGGGCCGCGCTTTGCGTGGCCGCCTGTTGACTGGCGGCGGCACTACTGGCGGAGCTGCTGGCGTCGCTTGAGCTTGCCGTGGAGCTTGAGCTCGGACTTGAATGTGAACTTGCCCCGGCGGCGCTCGCCTGCGTGCTATCGGTAGTCGAACTATGCGCCTGAGCCGCCGCTTGGGCGGCGTTTTGCGCGGCCAAGGTTGCATGCTGGCTCGCCGTATTGGCTTGAGCCGCGGCATTGGCCGCCGCGGCCGCTTGCTCGGCTGCCTGTTGCGCCTGTTGGGCCGCGCGCGCGGCTTGCTGGGCCGCATTTTGCGCATTTTGTGCCGCGGTCTGCGCCTGTTGTGCCTGCTGCGCTTGCTGTGCAGCCTCGGTGGCGGCCTGCTGAGCCGCGCTTTGTTGCGCGTCCAGGGTATTTTGCAAGGTTTGGCCGAAGCTGGGCGCGCCGGTGGTCGACTGCAAACTGGTGGCGCTGTCCGGAGTAAACGCCGAGATAAATTATTCAAAATTAAGGTCCGCGCGCGCACGCAGTGATTTTGCCGCAAATTCATCGGATTCGCGCTGTTCAAGGCGTGACACGCGTACGTCTTCCCGCTGTTGCGCCCGGCTTTGCAGGGTTTCGAAAGAACTCAGTTTTTGCTTTTTTAACTGCCATTCGAGCTTGCTCGCGGTAAGGCGTGTGTCGGTTGCATCGATCGCGCTGCGTTGCTGGTTCATGGCGAAATCCAGGGTATCGATGAACTGCTGGAAGTTGCGCCAGTTGGACGCTTCCATGCCTCCCAGCGAATCACTGGCCAAGCGTTTACGGTATTCGTCCCGATATTGAGTCAGCGCGTCGAGCTGGCGCTGGGCCTCATTGCGTTGCTGCTGCAGCGCGCCAAGCCTGCGCGT
>Ga0302177_10004001_pt1 | contig 10268 bp, 8 predicted proteins | sample I_Palsa_E1_2_FD_198780 | JGI IMG/M metagenome (GOLD analysis project Ga0302177, IMG submission 198780) | Peat permafrost microbial communities from Stordalen Mire near Abisko, Sweden - I_Palsa_E1_2 | ecosystem: Environmental > Terrestrial > Soil > Palsa > Peat permafrost | place: Sweden: Abisko... | reverse complement strand
GCCCGCGCGGGGTTTGCCACCCAGATCCGCACCTGCCTGTCCTGCAACCAGGAGTGCGTCGGGCGGATGGGCCTGAACCGGTGGATGGGCTGCATCGAGAACCCGCGCACCGGCCGGGAGGCCATCGCGCTGCCGCCGCCCCGTCGGCGGGGCCTGCGGGTGATCGTGGTCGGCGGTGGCCCGGCCGGCCTCCAGGCCGCGTCCACGGCGGCCCAGCGCGGCCACCGGGTCACGCTGCAGGAACGCCAGCTGCGGACCGGCGGCCAGGTCGCCGCGGCCGCGTCGGTGCCGTCCCGCGCCGAGTTCCTCGACGTGGTGCGCAACCTGGCCGCCGAATGCCAGCGTTACGGCGTCGAGATCACTACCGGCGCGGAGGCCACGGCCGCCTCCTTGCGCGCCGAGTCGCCCGACGCCGTCGTGCTGGCCACCGGAGCCCGGCCACAGGCACCCTACTGGGCCGGCGGTCATCCCCGCGTGGTCGACGTCCGCGATGTGCTCGAAGGCCGCGCCGAGCCGGCCGGGCGGATCGTGGTGGTGGATGACCTCGGCTTCCACCAGGCGACCAGCGTCGCCGAGCTGCTGGCCGACCGCGGCTGCGAGGTGGAGATCATCACCGCCGGCATGGTCGTGGGCCAGGATCTCGGCATCACCCTGGACATGGAGACCTTCAACGTGCGCGCGCACGCTAAGGGCATCCGCCAGGCGACCGACCTGGTGGTGATCGGCGCGGCCGCCGCTGACGGGGAGGGCGGCGCTGACGGGGAGGGCGGCGCTGACGAGGAGGCCGGCGGCTCCGGGGTGGAGCTGGCCCTGCTCCACCACCCCACCGGCGAGGCCGCGCGCAGGCGCTGCGACTGGGTGGTGTGCGCAGTCCACCAGGCACCGGAAGATTCGCTGTGGCAGCAGCTGCGCGGGGCGCCGTTTGAGGTGCACCGGGTCGGCGACTGCGTCACCCCGCGCCGGGCCCATGCCGCCGTGATCGAGGGGCACCGGGTAGCGGTGGCGCTATGACCATGCCCGCTGATCTCGCGGTCCTGGCCGTCGTAGTGGTCCGGGACGGGCAGCTGCCCTTGGGCGCCGACGAGACGGTGACCGAGGCGGGCGGGGCCGCGCTCGTGGTGGGCTCGGGGACGCGCGCGGCGGCCGGGGAGCTGGATTCGGGCCGCCGGGTCTGGCTGCTCGAACGGTCCTCGGTCGCGCCGGGCGCCCTGGCCGCTACGCTGGCGCCGGTCCTGTCGGGCGTGGGCATGGTGCTGCTGCCCGCGTCGCCGGACGGCCGTGATCTCGCCCCCAGACTGGCCGTGGCCCTGGGCCGCGCGCTGCTCGCGGGAGCGGTCCGGTGCACGCCCCATGAGGTCGAGCTGACCAGGCTCGATGATCGCCTCTCGCTGCGGGTCGCCGTGGACGGGCCGACGGTGGTGACACTGCGGCCCGGGCAGCCCGGCAGGGCCGGCCCGGCGGGGCGGGCCGAGGTGACCGAGCTGCCGGCGGCCGAACCGGGCACGCCGGCAACCGGACGAAGCACCGAGTGGGACGCCGAGAACGTCGAGGTGCTGCAGCCCGAGCCCAGCACGGTGGACCTGGCCGAGGCGCGCCGGATCGTCGGCGGCGGCGCGGGACTCGTTCCCGCCGGAACGGACGGGCAGGCCGTGATGCGGCTGCTGGCCGACGTGGCGGGCGCGCTGGGGGCGAGCGCGGGGGCCACCCGGGTGGTGACCGACGCGGGCTGGATGGGCTACGACAGGCAGATCGGGACGACCGGCGTCGCCGTCAGCCCCGAGCTGTACGTGGCGTTCGGCATCTCCGGCGCGGCGCAGCATGTCGGCGGGCTGGGCGAGCCGGCCCACGTGGTGAGCGTAAATACCGACCCGTCCTGCCCGATGACGCTGATGGCCGACCTCGGGATCGTCGCCGACGCCCCGGCGGTCCTCGCGGTGCTGGCCGACCGGCTTGGCGTGACCGGGGCAGCAGCGGACCAGCCCGAGGAGGCGAGCCATGCCGGATGACACGATGACCGCCGACGCCGTGGTCGTCGGGGCTGGCCCGGCGGGCGCCGCCGCGGCCCTCGAACTGGCCCGGGCGGGCCGCAACGTGGTACTGGTGGAGCGCGGGGCCTATCCCGGCGCCAAGAACGTGTACGGCGGCGTGGTGTACGGGCGGATCCTCGACGAGGTCGTGCCGCAGTGGTGGACGGAGGCGCCGGTGCAGCGGTGGGTGACCCGCCGCTCCACCATGGTGATGACACCGACCCAGGCGCTGACGGTCGACTACCGCACCAGTGCCTGGGATCACCCGCCGTATAACGGGATGACCATCTACCGCGGCGACTTCGACACCTGGCTGGCCGACAAGGCGGTCGCGGCCGGCGCTCAGCTGGTCACCTCGACGGTGGTCACGGGCCTGCTGCGGGATGCCTCCGGCCGGATCACCGGGGTGCGTACCGACCGGCCGGGCGGCGACATCCACGCCAAGGTCGTGATCGCCTGCGACGGCGTGAACTCCTTCCTGGCCAAGGAGGCCGGGCTGCTGCCGCGTACCAGCCCGGAGCACACCACCCTGGGGGTCAAGGAAATCCTGGCGCTGCCGCGCGAGATTATCGACGAGCGGTTCGGGCTGGTCGGCGACCAGGGTCTGGACATCGAGATGCTCGGCTGCACCAGCGGGATCCCCGGCGGGGGTTTCCTCTATACGAACCTGGACACGGTCAGCGTGGGCGTCGTCGTCGGGCTCACCGGGCTGGCCGCCGCGAAGACACGGCCGGAGGAACTGATCGCGCGCGTCAAGACGCATCCGGGCATCGCGCCGTACCTGCGGGGCGCGGAGCTGAAGGAGTACTCGGCCCACCTGATCCCCGAGGGCGGCTACCGTGCCATGCCCCGGCTGGCCATCGACGGCATGCTCGTGGCCGGGGACGCCGCGTCCATGTGCCTGGCCGCCGGGCTGTGGCTGGAGGGCGTCAACTTCGCGATCGGCGCCGGGCTGGCGGCCGGCCAGACCGCCGCGGAGGCGATCACGGCCGGCGACACCTCCGCTCGCGGGCTGGCCGGGTACCGGCGCCGGATGGAGGCGTCGTTCGTGCTCGCCGACCACAAGCGGTATCGCAACGCGGCGGATATCGTGCTCGCCGACCGGATGCAGCGCGAATACCCGGGTCTGATCTGCGATTTCGTCGAGCAGGTGTTCACCGTCACCAACCCGACACCCAAGATCGGCATGTCCAGGGAGTTCTTTCGCGCGGTCCGCCGCAACCACGTCCAGCTGCGGTCACTCGCGCGGGACGGATGGCAGGCGCTGCGGGCATTTCGATGAGGGAGAAGTAACATGCACTACCCCGAAGTGTCCTTCGACGAGCGCATGGCGACCGTGGAGTTCCGGGTCGGAGAACGGGCGCACATCACGGTCGACTCCGACGTATGCCGCTCCTGCACGACCAAGGACTGCGTGCACGCCTGCCCGGCCGGCCTGTTCGTGCCCACCACCGACGGCGGCATCCTGTTCAACTACGAGCAGTGCTTCGAGTGCGGGACGTGCTATCAGGTCTGCAACGCCGAGGGGGCCATTACCTGGACCTACCCGGCTGGCGGCGACGGCGTCGTGTTCCGCAAGGGGTGACATGACATGACCGTGATCGTGGCGGCGATGGGCTGGTCCTGGCAGGAGGCCGACGTTGATCCGCTCACCGGGGCGATCAGTGCCAGCCCGCACGACCGCGGGCCGGACCGGGCGGATTTCGCCGCCCTGGAGCATGCGCTGAGCCTGGCCGAGAAGTGGGACGCCCAGGTGATCGCGGCCACCGTCGGGCCCGCCGAAGCCGACGAGATGCTGAAAGACGCACTGGCGGCCGGGGCGACCGGGGCCCTCCGCGTCGAGCCGGACCGCCGGAGTTCGCGTCCGCGCCCGGCCGAGCTGGTCGGTGGCGGGCAGAATCGTCCCGCCGCGCTCGCCGCCGCCCTACGGCAGCGCTACGAAGTGCCGGACCTGGTGCTGTGCGGCGACCGCTCGGCCGACCGGGGTACCGGCTCGTTTCCCGCCTTCCTCGCCGCCGCGCTCAACGCGGCGCAGGCCCTGGGCGTCGTGCGGCTGGAACCGGAGGGCGACGGCGAGCTGCGGGTGCACCGCCGCCTGGACGGCGGCCGCCGCGAGGTACTGCGGGTGCGCCGCCCCGCCGTCGTGTCCGTCGAGGCGGCCGGGGTGCGGCTGCGGCGGGCCGGGCTGCCCGAGACGCTGGCCAGCAGGCGCGCCGTCATCCCGGTGGTCGACGCGCCGGCAGCGGCCGGACACCGGGTTCCGGTGCTGGGCGCCCACCCGTACCGGCCCAGGCCGCGTGAGCTCCCCGTCCCGTCCGGCACGGCGCTGCACCGCACCCTGCAACTGACCGGAGCACTCGTGGAGCGTACCCCGCCCACGGTGCTCGGCCCGCTGTCCCCGGAGCAGGCCGCCGACGAATTGCTCGGGTACCTGCGTCGCCGTGGCTATCTCGCCTCGGGCGACCCAGGGTGACCAGCAGGCTTTCCGGCCAGAAATAACCGATCGCAGTCGCCGCACGTTCGTCGCGGTCAGCCGTTTGGCGTGTTCCAGCCTCGTGTGCATCGGTGATCCCGCGGGCATGTCGGCCAGGCACAAGTCGATGGCCAGGCCGGCCGCTAGGACCTCCTGGATGACCCCGTCGTGCAATTCCCTGGCCAGCCGGCGTTACCGTGCACTTGTCCTGCTGGGAACGTTCGGCGGTCTGCGGTGGGGTGAGCTGGCCGCGCTGCGCCGGGGCGATATCGACCTCAAGGCCTGCACGGTCAGCGTCGATCGGCAGCACATGCTCGCCGACACGGTTGGGAAAGTGGCCCGGGCACAGATGCGCCAGGTCAGGAAACCGGCCGACGACGGCGACGCATCTGGCACGAAAGTGGCACGGTAGCCGACGCGTGCCCCGTAAGCGACCGCATCACACAGACCAATATGGCCTCTGACCTGTGATTTCCGGTGAGCGCGCCCGGCAGGACTCGAACCTGCGACCCGCTGCTTAGAAGGCAGCTGCTCTATCCGACTGAGCTACGGGCGCCCGGCACAACATTGTGCATGCCAAAGGTCACGTGTCGGCCACAAGCAGGTTCGCTGTGTATCGCGACGGCAGATCCGACTGACCCGGCCCTGGCGGGCGAACAATCCCGTGAGATCCGCTCGCCCCACCCACGGCAGCCAGCGTCCAGCATGCCATGCCCTTGCGTCCGCCCAAAATCAGGCCGCCGGACCATCCGGAGGTCCGGCCTGCCTGGGCCCGCCGCCACGGTCGGCCTGGGCCCAGCTCAGGTCGCCCAGGGCGGCGCCGCATCCGCCCGGTCCGGCCCGGATCAGAACCACGAAATAGCGGCTAACTACCATTCCGGTCACCAATGGCGTGCATTGCTGACCATCCGTAAAGCCTGGCCGCCGCCGCATGAGATCTGCCACACAGTGCCTTCGTCATTTTGAAACAGAAGTTACCGGCGTGACTCCGGTCATTCAGCGTTGACATGGCTTTGGCCAATGGCGGGTAAGGCGCGGAGTTACCCGGAGGGCAGACTAGCGACTGCGGGCAGTAACCGTTTATCGTCACTTTTCATGACGTCTGGTTAGAAACCGCCGATCACGGATTCCTTACCAGTGTGAAGGGTGACGCTGAAGTGCCTCACGAGGTTTTAACTGGACACGCTGTCGCGACGATCACCGAGGCCCTGCCCGCGTTGCCGTCTGCCGAGGCCCGTCGGTACCCGGATCGTCAGCCTGCCGAAGCGACCGGGGCTGACCTTATCGAGCCGCTCCCGCCCGGCCCGACCAGCCGCCTGGCTAATTTCGGCTCGGGGCCGCCGGCCGCAGAGGCCGAAACAGCCATGGGGGAGTCGTGCTCGCTGAGCGAGCTCCCCGGGGTGATTCAGTCCCTTGCTCATGTGCTACGGGAGTGCTCGGATGAACTGGCCGATCGTAGCTTCGCTCTGCAGGCCCGCTCCCGGGAACTGCAGCATCGCGTCCACGCGCTCAGGAAGCGGCAGGTCGGCCTGGGCGCGGGACACCTGGCCCATGGGTTGGCCCAGCCGGTTCCTGGCCCGAGTCGTCCGGCCGAGGAGCAGACCGGGCCCAGTCCCGGACCCGGGCGCCGTGACGCACTCCTCACCCTGGTGAGCCGCGGGCACCATGAATGCCCGGAGAACACCCCCATTCTCTCCCGTTACCTCGGCACTGACCCGGGGGAAACCGAAGTCCCCCTCCTCGGTGGCGACATGACCGAGGGTGTCGTCCGCGTCGGCCGGACCGTCCGGCGCCCGGTCCGGTCGCATACCCCCGCGGTGCACGCGCTGCTGCGGCACCTGGAGGCTGTCGGGTTTGAAGGGGCCCCGCGCGTGCTCGGCATCGACGGCAGGAACCGGGAAGTCCTGACCTACCTGCCCGGCTTCACCGGGAGGCGCTCGCTGCCGGACTTCGCCATCCGCGATTCCACTCTCGAGGACCTGGCCGAATTGCTGCTGCGCTATCACCAGGCGGTGATCGGCTTCAAACCGCCGCCGGGGGCGCAGTGGGACGGCGAGCTGACCCGGTTCGTCGACGGCCCCGCGGACATCATCTGCCACTGCGACGTGAACCTGGAGAACGTCATCTTTCGCACCGGGCCGGATGGCGCCCGGCCGTACGCGTTCATTGACTTCGATCTCGCGCGGCCCGGGACACGGCTGGTCGACATCATCCAGACGTTGCGCTACTGGGCGCCGATCGCCGACCCGGCCGACCGGGATCCGGCGCTCCCAGACGCCCACGTGCCGGCCCGCATCGCCCTTTTCTGCGAGGCGTACGGGCTCTCCTACGCCGCCCGGTCCCGTCTGGTGCCCGTGGCCAGCCGGTGGCTGAGGCGGTCGCGGGCGAGCATCGCCCAGCGGGCCAGGATGTGTGGTGGGGCCTGGATGCGTATGCAGGAGGCTGGGGTAGGGGAGCGGTTGCTGCGCTCCGCGATCTGGCTGGAGCGCAACCGGCCGGAGATTGAAGCTCGCCTGCGCCGCCCAACCCGGCGCCGACCGCCGCCCAACCCGGCGCCGACCGCCGCCCAACCGGGGCTGACCGCTCACTAGCCGGAGCTGACCAACAACCCGGGCGCAAAGCAGGGGGAGCCCAGCCGCCCCCCGGCGGTTTCGCCTAGTGTCGGATGCTGTGGTGACGTGGACGGGGCAGGTTGCGCCAGGCGAGGCCTGGTGACGCCCAGCAGCGCCGGCCCGGGCGGCCGGCCGCGGGTCAACGGCGCGCGCCCGGGCACCCGGCTGAGGCGAAAGGGCGTCCGCCCAGGCCGCCGGCCGCGGGGCGCCGGCCGTGACTGGCCGCTCGCGGCGGGCCTGGCTGCGGGGGTGGCGCTGGACGCGCTGATTGGCGACCCCCGACGTGGCCACCCGGTGGCCGCCTTCGGGCGCCTGGCCGCCGGGCTGGAGACCCGGATGTACGCGGACAGCCGGCTCCGCGGCGCGCTGCACACCGGCGCCTGCCTGGCCGCTGCCACCGGCCCCGCCGTGGCCGCGCACCGGCTCACCCGTGACCGTCCGCTGCCGCGCGCCGCCGCGCTCGCCGCCGGGGTGTGGGCGGTCACCGGTGCCCGTTCGCTGCGCCAGACTGCTGAACGAGCCGCGCTGCACCTGGACACCAACGACCTGGCCGCCGCCCGTGCGGTGCTGCCGGGGCTCTGCAGCCGGGATCCCAGCCAGCTCGGGCCGAAGGAGCTCGCCCGGGCCGTGGTGGAGTCCGTGGCCGAGAACACCAGCGACGCGGCGGTCGCCCCGCTGCTCTGGGCGGCGGCCGCCGGGCTGCCCGGGCTGGCTGCCTACCGCGCGGTGAACACCCTGGATGCGATGGTCGGCTACCGGTCAGCGCGCTACCGGCGGTTTGGCTGGGCCGCGGCCCGCCTGGATGACGTGGCCAACTGGGCGCCGGCCCGGCTCGCTGCGGTCCTCGCCGCCGCCTGTGCCCCGGTGGTCGGCGGGAGCCCCGGCGGGGCCCTGCGGGCCGCCCGCCGCGACGGGGGCCGCCACCCCAGCCCGAACGCCGGCTGCCCGGAGGCCGCCTTCGCCGGAGCGCTCGGCCTGCGGCTGGGCGGGGCCAGCACCTACCAGGGCGTGACCGAGAGCCGCCCGGAGCTCGGCAGTGGCCGTCCTCCAGAGCCCGGTGACATCCGCCGGGCGCAGCGGCTGTCCCGCGCCGTCACGATCGCCGCCGCGGTGCTGGCCGCCGGGCTCGCCCTGCTGGGCACCCGGGAACGGCCGGGCCTGCGGCGCCGGGGGCCGTCCCGGTGAAGGGGGCGCTGCTGGTCGCCGGGACCAATTCCGACGCCGGCAAGAGCGTGATCACGGCCGGCCTGTGCCGCTGGCTGGCCCGCCAGGGGCTGAAGGTGGCGCCGTTCAAGGCGCAGAACATGTCGCTGAACTCCTTCGTCACCCCCGGTGGTGCGGAGATCGGCCGGGCTCAGGTGATGCAGGCCGCCGCGGCCGGCGTCGAGCCGACCGCGGATATGAACCCGGTGCTGCTCAAGCCGGGCAGCGACCGGCGCAGCCAGGTCGTCGTCCTCGGCCATCCTGCCGCCGAGGCGGACGCCGTCTCCTACCGGTCCATGGCGAAGGACCTCCGCGAGGTCGCCCTGGCCAGCCTGGACCGGCTGCGTGCCGAGTTCGACGTGGTGATCTGCGAGGGGGCCGGCAGCCCGGCGGAGATCAACCTGCGGGACACCGACGTCGCGAACATGGGCCTGGCCCGCGCGGCCGGGCTGCCGGTGATTGTGGTGGGCGACATCGACCGTGGTGGCGTGTTCGCCGCGCTGTACGGGACGCTCGCGCTGATGCCCCCCGCGGACCAGGAACTCGTGTCCGGCTTCCTCATCAACAAGTTCCGCGGCGCGCCTGAACTGCTGGACAGCGGGATCACCATGCTGGAGCGGCTGACCGGCCGCCGGCTGCTCGGCGTGCTCCCGTGGGCGGACAACCTCTGGCTCGACGCCGAGGATTCACTGGCCCTCGACCGCCGGGCCAGCTCGGGCGGGGCCCCGTTCGGCCGCGACGTGCTGCGGGTCAGCGTGGTCCGGTTCCCGCGCATCAGCAACTTCACCGACGTCGACGCGCTCGCCGCCGAGCCGGGCGTGCTGGTCCGGCTGGCCCGCGAGCCCGCCGAGCTGGCCGACGCCGACCTGGTCGTGCTGCCCGGCACCCGGGCGACCGTAACGGACCTGGCCTGGCTGCGCGAGCGCGGGCTCGCCGCCGCCATCGCCGAGCGGGCGCAGGCGGGCCGGCCGGTGCTCGGCATCTGCGGCGGGTACCAGATGCTGGCCGGGCAGATCGAGGACCGGGTCGAGTCCCGAGCGGGCCAGGTCGCCGGGCTGGGGCTGCTCCCGGCCCAGGTGGAGTTCGGCCCGGAAAAGCGCCTGGGCCGTCCCGTGGGCACGGCGCTCGGCCAGCCGGTCGCCGGGTACGAGATCCATCACGGCCTCGTCCGGCTCACCGCTCCGGCCGAGCGCTTCCTGGACGGCTGCCGGGCCGGGCCGGGCGGCGCGGTGTGGGGCACGAGCTGGCACGGCACGCTGGAGAACGACGGCTTCCGCCGGGCGTTCCTGACCGAGGTGGCGCGCCTGGCGGGCCGGGACTTCACGCCCGCGCCGGGCACCGATTTCGCGCAGCTGCGTGAGGCGCGGCTCGACGTGCTCGGCGACCTGGTCGCGGACCACCTCGACACGCCCGCGCTCGCCCGGCTGATCACCGGCGGAGCGCCGCGTGATCTCCCCGTCCTGCCCCCGGCCGGTTTGCCGCAGTAAGCCGGGCCGCGTGCCCTGCCGGTCCTGCCCGGGCCGGTTTGCCGCAGTAAGCCGAACGAAAGGGAGCAGACGTTGGACGAACCGGGCAAGCCCGAGATAACGGGAGTGGCCGAGGACCCGGTGTGGCTCGCGTCCCGCCCGGTGCTTATCTTCGACCTGGGCGGTGTCGTCCTGGACTGGAACCCGCGGTACCTGTTCCGCCAGCTAATCCCCGACGACGAGACGCGCGAGTGGTTCCTGACCGAGGTGTGCAGCCCGGCCTGGAACCTGCAGATGGACTCGGGCCAGCCGTCCGCCGCCGCGGTCGCGGAGCTGTCCGCGCGCTACCCGGAGCAGGCCGCGCTGATCAGCGCCTACTGGGACCGGTGGCTGGAAATGCTCGGCGGCGCCGTCCCCGGCATGAGTGAGCTCGTCACCGAGCTGTCCGACGCGGGCCGGGAGCTTTACGCGATCTCCAATTTCAACG
>Ga0302177_10003998_pt1 | contig 10275 bp, 12 predicted proteins | sample I_Palsa_E1_2_FD_198780 | JGI IMG/M metagenome (GOLD analysis project Ga0302177, IMG submission 198780) | Peat permafrost microbial communities from Stordalen Mire near Abisko, Sweden - I_Palsa_E1_2 | ecosystem: Environmental > Terrestrial > Soil > Palsa > Peat permafrost | place: Sweden... | reverse complement strand
TCCGGGAGCGCATTACTTCGCGCCGAAATGCGACGGGACCGTCGTCGTATTCGATGATCCGCATCTGGAAGAGTTTTTCAGGGAAAATGCACCCGCAGGACCGGACAAAATAGAATCTACGCGCCCGGAGACAAGACGCACCACCCACTAGCGAGACGTTGGCACAACCGTAGGCGTGAATCCGAAACATCTCTGGGCTTTAACCGCCGCCACTTCGGACCTTCCATCTTTAGAAATCCAGTGCCTTTGACAGCCTGCGTTGGGTAGCGGCGGATTCCTGTCGTGAAAATCCCCTTCCCACCAGCAAAGGATAGCCGCTGTTTCGTGGGGCTTGAGCCGCTCCGGGCGTGTCACGGCGCATCCGGAAGTTTTCGCCCCATCGATCCGCGAAAAACCCAAGGTTAGCCGACTTCTCAGGAGTTGAGCAGCCAAATGATATTCTCGTTGGGCTTTTCCGGGCCCTCCACCAAGAGTTCTTAGAATCGTCTCCGCTTTTTCTTGTTCACCCTAAAACCTTGTCCGCCGACTTCATAACCCTAGAATCGCCTGCGTTGCAGCTGGCCACCAACTCGGGTTCACGCGCTCCAGGTACGTGGCCCAGGCCTGCAGAACAATCATTGCCGGGAAAAGCTTAGAGATAGACCCTGTTAACTCGACCATCCACTATGAGGTCGCGCAACATTCCCGCCACGATCAGCACGTCGAGCGCCGGATAGAAGAGGTCGTGGTAACCGATGTAATGAAATCTGACGAAAGCAGCTTGCATGACTTGCAACTGGCCATGAAAACGCACCAAAGAACCGACTGGAAGGACGCAACTGTCTTCCGGTGGAGCACGGTCATGTCGAATCGCACCATGACTAACGACACGATGAAGCCAGAGACGAACATGGTTGCGGCCAGTGCCGCACCAAACCAGCCCAGTGCGCGGTGGACGGTGACCGTGCGCACGCGCACCAATGCGGACTGTGCGATGAACGGCACGATCCAGGCCGAGAGGACTGTGCCGTGAGACCACAGCAGGAGTGGTCTTGGCGGGTTGGCATGCAGCAAGCGGGGCGCGCTTTCGATGGCCACAGAAGTCTCCTCTCAGAACGGCGGAAGTCCGCCCAAGGCACTGTAGGGCATACCAACAGGGGGGGCGGAAAAGTGCCGAAAATAGTAAAAATTCGCAAGGTGCACCACGCCCCCGGGGCACCAAAGGGCACGCCCCATGGAAGGCCGCAAAAGTTGGGAATTGGTCACGCCGCGCCTGGCGCTGGAGGCGTTCAGGTGTAGGCCGCGACCGCCGGCGGGCGGATCGCCTCCGCGATTCGAGGCGCGTATCGTTGGCCTTGTAGACGTCACCCAGGCCGCCCACGCCAATGGGCGCAAGGATTTCATACGGGCCGAGTTTATCGCCTGCGGAAAGTTGCATGTTCTTGATTCGGCCAAGTATCTGAAACTCCGTACGAAGCGGCTTTCAAAAACAACTTCCGAGTGCGCCGTAGTACAGGACTTGTGTGCTTTCTGATCGGCTAACTGCCATTTGAGCTTGCCGAAACGCATGGATGTAGACTTGTTTACCGCGATTGAGTACCGGTCTGCGGATACCCTCCACCGCCCGATGAACAGCCTCGTCCTCAAGCGACTGTGCAGCTTGTTGTCCGGCATCCGTCGAATCGTGCGGGGGACGTCGCATCTTTTCGCATCCAATCGTAGCCGGTCTACTGGATCGGAAAGCGAATAGCGAAGGGCCAACGGCGCATGTCGAAAGTGATCCACTCGGCTGTAACGCACAAACTGCTGAGGTAGTACCCGGTGAGGCACATCTCGCAAATGGCGTGCGCTTTTCAGACAGTTTTCGAGGGAGGCCCAAATGCTTTAGTGCTGAGCTAGCCTCCTATGTTTGAGGTAATTGCTTTCAATGTGCGATTTGGCCGACGCTAGGGCGTGGAGTTCTGAAGCCATGTTATCTCTCTCGGCCGTTGTCTTCGTCATCTTATTATGGTCAATCAGCCGTTCCCCAATCCTGCGCTCTACGTCATTTATGTCTCTTTGATGATTCTTACAAACGGGACAATCCATCTTGTCTCCCTCGCTCAATTCATTCCACCGTGCCCCTAATGGTCGGATTGACATGCAACAAAGCCGCGAAGCGATAGCGGGCTCTGCCTGCCCAGCACCGTAGTTTGCTCAATTCATTAAGTGCAGTCTCAGATTGCTATAGAGGCAAGGGCGTGACAATAGCGCAGACTTCCTAATCTTGGCGTGGTACCCCGGCATTCCAGTATTAGTACTTCCGGGCATAAGCCACGTCGAACTCTCCAGTTTGCACATCATGCAGCAGATAGGTCCCGAGTGACGGGGCATCCGGAAACTATCCATCCAGTCGATGCTACTAAATCCAAATCCCGAATCACTGCGTATCCGGACAGAATCCGAGGATCACAGCGGCAGTCGTGGCCGCTGTGATCATCACCCTCGCGAATTGCAGTTGTGGCTACTTGCCGTATTTTTTGACAGCCTTGCCAATCGACGGACCCGCCTTGCCAAGATCTTCCGGGGTCATGACCGGCCGCAGCGAGACCTTTGCGTTGAAGGCGAGAAACCAAGGCTCAGCGACCGCCGGAATCTGCGATGTGTCCTTCATGTCAAAAACGATGGAGCCCGACCGATTGCCGCTGTCGTCCGCTAAGAAATAGGCTGCTTCCGGTTTGAGATCGGCCAGTATTCCCTCGATCGTGGAACCCAGGGTTCCAGCCTTGGCGGCGGCATTTCCGGCCTCCACGGGAATCGATACTCTCAGCAACATTCGCATATGAATTTCCTCCTTTAAGGAAAGGCAGCCGATTAAGGAAGGGCAGCCGATCGATTATACGACAGGCGTGTGGGAGGTCGATCAGGAAGCGCCCAAGTCCTGGATCACGCGCTACTCGGATGTTGGCCGCACTGGTCGCGGCGGCGCTACAATGGTGCTGCCGGGCGAAACGGAAGCGACACTGCGGGGACGCAACCATGCTGAGGGATAGTCCGGTTGGTTGGCTCATCGAGACGATGAACGGAGCGCGGCGGCTTCGCTTCTGCGCTCCTCAAAAAGACCACATCGGATTGGTAGACCCTCATGCCTTGAAAATCCCCGCCCGTAGGGCGGAAAATGCACTAGCGGAGAGCACCCTCTCTCCAGTTCAGGCTGAACCAACACAGGTGGGGTAAACAATGTTTGTAATTACTGGAATCACCGGCAACGTCGGCGGTCAAGTAGCTGGCTGTTTGCTGGACGCAAATCGGCCGGTACGAGGCGTAGTGCGCGACTTGGGTAAAGGGAAAGCTTGGGCGGAACGGGGCGTGGAGATAGTGCAGGCCGATATCAACGATGCCCTAGCGCTTCAGCCGGCGTTCCAGGGCGCCGAAGGTGTCTTCGTATTGGTTCCACCCAACTTCGATCCATTGCCGGACTTTCCGGAGGCGCGTGCCATCGCGGCGGCGTTAAGGTCCGCAATCGACCGGGCGCGTCCGCGTAAAGTTGTCTATCTGTCGACCATCGGCGCGCAAGCCAGTCAATCGAACCTGTTATCGCAGCACACCATCATCGAGCACGCGCTGGAAGAATTGCCCGTGCCGATCACTTTCCTGCGGCCTGCCTGGTTTATGGAAAACTGTTCCTGGGATGTGGCGCCCGCGCGAGAGAACGGCGTAATTCCCGGTTTTCTGCAACCCTTCGACAAGCCGGTTCCGATGGTTGCGGCAGCCGACATCGCAAGCGTCGCCGCCGGACTGCTTCAAGAAGCATGGGCCGGCAAAAGAGTGGTGGAACTGGAAGGTCCGAGCCGTATCACGCCTAACCAGATTGCCGGGACTTTCGCTGGTCTGCTCGGGCGGCCGGTGAGAATGGAGATTGTGCCGCATGCATCCTGGGAACAGCTTTTCAGATCGCAAGGGATGAAAAATCCGATGCCGCGCATTCGGATGCTGGATGGATTCAACGAAGGCTGGATTGAGTTTGAAGGCCAGGCGAGAAAAGGAACGGTCGAGTTGGAAACCGTGCTCAGAAGGCTGATCTCGACGTAGGGCAAGTCTCGGACTTGCTTGGTTAGGCCACGGGGATGTCCAGGATCACTGCCCAATACTGGAACGATTGGAGCAGAAAGCCGAACAACACCAGCCATATTCCGAACACGCCCAAGCGCCGCTCGGGAAGGTTGTCCGCATAGTATTCAATGTAGGGATTCACTGTAATTCCCACCGCGGTCACCAGGCCGGTTACCAATCCTAATCGAACGGCGAACCTCCAATCTACGTGGCGCACCAATGCACTGCAGATCAGCGCGGCGGCCATGTAACCGATGGTTCGGACCACGGTTCCTTCCAATTGGCGCCGCGTGAAGCGAGGCTTGCGAGACGCCGCGTAGTCCATGCTCGGCCGCATTCCGCGAGTGTAAGCTACCACTTGTCCGCCGGTAACCAAAACGGCGAACGCCAACGAGTATTCGAGGCCTTGGATCGGATAAAGTCCGACGCCTAAGGCTAGCCCGCGAATGGCGCTGAAGAAGATCTCCCACGGCAGCGGGTAATGATCGTGCCGATGACCCGTTCGTTGCAGTTCAATCGAGACGGTAACGCCGGTCGCGATCCCAGCGGCGGTTCCAAAGAAAAGGCCCAGCCCGAGGGCATAGCCCACGCCGAACACCACCGCGTACGTCACCATTCGGGTGATCAGGCGCAGCGGACCTCGCTGGCCGCCCAACAAATCGTACGCCAGATAAAGGCCGCCCAGCACGTCCAGAAAAATGCCGGCCAAGCTGACCATGGCAATGGTATGGTGGTCCATGGCGAGCGGTTTAGCTGGATCGCGCGGCGGGGATCCGAATCAGCACATACGCAATGCTGGCGAATCCGATCAACGACAACCATCCGCCCCAGGCTGGAAAAAAGCTGAAGGTCGCGAAGCTGGGAACTTTGGCGAGGAACAAAACCGCCAGCAAAATTCCAACAATGGCTTCACCGGCGATCAAGCCGGATGCGAGCAGGGTTCCTTTTTCCTCAAAGCTCAACTTTTGTTCGGCGTTGAGTTTTCGAGCCGCGCGATCGGCGATCAACTTAATTACGCCACCCACGAAAATGGCCGACGAAGTGTCGAAGGGAAGATACATCCCCACCGCGACCAGCATGGGCGATCGCGCGCCGCACAGCAGCAGCGCCACGCCGAACGCCGCGCCGATTCCGAGCAGCCCCCAGGCCATTTGACCGCCCACGATTCCCTTCGCCAACTGCGCCATCAAGCCGGCCTGCGGCGCGGGCAGCGCGCGTCCGCCGATCCCGCCGGTGGCCAGATTCGCTTCATGCAGGGCGATGATCGGCGCCATCAAGAAGAACGCCAGTAGGATGACCGAGATGATTTCGACCAACTCCATTTTCCACGGAGTTCCACCCAGCAGGTGGCCGGCTTTCAAATCCTGAATCAGTGAGCCCGATACCGAGCACGCCACGCACACCACCGCCGCTACGCCCAGCACCGCCGCTACGCCCGACAATCCGGTAACGCCCATGGTAAGCATCACCAGGGCGGCGATAATCAAGGCCGCCAGCGTCAATCCGGAGAGCGGTTGATTAGAACTGCCCACCAGGCCCACCAGGTATCCGCCCACCGCCGACAACAAAAATCCGGTGATGCTCATAATCACGGCCGAGACGATGGCTGCCGCGATGCCGTGCGTGAAGTAATAATAGATGGCCGTGATTGGAACCAACAGAAGCAGCATGCACAGCACCACCCAGCGGGCCGGGATGTCGCGCTCCGTGCGATCCAGTAATTTTGCTTCGTGGGCGGCTTTGGTGGAAGCTACGAAGATCCCGCGCAGCGAACTGGCCAGCGAGGCGCGCATCGAAAACATAGTGCTGGCCGCGCCCACCAGCATGGTTCCCACCGCGATGGGCCGGACCACGTTGTACCACACCGAATAAGCCGCTACCGCCGGATCGGTGGTCCCGATACGGCGCGGCAAATCCGGATCGAAGAACAACAGCAGCGGGATCAGGATCCACCACGCGATGATTCCACCCGCTACATTCACCGAGGCCAGCTCGGGGCCAATGATGTAGCCGATCCCGATCAGCGCCGGCGAGAGGCTGGGCGTGGACCAAGGGATTCCGCCGAAATGCGTCACGTCGCCGATGGACTGCTTCTCGAAGTTAAAATGCTTGATGACGGACTTGGGGAATGCCAGAAACCCCTCCACGTACTCCTGGAAAATCTGGATTCCCTTATCCGATTTAAGAATCTGGATCAGGCCCCCAAAAGCCATGGCGCCGAAAATATAGCGGGGAGCATGGCTGGCGCTGGCTTCGCCGGCTCGGACAATTTCGTAGCTAGCTACGCTCTCAGGCCACGGCAGCGGCGCATCCACGCACAAGGGGCGGCGCAACAGGATGATGAAGAACACCCCGATCAATCCGCCCACCAGCAACACCAGCGTGGCTTCCCAATAGTGCGCGCGCAGGCTGGTCCACAGCCTTTGGCCGTCGATCTCCACCATCATGAACGCGGGGATGGTGAAGATGGCGCCGGCCACCAAAGCCTCACCCACCGAAGCGGCTGTGCGCGTGATGTTTTGTTCCAGCACGCCGCCACGAAAGGCGGGGATGCGGAACAGCGCCATGGCGATGACAGCGGCGGGAATTGTGGCGGCCACGGTTTGGCCCGCGCGCATGCCGAGATAAGCGTTCGCGGCGCCGAAAACAAATGCCAGAAAGATGCCGAGTCCGACTGCTTTCACGGTCATCTCACGAGGAGATTGCTTAGCGTCGTTCGTCAAGCAAGCATCTTACCAGGATTGGTCAAGCGCAAAATGAATCTTACTTCTTCTTCCCGGTCACATCCTGCCCGCCCTGGTGCAACACCAAATGATCGCCGCTGAACTCGATCTGCGCGTCCACTGCCTTTAGAAAAAATCGGGTCTCCGATTCGGCAAACATCGGCAGTTTCGCCTGCCCGGTGGCCTGCGTCATCAACTGGCCGCCTTCGAGCGTCACCACCAGGTCGAAACCGGGCTTCAGTTCGTACGTGCCCACATAGCCGGCCAGCTTTGCAACCGGAAGCGTGATCTCCTTGCGTTCGGACGGCAGCACCACGGCATCGCCGTGAAGCAGCGCACCCAGTTTGGAGGCGATCTCGCCCGGCGCGCCTCCATTCAGATTGCCGAGCACGGCGACCGTCACCTGGTCTTCCGGATAATAGGTCAGTTGGGTGTTGAAGCCTTCGATTCCACCGCCATGTTCGATCACTTTGTGCCCATTCACGGTGTGGACCACCAGCCCGAACGCGTAGTTCTCCTTGAATGGCGTGGTCATCTTCTCGATCAATGCGGCCGAGAGAACTTTGCCTCCGAATAGACCGTGCTCCCATCGCAACAGATCTTCGGTGGTGGAATAGAGCGATCCGGCTGAGAAAGGAATGCTCATGTGAATGAAACCCGCGTTGACGGGTCCGTTCGGGCCTGGAGAATATCCGTACGCGCGATGCCGGATGATGGCGGAATTGGAGTCGTAGCCGGAATCCCGCATGCGCAATGGCACGAAGATATTTTCCTTCACGAAATCTTCGTAAGTCTTTCCGCTGATCTTCTCGATCAGATAGCCCAGCAGTACGTATCCGGAGTTGTCGTACTTCCACTTCTGGCCGGGCTCGAATTCCAGCGGTTTGTCGCGAAAGCGCGCCACCAGCTTTTCCGGCGTGGTGGGAATTGCTTCGGTCTGAGAGTAATCGGGAAAGCCGGTGAAGCTGGGGATTCCCGAGGTGTGCGTCAGCAGATGGAAGATGGTCACCTTGTCCCAGGCGGGCGGCGCATCGGGGATGTATTTCTTCACCGGATCGCCGATTTTCAGCTTTCCCCGCTCCTCCAGCAGCAGAATAGATGCCGCGGTGAACTGCTTGGTGATGGATCCCAGACGGAACTTGGTGGAAGGGGAATTGGGATTGTCCCATTCGAGATTGGCCATTCCGTAACCTTTGCTGAACAGGACCTCGTCCCCGCGAGCCACCAGCACCGTACCCATGAACGTCTTCGCGGAGACAAAAGACTCCACAATCTGGTCCATGCGGGCCGTATCCGCGGCTCGGCACAGCGCCACAATTGAAACGAACAGAACTAATTTTCGAAACATGGCTTACTCCAGTCTATTTTCCGCTCCGCTAGAAAGTTCTTTACATCAGAAAGTACTTGCCATTATACTATGCATTGGCGCTGGGGTAGGAAAGGGGTCCCGCAATGACCATTTTTGATCTTCTGTTTATAGTACTGTTTTTGACCGCGGCCGTTACCGTAATAATGGCTATTGTTTCATTTCTTCGAGGGAAGCGACAGCGCGCGACAACTATTTTGCGCAGGCTGGCTTATTCGAGCGTCGCTTACGTGGGAATCGTGTACCTGGCGACAGCACTTTCAAGTGCCGTGGTCTTGCACCCGCGCGATCCCGAGTGTTACGACGATTGGTGCGTGGACGTGGAAGCCGCCCAGCGGACGGCGCAGCCATCCGGCGCCCACTACGATGTGACGCTCCGCATTTTCAGCCAAGCGCGCGGCCGCCCACAGCGGGAGGCGTTGGCCACCGATGTTTATTTGTTGGACTCTCGTCAGCGGCGCTACGATCCGATCCTCAAGGGAACGGAAATTCCCTTGAACACGCTGCTGCAGCCCGGCGAATCCGTTACGACGTCACGCGCTTTTGATTTGCCATCGGATGCGCACGACATCGGTTTGGTGGTAGGCAGGCGCTCACCTTTTCCGATTTGTCTGATCATTGGCGAATGCGAAGCCTTTCACAAGGGCACGATCATCCGCATCGATTGAGGAGCTATCCGGGGACAGGCAGGCGCTAGTGATCGCGTCCCCGGCCACCACCGCCGCCTCTTCCATATCCGCCGCCACCACCACGGCCACCGCGGCCGCCACCACCACCCCCCCCAGGCCTTCCACCACCGCCGCCACCGGGACCGCGCCCTCCGCCTCCGCCGCCTTCGCGCATCGGCCGTGCCTCATTCACCACCAGCGAGCGGCCCAGAAAATCCTGGCCATTGCAGGTTTGCACGGCGCGATCGGCTTCTTCGTCGTTGCTGAATTCCGCGAACCCGAATCCACGCGGCTCACCGGTAAATTTGTCGCGAATGATTTGAACCGAATCGGCTTGGAATCCGGCCCGCGTGAACCAGTCCTGCAACTCCGCTTCGCTGGCTTGGTAGGGAAGGTTGCCTACAAACAGTTTTTTCAAGGAAGCTCCTTATGGCCCGATTCAACAGCGGGAGTACGGATGGGCGGGCACACAACCAATCCTAGCAGGCTACCGGGGAGATTTTAGCGCGCTGCCCGGTCCTACGCGCGGAACTACCGGTCCAGCAATCTGAAATTAACCTCAATGGTCACCTGAACCGGAACTGGCTCACCGTTCCTCATGGCTGGTTGAAACTTCCATTTCTTGACGGCTTCCACGGCTTTCTCGTCCAGACCTAGCCCTAACGGCCGAATGATCTTGATTTCTGTCGCATGCCCGCTCGCGTCGACAACTACGGACAGCACCACTGTCCCCTCGGCCCTCGCTCGACGGGCCTCGTCCGGGTAAACCGGCTCGACGCTCTTAAGAATGTGCGGCGCCGAAACGTCGCCGCCGATCTGGTACGGGCCGGCCGGCGGAAGTTTTCCCACGTTGAAGCTCAGCGTGCAGGGCGCACTCACCGCGACGCCCTTCTGCGTGCTGGGCTGGAATCGCCATTGGCGGATCGCCGCAATTACGTCTTCCTCCCATTTCGGGTCGGAGATCTTCTTAACATGGAGATTGGCGGGAATGCCTTGGTCGTCCACGTCAAATGAGATCGTAGCGGAAACGGTCTGATCGTCGCCGGGCCACGGCGGATGCTCACTCTTCAGCACGGCCGGACGGGATGCCACCTCTGGAACAGCGCATGTGAAGCTTTGCATATGCAGTGGGTGGACGTTGTCCAAAAGCGCGAAATTTATCTCCACCGACGTGCGTACCGCGGCGGGAACGCCGTCCCTCGTTCCAGGCTTGAATTTCCAGGTGGCGACCGCTGCCAGCGCTTTTTCATCCAGACCAAACCCGATGCGCCGCGTGAGCGTAAAATCCGTGGGATTCCCGTCCGCATCCACCAGCAGGGAAATCTTCACGGTCCCGTCGACGGCAGCGAGTCGAGCTTCTTCCGAATATTCCGGCTCGGATTTCTGTATAACTGCCGGCGCGGTAGTCTGAGCGGCACATGTCAGAACTGCGGCAAACGTAAAAAGC
>Ga0302177_10003991_pt1 | contig 10287 bp, 5 predicted proteins | sample I_Palsa_E1_2_FD_198780 | JGI IMG/M metagenome (GOLD analysis project Ga0302177, IMG submission 198780) | Peat permafrost microbial communities from Stordalen Mire near Abisko, Sweden - I_Palsa_E1_2 | ecosystem: Environmental > Terrestrial > Soil > Palsa > Peat permafrost | place: Sweden: Abisko... | reverse complement strand
CGTAAACGATGGCGACCACCAGCATGAGCACCCACCAACCCATCATTCCCAACCAGATCAGTGGGAAAAGGATGATAAATCCAGGTGGAAGAGAATTGTGCTGGGTCGCTGGCTGGTAAAATGCAGTACCAACGAAAACAGCGGAAAAAATTGCGACCATCATTAGCATCACCAGTACGAAGTACAGCACCTGTAGCAACAAAGCCTGTAGGGCATGGAATGAGACAAACCGGGAGTCTCGCTTGACGAGGAGAATAACCAGTGGAGCAATGAACCCGCCAACAAGTTGCAGAACTTGGGCCAGCGTTCCCATCGTGCGCTCGTCCGGCGTAACGATTGACTGGTCGAATCCTGCCGCGTCAGACACGGGGCCTCCAGAGGATGCCAACGTACCATAGCTCCGATGGCAGGCCAAGTGAATACCCGGAATGGAGCCTAATCTTTCAGCAATTGCCGCGCAATCACCAGCCGCTGAATCTCACTCGTCCCCTCGCCGATCGTGCACAGCTTCACGTCGCGGTAATACTTCTCCGCGGGATAATCCTTGATGAAGCCATAGCCACCATGAATCTGCACGCCTTCATTGGCGCACCTCACGGCGACTTCGCTGGCATACAGTTTCGCCATCGAAGACTCCAGCGTCGTCTTCATGCCCGCATCTTTCATCGAAGCTGCGCGCAAGGTGAGCAACCGGGCCGCGTCGATTTCAGTCGCCATGTCGGCCAGCTTCCACTGGATCGCCTGAAACTCTCCAATCGCCTTACCGAATTGTTTGCGCTCTTTTGAGTAGTTCAGCGCCGCCTCGTACGCGCCCTGCGCCATGCCGAGCGAGAGAGCCGCAATCGAAATACGTCCACCATCGAGCACGCGCATCGCATCGATAAATCCGTCACCTTCCTTGCCCAGCAGATTCTCCGCCGGAACCACGCAATCTTCAAAAATCATCTCCGCCGTGTCGCTCGCCCGCAAGCCCAGCTTGTTCTCTTTCTTGCCGGGACGAAATCCCTTGGTACCCTTCTCCACGATGAAGGCGGAAAGCCCGTGAGTGTTGGCGGCGCGGTCGGTCACGGCAATCACCACGACCACGTCAGCGTAGTGGCCATTTGTGCAGAACGTCTTCGTGCCGTTGAGCACCCAATTATTTCCGCGGCGCTTCGCCGTCATGCGCGCGCTGCCCGCGTCCGATCCCGAAGACGGCTCAGTCAATCCCCATGCCCCGATGAATTCGCCGGTCGCCAGTTTGCTGACATATTTCTTCTTCAGACACTCCTCGCCCGCGAGAAAAATATGATTGGAGCACAGCGACGTATGCGCGGCCACAATGATGCCCACCGAGCCATCCACCCGTGACAATTCTTCGATGGCAATTACATACTCCACGTAACCCATGCCCGCGCCAGCGTACTCGGCGGGAAACACCGTTCCCAGCAGTCCAAGCTTGCCCAGTTCCTTGACAACTCGCCAGCCTCGTCCCACTTCATAACGTTGGGTAAGATCTCGCGCTCGGCGAACTCGCGGACGCTTTTCTTTAACTGCACCTGCTCATCGTTCAGTTGAAAATCCAAGACTCCTCCACTCTTATGCTACCGATTTCGATTAGAACATAGCCGGAAAAGAGGGAAAAGTTACCTCAGGCGGAGAAACACAAACTCCCTGGGAGCCACATATCCACTGCAGATTCCGAACCCAAGAGTCTTAAACCCAACCGACCGGATGGTTTGTCAACAGGTCGTTTTCGAAGAACTCCCGAAGAAGTCTCTAACTCTGATCAGCGAAAGACCTCATCCGCAACAATGAATTTCTCGAACACATCGTTCGACAACAACCGGCCCCGCCCCGTCAGACGAACGACATTTCCACGTCGCTCGAGCAACCCGCATTCAACAAACTCCTCAATCGTGGAGCGAAAGCTACCGATCGTTTCCTCGCCAAACTCAGTTGCCATTTCTCGCAAGCTAATGCCCTGCGTCAGCCGCAACCCGAGAAAAAAACTCTCTTCCAATGCAGCGCGGCCCGTAACCACGACACGCTGCAAACGCCCCCCAGCCATATAGCGGTCCAGAGAATCGGCAGATGCGAACCGCACTGCCTCGACATCGGCAGTGGAAGAAGCCAGCATCGAATGCGCATCCACACCAACGCCGAAGTAGGGCTGCCGCGTCCAATATTTCAGATTGTGGCGTGACTCGAATCCCGGACGAGCGAAGTTAGAAATCTCGTACTGCGCAATCCCGGCCGCATCAAGCTGCTCGCAGGCCGCAAGATAAAAGTCCGCAGTCGCGTCTTCATCCGGGACAAAGTGCGCATGATACCGTGTTCCCTCAGCCAGCAACTCTCTGCCCAGCCGCGAATCCTCATCCACCTCGAGCATGTAGACGCTCACATGAGGCGCATCGGTCGCAATCGTTTCCGCCAGAGAAACCGCCCAACTCTCTGCCGTCTGGTGCGGCAAACCAGCAATGAGATCGAGATTAATGTTCGAAATTCCTGCGCTACGCAGGCGAGCGATCTCTTCAACCACCACAGAGCGCGTGTGCAGACGACCGACTGCCGCCGATTCCTGATCCACAAATGACTGCACCCCGAGACTAACCCGGCTCACGCCACAGCGCAGCAAGCACTCCACAGCCGCGGGCGTCAACGTGCCTGGCGCACACTCCACCGTAACCTCCGCGTCGGAAGCCACCTCGAACCGCCGCCGCACCGCGCTGAAAATTCGTTCCAGTTGTGCGGCCTCGAGCACCGTCGGCGTTCCTCCGCCCAAGTAGATGGAATCCACGACGCGCTCCATCTGCCCACCCATTTCGACGGCGGTCTCTGTCGCGCTTTCGATGTCCGCGCACACCCGATCGACATAGCCCTTAAATACGCTCCGCGAAAATACCTCCGAGGCGAAGTTGCAGTAGCTGCACTTGGTGCGGCAGAACGGAACCGAAATATAAATCCCGAGAGGCATGCTTTATTATCCCACCTGCAATCATCCATTCGATTCCGGCCGCCGGCGGCAAACCTTTTCCATCCTCGGGCAAGCTTCGACCATCCATATTGAGGTAGGTGTTGAGGCATCCGGTTAGCAGCGCCTCTCGTTATCTGATCGCCAAGAGACATGTCCCAGGAAGAAGAAGTATTAGGTAAAGCCTATGACGGCCGCCTCATGGCGCGGCTGCTGAAATATCTGCGGCCCTACCGCTGGCGGGTAACGATTGCCCTGGTTTCGATTTTCCTAAAATCTTTTGCCGACGTGCTGGGGCCCTATCTCACTAAGGTTGCAATCGATCGCTACCTCGCTCCCAAAGCCGCCCCCTCCTCAACATCATCGGGAATATGGAGCTGGCTCAGCCCGCACGCCACAACCGGCATTGCGCAGATCGCAGCGATCTACGTTGGATTGCTGGCCTTCAGTTTTCTGCTCGAATTTCTGCAGACGTACTTTATGCAATGGACCGGCCAGAAGGTTATGTTCGATCTTCGCCGCCAGATCTTCCGCCACCTGCAGCACCTGCACGTGGCCTTCTTCGATAAGAACCCGGTTGGCCGCCTGGTCACCCGCGTCACCACCGACGTCGACGCATTGAACGAGATGTTCACCTCCGGCGTGGTTTCTATCTTCGAAGATCTCTTTGTGCTCTTCGGCATCCTCGGCGTCATGCTGTGCATGAACTGGAAGCTGGCGCTGATCACCTTCGCAGTCCTGCCCTTCATCATTTATTCCACCAAGATTTTTCGAGACCGCGTCCGGGATTCCTACCGCCGCATTCGCGTCGCCATCGCCCGCATCAACTCCTACCTGCAGGAGCACATCAGCGGCATGGTCGTGCTCCAACTTTTCAATCGCGAGCGCAAGGCCTATACACGCTTCTCGGAAATCAACCGCAGCCACATGGAAGCGTACAAAGACGCGATCATGGCCTACTCGGTTTACTATCCCGCCGTCGAGATTTTTTCCGCGATAGCCATTGCCTCCGTCATCTGGTTCGGCGGCGCTGACGTGATGCGAACGATTCGAGTGAACAGCGTTGCCGTGAGTTTCAACTGGAAGACGCTGCTCGCATTCCGCCTGGTTTCGACCGTGGCTTCGCTGGGCGTGCTGGTTGCATTCATCCAATATGCTCTGCGTTTCTTCCGTCCGATCATGGACTTCAGCGAAAAATACAACATCCTGCAATCCGCCATGGCCGCCAGCGAACGCATCTTCAAGTTGCTGGACACGCCGGTGCAGGTAGTTTCGCCCGCCGTGACCAAGCGCCCGGAAGGTCCCGGCCGCATCGAATTCGATCAAGTCTGGTTCGCCTACCGTGAGATGCCCGCGACCGACGGATCGAACTCCAGCACTGATGCGGCGAACAAGCACCATGTGGGGACGGCCGCCCTCGGCCGTCCAGCCGAGCAAAGCTCGGCAAGCTCTTCTCTGTCCAGAAGCGCCGCCGCCGACCCCGCCCCGGACTGGGTCCTCCGCGACGTAACCTTCACCATCGAGCCCGGCGAAACTGTGGCAATCGTCGGTCACACCGGCGCCGGCAAGACTACTCTTATCTCGCTTCTGCTGCGCTTTTACGATGTCCAGAAGGGCGCAGTCCGGATCGACGGCGTCGACGTCAAAGACATGGATCTAGCCGACCTGCGCAGCCGCTTCGGCGTGGTCCTGCAGGATCCATTCCTGTTCAGCGGCACCATCGGGGGAAATATCCGGCTGGGCACCAAGCGGATTCAGGACGCCGACGTGGAGAAGGCCGCCGAAGACGTCAACCTCGCCGACTTTATCCGCACGCTGCCCAAGGGCTTCGAAGAAGAGGTCCGCGAACGCGGCTCGACACTTTCCACGGGCCAGAAGCAACTCATCTCCTTCGCGCGCGCCCTGGCTCACGAGCCGAAGATTCTGATTCTGGACGAAGCCACGTCGAGCGTCGACACCGAAACCGAATTCCGCGTGCGCGACGCCCTCAGCCGCATGGTCGAGGGACGCACCTCCTTGATCATCGCCCACCGCCTCTCCACCGTGCAGCGCGCCGACAAAATCATCGTCATGCACAAAGGCCAGGTCCGCGAAATGGGCACCCACCAGCAACTCCTCTCCCAGCGAGGCATTTACTTCAAGCTTTACCAGCTCCAATACAAAGACCAGGAGCTGAATGTGAGGCATGTGGAGCGGGCGCCCTCGCCCGCGAGTGCTGATGGCTTCGAACAGCCGGAAGTTAGCACCAGGGGGGACGATTGATCTTGTGAGCCTGGTTGGCTTTCGATTTTGCCCCACCAAGCTGTTTGGATATTTCCGGGTTCCCTTTCATGCCAATTTCGATGAGGTGAATCTACGCTTCTAGGTGTGCCGGAAAGACGGCGGCGACATTCGAAGGGGAGTTGTCTTCATCGCTGAAATCGTGCCCAGGCAAGTTCGCGGGCAGTGGTGCCGGCTCTCAGCCAAAACCGAAGGCCCGTCAGCCTCTCCTCCACTGGGCAGCCTGGAACAATTCATCACCGAACATTACTGGGGTTATTCGGCTCAACCAGGTGGTGGGTGCCTCGAATATCATGTCTCGCATGTCCCATGGCAAGTATGGGCAACGACTGACGCAGGCTTCGAAGGGGGCGCCACCACTCTCTACGGGCGCGAACTCGCAACCGTTCTTAAACAACGTCCGGACTGCGCGTTCATGGCCGGCGGTTCGCCCGTCATCGTCCACCAGGGCAATAGTATTTTATGAAATTGGCGGACCGGGAACTCGAAGCTGCTATTCTGCGCGAGGGCTGGATCCTCTATGCGGCAGATGCGGGTTCTGCTTTCGTTGGGTTCGCTTCGTGGAAAAAGATCGTTGAAGCGCGCGACTTTGCAATCAAAGATCTGCAGTCGGCTTCCGCCGAAGGCCTTGCTGCAAGTTCCTCGAGAACATCTGCTGGACGACATACGGGTGCTGAGCAGCCGCGGACAATTACAATCCGGCGCAGACGCATATCTTTATGTGGCGCAGCGAATCTGGTGGGTATAGCCTTTCTGCGCAATCTTCCTTTTGCGGGCTTTCAATTGCATGCTTTGGTGGGGGTATCGCTGGTTTAATCGAAATCGACCTCGCATCTCCCGCCACTGTCCGCTGCCGCGAGAAGCCGGCGCTGGGCGCGTTCCGAAAGATTGCATCTGAACGATTCCCATCCGCTCCGTTTCTGTTTGGAAGTCGCGGCCTTACAATGCTCTCTTGCGAATCCTGATCTCAGCCGGCGAGGCTTCCGGAGAAATGTACGGCGCTCAACTCATCGAAGCCTTGCGTCGTCGCAATCCGCAACTTGATTTCTTCGGCGTCGGCGGCGACCGGATGCGCGCCGCCGGTTGCGACACTGTGGCGGATGCCAAAGACCTCTCCGTCGTCGGCATCACCGAAATCCTCAGCCATTTGCCAAAGATCTACGGCCTCTACCAACACCTGATCAAAGAAGCCGACAAGCGCAAGCCCGACCTCGCCATCGTCATCGACTCGCCCGCTTTCAATTGGCGCGTCGCACGGCAGATGAAGAAGCGCGGCATTCCTGCGGTCTACTACGTCGCGCCGCAGTTCTGGGCGTGGCGCCAGGGACGCGTCCGCCTGCTGCGCGAATACGTCGACAAGGCGCTCGTTATCTTTCCCTTCGAAGAAAGTTTCTATCGCGAGCGCGGAGTCGACGCCACATTCGTCGGCCATCCCCTGGCCGAATTGCAGAACCCGGCAATTAAACGCCAAGACTATGCCGCGCAGCACAGTCTCGACCCCGCGAAACATTGGATCACGCTCATGCCCGGCAGCCGCTTAAAAGAAGTGCGCATGAACCTGCCCACCATGCTCGAAGCGGCCGCACAAATCGGCCGCGAATACGAATTCTTACTGCCGGTCGCACCCACGCTCGACCGCGCATTCCTCCAAAACCTGATCGATAAGGAATCGGAGAACAAAACGGGACGCCAAAAGACAGATCGGCCGAGCATCAGCCTCGTCCCGGAATCCCTGCCCGCTCTCTGGCATTCCCGCGCCGGCATCATCGCCAGCGGCACCGCCACAGTGGAGGCCGCCATGATGCGCACTCCATTCGTAATGGTCTACTGCGTCTCGCCTCTCACTTACATTCTGGGCAAGCCGCGAGTGAAAGTGCCGTGGTTCGCCATGGTCAACCTGATTGCCGGAGAGCAAATCATCCCCGAACTCGTGCAACACGACTTCACAGCCAGCAATGTTGTGACCCGCATTCGAGAAATTGTTCCTGACGGCGCTGCCCGCGACCGCATGCTGCAGGACTTGAGTGCGGTCAAGGTCAAACTCCGCGCCCCGGAAAACAACGTGGCAAGCTTATCCCCCCAACTTCCGGCGGATCGCGCCGCAGAAATCATACTTGCCCTCGCTGGTAAAACCTCAAGCCGAAAGCAAGCAGCTAGAAGCTAGAAGCCGTAGCCTGACTCCCTCAGCCTTGGTAGGGGCTCAGTTTGAATTTGTTTTGAAAGGAGGCGGCTTCAGCCGCGCCCTAAGGTGCGCGAAATCAATCGCGGCTTTAAGCCGCCAAGGAATGCGAATTCCGAGTCGACCCAGTCCCTAAACCTTGTGCTCCCAGCATCTTTTAGGTGAGAATCTTCATCATAGGGAATGGTTAGCCCTGTTTCCTGGAGACTCTCCTTAATGCAGATTCGCTTTCGGCGCGCCCAGAGCGTCCTGTTGAGTTCCCTTGCCCTGCTGCTGGTTTTCGTCGCACGCCCCTCCCGGGCGGCTGAGAAGACCCGCCTGCGCGTCGATGATTATCAGATCGAGGTCGAACTCACCCCGCATCTTCATCAGATTTCGGCGCGCGCCAAGGTCAAATTCACAGCGCTTCAGGATCTCAACACCGCTATCTTCGAACTGCATAACGCTCTGCGTGTCACCCGCGTTCTCGACGACCACAACCAGCCACTCTCCGCCGAGCGCGTCACTCAGGATTCCACCATCCGCGTTCCCCTTCCCGCCGGCCTCGCCAAAGACGCTTCCACTTCTCTCACATTCGAATACGAAGGCGACCTGGAAAGCGCCGACGACAGCCCCGTGCCCGGACTCAAGCTCGCCTACGTCGGCGACGACACCAGCTACCTCCTCTACGCCGGGCGCTGGTTCCCGGTGAGCGGCTACGGCCTCAACCGCTTCACCGCGACCATCAGCGTTACGGTTCCCGCTCATATGCTCGTGATCGGTAGTGGAAAGTCCCTCGCCGCCGAGAATCCGCCATCTAAAAAGCCCAACAGCAACGGCCTCCCCACCAAGACATTTACCTTCGTCTATGCAAAACCCAGTTTCCCCGGCACCATCGTGGCCGGCATTTTTCAGGAATACAAAAGCGATGAAGCCGGAATGGATCTCCACGTCTTCTTCAAGCCCGATCACCAGAAGTTGGCCCCCGAATATACCACCGCCGCTGTGCAGGAGTTCACCTACTTCATCACGCTGTACGGCACACCTTTATCGCAGAAGCTAAACGTGGTCGAACTACCCGCCGACACCGTCCCCTACGCCTGGGCGCCGGAGATCGCCGGTCTCGCCGGTCCATCTATTACTGAAAAGACGAATTACCGCTTGCTCGCCAATGCCATTGCCCATCAATGGTGGGGAGTTTCCGTAAGTCCCGCCACCAAGGACGACTGGTGGCTCGGCGACGGATTCTCCCGCTACTCCGAAGCCATGTATGTGGAGAATGCAGCCGGAGCAGCCGGTCTGGAAGAAGCCGTCAAGGACATGTCGGTCGGCGCCCTCGCTTATGACACCATTCCGCTCTCTAGCGCCGGCAAGCTCGATCCCTTCTCCACCGAGTTTCAGTCGCTCGTCACCGACAAGGGCGCGATGATTCTGCACATGCTGCGCTGGGTCTTGGGCGAGGACAAATATCTCAAGACCATGCGCGAGTTCACCGAGACCTACTCGGGAAAATCGGCCACCATAGACGACTTCCGGGCCATTGCTGAAAAATACTATGGCGAGCAGCTTACCTGGTTCTTTTCCCAGTGGCTCGATTCCACCGGCGCTCCGGAATTCAAAGTGAAATATTCCGTCTATCGGCTGGGCGGGGCGCAGGCGACCGCTCCTCCCTCAAAAGACAGGAAGCCCCCGGGCTTCCGCGTTACCGGGGAAATTTCGCAAGATCTCGATTTGTTCCGCATGCCCGTCGACCTGCGGATCGACACCGACGGCCAAACCGAAGACAAGAAGATCGAAGTGGTGGGCACAAGTTCAGCTTTCAGCATCGAAACCTTCGGACGCCCGCGGCGAATTGCCGTCGATCCCGAACATCACGTGCTCACCAACTCTTCAGATGTAAAGCTGCGAGCTTCCATTCTTCGCGGCCAGGCAATTCAGCAGCAGGGAGACCTGGCCGGTGCTCTCGCCGAGTTCAACAAAGCGCTCGACCTCAACAAGAATAGCTCTCTCGCTCACTACCGGGTCGCGGAAATTTTTTTCCTGCAAAGAAACTACCAGTCCTCGGCCAACTCTTACCGCGCCTCCATCAACGGCGACGGTGATCCCCGTTGGACCGAAGTCTGGAGCCATATCCAACTGGGCAAGATCTTCGACATCACCGGTCAGCGCGAGCGCGCCATCAACGAATACCGGCAGGCCATCCAGACCAACGACGATACCTTCGCCGCCCTCGAAGAAGCTCGCAAGTACATGCAGAAAGCTTACGAACGCCCCAAGAACAAGGAGTGATTAGGTGTGACAGGTAACGCGACCGCTTCAGCCGTTTTTGCTGCCGGTGCCCAACGCCTTGAGCTTCTTCTCTCGCGGCGAGCCGAATCGCAAGGTTTCGCCCTGCAAGACCTCGCTAGGTTGCACATCGACAACCACCACAGAGGATCGCCGCACGTCACCAACCTGGCGACGAGCGTATGGCGTGAACCATCCCTCCTCCATCCGCCCATAAGCCCCTTCAAAAACCTCGAACCGCACTCTTCGTAGCGGGTCCTTTTGCTCTGCATCCCGTCGCGGCCAATGGTCATGCAGGCGATCGTCATCCCGGCGATCGTTGACCATTCCAGTTCCAACTTGTGATCGCTGGATCCGCGCTACGGCCCTGTCCACCACGCGGGCGAACGTGGCTCCGTCGCCGCTCTTGCGCCCTTCCCGCAGGCGCCGTCTCGCATCCTGAACAGAAAACCAGGTACGATTTCGTTTGGACTCTTGCGGTGGACTGAGCCGCGACACCTCGCAGAGATGAGCCTTGACCGCAAGGTCTCTTTCGCCGGATCCCGTCGCACCGCCACGCTTGCGACGAACATATCTCGTGAATGAAGCTTCTTCGATCCGGCCGTGAACT
>Ga0302177_10003987_pt1 | contig 10288 bp, 6 predicted proteins | sample I_Palsa_E1_2_FD_198780 | JGI IMG/M metagenome (GOLD analysis project Ga0302177, IMG submission 198780) | Peat permafrost microbial communities from Stordalen Mire near Abisko, Sweden - I_Palsa_E1_2 | ecosystem: Environmental > Terrestrial > Soil > Palsa > Peat permafrost | place: Sweden: Abisko... | reverse complement strand
TTGTCCGCGAGCCGGGCGAGCACGTCGTCGGGCACGTTGCGGGGGGCGTCGCAGAGCGCGCGGGCGGAGGAATGCGAGAAGATCACCGGGGCCTGGGCCACGTCCAGCGAATCGTGCATTGTAGAAACCGCGACATGCGACAGGTCGACGAGCATGCCGATCCGCTGCATCTCGCGGACCACCTGCCGACCGAAGTCGCTCAGGCCGCCGGCGGCCGGTTCGTCGGTGGCCGAATCGGCCCAGCCGACGTTGGAGTTGTGGGTCAGCGTCAGGTACCTGACGCCGAGCGAGTACAGCATGCGCAGCACGCCCAGCGAGCCGGCGATTGCGTGACCGCCCTCGGCTCCGAGCAGCGACGCCAGCCGGCCCGCCGCGAAGATCCGCTCCACGTCGGCGGCGGTCAGCGCGAGCTCAAGCGCCTCGGGGTAACGCGAGATCATCAGGCAGGCCAGGTCGATCTGCTCGAGCACCGCGGTGACCGCGCCATCTCCGGCGACCGAGGCCGGGACGTATACCGACCAGAACTGGGCGCCCACTCCCCCGGCCGCCAGGCGGGGTAGGTCGGTATGCAGGCCCGCAACCGGAGCAGCCAGGTTGACCTCGGCGGGATCGCCGGGCATCTCGCCGGGATCGCCGGGCGGGGTGAGGCGGACCTTGCTCACGTCGCCTGCGGCCCTCTCGCGCAGCGCCCACGGCAGGTCGTTGTGGCCGTCGATCAGCGGGAACCGGCGGAGCAGGTCCCGCGCCTGCTGGTTGAGTTCGCTCATCGGGCCAGCCTATGACGCCGGCCGCGGGGGCGGCTCACAGGCCGGTCGCAGCTGACGCGGATCCGGCCGACGCGGACCCGGCCGACGCGGACCCGGCCGACGCGGACCCGACCGACGCCGATCCGACCGACGCGGACCCGGCAGGCGCGGACCCGGCAGGCGCGGACCCGGCAGGCGCGGACCCGGCAGGCGCGGACCCGGCAGGCGCGGACCCGGCTGGCGCGGGCCCGGCTGGCGCTGCCATCGTCACCGCCGCGTCGGCGTCCCTGACCCGGGAGGCGATCACGGCCCCGCCCAGCATCGCGACGGCCGCGACACCGAACGCCAGGTGGTATCCGCCCAGGTCCGGCGGGACGGGCCGGGCGGCGGCGAGCACCGTGGCCAGCACGGCCACGCCTATCGCCTGGCCGACCTGCCGCTGGACGTTGAACAAGGTGGTGGCCCGGCCGGTCTGCGCCACGGAAATCGCCGCGAGCGCCGCGGTCTGGGCCGGTGCCATCGAGAACCCGAAAAACATCCCGGTGCCGAACATCAGCACCGGCATGGCCCAGCCCACGTCGGCCGGGCCGAGCGCGGCCATCAGCGAGATCGGCACCGCCGCGGCGAGCAGGCCGCCCACCATCAGCCGCCGCGGCCCGACCCGCCGGTATAGGCGAGACGATGTCTGGATGCCGGCCATGCCACCTAGGGCTTCGGGGAAGGTGGACAAGCCGGAATGCAGGGCGGAGTAACCAAGGCCGTTCTGGAGAAAGAGAGGAACCAGGAACAGGATGCCGATGAAACCGGCGCTTCCTGCCACAGTCTGGAGGTTCGCCGCGCGGAACAGAGGGTTAGCCAGGATGCGCAGGTCGAGCATGGGCTCCGGGGTGCGCACTTCCACCAGGGTGAACGCGGCGAGCAGGACGAGCCCGGCCACGATCGCCGCCAGGATTCCCGGTGCGGCCCAGCCGTCGTCCGGGCCCGCGTTGAACGCGTACATCACCAGCGGGAAGCCGAGCCCGGCCAGCACGAAGCCGGGCAGGTCGAACCGGCCGGCGGCGTGCTCACGATGCTGCGGCAGGAACGCGGCGCCGAAGGCGAGCGCGGCCACTCCCACCGGCACGTTGACGTAGAAGATCCACCGCCAGGACAGTCCGTCCACGATCGCGCCGCCGAGCACCGGGCCGGTCGCCGGGGCCAGCAGCGTGGGCACCATCAGCAGCCGGGTGGCCCGGATGCGCTCAGCCTGCGGGAAGGTCCGGTAGAGCATCGCCATGCCGACCGGGATCAAGACGCCGGTGCCGGCCCCCTGGACCGCGCGGCAGGCGACCAGTTCGGGCAGGCTGGTCGCGGCGCCGCAGGCCGCCGAGGCCGCGGTGAACAAGGCCAGCGCCCAGGCCAGGACGCGTTTGCCGCCGGCCCGGTCGCCGAGCCAGCCGGAGGCTGGCATGACCACGGCCACCGCCACCAGGTAACTGGTGACCACCGCGCTCACCGACGCCGTGGACACCCCGAACTCCCGACGCAGCGTCGGCAAGGCCACGTTGACCACGGTGGAATCCATGATCGTCATGAACATCACGGCAACGAACACGACGCTGACGGAAAGCCTGGGATTGCGGGGGTCCGGCCAGCGCGTCCTCACGCACTCCTCAAGGCAGACCGCGGTCCTGATTGTTCCCTCCGCGCCCGGCAGCTCCGCGGTGACCGTGAAAACTGGTGTTTGTGCTGGTTAAACACTGTTGTTTGTGCCGGTTAAACACTGTTGTTTGTGCCGGTTAAACACTGTGCCGGAGTTACCCTTGGCGGTAGGTGGGGGACGTTAGGCGGTGCGCGATGAGCCTGGTCCGATGACACCAGGACGGTCGCCGTCGCGTCACGTGCCGCTCGAGGGCGCGGTGAACGTGCGGGACATCGGCGGCTACCGGAGCGCCTACGGGCGCGAGGTCATTCGCGGGCGGCTGTTCCGCGGCGACTCGCTCAGCCAGCTGACCCGTAACGACACAGAAAGGCTCGAGCAGCTCGGATTGCGCACCGTCATCGACTTCAGGACGCCGGGCGAGATCCTGCTCAGCGGGCCCGACCGGCTGCCCTACGGCGTCGAACTCGCCCAGCTGCCGGTGAGCGGCGGCGACCTCGGCTCGATCTACGAGCTCATCGCCAGCGGCGACCACAACCAGCAGCGCCGGGAGCTGGGCGACGGGCGCGCGGCCTCGTTCATGGTCGAGATGAACCGCGCGTTCGTGACCGACGGGCGGCAACGTGAGGCGTTCGGTGCCGCGCTGCGGCTGATGTGCGCGGCGGTGAAGCTGCCCCTGCTCTACCACTGCACGGGCGGGAAGGACAGGACCGGCTGGATGACCGCGATCGTGCTCACCGCCCTGGGCGTGCCGCGTGAGCTGGTGCTGCGCGACTACCTGCTGTCCAACGACTTCCACCGCACCGGTTACACCAAGCTCCGCCTGGACCTGGTCAAGACCGGGATCGTACGGGATCCGGAGCTGCTGCGGCCCTTCCTCGAGCAAAGCGCCACCTACCTGGGCGCGGCGTTCGAGGAGGCGGACCGCAGGTACTCCTCGTTCGAGGAGTACCTGACCCGCGGGCTGGGGGTCAGCGACGGCTTGCTCGGGCAGCTGCGGCGGGCCATGCTCGGCGACCTGGTGCCGCCCGAGCCGGTTTCCTAGCCGTCAGTGGCCGCTCCGGCCAGTGATGTGCCGCGCTGCGCCTTGCGGCGGCGCGGGCCGAGGCGGCGCATGCGGAGATAGGCGAGCAGCGTGAACACCGCCCCGAGCGCGACCAGCAGGCCCATGTCGTGCAGCCAGTTCCCTGAGCTCTGCGCCCACAGCGGGTCCGTGCTGCCGGGGGCCACGACACCGATGACGTTGAGGTTCACCGTGGAGGCCGACGCACCGAAACCCCAGCGGGCCGGGGCGATGTAGGCCAGCTGCTGCAGTCCTGCCTTGCCGACCAGCGACACCACGCCACCGGACAGGATGACCTGGGCCATGGTCAGCAGCACGAGGAAGGGCATCGCCTTCTCCGACGTGCTCACCAGGGCCGACACGAGCAGGCCCAGGCACATCGAGGCCAGCGAGAGCGCCGCGATGCCGATCAGGATCTCCACCAGCGGCGGCACACCGGGGAGCGCGCCCTTGGACGGCATCTTCTGGCCGAACAAGCCGATCAGCACGAGCAGCACGGACTGCACGATGCTGATGCCGCCGAGCACGACGAGCTTGGAGAACAGATAGGCGCCGGACGAGAGGCCGGCCGCCCGTTCCCTGATGTAGATCGGGCGTTCCTTGACCAGCTCCCTGACCGAGCTCGCGGTCCCGGACAGGCAGGCGCAGATGGTCAGCGTCAGCAGGAGTTCTTCTGCGTTCTGGTTGGTGTGCGGCAGACCGGTCAGGCCGGCGCTTGACCCCACGAAATGGATCAGCACGCCGAGGATGATAGGCAACAGCCCCATGGAGAGCAGGTAGCCGCGATCCGCCGCGATCACCCGCATGTACCGGCGGGTCAGCGTGGTCAGCTGGCGCAGCGCGCCCCGACGTTGCGGCGGCGGGCTGGCCGGCAGGTCCTGCTCGTTGGATTTCGGGGCGGGCCGCGGGCGGCCCAGCACGTACTGGGCGTAGACGGGCGACGCGGCGAACTCGGTGGCCCAGTCGCGATCAGGAAAGGCCTCGAACGCCTGGAACACCTCGGCCCAGCCGGGTAGGCGGAAGTACTTGAGCCCTTCGTCGGGAGGCCCGTAGAAGGCGATCTTCCCGCCGGGAACCAGTACGAGCAGCCGGTCACAGGTGTCGAGGTTGGCGACGCTGTGCGTGACGACGATGACCGTCCGGCCGTCATGGGCCAGGTCCCGCATCTGCTCCATGACCGACTTGTCCAGGCCTGGGTCCAGGCCCGAGGTCGGCTCGTCGAGGAACAGCAGGGACGGCTTGGTCAGCAGTTCCTGGGCGACGTTGACCCGCTTGAGCTGCCCACCGGAAAGCCGGTCGGCGCGGGTGTTCGAGTGCTTGGTCAGGCCGAGCTCGCCCATCACCTCATCGACCCGGACGTCCCGCTCAGCGGCCTTGGTGTCGGCCGGGAAGCGGAGCTCGGCGGAGTACTGCAGCGCGCGCCGGGCGGTCAGCTGGGTGTGGAGCACGCTTTCCTGCGGGACGAGGCCGATGCGGTACCGGAGCTCGGCGTAGTCCTGGTAGAGATCCCGGTTGTCGTACAGGACGGTGCCGGTGTCGGCGGGGCGCATCCCGGTCAGCGCGCCGAGCAGCGTCGACTTGCCCGCGCCGCTGGGGCCGATGACACCGAGCAGGCATTTCTCCGGGATCGGGAACGTCACGTGGTCGAGCAGCACCTTGCCGCCGGATACCTTCACGACCAGATCCTGGGCGGTGAAGGTAACTTGCCCGTCGTCGACGAACTGGACGAGCTCGCCGTCCTTGAGGCGGAACGTCGAGTGGCCGATGCTGACGAGATCCTGTTCGGTCAGCAGCTTGGAAGTAACCCGCTGGCCGTTGACGTAGGTTCCGTTGTGGCTGCCCAGGTCGACGATCTCGTAGCTTCCTGCGGGCGATTTCCGCAATTCCGCGTGGTGCCGGGAAACGTCGAGTTCAGGCAGTACCAGGTCGTTGTCGGGGATGCGGCCGATGCGCATGGCCTTGGCGGGCAGCGGCATCCGCGCCGTGGGGCGGCGGTCGACGCTCGGCAACATGGCTGGCTTGCCTGGAGTCTGTACCGGGGGCGCCGGGGACGCGTCAGGCTTGTCGACGGTCTCGGCCCATGACGGGACGACCGGCGAAGGCCGTCCCAGATAGGCAGAGGGCTCACGCGGCGGCGTGGGCTCAGGCGCCGGAACGGGCTCGGGCGCCGGAACGGGCTCGGGCGCCGGAACGGGCCGGGGCGACGGAGCGGGCGGACGGGCCGAGATCTCCTCCGGAGGCGACACCGGCTCGCGGTCCGGGGTCGGCTGCCACCAGGACTCGGGATCGCGGCGCTGGCCAGCATCTGGCGCTGAATGGGCAGCGGGAACTGAAGGGGCGGCAGGTGCTGAAGGGGGTGGGGGGGAGCTGGCCTGGCGCGCGGGGGCCTGGGGAGTACAGCGCAGAATCGGCCCGTCGTCTGGATTGCCCAGTCGCACGACGCACTCGTTGCTGATGTCAACGCGGTCAACTCGCTGCGGGCCCAGGAAGGTCCCGTTGGTACTGCCGAGGTCCTCCAGGACCCAGGCGTTCCCGTCCAGCCGCAGCACCCCGTGTCGCCACGAAATGCGAGAGTCGGTCATCACGATGTCCGACTTCGGGTCCCGGCCGATACTGTAAGTGGTCCCGCCCTGGAACTGATGAACGGAGCGCCGCGTCCGCACCACGAGATCAGGCATGACCGCCGGACCAGGGTCGGGTGCCCCGGCCGGCGGCGGCGCGGCATGGCGCGGCGCGGCCTGGGCGAGCCCGGCTGGCGCGAGCCCGGCTTGGGCAGGACCGGCCTGTGGTGCCTGCCGGTCAGACCAGTCAAAATGCTCGGGTGGCATGCTTACAAAGTGTAGAGCCGTTGCCTCTAAACGGGAATCGGGAGAACCATTCACGTTGGCCCTGCGTTTTGACATATTAAGTAGCGGACACTCTGATACTTGAGCGTCCGGACTCCGTCGACATACCGAGCCGCACCTGCGCTGAGCGCCGTTTGTGACTCACAGCTATCCCCCGTAACCAAGTGAGAGCCTCAGGGGTGGGAATGATTATCGCTAATCCTAATTGTGGGGATATGTTCGCCAAGGCCTGGATGCCCGCGGACAGATCGCGGGCGTGCATGTCATGAGCTCCGATCCGACCCAGCCCACCCCTGAGTGGTGGCAGCAGCCGAAACCCCAAAATGATCAGGGGTACCCGGCGAACCAGGGGTACCCAGGAACGCCTGGCCACCAGGGATATCAAGGGACCCAAGGGACCCAGAAGTTCGAGGTTAACCAGGGTAACCCGGCGGCCCATGGTTACCAGGGCCCGCCGGGCCGTGTCCGTAGGCGCCGCCGGAAGTGGCCGCTGATCACTTTGATCGTGATCGTCCTGGTTCTGGTCGTCGGCGACCGGGTCGCCAACGCGTACACCGAGAACCAGATGGCCAGCCAGTTCCAATCATCGTTGGAACTGTCCGGCAAGCCGCACGTGACCATCCAGGGGTTCCCGTTCCTGACCCAGTTGGCCGCCCGCGATCTTCGCACCGTAGACGTCACTGCGAGCAACGAGACCGCCGGGCCCGGCGGACAACTCGAGATCGCCAGCCTGAACGCCACGCTGCACGGGCTGCACATCAACGGGCTGAACAGCGCGACGATCGATCAGTTCAACGCCTCGGCCCTGATCACGTTCACGGCCCTAGGGAAGGCGGGTGGCATCCCGCAAGGCATAACGCTATCCGCCGATGGCCCCAATCAGGTGAAGGCAAACATTAGCATCGGCCCCCTCAGCGACACGGCCGTCGCTCAGGTGACTCAATCGGGAGCGGGTCAGATCAACGTCAAGATCATCGACGCGGGCGGGATACCGACGTCAGTCCTGGGCTCGCTGGCAAATTTCAGCTTCAGCATTCCGAAACTCCCGGCGGGAGTCTCGATTCACAGCGTCAGCGTTACGCAGCAGGGGGTACTGATCACCGCCAACGGCCATAACACCACCCTTAGCCAGTAACCGGGGAAGATGTTGCCAATGTTCTAGGTGCTATGACCTGTGCCATGCGTGAACTATTGTCAGCTTAGAGTTACATTGAAGATACTGACAGTAGCGATGCATGATGCGGAGGCCGATATGCGCGGTGCGCCCTTGACTGTCGCCGAGCAGCAGGGTCTGCGAGACGCGGCCCGTACAGCGCCCGGGGCAGCCACAGCGCCCGCGGTCGCCACGCGGACCTTCGCCCGGCGCGTCGATGAGGTACCTATCGCCCGCAGGTTCATCAGGGACACCCTGGCCGATCACCCCTCCTCGCTGGATGCTGAGCTGCTGGCCTGTGAACTCGTGACGAACGCGGTCCAGCACGCGACCGATGCCGCCAGGGTGACCGTCGCGGTGACCCACCGCGGTCCGGTCGTGCACGTGGACGTCATCGATGACGGGCAGACCGGGCTGCCGCACTGGCGGGAAGCCGACGGGCATGACGAGGACGGACGCGGGTTCCAGCTCGTCAACGAGATCGCCCAGCGCTGGGGGTTCCTGCGCGAGCCGGCCGGCACCTGCGTGTGGTTCGAGCTCGCGCCGTTAGGCGGTCCGCGCAGAGCGCGCCGCGCGGGGAAGTCGGTGCGCGGGGAAGTCGGTGCGCGGGGAAGTCGGTGCGCGGGGAAGTCGGTGCGCGGGGAAGTCGGTGCGCGGGGAAGTCGGTGCGCGGGGAAGTCGGCGCGCGGGGAAGTCGGCGCGCGGGGAAGTCGGCGCGCGGCAGCGGGTGCTGGCCGGGCCCGGGGCGGTAGGCTCACGCCTGATGCCAGCAACGTGTGCCTTCTGCGCCATCATCAGCGGTGAGGCGACCGCGGTGACCATCGGCGAGACCGAACGGGTGATCGCTTTTCTCGACCACCGGCCGCTCTTTCACGGCCACACGCTGCTCGTCCCCAAGCTGCACGTCCGCCTGCTCAGCGACCTGCCCGCAGACTGGGTGCCGGAGTTCTTCGCCGCGGCACAGCGTCTCGAGCGCGCGGTCGAAGACGGCTTGGGCGCGGATGGCTCGATGATCCTGGTCAACAACGTTGTCAGCCAGTCGGTCCCGCACTTGCACCTGCACGTCATCCCAAGGAACTTCCGAGACGGCCTGCGGTTCTGGCTCGGCCCGCGGCATCCCTACGACGACGCCCACCCGGCCGAGACCTTCGCGGAAAAGATCAGGGCGGCGCTGCCCGAGGGGGCACTACCGGCGGGTTAGCCTTCTCTGGCGGGCCGTGGCGGCCAGGGAGCATCGGCGTCACACCCCCGTGGCGGGGCAACAGAAGCTCCGGGCGGGTTCGGCAACGTCACTGGGCGGTTCGGCAACGTCATTGTGTAGCGAGAAATTCGCGTTGAGTTATAAAATCTGACCCTGGAACGATCAGGGCCCGGCTGATCCTCCTCTCGGCTGGAGCTCGTAGTCACATCAGCCTCGACCATAACTATAATTACGTCATTTACGTACAAAGGTTATTATTACGGATAAAGGTGACTCATCGGAACTCCTGTCTGAACGCGCCGTCCGTAGCCCATAATTAACGCGAGCGCAGCATGCGTTGCCATCAGGAGACAGCACGTGACATCTGGCATGTCGGCGAAGGGCAGCGCTCTCGGGGCCAATGGGCCCGAGAGCGGTGTGCTACAGAACCGTGCCCCGGCACCTCGGACACCAAGGACCGCGGCCGACGGGACTAGGCGAAGCCGTGGATACAAGGCCGGCGCAACCTCCCAGGAGACCGGGATCGCAGAAACCCAGGAGACGTCCGCCGGGGGCATCACTGCCGAGAGTTCTCATCCGGCCCTGGCCACGTCCGTTCGGACCATCATTCTCGGGATCGACTACGACGGGCGCATCGTGCAGCATGACCGGAACGCGCCGCAGATCCTGGCCCGGGAGCCAGAAGAGCTCCTCGGCGCCCAGCTGAGCGACCTGACGGCCGGCGCCGCGCATGGAAGTGCGGCCCAGGGAAGTGCGGCGCAGGGAAACTCGCATGCCGTCCGGGTGGCCGACGGCGTCGCCGCGGTCAGCGGGCTACTCGAAGCGATCCGGTCCGATCGCGAGGGCAGCGCGATGCTCACCATCGATACCCGCGACGGCTACCGGACCGAGGCCGTGGTGACCGTGCACCCGATGCGCGCGGGCGCGACAAACCTGGCCGCGCTGGCCCTGCTCCGCATTCCCGCGCCGAGGGCCGAGAGGTTCATCGATCCCGCGCTCATGCGCAAGCTGATGCTCGACGACACCTTCACCAGGATCGGCGACACCCTGGACATCGATCACCTCGCCCGCGAGCTGATCGACGCGCTCGTTCCGCATTTCTGCAACGCAGGTGACCTGCTGTTGCTCGAGAGCCTGATCGGCGACGACGAACTCCCGTCCCATGGGCCTGACGGGTCACTCCCGCTGCGCCGGATCGCACTCCTGCATGACCGGAAGGATCCCGCCTGGGAAGCGGCGTTCCCCACCGGGGAGATCCTGCGCTATCCGGCCCACACGCCGTACTTCCAGTGCATGGACACCGGCGCGCCGGTGCTCGAGGCGACGATCAGCGATGTCCAGGCCAGCAAGATCGCCAAAGCCTGGCGGCGCAGGCCCGTGGCCAAGCTGCTGTCCGGCGTCTCCATGCTGATGCTGCCGCTCATCGCGCGGGGCACCATGCTGGGCTTCTTCGCCTGCACCAGGCAGGAAGGGTTCCGGCGGTTCGACGCGTACGACATCGAGATCGGCATGGATTTCGCGGCCCGCGCCGCCGTCTTCATCGACAACGCCCGCCGCTTCAGCCGGGAGCACGCGACCGCGCTGACCCTGCAGCGGAGCATGCTGCCGACCGGGCTCTCCTACCCGAGCTCGGTCGAGGT
>Ga0302177_10003980_pt1 | contig 10295 bp, 8 predicted proteins | sample I_Palsa_E1_2_FD_198780 | JGI IMG/M metagenome (GOLD analysis project Ga0302177, IMG submission 198780) | Peat permafrost microbial communities from Stordalen Mire near Abisko, Sweden - I_Palsa_E1_2 | ecosystem: Environmental > Terrestrial > Soil > Palsa > Peat permafrost | place: Sweden: Abisko... | reverse complement strand
GTGCTCGACGGCAGGAATGCCCTGCTCGCCGTCGCGATGAACGGCACGGCGCTGCCGGTCGTGCACGGTTTCCCCGCGCGCATGGTGGTACCCGGGCTGTACGGCTACGTGTCCGCGACCAAGTGGGTCACCGACATCGAGGTCACCACCTTCGCCTCCGCCGTGGCCTACTGGGCTCAGCGCGGCTGGTCCCAGCAGGCCCCGATCAAGACCGAGTCCAGGATCGACGTACCCGCGGCCGGCGCGTCGCTCGCCCCGGGCCGGATACCTGTGGCCGGAGTCGCCTGGGCACAGCACAAGGGTGTCGCCGCCGTCGAGGTGCGAGTCAACGGCGGACCGTGGCACGAAGCACGGCTGGCCGCGGTGCCCGATATCGACACCTGGCGGCAGTGGGTCTGGGAATGGCCGGCCACGCCGGGCAACTACATGCTCGAAGCTCGGGCCACCGATGCGACCGGCTACACCCAGACGGCCGTCCAGGCCGGGCCGCCACCCAACGGCGCCTCCGGCTACCCCTCGTCGCAGGTCTCTGTCAGCAACTCGGCATAACCCTTGGCCGAACTCACGAGAAAGACTCACGAGAAAGAAGGCAAGGTCCCGGCTGCGGATAGCCGTCAGGGAGCAACCGCGCTAGGCTGTTTCGCGTGCTCGCGGGGAGGCGCCGATGACGACAGGACCGGGCGACGAGAAGGCAATGGGCGCGACAGGTCACGGCCATCTCAGGGCGTCCCACGCTGACCGCGACCATGTGATTGACGCGCTCAAGGCCGCATTCGTGCATGGCCGGCTATCCAAGGACGAATTCGACGTGCGGGTGGGCCAGACGTTCGCCTCACGGACCTGCGGCGAACTGGCCGCGCTCACCGCCGACCTCCCCGCCGGGCCGGTCGAAGCCCAGCCGCTAGCCAAGCCCATCCGGGCTCGGGTCAGGCCGCCGGCGAACAAGAAGGCCGTCAAGTGGAGCCTTGGCGTGTGTGCCAACATTCCGCTCGCCATGATCGTGATCGCGATCCTCACCAAGGACAGGGCCCTGGCCGCCGTCTTCACGCCGATGATGTTCGGCTATCTCTTGGTCTTGCTCATGGTCGTGATGGTGGCCGGCGCCAAGAAGCTTGAAGCAAGGAATCAGAGGCGCTCCCGCGGGCAGCTATCGCCGCGGCCGGGGCAGGGCGGCCATGCGCTCGAAGGCGAGCGGCACGGCGGGACCGGCCATGATCCGGCTCCTCCAGGCGTCCGTTCCGACGAGACCCGCGCCGACCTGCGAACTCTCAGGTCACCGCGGGACCGGTCGCGTCCTTCCCAGCGAGGTGTCCGGGCGCCGCGCGGCATGAGGCCAGCGCCGGGCGCGGTATAAGGCCTGCGGACGTGGGCGTATGCCAAGGCTGGCGACCTGAACGCCGCCAGAGTTAGGTGGCCGGAAACGCGCAGGCCGGATCGTTCGGCCTCAGGTCTTTAAGATCTTTGAGAACCGGATCGCAGCAGATCACAGAACCGGCGGCCGAACAGGTAGGCGTCGCCGGGCCAGCGGGCGGACACGTAGTTCCGGTCCTGCACGGTGAAGGCGGGGGTGTCGTCGGTGCCGGTCCCGCGCGCGGACAGCGTGCGCGGCCCGCGCTGGAACTGCTCCTCCGGATGGTCCAGGGCCGCTCGCACCTCATCCTCGACGTAAGCCGGATAGGTGCGGTAGTAGCGGCCGAGCCGCCAGGCCGTGGCCAGGTACGCGGAGCGTTCCATGTACTTCGGCAGGCAGGTGGTCAGGCGATCGGCCAGGACGCTGCGGCCGGTGGCCGGGTCACGGACGCGGGCCAGCACGAGCACGCCGTGACAGATCGCGCCGACCGGCCTGTTCAGCTGCCAGAACCGGCTGACCTGCTCGCTGAGCACCGGCGAGGCCAGGTACTGCCGCATGCCCGGAGCGTGCCCGCCCGGCAGGATCAGGCCGTCGAAGGCGGCCGGGTCCAGCCCGGCCCACCCCACCGTCGCGCTGAACTCAGGCGCCGCGACGAGCTCGTAGTACCACGTCCTGGCCTCGGGCGCGGCGCCGAGCTGGCCGAACAGGACGCCGGTCAGCAGCCGGGGATCGGCAGCCGGAACGGTACCGGCCCGTTCGGTGGCGAACACTACCTCATGACCCTCCTCACGCAGGATCCGCCACGGCACCGCGACCTCGGTGACGTCGAAGTCCCGGTCGGGAATCGGCAGCAACACGCGCACCGGGCCATCATCCCATTCGCTACGGTAAGGCGGGAAGAGAACTGGAGGCCAGATGAGCGGCGACGCCGATCGCGAGTTCACGAAGCTGGCGCAGGATTATCTCGACGACCGGGCGGAACGGCACCCGTCTGCCGCCACCGATCTCGGCGATCACAGGTTCGACGCCCGTCTGGGCGACCCGTCCGAGCAAGCCCGGGCCGACGAGCGCCGCGCCCTGGACCGCTGGGCCGGCCGGCTGGAGGCGATCGACGACAGCGCCCTGTCGGCCGAGCACCGGGTCGACGCCGCGATGATGGCGGACGGCGTGGCGCGGCGGGTGTTCGAGCTCGACGAGCTGCGCGAGCACACCTGGAATCCGCTGCACGCCAACCCGGGCAAGGCCATCTACCAGCTACTCGCCAGGGACTTCTCCCCGCTGCCCGAACGGCTCGCCGCGGTGGCCGGGAGGCTGGCGGAGGTCCCGGCCGTGCTGGCCGAGGCGCGCCGGCAGCTGGGGCCCATGCCCAAGGTGCACCTGGAAACCGCCATCGGGCAGTTCGCCGGGACGATCGCGCTGGTCAGCGGGCAGATCGACGACGCGCTCAAGGCCGCGCCGCAGTGCGAGCTGCAGCTCGCCCAGGTACGCCCGGCCTCGCTGAAGGCTCTGACCGAGCACCGCGCCTGGCTGTTGGAGCGGCTCGGCGAGGCCGCGGCCAGCGGATCCGGCGGCTTCGCGGACCCGAGGATCGGGCCCGGACGATTCGCCCGCAAGCTGTCGCTCACGCTGAACGCCGCGGCGGACGCGGACGCGATCCTGGCCCGGGCGCACGCCGACCTGGACCGGGTGAGCGAGGAAATCGCCGAGCTGGCCGCCCAGATCGCGGGCTCGGCTCAGCCCGGCCAGGTCCGGCAGGTACTCGACCGGCTGGCGCAGGACGTGCCCGATGACACGAACATCCTGGAGTTCTGCCGGGACGCCCTCACCGCGCAGACCGCCTTCGTGACCGATCGCCAGCTGCTTTCTGTCTATGACGATCCGGTCGAGCTGATCGTGATGCCGGAAATCGACCGCGGAGTAGCGGTCGCGTACTGCGACTCGCCCGGCCCGCTCGAGCCCACGCCGCAGCCCACGTTCATCGCGGTCTCGCCGACCCCGGCCGACTGGCCGCCAGAGCGAGTCGCCTCGTTCTACCGCGAGTACAACCGGCACATGGTGCACAACCTGATGGTGCACGAGGCGATGCCCGGCCATTACCTGCAGCTCCAGCACTCCCGCCGGTTCTCCGGCTCCGGCACCGCGATCCGGGCCGCGCTGCGCTCCGGCTCGTTCACCGAGGGCTGGGCGGTCTACACCGAGGAGCTCATGGCCGCCCACGGCTACCCGGGCGAGGGAGATCCCCGCGCGGTCCGGATGCAGCAGCTGAAGATGCAGCTGCGGACGACCATCAACGCCATCCTCGACGCCCGGGTCCACGCGCACGGCATGACCGAGGCCGAAGCCATGGCGCTGATGACCGGCCGCGGTTACCAGGAGGAGGGCGAGGCGGCGGGCAAGTGGCGGCGGGCGCTGATCACCTCGGCCCAGCTGTCCACCTACTACGTCGGGTACTCCGAGATCTCCGACCTAGCCCGCGAGCTCAGGGCGGCGGACCCGGGTCAGCCCGAGCAGGAGATCCACGACCGCATGCTGGCCCACGGCTCACCGCCGGTCCGGCTGCTGCGCACCCTGGTCACGCCGTGACCCGGCCGGCCGCCTGAAGAAGAACCTCCGCTCGGCCAGGGACCAGCCCATCGACGTGAGCAGGTAGATCCCGGCCGCGAGGGGCGTGAACACGGCGATCACGACGGTCAGGTACGGAAGCGCCTTGACCAGCACCCCGGTCCCGGGGGTCTTCGGGGTCTTCGGGTTCCCGGCGGCCGGGGCGGCCATCAGCTGGCCCAGCCTGCCTGAGAGCCAGCACAGCCCGGCCAGCAGGGCGAATAGGCCCAGGAAGACTCCGCCCTGGATGCTCGCGGGCCCGGCGCCGCTCAGCCAGTGACTGCCGAGCGTTACGCCCAGCAGGTTGTGAGTGAGCAGCGTGTTCGGCTTGCCCGCGATCAGCGGCGACCGGAACAGCAGGTACATCACCGACAGGAACGGCCACTGGAACAGCAGCGGCTTGATGCTGGCGAACATGGTCGTGCCTTCCTGCCGGTACAGCGCGGACATTTCGCTTTGCAGCCGTTCCGGCTGCCTGGCGTACCGCTGGCGCAACGCCAGCAACTGCGGGGCCAGCCGGGCCGCCGCCGCCTGGGCCCGGAGGGCACGGAGGCTGAGCGGCATGAGGACGATCCGGACGGCCATCGTGACCGCGATGATCGCGGCCACGGCGGCCGCGCCGCCGAGAACGGGCGTGAGGATTCCGGTAAATCCGGAGACGAGATGATAGGCAGCGTCCACGGGGACGCCGAAGATACCGAACATGAGCAAGCGGCCTTCCAGCTACGACGGGATGATGGCTGGAGGCGGCCGCGAGGCCTGCGGATCAGCGAGGGCTGGCGGCCGCCGGGGCCGCCGAGGGTGCTCTGGGCCGGACCCGGCCCGCCGCATCGGGATCGCGCTGGCGCAAGAACGCCGCGCGCCAGGACCTATCCCGCAGCGCCGAGACACGCCGGATCATCGGGGCGGCGGCCGGGCGGGAACCGTCCCGCTGACCGGCCACCGAGGTGAGCAGGACCAGCACGGCCGCGAACACGGCCCCGGCCAGCATGGCCGCGGCGAGCGCGGTCAGCACCGAGGGGGTCATCGCGAGCTGCGTCAGGTCACGCAGGAACCCGGCCAGCACCGCCAGCAGGCTGCCCACCGCCATCGCCCCGTGCGATCCCAAGAAACCCATGAAGTCCCGTGGCCTCCGCGAAACTCCCCCGACCCTCAAAGCCGCGCGAGGGAGAACTGCCTTTCAGCGTACGCCGTCAGGCGCCAGCTCCGCGACGGCGGCGAGCAGCCGGTCGACCTCGGATTCGTCGTTGTAGTGGACCAGGCCGGCCCGGACGGCGCCGCCGGAGTCCCGCAGGCCGAACGCACCGGCCAGTTCCCACGCGTAGTTGTCGCCATTCCACACGTTGACCTCGCGTGCGGCCAGCCGTTCCGCCACCTCGCGCGGCGAGTACCCGGCCACGGTGAAGAACGCCGTCGGCGCGCGGCGGGCCGCCTTTCCGTACAGCGTCACGTGGCCCATCGCGCTCAGGCCGCCGAGCAGCCGACCGAAGAGCTCTGCCTCGTACTGCTCGACGGCGGCCATCGACGCCTGCACCCGCTCTCGCCGGCTGCCCGTCGCCGAGGGGTCCAGGGAGGCGAGGTGCTCCACGGCCGCCGTGACCCCGGCCAGGTCGGCGTATCCCGGCGTGCCCCGCTCGAAACGGCCGGGTACCCCCGCGGGCGCGGGCACCAGCTTGTCCGGGCTCAGCGTCTCGAGCAGGCCCGGATCGGCCACCACCGTGCCGATGTGCGGCCCGGACCACTTGTAGGCACTGGTGGCGTAGAAGTCGGCACCGAGTGCCCCGACGTCCACCGGCACGTGCGGGGTAGCGTGCACGCCGTCCACGTAGCACAGCGCGCCGACCGCGTGCGCGGCCGCCGCGATGGCGGCCACATCCGGCCTGGTGCCGACGATGTTGCTCGCCGCGGTGACCGCGACCAGGCGGGTGCGCTCGCTGAGCAGCCCGGCGTACTGGCCGGTCGGCAGTTCCGCGGTCGAGATGTCGACTTCGGCCCACCGCACGACGGCTCCGCGCCGCGCGGCCGCCTGCACCCAGGGCCTGACGTTCGCGTCGTGGTCGAGCCTGGACACCACCACCTCGTCCTCCGGTCCCCACTGCCGGGACAGGGTCTCGGCCAGCCGGTAGGTGAGCGTCGTCATGTTCGGGCCCAAGATGACGCCTTCCGGGACCGCGCCGGTCAGGTCGGCGACGGCGCGGCGGCACTCGGCCAAGATGGCGTCGGAACGCCGGCTGGCCGGAAAGGCGCCCCCCGCGTTGCCGATCCCGGCCCGGTAGGCATCCGCGATCGCCTCGATCACCGCCGAGGGAACTTGCGTGCCCGCCGCGCCGTCCAGATAGGCATAGCCGTCGGTCAGGGCCGGGTAAGCCGCTCGCACGCGGCTGACGTCAAAGGTCACGAACCCGAGATTTTACCCTGCGGACGGGTCGCGGGGCTCCGGGTGAGCCAGCGTGCCAGAGTTACGGCCTGCCGGCAAGCCGTCCGCCCTGAGAAAAAATCAGGTGACAATCACTTACCCGTCTGGTTAACCTCACGGCTAATGCCCTCTGTTAGCCCTTCGCGGGTCACGCGCGCCTCCGCCAGGGTACGGCCGGTCGGGGCGCTCTGGCGGTTGCGGGGGTACCTCAAGCCGTTCCGCACGCAGATGATCGTCATGTTCTGCGCCGCCTTCGGCGCGGTCACCGCCGAGATAGCCATCCCGCTGCTCACCAAGTCCGTGATCGACGGGGCCATCGCGCACGGCGACAAACGCCTGCTGATCCCGCTCGCCCTCGCCGCGATCGGCCTTGGCGTGGCCATGGCGCTGCTGAACATGATCCGCCGCTGGATTCAGTCCACCGCGGTCGCGCAGATCGAGAAGTCGATCAGGGATGACCTGTACGCGCACCTGCAGAAGCTGCAGGCGGCGTTCCACGACCAGTGGCAGTCCGGCCAGCTGCTGTCGCGGGCGACGACCGACCTGTCCTCGATCCGCAGGTTCGCCGGGTTCGGGCTGATCTTCCTGGTCACCAACGTCATGACGTTCGTCGCGGTGGTCGCGCTGCTGATCAGCCTCAACTGGTGGCTCGGCCTGATCACCGGCGTGGTGTTCGCTCCGGTGCTGCCGGTCTGCATGAGGTTCGAGAAGCGTTACCGGGTGCTCTCCCGCCGGGTCCAGGATCAGCAGGGCGACCTGGCGACGCTGATCGAGGAGGGGTCGACCGGCATCCGCGTGCTGAAGGCGCTCGGCCGGGGCCGGCAGGCCGCCGCCAGGCACGACGCCCAGGCCACGGAGGTCTACCGGACGCAGGTCGCCAAGGCCGGCCTGCTCGGGTCGTTCTGGGCCCTGCTCGACCTGATCCCGAACGGCGTCATTGGCATCATCATCGTCCTGGGCGCGTTCGCGGTGAGCAAGCACAGCCTGACCATCGGCGGCCTGGTGGCGTTCATCACGCTCGCGCTGGAACTGGTATGGCCGGTCGAGGCCCTCGGCTACATCATCGCTTCCGGCCAGGAGGCGGCCACCGCGGCCCAGCGGGTACTGGAGATCTTCGACGCCCAGCCGGAGATCACCGATAAAGGCCAAGAACACGCCGAACGATCGGTGGTGCGTGCCTCCGAGCCACGCCAGGCGCGTCCACGGGGCGGCGCGGGCCACCGCCACCTGCCGTCCGCGCCGGGGGAAACCCGGGGTCACCTGCGGTTCGACCACGTGGCCTTCAGCTACCCGGGCGCCGCGGAACCCGTCCTGCGCGACGTCGTGCTCGACCTGCCGCCGGGTCAGACGGTCGTGCTCACCGGGGCGACCGGGGCCGGCAAGTCGACGTTGCTGCAGCTCGTGCCGCGGCTGGCCGATGCGAGCTCCGGCTCGGTACAGCTCGACGGGACCGATGTCCGTGACTTCCCGCTCGAGCAGCTGCGCGCGGCGGTCGGGTGCGCCTTCGAGGACGCGACGCTGTTCTCGGCGAGCGTCAGGGAAAACGTGATGTTCGGCGCGCCGGACGCGGACGACGCGGCGGTGGAGGCCGCGCTGACGGCGGCCCAGGCCCGGTTCGCGTTCGACCTGCCCTGGGGCCTGGACACCAGGATCGGCGAGCAGGGCATGGCGCTGTCCGGCGGCCAGCGGCAGCGGATCGCGCTGGCCCGGGCCATCCTGGCCGGCCCGGACGTGCTCATCCTCGACGACCCGCTGTCCGCCCTCGACGTGAATACCGAAGAACGGGTGACCAGGGCGCTGCACGAGATCCTGGCCGGCTCGACGGCCCTGGTAGTGGCGCACCGGCCCTCCACGGTCGCGCTGGCCGACACGGTGGCGCTGCTGTCCGGCGGGGTGATCGCGGCCAGCGGCACCCACCGGGAGCTGCTGGCCTCGAACGCGGAATACGCCGCGCTCATGGATACCGAAGGTCTGGAGGCAACCGCATGACCGCGCCGTCCGGGGGCCAGACCCCCCCGAGGCAGAACTGGCGCGGGGTCGCCACGGAGAAGGCCGAGGACGTCAGCGCCGGCCTGGCCGCGCTGCTGCGCGACCGGAGCAGGCGGCTGCTCGGTGACCTGCTGCGGCCCCACCGGCGCGCGGTGTACGCCACCGTGTCGCTGATCGTGGTGGAAAGCCTGGCCGCCCTGGCCGGCCCGTGGCTGGTCGGCGTGGCCATCGACACCGGGCTCCCGCCGCTGCTGCACAGCCATGACGCGGCGCCGCTGCTCGGCATCGCGGCCGCCTTCGCCTTCGCCGTCGCGGTGCAGGCGGTCACGACCCGCCTGTTCGTCACCATGACCGGCCGGGTCGGCCAGAAAGTGGTCCTCGAGCTGCGCTGCCGCCTGTTCGCGCACTTCGGTGACCTGGACGTGGCGTTCCACGAGGACTACACCTCAGGACGCGTCATCTCCCGGCAGACCTCCGACATCGAGGCGATCTCCGACCTGTTCGAGGAGGGGCTCGACTCGCTGATCGCGGCCATCTTGAGCCTGCTCCTAGTCGGCACCGGCATGCTGCTGCTCGACTGGAAGCTCGGCCTGGTGGTGCTGGCCGGCTTCGTACCGCTGATCTGGCTGACGGCCTGGTTCCGAGGCGAGTCGACCCGGGCGTACCGGCAGACCAGGGAAACGATCGCGCTGGTCATCGTGCATTTCGTCGAGACGTTCGGCGGGATACGGGCGGTCCAGGCCTTCCGCAGGGAGCAGCGGAACTCCGACATCTTCTCCGGGCTGGGAGAGGATTACTCGCAGGCGAGCGCGCACGCCTCGCGGCTCATCGCCGTCTACGGCCCGTGCATCTCGCTGGTCGGCAACGTCATCACCGGCGTGATTCTCGGCTACGGCGGGCTGCTCGTCATCGAGGGGAACATCAAGGTCGGCGTGCTGGCCAGCTTCCTGCTCTACCTGCAGCGTTTCTTCGACCCACTGCAGGACGTGTCCCAGTTCTACAACACGTTCCAGGCGGCGGCGTCGGGCCTGGAGAAGATCTCCGGCGTCCTCGAGCAGGATGCCGCGGTACCGGAGCCCTCAGCGCCGCAGCCGTTGCCGGCCCGGGCCGCGGCCGTGGCGGGCCGGCGGGTGCATTTCGAATCGGTCACCTTCGGCTACCGGGACAACCTGGTCCTGCCCGGGCTCGACCTGGATATCCCGGCCGGGCAGACGGTCGCCCTGGTCGGCGAGACCGGGGCGGGTAAGACGACGATCGCCCGGCTGCTCGGCCGGTTCTACGATCCGCGCTCGGGCCGGGTCACGCTGGACGGGGTCGACGTACGGCGGCTGCCCGACGCGGCGCTCCGCAGCGAAATTATCGTGATCACCCAGGAGAACTTCCTGTTCGAAGGGTCGGTCGCGGACAACATCAGGCTCGGCCGGCCCGGCGCGTCCGCCGCCGACGTCGAGACCGCGGCCCGGATGATCGGCGCGCACGACTTCATCGCCGCGCTGCCCGAGGGCTACGACACCCCGGTCGGCAAGCGCGGCGGCCGGCTGTCGGCGGGGCAGCGGCAGCTCGTCTCTTTCGCCCGGGCGTTCCTCGCCGCCCCGGCCGTGCTCGTGCTTGACGAAGCCACCTCACTGCTCGACATCCCGAGTGAGCGGCTGGTCCAGGGCGCGCTGCGCACCGTGCTGGCCGGCCGGACGGCCGTCATCATCGCGCACCGGCTGTCCACGGTGGCGATCGCCGACCGGGTGCTCGTCCTGGACCGGGGGCGGATCATCGAGGATGGCTCGCCGTCCGAGCTGATGTCCGGCGACGGCGAATACGCCGCCCTGTACTCCAGCTGGGCCGCCAGCCTGGCCTGAGCGCCTAGCGAGAGCACAGCGCGCCGGCGGCCTGGCGTGCGACAGCCCGGCGGGGCGACAGCCCGGCGTAGTCAGCCCGGCGTGC
>Ga0302177_10003979_pt1 | contig 10296 bp, 13 predicted proteins | sample I_Palsa_E1_2_FD_198780 | JGI IMG/M metagenome (GOLD analysis project Ga0302177, IMG submission 198780) | Peat permafrost microbial communities from Stordalen Mire near Abisko, Sweden - I_Palsa_E1_2 | ecosystem: Environmental > Terrestrial > Soil > Palsa > Peat permafrost | place: Sweden... | reverse complement strand
AGCACATCGTTGCCGTGCGACGGATGGAAGAGGGCGCGAATGCCCGCGAGTGTTTGCACTTGATCGGCAAGGACGCTCGAGAAGAGCCGCCCCTGCGGCCCTGGATACAGCGTTTGATCGGCGCCGAAGAAGGTCGTCGTGTTGATCGGATCGCCGGAGGTCGTGATGTTCGCAACTTGCGCGGAGAAGCGTCCGTAGTCGCCGCGATCGAGCACGTAAGACGCCATCGCCAAACGCGCCTGCGTGCCTTGCAATACCGGCAGCAACGCATCGGTCAGTTCGACGGTCGACTGTCCGTGCGTTGACACGAGATCTGCGCCAAGTAACGGCAGCGACGACGGGGACGCGATCCACGCATCGACGTTCGGCGCGCCTGGCCCAAGCGTTTCGGCGGTTGGGATGCCGATCGAAGGGTTCGCGTTAGTCACCGCCGGCTGCGCAAACACGAACCGATCGGTCTGCGTGAGATTGATGTACCCGCCGCTAACCTTCCACGATCCGTCGTTGCTCGCGAGTGACGCCGCATAGGGAACGACGGCTTGCGCGGAGCCGCCCTCGATGCCGGCGCCGCCGCTGGTGGGAAAGTTGATCGCGTAGGCGATCGGCGAATGTCCCTCGTGCGGATCGAGCGGACCTTGCCACGGCTCGCCCCAATACATGAGGTTGTTCAGATCGCCGCCGTACGCACCGACGAGGACTTGCGCATCGAGCGTGACGCTGCGCATGCGATCGTTTCCATCGACGAGATATTGTAGCTGGCCGGCGTTTCCCGGCGTCTGCGCGGCGCTCGTAAACCAATCGTAGGGCGACATTGGCGAGAGGGGGAGGCCGGCTTCAAACGACGGTGCTTCCGGCGGGCTCAGACCTGGGCCGCTAGCGCCTTGTGAGATGAAGACATTGGCGCCTTGCGCGTGCAGCGAAAAGCCCGGGGTCGGCGAGGGGGTGGGCGATGGAGAAGCGGAGGCTCCCGGCGCCGCAGTTTGCGCCACGACGGCGACCGGTATTCCGGATGCGACGATCACCGCCGCAAGCCAAAGCGAAAGCTTCTGCACGTGTAGCGCCTAGACTTACGTCCGTGCTACGCCAGAGCCTCCGGAGTTAAGGCCTATTTAGAGGTGGGGCAGCATCGCGAGCCACGGGCTGAAGCGCGTGGAGTCGTCGAACTGATTGGCGCGCAGGGCGTCGTTGTGCGCTGCAACCGGAGCAGCGTGGAAGAAAAATGCCAGCAAAGTCTTCATGGCACATAGCCTCCTTGCGAAAAAGCTGCTAGTAGCTTACACCCTGCGGTCAAGCTTTTTGCCGAAATTTGCTGGCAGAACTGTTAAGTATTATGCCTTGGTTTTGCGGCCGCGTTGATACTCCGGTGGGACAAATGACTCACCGCCGAGTTCGTCGGCGGCATCCCAGACCCACCGCGGGTTGCGGATAAAGCCGCGCGCGAGCGCGACGAAATCGGCTTGCCCGGTTGCAATGATCTCTTCGGCCTGCGCGGGCTCAGTGATCATGCCGACCGAGAACGTGGTCATGCCCGTCGCCTTCTTGACCGCTTGCGAGAACGGCACTTGATAGCCGGGGCCAAGCTCGATCTGTTGCTCGGGCGAGAGCCCGCCGCTCGACACGTCGACGAAATCGCAGCCGCGCTTCTGAAGTTCCTTAACGAATTCAATCGATTGCTGTACATCCCAGCCGTCCGGAACCCAATCGCTCGCCGAGATGCGCACGCCAAGTGGTTTCTCCTGCGGCCACACCGCGCGCACCGCCTCGAAAAGTTCCAGCGGGAAGCGCAAACGATTCTCCAGCGAACCGCCGTACTTGTCGGTGCGTGCATTGGAAAGCGGCGAGAGAAACTCGTGCGCGAGATAACCATGGGCGAAGTGCAATTCGATCACGTCGACGCCGAGCCGCTGTGCGCGCTCCGCGGCCGCAACAAAATCGCTACGAATCTTTTGCAGGCCGTCGTGATCGAGAGCGACCGGCGTTTGCCAATCCGAATACGGCACGGCCGACGGCGCGACGGTTTGATAGGCATGCTCGCCGCTCGCCGGGCCGCCGCCGTTCCATGGCGGCACGGTTGAACCTTTGCGTCCGGCGTGCGCGAGTTGCACGCCGATCTTGCTGCGCGCCCACGTGCGCACGAACGCGACGACGCGCGCCATCGCGGCTTCGTTCTCATTTGAATAGAGGCCGAGATCCTGGTCGGTGATGCGGCCTTCCGGACTTACATGCGTAGCTTCAAAGAAGACCAGGCCCGGGCCGGAGAGCGCATACTGACCGAGGTTGACGACATGCCAGTCGTTGGCGTTGCCGTCGGTCGATGAATATTGGCACATGGGCGAGACGACGATCCGGTTCTCAAAGGTCGTGCCGCGCAAGGTCATGGGAGAGAACAGCTTGCTCACGAAACTATCGTACCCACTTGCTTCCACTGAGGTTGCGCCCGCATGACCTATCGCCCCCCGCATGTCCGCGCCGACGACCGCGCGCCACTGCTCGCGCTGATCGCCGCCCACCCGCTTGGGACATTTATCACGGTCGTGGAGGGAGAGCCGGTCGTGACCTACGTCCCCTTGCTCGCGCGCGAGCAGGACGGGGCCGTGATCCTCGAGGGGCACATCGCGCGCGCCAACAATCAGTGGCGCGGCGGCGACGGCACGGCGGTGGCGCTCTTCCGGGTTGCGGATCACTACATCTCACCAACCTGGTACGCGACCAAACGCATCAATGGGCGTGTCGTTCCGACGTTCGACTACGTCACGGTCGAAGCGCGCGGAGCGGTGCACTTTATCGAAGACACGCAGTGGCTGCGCAATTTCGTCGCGCGCCTGACGATTTCGCAGGAAGCCCGTGTCGGTTCGGGGTGGACAATCGATGAAGCGCCAGAAGACTATATGGAATCACAGCTCAAAGCGATCGTCGGGCTTGAAATGCGAGTCGATTCGTTGACCGGTCTCTTCAAACTCAACCGCCACCATCCGGCGGAGAATGTCGCTGGTGTGATCAAGGGTCTCGAAGCGCTCGGCAATCCCGACGCCGAAGCGATCGCCGCCTATATGCGCGTCGATCTCACCGCCCGCGAAGAATCATAGGAAAAATCGCGCCGGCTAGTTCGGCTCGAAGTCCGCGTGGAAAAGATAGGTTCCTTCTACGGGCGCACAATTCACGATTTTCGGGGCGTACCTCGATTCTCGCGCTGCGCGCAAGGCTGACTGATCGATCGCCGCATTGTTAGATGACCGGTAGATCCTTGCATCGACAAGGCGCCCTTCCGCATCGATCGTTACCTGTACGAACACCGACGTCGTTCCCAATCTGAGGTCGCGGGCCGAATCGGGATAGCTCGGCGAGATCGAATCGAGCACCGATGCCTCCGCATTGGGATTCGAGCACGCCGGCGCCGTCGTTGCAGCGTCGGTCGTCGCATCCGACGTCGGTGCTATTCCTCCCGAGCCGGGAAAAACGCCGGCACCGCCATTCGGCTGGCGCACGTATGCGGGTTCGGCGGGCCCGGATGTTCCCTGTATTTTCGGTGGGATTACCGGCGGCGCTTTCGCAGCATTCGCGCGCGCCGTCATCTTGTGCAAAGGCGGCGGTGGCGGCTTCGGTGGCGGGGTACTCATGCGCGGCGCGCGGCTGATGGAGAAAACATCCGGCTTCACGTAGGCGTAAGGCGTTGTAAGATTGGGGTAGAGCGGAGCGACGAACGCATTGAGCATGAGCGAGAGCAGCAGACCCAAGCCCAAGTAATTGCGTATCCGTTCGCCGCTCGAAATGAATGTGCGTTCCATCTTGTGCAGCACAAACGGGCGGGCTCGGATGCGCGTGACATTGAATCAGCCTGTCACAATCTCATAGTCTCGGCGGGCAAGACCTCACGGTTCGCTGCTGCTCGAGACGAAGCAGCGCCGCGAGGGCCGATGATTGCAACGACCGGGCTTGCGATGCGACGCCGATCGTTTCTTGGTTGAGGAGGCCGGCGGCAACGGCATCTCGTTGGATCGCGGCGAGTACTTTCGAGCTGGCGCGGTTGAGCGCGCGGGCCTCGGCGTACGTCGTTTGCGCCGTCTTCTTGACACGTGCGTTCTCGGCAACGAGCTTGTCGTTGTCCTGACGAAGCACGTCTTGCGCCTTTTGCGCATCTGCTAAGCTGCGCTCCAATTGCATGCGGTTCACGGTGTCGTAACCGACAGCCAGAACGCTTCCCAATAGGATTACCAGGCTCAGGGCCCAGGCGGGAAATCGACCGCGGCTGGGATCAGCGCTGTACGCGGCGAGGATGCCGACGGCAGCTGCGACCGCGACGCCGCCGGTCGTAATGAGAAAGCTGCCCTGACTAAGGACATTCACGTTGGCGTATGCGTAGAGCGCGAGATAGACGCCCGGGGCGCCGATCACCATAGCGAGCGCGCCGATCGCAATAAAGGTTGTGGCCCCGAGCTTTGACATACACCGCTCCGGCAACGAGATGGCGAGAATTCATGGGACGACCGGGACTCGAACCCGGACGCTGTTTCCAGCTGCAGATTTTCGCACCACTATAGCTTTCGCTACCGCGTTCACGTTTGTGGTCCGGACTGTGCCTTGACCATGCAATTCGAGCAACGCTCGATATGTTTAGGCCGCGCCCGTCCAGTCTCTACACCTTCGGAGATTCGCGCCACAGCGCGAATCCTGCTTGGCTCGGCGTTGTCAGTGAAGAGTTCGCCGACTTTGAGCGCATCCCGCAGGGCGTTTCCGATCCTGCGGCTCAGGGGTTTTATCCCAAGTCTGCTGTGTCTGCCAGTTCCACCATCGTCCCGATTTCGTCCCACTCCGTGGGACCGCACATCGTGTGCTCGAAATCACCACCCGCATCCTGCGGGTGCCAGATGAGTCTATTGCTGATAGTGTTCGACGGTGTCGGCCGTACGCATGTGCGCGACCTCGGGATCTTGTCCTGCGTCGCGGCGCGCGCGGCGCTGACGTAACAGATCGAAGTAGCGGTCGAGCTGCACTTGGACTTCTTCCAAGCGCAAACGGTCCTGCGGCGTCAACTTCCCGCTATCCCCGTGCTCGAGAAGCCGGTGCTCCTCGGCGACGAGCTCCTCAATGTGCTGATGGATGGCCTGATCTTCCATGTGGGGACCATCCTGGGCCAGGCCCGGCTCGTCCTGCCCGATCCACCTGTTGAAGGAGATGGCCGAGCAGCAAGTCGGCCGTAGTCGCGGTCGCGCGGTCCTCACCGATGAGATCGAGGACGGTCTCGAGCACAATGATGCCGGCCGGAAGAATATCGGCACGCTGCGGCTTTATCCCGGCAAGCGCTTTGCGTTCATCGAGCGGCAGCGCGCAGAGCCGCACCAGCGCGCGCTGGAGATCGTTGCGCGAGAGTTCGTAGGTATCGAGCTTCGTGCGCTTCCCGCGAATAAGCGCGGCGACGGTCGTGGCCGAGCCGCCGACGAACGCTACGTGTCCCACTTTCGGAAAGTCACCGATCGGGGCGACCGCCTCGCGCGCGATCTTGCGCGCTTGCTCGATCGTATCGAGATCGACGACGCCATCCTTTCCGGCGAGAAGCGGGAGCATCTCGGTTAGCCGCACCGCACCGATCTCACACGAAACGGTGCGATCCGGCGTCGCGCCGTTCCCGGTCGCGTACTCCGTGCTGCCGCCACCGACGTCGACCACGCCCAACTCTTCATTGTGTAGCGGACCGAAGGCCGTGATTGCTCCGCGATACGACGCCTCGGCCTCTTCATCGCCGGAGAGAATTTGCAGCGTAACACCAAGCACGTCTTGAACGCGCGCCGTAAACGCTTCGCCGTTGCTCGCGCGGCGCAGGGCGCTGGTTGCAATGGCAAAGAGGCGCACATAATGACCGCGCACGGTCCGCAGATGCGAGCGGACCGCGTCGATCGTGCGCCGCATCGGTTCCTCGCCGAGCTCACCGTGCTCGCGCAGGCCCTCGCCGATGCGCGTGCCAATCGAGCGGGCCAAATCGACGCGCGGTACATCCGCCGCCATATCGGCGAGCGCGACACGCGTCGAGTTCGTCCCGATTGAAATGACCGCGTAGTGCTTACTCAAATAGGCGCGCGCGCTTCTTCTTCTGCAAGAAATGGCGTTCGTGCGCGGGAACGCCGTCGGGATCGTTCTCCCACGCCTGCGTGCTTTCGAGGTACTGCGCGATCTGCGCATCGAGCTCCGGCTCGGCGATACGGGGAACGATCGTCACCATCGGCCGGCGTGAGCCCGGGTGCAACACGAAGGCGAGCACCTCGCGCGCCGACATCCCGCGATCGTAGTCCACGCGATGCGCTTCCACGTCACCCGCGGGCGCGCTGGCGAGTTCGCCGCTCTCGAGGCGCACGGTGGCGCCATAGGCATTGACGTTGATGACGAAACCGTAGACGCGTTCGTTCACGGAGTCGGCGAAGACTGTGGTGAGGGAAGCGGGCTGACCAAGACGATCGCTTCGTTCGGGCGCACCAGGCGCAGACGATCGTGAATCTCGGGAATCGCGCCTTCGGGATCTTCGAGGCGGCGTAGCTGACGCAACTGCCATTGGCGGCGTGCTTGCAATTGCGTGATATCGTGGTCGGTCGATGAGAGTTCGTGCGCCAGAACAACGTTTTCATCGATGACCCGCGCAAACTGGACGGCCACCAGCGTAAAAACCAGCAGTGCGACGGTGGCGGCCCCAAGGCGTCCGAGGAAACGCCATATCAATGAAGCGCGCGTGCGGCGCTTCACCGCGGTGGTGTTCCGATGTCCCCCTGGCGCTGCGTTTCCCATGCGCCTATCCGACGATACTTCCGATAACGAGCCTCTCGTAATTCCTGTGGCGACATCCGCGCGAGTCGTTCGACCGCCACGGATACCGCATCCAAAACCTTGGCCACGACCATCGTGGCATCACGATGTGCGCCGCCGAGCGGTTCGGCCACGATCTCATCGATAATACCAAACTGCTGCAAATCTGCCGAGGTGAGCTTCAGCCGCGACGCGGCTTCCTCCGCTTTACCGGCATCGCCCCAGAGGATCGCCGCACAGCCTTCAGGCGAGGCAACCGAGTAGACCGAGTGCTCGAGCATGAGCACATGATCGGCGATTCCGAGCGCCAGCGCGCCACCCGAGCCGCCCTCGCCGATGATCGACGCGACGATGGGCACACGTGCTTGCGTAAACGCTTGCAGGCACATCGCGATCGCTTCCGATTGCGCACGTTCTTCCGATGAGATGCCCGGATCGGCGCCTTTGGTATCGATCAAGGTCACAATCGGGAGGCCCAACCGCGAGGCCGTGTGTGCTAGGCGCTGGACCTTGCGATAGCCTTCGGGCGTGACCATGCCAAAGTTGCGACGCAGATTCTCCTTCGTGTCGCGCCCGCGCTGCTGCCCCATCACCATCACCGGCCGGCCGCGCAAGAGCGCAAAGCCCGCCACGATGGCCGGGTCGTCGCGAAACTCGCGATCGCCATGCAACTCATCGAATCGATCGAGCTCCGCGATGAAATCGAGGGAGGTCGGGCGGCTGGGATGCCGCGCCATATTGACCTTCTCCCACGGCGTGAGCGATCCGAAGAGCTCGCGTTGGAGCGTTACGTATTTCTGTTCGAGTGAGGCGATTTCAGAAGAGAAGTCGACCGGCTGGTTGATGTTGGCACTGCGCAAGTCGGAGATACGACGCTCGACCTCGAGCAGGCCGCGCTCGCGCTCGACGATGACATTGCCGCCGTTCACGAAGCCTGTCCTGAGCCCGTCGACGGGGGGGCCTTAATCCCGCCGGCGGCATATTGGAGCAGACGCACCAGCGTGGTCTTGAGATCGTGCCGATCGACCACCATATCGATGTGGCCCTTCTCCAGCAAGAACTCGGCCGTCTGAAACTGATCGGGGAGCTTCTGGCGAATCGTCTGTTCGATCACCCGGCGCCCCGCAAAGCCGATCATCGCTTTGGGTTCGGCAATTATCACATCGGCCTCAAAAGCGAACGAGGCCGAGACGCCGCCGGTCGTCGGATCGGTCAGCACGGTTACGAAGAAATTGCCGTCTTCTTTGAAACGCGTAACGGCGGCCGTCGTCTTGGCCATCTGCATCAGCGCAAACATGCCCTCTTCCATACGCGCGCCACCCGACGCGGTCAGAATGATGCACGGAATCCGGCGCCTGCGCGCCTCTTCCAATAGAAGCGTGACGCGCTCGCCGACGACGGTGCCCATCGTGCCACCGCGAAAATGGAAGTCCATCACGCCAAGTGCGATTTCGAAGCCGTCGATCGAACCGATGCCGCACACAACGCCTTCGGAGATGCCGCTCTTTTCACGATCGCCCGCGAGCTTGACCGGATACGTCTTCTTGTCGACCCAGCCGAGCGGGTCGCCCGGAAGAATCTCGTTCCCGATCTCGGTAAAGTCGCCGTCGATCAGCATGTTGATGCGATCGTACGCGTTCATCCGAAAGTGGTGGCCACATTTCGTACACACGTCGTAATTCGACGAAAGATCGCGGCGGTAGAGGACCTCGCCACAAGACGGACACTTCGTCCAGAGCGCCGCGTCGCGCGAGTCAGCGTTCTTGCCGCGCCGGCGCAGCAGCCAATCAGGAATTGCCACGTTCAGCCGCGTCCCGGAAAGAGCCGCGCCGCGTAGAGCTTGCGCAACTGTTTGAGATAATTGAAGATCTCGTTCTGGTTCAACTTCGACTCACCCACGATTCGGTCGGTGAAGACGTACGGAATCTCGATTGCGCGCCCGTAGTGCGCCTTGGCGATGACCTCGAGCCCGATTTTGAAACCGATCGGATCGAGGTGCACGCCTTCGAGCGCTTCTCGTTTGACCAGAAAATAGCCGCTGGTAAGGTCTTTCACGCTCGTGAGCGGACGGGCAAGCGCAATGGCGACGCGCGAGGTGAGGATCCGGCGCCTGGGCCAGTTCGCGATGCCGCCGCCTTTCACGTAGCGGCTGCCGATCGCAAGTCCATACTGACCGGATTGGAGCGCCGCCACCATGAGTGGAAAGATGTTGATGTCGTGGCTGAAGTCAGCATCCATCGCGCCGAGCGCCTGCGATTGCGGACGTGCGAACGCCCAACCATCGATGACACCGCTCGAAAGGCCGAGCTTCCCGGGGCGATGCAGGCAGCGGACCGGGAGCTCTGCGGCAAGGCGATCGACGATCGAGCCGGTACCATCGGGTGAATTGTCATCCACGACGATGATCTCGCCGTCCAGGTCGTGCGCTTTGAACATGTCGCTCACCGCTCGAAGCAAACGCTCGATGCCGCCTGCTTCGTTGTAGGTGGGAACGACGATGGAAAAGGGGAGTTTGGTCATACTCTCGCCCGAGCCCATACGACGGGGCGCCGAGGGTTTCCGCTTAGGAAGCGGCGGTGGCTACGCCTTTGCCGGCGCGTTTCGACGCATACATCGCCCGGTCGGCCCGCTCGAGCAATTCTTCGGCCGTGGCCGCATCGCGCGGATATGACGCGATACCGACGCTGGCGCCGATGGCTACCGGCCGGCCGTCCAAAATCACGCGTTCGGACGCAGCTTGGATCAAACGCTCGCCGAGGCGAAGCGCATCACCATCACTCTTCGACGTGGTCTGCAGTGCGAGAAATTCATCGCCGCCGACGCGCGCGAGAATGTCGCCTTCGCGCAGCACCGCGCGCAAACGCGCGGCCGTAATTCCCAAAAAGTCATCGCCGACGGCATGCCCAAAGGCGTCGTTGACACCCTTGAAGCCGTCGAGATCGATGAAGTACGCGACGATCTCTTCTTTGTTGCGCTGCGCACGTGCGATCGCGAGCCGCAACTGATCCATCGCATAGCGACGGTTCGGCAAGCGTGTCACCGAATCGACGTAAGCGATCTCTTCCAACTCCTCTTCGCGCCGTTCGCGCGCAAGCGCGGCACCGATCATCGCGGCAACGACTCGCACAAAATCCAAGTCTGCCTCTTCAAAGGGACGGCGGCGCGGCTTGCGCGACATGAAGCCCAACTCCGCCACCGGCACACCGTCGGCAAAAGCCGTGGTGATGATCAACGAGCCCCAGCCGAAGCGCGCCTGCGCCGGATCGCTTTCCCACTCGTTGCTCTCGTGGTTCCAAAACGAGATCATCTTGCTCGTGCCGAAGATGTGCCGCGTATACGACTCACCAAATGGAAACGAATCGCCGGCTTGGACCGTGTCCCCGACCGAGTGCATGATCTTCACCTGATCGTCGACGACGCGCGATACGCTGGCGCCTTGCATTTCGAGCGCACGCACGGCAAATTGCAGCGTCTCGCTGATCTGACGATCGACCGAACTCGCGTGCA
>Ga0302177_10003970_pt1 | contig 10304 bp, 10 predicted proteins | sample I_Palsa_E1_2_FD_198780 | JGI IMG/M metagenome (GOLD analysis project Ga0302177, IMG submission 198780) | Peat permafrost microbial communities from Stordalen Mire near Abisko, Sweden - I_Palsa_E1_2 | ecosystem: Environmental > Terrestrial > Soil > Palsa > Peat permafrost | place: Sweden... | reverse complement strand
GTCTTGTTCGAGCCGTATTACGACTCCTATCCGGCGTGTGTCTCCTTTGCCGGCGCCAAAAGGCGCGTTGTGACGCTCGAACCCCCCTCGTTCAAGCTCGACCGTGACCGGCTGCTCGAGGCGATCGAGGGCGGGCACGGCCGTGCCCGCGTGATCGTCGTCAACACCCCACACAATCCGACCGGTCGGGTGTTCGGTCGCGCCGAGCTGACGTTGGTTGCGGAGACGTGCGCGAAGCACGACCTGGTGTGCATCAGCGACGAGGTGTACGAGCACCTCGTCTACGAGGGCGAGCACGTGCCGGTCGCGTCGCTTCCGGGGATGGCCGAGCGGACGCTGACGGTCTCGAGTGTCGGTAAGTCGTTTTCGCTGACCGGATGGAAGATCGGATGGTGCTCCGGCCCAGCCGAGCTCGTCGCCGCCGCCCGTGCCGTCAAGCAGTACCTCACGTTCGCAGGCGGCACGCCCCTGCAACACGCAGCGGCTGTGGCACTCCGGCTGCCGGAGGTCCACCTCACGCGCCTCCGAGACGAGTTGCGGGCAAACCGCGACGAGCTCTGCCAGGGCCTTCGCGCCGCGGGCTGGACGGTGTTCGAGCCGGCCGCCACGTACTTCGTGAACGCCGATATCGGTCACGACGCGAACCGGTTCTGCGCAGAACTCCCGCAACGCTGCGGCGTGGTCGCGATCCCGACCGGCGTCTTCTACGACGCTCCCGATGCCGCTCCGAGCCTTGTCCGCTTCGCGTTCTGCAAGCGGCCGGAGGTCATCGCCGAAGCCGCAGCGCGCCTGGCCTCGCTCACTTGATCAGTCCGGGACCTGGCGCAAATCAATCCACGCGACTCACGGATGCCCCGCCGGCAGGCCTGCTTGACGCAGCAGCCGGGCCATGGCGAAGAATTCATTCTGGAAGTCGGTCAGGCCGATGGGAGGACCGCCGGCGCCCACAGGATCCGCAAAGCGGGCCTGAGCCCACGCCGCACGCCAGTTGACCATCTGGCCGGCGAGCTCGGAATGGTCTGCGACCTCACCCCGAGCGGGGCCCTCGCTGAGCAGATGGCCGAGATGGTTGGCGGCGGCAACACGTGCCGTGACGGCGGATATCTGGCCCGAAGCGTCCTTGCAGAAACGGGTCAGGATCGTCTTGATGATCGACGTGTGGTCGAAGTGAAACTCGTCGCCGAGCAGGGCCGTCGACGACGAGTGCGGTGCGACGAGGGGTGAGACCAGCAGCGCTGGGACTCGCACCCCCAGGTGTTGGAACTCGTGCTCGTCGTCGACGCCAGCCGGAGGTGGCACGTGGTCGAAAAAACCGCCATGCTCGTCGTATGCGATGACGAGCAGTGACCGCTGCCACAGCGGGCTCGAGCTGAGCGCGTGGTAGATCGTCAAGATCAGGTCCTGGCCGGCCAGCACGTCGGACGGCGGGTGGTCGTCGTTCGAATTGGGACCAAGGACGTGGAGATCCTTGAAGTGGGGATCGATCCACGAGACCGCCGGGAGCGTGCCCGCGGCGACATCGTCGAGGAACGAGCCCTCCTCGGCGAGCTCCCCAACCGCCACCTCGGCCGCGCTCAGCTTGCGCCGATCGACGAACGCGAAATGCTGATGACCGCTCAACCGGTACATGGGGTCGATCGCCCGGAGCGTCGCCGGATCGAACGAGTAGTCGTCCAACCTGTCCCAAGCACCATAGCGTCAGGCCTCGGCGCGCCCCGGTTGGTCGTTTCGCTCGTGGGCTCAGCCGGCGTCCTGCGTGAGCTCGGCGATCAGCCTGTCAAGCTCCGGCACCTCGGCGCGGAGGCTCGGCAGGTTCACGACGATGCCGTCCTGGGTGCTGCGAGCGAGCACGACGACCGCCTCTTCGGACGGCGAGGGGTTCTCCTCGCGGTGGGGAACGTATGGTGGCACGAACACGTAGTCCCCCGGCCCGGTCTCGACGCGGCGCTCTGTGTCGTCCTCCAGGAATACGAACACGGGGTGGCCGCGCACGACGTAGATGCCGGTCTCCGCCTCGCCGTGGTGGTGATCGCCGGAGATCATCGCCGGCGCGATGTGGCTCTCGCCCATCCAGATCTTCCGTGAGCCGTTGCGAGCCCCGGAGATCGCCTCGTATCGGCGCATGCCGGGCGTCTGCGCCGTGTCCTCGCTCAGCCGGTCGTGTCCGGTGTGGTGTAACCGCCGGTGCCAGGAGTCGGTGCCGTCGGCCGAGGCGGTGGGCTCGCTCACGTCTCAGACCATACCCAGCGGACACGCCGCCCGCCACAATGCGCGCCCGCAGCACTGGCTTATGGGACGAACCGCGCTCACGTCGATGATGGGTGGCCCCCACAGGTCGCCGCATGTACCTGTTCGGTCAGTGCGTGAAGCCGCTCCGCGAGGGTGTGGATCTGGGTCGTCAGCACGGCGGCGACCGCTTGGTCGACGGCTCCAACCTGCCGATGTACATCAACACCGAGCACGGGAGGACGCCAGAAGCCCTAGTGCACCGATTGCACTAGGCGTACTCCTGACTCCCCCGGCCATCGGCGGACCACCCGGCTGACGTCGATCCACTGCCAGCGTGCGCGACTAACCCTCACCCGCTGGACTACGCTCCGTGCCGATGTCCGCCACCGCCTCCTCCGAGCGGTTCGCCAAGATCGGGCCCGTCGAGCTCTGCTATGAGACGCTCGGCCCCGACGACGCGCCACCGCTGCTGCTGGTGATGGGGCTCGGGTCGCAGATGATCTTCTGGGAGGACGAGTTCTGCGCGATGCTCGTCGACGCCGGACACCGGGTGATCCGCTTCGACAATCGCGACAACGGCCGATCGACGATCTTCCGTGACGCGCCGACGCCGACGCTGCGCCAGCTCGTCCTGCGCGACCGTCGCGCGAGTCCGTACCGCCTCGAGGACCTCGCCGCCGACGCCGCCGGGCTGCTCGACCATCTCGGGATCGAGCGGGCGCCGGTCGTCGGTGCCTCGATGGGGGGAATGATCGCCCAGCTGATGGCGATCAACCACCCCGAGCGGGTCAGCTCGCTCGTCTCGATCATGTCGACGACGGGCAGTCGCCGGGTCGGCAACCCCAAGCCGGCGATGCTGGTGCGGCTGCTGCGCCGCCCGGCCGCCGATCGCGACGGCTACATCGCCGACACGGTCGCGACGCTCCAGGCGATCGGCTCCCGGACACACCCGCCGGACCCCGGGCGCCTGCGGTCGCTCGCCGAGCGCTCATACGACCGCGGCTATCACCCCGCCGGGACCACGCGGCAGCTCGCCGCGATCAACTCGACTTCGAACCGCACCCGGCGGCTCCGCGCGCTGCGGATCCCTGCGACCGTGATCCACGGCACCGAAGACCCCCTGATCTCCCCGACCGGCGGGCGCGCCACCGCCAGGGCGATCCGGCGCTCCAGCCTGCTGATGCTCGCCGGGATGGGGCACGACCTGCCGCAGCCGCTGTGGCCGCAGATCATCGCGGCGATCGTGCAGACCGCCGCCGCGAGCGCCTGAGCGCTCGCCGCCGTCCGCCCGTCTGCATGCTCGTCACCCCAGGCTCCGGCGGGACCCCGCGCACGCAGACCAGGAACGTCGCGGCCAACACGCCGGCCATGATGTAGAAGACGGTTTGTGTCGAGTGGGCGAAGGCCAGTTGGACCTGGTGGATGAGTGCCGGAGGCTCGCGCGAGACGCCTCCCGCCCCGCCCGCCGACGAGCTCGACCCAAACGACGACGCGATCCGGTGGGCGACTGCACGCGGAACCCCGGAGCGCGTCAGCACCCCACCGACGTTCGCCTCGTTGCGGTCGATCAGGATCGTGCCGAGCACGGCGAGTCCGAGGCTGGCGCCGAAGTTGCGTGCGGTTTGAGTGATTCCGGTGACCTCGCTGTAGTTGGTGCTGGGGGCGCGGTTGACCGCGTCTGTGCTGGCGGGCCCCAGCATCAGGCCGAGCCCCACGCCCGAGAAGATGACGTAGCCGGTCTGTGCGTGGAGCGAGAGGTCGGTCAGCTTGCCGGCGAGCAGGTAGAAGCCAACCGCGCCGAGCGCGGAGCCGACCACCAGCGGCGGCCGCGCGCCGCGGCGGTCAAGGAGGCGGCCTCCGATCTGGGCGGCGATGACGAACCCGATGAACCAGTACATCAGGTAGATGCCGGCATCGGACGAGCTCTGCCGGAGCGAGATCTGCGCGTAGACGCTGGCGAAGAAGAAGAACGGAACGAACACGATCGACATTAGGCCGAGCACCGTGGTGTCGACCGAGAACGCGCGCGAGCGGAAGATCTCAAGGCGCAGCAGTGGATCCGGCGCTCGTAGCTCCCAACCCACGAACGCCGCGATCAGCGCGACCCCGATGATGAGGCATGCCCAAGTCGCTGGACTGCCCCAGCCCCACACGCTCGACTGCTCGAACCCGAACACGATCAACCCCATCGCGCCGGTGATTAACACGGTGCCGCGGTAGTCGAGCTTGGCCGGCCTGGCCTCGTTGTCGGGCTTGGACAGGTAGATCAGGATCAGCGCGATGATCGCGACTGGGATGTTGACCCAGAAGATCGCGCGCCAGGTCCACTGGGTGAGGAAGCCGCCGGCGATCGGGCCAATCGCGGTCAGGCCGCCCGAGATCCCGAAGAAGATCGCCATCGCCTTTCCGCGCTCGTTGACCGGAAAGGAAGCGACGACGATCGCCACCGACGCCGGGAACATCATCGCCGCGGCCGCGCCCTGCAGCACACGCCAGCCGATGATCCAGGTCTCAGCGAGGCTTCCCTTCGGGGTCAGACCGCACATCGCCGAGGCGAACGCGAACCCGATGACGCCGAGTACGACCATCCGCCGCCGGCCGAGCACGTCGCCGAGCCGACCTCCGAACGCGAACAGTGCCGACAGCGACAGCAGGTAGCCGTTGATCACCCACTGCGAGGCGATCGCGTTGAGCGACAACTCCTTCTGGATGTGGGGGATCGCGATCGCAACGATTGTCTGATCGATGAACGTCATCGCGACCGCAAAGACCATCGCGGCCAGGACGAGATTCTTGTTCGCCGCCTTCACTGGACGCTCATCCTTTCATCCTGCGACTCCGCGCGCACGCCCACTCGGATCGGCGCCAGCGCGGTGTCAGCCGAGCGCAGCCTGGCTGATCGAGGCCAGCGCGGCGATGTGATCATCGACGGTCGAGTAGCCGGCCCCCATGGTGTTGATGCTCAGATGCGTGGCGCCGGCCTCGCGCCACGCGGCGATCTGCTGATCGATCGATGATGAGCTCTCCGATCCAAGGTTGATCCGGCCCTCCATGCCGAGCGTCGTCGGGTCACGCCCGACCTGTATCGCAGCGGCGTGAACGATCGCGATGGACCGTGCGAGCTCGGAGCCGGGCCGGTCCATCGGGAACCAGCCGTCGGCGATCCTGCCGGCCCGCCGCAACGCAACGTCCGCGCGCGCTCCAATCCACACCGGGATCGGGCGCTGGACCGGCAGCGGCGCGATCCCAGCCCCGGTGACGTGCTCCTGCTCGCCGGCAACTGTGAGGCTGGTCTCGGTCCACAGCCGGCGCAGTAGCGCCACCTGCTCGGTGAGTCGCGCACCACGCTTGGAGAAGTCCTGCCCGAGCGCCTCGTACTCGACCTCGTTCCAACCGATGCCAACGCCGAGACGGAACCTGCCCTGCGTGAGCAGGTCGATCTCAGCGGCTTGCTTGGCGACGAGCACCGTCTGTCGCTGTGGGAGGATCACGACCGAGGTGACCAACTCCAACGAGGTCAGCGCCGCAAGGAAGCCGAACAGCACGAATGGCTCATGGAAGGTGGTATGGACGTCGTATGGGCCGCTCCAACCGTGGTGGACAGCGGGATCGGCGCCGACCACATGGTCATACACCGCGATGTGCGCGTAGCCGAGCTCCGAAGCTGCGGCGGCAAACGCGCGCACCGCGCCCGGGTCGCCTCCAAGCTCGGTCTGCGGGAAGACCACGCCGATGCGCATCGACTCAGTGCACCGCACCGTCGCGACGAACGAGCTCGACGTCGCTGTCCCGCGGAGCGGGCATCTTGAACCACTGCTCCGCGGAATCCTCCACAAACGCGACCATGTCCGCCCGCCCCATGAACTCCTCGTCGATCCGGGTCACGGTCAGCTCCACGCCAGACCGGGCGCGCACGCGGTCACCCAGCCGAACCTCGGTCGCTTTGACCGTGGCCGGCGCCACGGTCATGCAAGCACGCGCTCGATCGCGCTTATGACCCGAGCGTCCTCCGGCTCGACCAGAGGACGCCACCGCGCGACGATCTCGCCCGCGGGCGAGATCAAGAACTTCTCGAAGTTCCACTCGACCTCGCCCGCCCGGCCGTCGGTGTCCGGCACGGCCGTCAGCCGCTGATAGAGCGGGTGCCGTTTGCGGCCGTTCACCTCAAGCTTCTCAGTCAACGGGAAGCTCGTCCCGTACGTCGCCGAGCAGAATTGCTGGATCTCCTCCGGCGTGCCGGGCTCCTGGCCCGCAAACTGGTTGCACGGAACGCCAAGCACCGTGAATCCTGCGGCGCCGAAACGGGCCTGCAATCGCTCGAGGCCCTCGTACTGGGGCGTCAGCCCGCACCTCGACGCGACATTGACGACCAAGACCGCCTTGCCTTCCAGAACCGCGGGATCGATTCGACATCCGTCGATCCCAGTAAGCCCATCGGCGAATATCACAGCGCGAATGCTAACAACACTAGTTGAGATTGCTCTCAAGCCCGCAGGTCGGTCTGGCTGGGGGAGCCCGCGCCGCCGTTCAGTGGCTGAGGATGCGCCGCAGGCGCTTCGAGACCCGTGCGACGGACCCGTGCCCGCCACTCGCCAGCCCGGTGACACCGAGCAGCATCACGAACCCGCCGGCGAGCAGTGCGAGGCCGGCGAGCAGCGCCGGCCAATGCGTCTGCAGCCGCTCCCGCGTCCTCGTGAGAATCCGCTCAGCCTCGTCTCCGGCGACCGTGAGGGTCACGACGATCGCAATCAGGGGCAGCACGAAGCAGACGTTGTAGAGCACCAGAAGGACAAGTTGACGTCCCGGATCAAATCCCGATCCGACGATCGCGGCGATCGCCGCGAAGTACGGGAAGGCGGTCGGAAGCTCGACCGCGGTGATCGTCACGCCGAGCAGAGCAGCCGATTTACCCTCCCTGGCCGGTGCCGGAAGCTCGCGATGCGCGAGGCTCCCACGGTCGCGCCAGACAAGACCCGCCGCGATCAACATGACCACCCCGGCAACGGTCTCGACGACGTATCGCGCCGTTGCTCCCGGACGAGGCACGAGCGAGAGCAATACCTGACCCGGCCCCAGCGCAACCACGACACCACCGGCAAAGTAGACCGCGAACACCCCGGCGGTGAACTGCATCAAGCGCCTACGAGGCCGCGCGCCTGAGGCGAGATACAACGCCGGGAAGACCGTGCTCGGGTTCATTGAGTCCGCGAGCCCGATTGACACCACCAAGGCGATCAACCGGAGCATGAGGCAACCGCCCCCTGAGATTCAGGCGCCCGGGACATCAAGCGTTCGCGAACCACCCCGCGCCAGGTAATCAGGAAGCCGAACTCGAGGTCGTATGATCGAGCTGCCGATGCGATCAGCTGCGGGCTCGCGGGCTCCCCGGCTCGGTTCGCCGCTTGGTCTTGCGCGCCGGTGAGATCGGAGTACTCTGCTCTGCAGAGGGCATCATGTGAGGTCGGCCCCGGCGGGGTGGGCACCACCACTTGACTTCTAGGGTTTTGCCGAACCCAGAGGTCAATGATGACCCGGACGGTTGCCTTCCCAGACATCTCCGCGAGCCGCAAGCATGGCGTCGGACAGGCGTCCGTGTGCAGGCTTGTCGCCGTCGATCTTCGCGAGCTGAGGTCAATCGATCGCAGCGCTTCCACCGCTTGCGCGAACGGACGACGCTGCGCGAGCGAGACCAGCATCGCCGGCCGGCCGGCTAGATGAGCGCGTTGGTCCACGTATTCCGGCGCGCCGCGTGGCGATACCGTTGTCGGCACGCGCGACTTCCTTGGCGGCAACTGGAGGCAGAGGCGGCACGACAGGGGTGCTCGGCGGCGGACATCTTCTTCGACCGCGCGGGACGCGGCGCGAACGTCGTCTCGGGGGGCGCTGACACCCGGCGCCACCCCCAATCGACGCCAAACGGCGCGGCAGGCACGCGGACGGCATGATCGATCGCGAGCCAACGATCCGTAACACCGAGCGTGATCTGCCCAGCCGCACCGAGGCGATCGATTACGCCGCGATCGTCGCTGGACCGCGCGGCGGCGCTGAGCCCGCGCTTTGCGACGAGGCTGCGAGGGCTTTGTTCAACCACGCGGTCCGGCTTGGCGGGCTCGGGCGCGCCCAGGAAGCGATCACCCTTTACACCGAGGTCGTTGCTCGCTTCGCGGACGAACCCCAGCTCGCGTTTCGCCAGCTGGTCGCGGCGGCCCTGATCTTCAAGGGCGTCACACTCGGCGTGCTCGGGCGTGACGAGGAGGCAATCGCCGCCTATGACGAGCTGATTGCTCGCTGTGCCGACTCCCCGGAGCCCGCGCTTCGCGAGAAGGTCGCCAGAGCGCGAGACCACAGACGCATGCGGCTCGGGTTATCGAGCCCTGGCGTCGCTTATCGATCGGTAGCCGAGCCCGGCAGGCGCCATGTTGAGTGGATCGGTGTGCTCGGGGCGATCGGACACCCGCCTGGCGAGCAGACCAGGCACCGACGGCGGGGCGGCGCCCGGGTCGAGAACTAGACCCAGCCGCGAGCATCTTGACGACCGACTCGACATCCGACCCGCGGCCGGCCGCGATCTATCTCATCTGTCCTCGCTGCGGCCTGAGTATCGGGCTGCGGGCTCGCTGGCTCGCGGTCAGCCACTGCCCACGGTGTATCGCGCATACCCGAACCGCCGTCGAGCTGTTTACGTCGCAGCTACCGGCCGACCTCCTCTACGCCGACAACTCGCTTCCAGCAGCCGACACCTAAGCCGGCGGCGGGCGCCCCTCCATCTCGTGAGCTCACTTGGGGGTCGTCTGCTCGCCGAGCGCGCTGAAGACGATCGCCCGGAATCCGAGTACGACGAAGCAGACCAGGCAGACGACGCCGACCGCGTGGGCCCATTGGGCGTTCGCGATGTTGAGCAGCCCGAACCCCGCGATCAGGAGGGCAACGACCAGGCGGGCGAGCAGCCCAGGTCTGATGGCGCGAAGGGGCTGGGCGATCTCATCAGGCACGGTGCTTTCGGCGGCTTGAAAGCGGCCGGCGAGCGCGAGTCGGAAGAGGAATGCGAGCGAGGGAAACAGGATCACGCTGCCCCCCAGCACGCACACGATTACCCACACGAGCGTGTCGTGGCCGGCGGCGGCCTGATCGACCGTAAGGCCGGGGAGGATCGTCGGCCAGCGGGCGAGCGCCCAGCCGGCGACGATCGCGGCGACGGCGATCGCGGCGCAGTAACGCGCGGGCTCGTAGCGCCGGTCGTAGACGAGCATCAGCGTCACCAGGCCGGCGAGGAAGGACACGATTACGGCTGCGAGGGCACGTCCGCTGAGCAGCGAGTGAAACAGCGTGTGGTAGTCGGCGTTGACGATGAAGATCCCGCCGATCGCGGTCGCGCCGGCGAGAACGCCGGCTCCGAGTGCGCGCAGACGGAAGTCGCGCTCCAGCGCTTCGTGGCCGTCGCGGGCGGCGTCGGCTGCGAGGTAGACGGCGGCCAGGTAGGCGCAGCTGGCAACTGCCAGCACGCCGATGAAGATCGAAGTCGGGTTCAGCCAGCTGGAGAACAGATGGCCCGCGGCGTTGCCGACCGGGACGCGGTTGGTCGCGATCGCACCCACAGCCGCGCCGAGGGCGAAGGGAGTCAGGATCGATGAGAACGAGAAGATCGTGTCGATCCGCGCCAGTTCGCGATCGGTCGAGGCGCCCGAGCGAAATGCGTATGCGGCGCCCCGGAAGATGATCCCAAGCAGCGCGATGAACAGGACGACAGCAAGGGTCGATGCGATCGACCCGAACGCCTTTGGGTAGGAGGTCCAGAAGACCGTCAGGACGAAGATCAACCACACGTGGTTGGCCTCCCACACCGGTCCCATTGAGTGGTGAGCGAACTCCCGCACCCGCTCGCCGCGCTCGTTGCGACCAGCCAACAACTGCCAGAACCCGGCGCCGAAGTCGGCGCCGCCGAGGACCGTGTAAAGCGCGACCCCCGCGAGCACGAACACCAGTGGCAGCGATCGCAGGAGCACGGAGTTAGGCCGCCTGTAGCTGGGCGGGAGGTTCGACTGGCTCCTCGAACGGCGCTCGCGCGAGACGGCGCA
>Ga0302177_10003962_pt1 | contig 10308 bp, 7 predicted proteins | sample I_Palsa_E1_2_FD_198780 | JGI IMG/M metagenome (GOLD analysis project Ga0302177, IMG submission 198780) | Peat permafrost microbial communities from Stordalen Mire near Abisko, Sweden - I_Palsa_E1_2 | ecosystem: Environmental > Terrestrial > Soil > Palsa > Peat permafrost | place: Sweden: Abisko... | reverse complement strand
CGGTCGTTGTTTCCGGATTGTTGATCCTGGTCATTCCAGGAACGATGACTGCCGGCACTATAAATGTGGCTAAGTTGTAGCCTGTAATTTGGCACAGTTCGTTACTGTGGGAAGGATACCGATCATGTCCATGCGCAAACGGTTCCTGTTCGCAATGTTGTTCACGATCGTTGCCTTGGCGGTGGCCGGAAGGGTCAGCGTTTACAAGGCGGAATTTGATGTGCCGAAGCCGAATACGTGCTCGCGCGCTCCGGTACCTGTCGCTGCTGCTTTGCCTTGGTACGACAGCCAGCTGGCAAACATGCCAAGTCGATGGCTCAAGGCATTCCGCACGAAAGGCGAATTGCTGCCGGCGTTATTTCTTCCGATTCAATTCAAGAACCCCCAGGATTTGGGTGTTGGAAAGTTGCTGGTGGCGAGCCGCAGCCTCGGCGACCCGGATTTCGCAGGAACAGTGGTCCTGCTGGTTCGCTACGATGAAAAAGGCGCACTCGGACTGATTCTCAACCGGCGCACCGACGTCCCGCTTTCTCGGGTTCTTGATCTCGAGGCCGCGAAAGACCGCTCCGACCCAGTCTATCTCGGCGGCCCTGTGGGACCTTCGGCCGTGTTTGCATTGTTTGAGTCCTCGGCCAAGATCGAAAAGGCTGAGAACATCTTCGGTGGCGTTTATCTGATTTCCGACAAAGCGCTCTTCGAACAAACAATTTCGGCGCGGCCTGACCCTGGGGTTTTTCACGTTTACTTGGGATATGCCGGATGGACGCAAGATCAATTGCGGACCGAATCGCAATTGGGCGCGTGGTTCGTTTTTCCGGCAGACGCCGCCACAGTATTCAATTCCGATCCGGATTCTTTATGGTTGCAGATGATTCAGAAGACAGAATTGCAATTGGCGAAGACTGAGCCCTTCGCAGAAACCTCCCAGTCAGTAACATTGTGGATTCGACCCCGTTCTACCGCTGCCAGTCGACTTTCACCGTTTTAGGGCTCCGGTAGGGAATTGGCGAGCGCGGCTTACCGCCATAACTGATGGCGTCGAAAAATACGAATTGTTAACGCGACAAAACTGCGCAATTTCTCATCTATACGGCGTGTCCACTAAGAACACTCTGCTAGTCCCAATCACCCGCCACTCGTGCCGGCGGATGATCCATGGCCTCGCAGGTCTACCCAACGCCTTAGTTCTCTTAGTTCGCATTATTTTCCAAGGGATGATTCCTTCCTCCGCGCCAGGCCGCCACCCTGAACACGCCAATGTCTGGTTAGACCGTCCCGGACGCGGAACCGATAGGTCCTGCAACCCCACAGGAAGGACCTTAGTGCGCATAGTGCGCTTAGTCCGCGCATTTTCCGGAAGACCCTTATCACGCATACCACGCTTATCAAGCATATTTTCCGGACAAGCTTTCCATGCCTCCCCCGCGGCACTTTCAACCCCGCGTAGGCGAACAGCAGTGACTTTCAGCTTTTTTTGCGCACTCTTTTTTGCCTCGTCACCATCGAGCGCGGGCCCCGCAAGAAATAGACCGCATTTGAGTCCCCGCAAGAAACAAAGGGCGTGGCGGCCGCGCCAGCGGATCATTTATGGCATCGCGAGCCTTTCCGCCGACTTAGTTCGCTTAGTTCGCTTAGTTCGCACATTTCTACAACGGACGATTTCTGACTCTGCACCAAACCGCCACCCTGGACAATCCTTCCGTCCCTCACCCGCGGCGCTTTCCACCCCATCCGAGCGAACAACAGTGACTTTTTGCGCTTTTTGCGCATTTTTCGTACTTTTTTGCAGCGGCACCGCTGAGCAGGAACTCAGCCAGACCAGGCTTAGACTCCACCAAAATAGACCAAATTTGAGGGCTCCCAGGAAACAGAGGGCCAGGCGTGGCAGCAGGTACTCCCGGATCACCCTTGCTGCGTGCAGAAAAGCGGCTAACAGGCGAAAATGGATGCCGTGACCATACTCCACCAGGACCGTCTTTTCCCCGCCGAACCCACCACCCGATCCATCGCTCGCAAGCTATATGGGACCGTTAGCCATCTACCCATCATCAGCCCGCATGGCCATACGGACGCCCGATGGTTTGCCGAAAACGAGCCCTTTCCAGATCCAACCAGTCTCTTCATCGTTCCCGATCACTACATATTCCGCATGCTCTACAGCCAGGGCATTGCGCTCGAAGACCTGGGTATCGGCCAGAAGGAGCTAACTGCCGGCGAAGCACGAAAGATCTGGAAACGCTTTGCGGAGTCGTACTACCTATTCCGCGGCACCCCTACCCGGTTATGGCTGGACTATGCTTTTGAAAAGCTGTTCGGCCTGGAAGAGCGGCTGTCCGCAGCCAATGCCGACACCTACTACGACACCATCAGCGCCAAACTAGCATCGCCCGCTTTCCGGCCTAGAGCACTCTACGACCAATTCAATATCGAGGCGCTGGCCACCACCAACTCGGCGCTCGATCCATTAACCTCCCACCAGGCGATCCGCGAGTCCGGATGGAAAGCGCGCATCGTGCCCACGTTTCGCCCTGACGCGGTGGTCGATCCCGTATTCGACGGCTTTCGCCAGAATGTGCAGCAGTTGGGCGAAATGCACGGAGAAGATTCTTCGCGCTGGCAGGGTTACCTGCTCGCGCTGCGCCACTCTCGAGACCGCTTCAAAAAACTAGGTGCCACGGCAACTGACCATGGGCACCCCACCGCTAGAACCGCAGACCTTTCTGCAACCGCAGCCTCGACGCTCTTCGACAGGGTGATTGCGGGCAAAGCCGATGCCGCCGAACAGGAGCTCTTTCGTGCCCAGATGCTGACCGAGATGGCGCGCATGAGCGTAGAAGATGGCCTGGTGATGCAACTACACCCGGGCAGTTATCGCAATCACAATCGCCAGGTGTACCAGCGTTTCGGCCGGGACGTAGGGGCAGACATTCCGACCGCGACCGATTACGTTCACGGGCTGCAACCACTGCTCGATCGCTTTGGCAACGAGCCGAAATTTACGTTCATTCTCTTCACCCTCGATGAATCGACCTACAGCCGTGAGCTGGCGCCGTTGGCGGGGCACTATCCCTGCCTCCGATTAGGCCCGCCCTGGTGGTTTTACGACAGCCCGGAGGGCATGAAGCGATTTCGCGAGCTGACCACCGAGACCACCGGTTTCTACAACACAGTCGGCTTCAATGATGACACTCGCGCCTTTCTCTCTATCCCAGCGCGTCACGACGTGGCCCGCCGGGTGGACTGTGCTTTCCTGGCCAGGCTGGTAGCGGAGCATCAGCTCGACGAGGACGAAGCCGTCGAATTGGCCCACGCCTTGGCCTATGACCTGGCCCGAAAGGCCTATCGCTTATGAGCCTTTACTGGCAAGAGGGCGGTCCGGAAGCCGAGGTGAATCTGCGCGACTCGCTCCACCAAGCGCTCGACCGCCTCGGACCCAGGCGCAAAGTCCTGGCCGTGCCCCCGGACGGCAGCCGCTTCCACTCTCGCGCGGGCGAACTCACGCAATATGCCTACCAGTACTACGGCGACGGTTTGGGATGTGTCCTGCCCGCCCTGGGAACGCACATGCCGATGACCGCGGCCGGGCTCACTCGCATGTTCGGCGACATACCGCATCAGTTGTTCGCCGTCCACAACTGGCGCACGGATGTAGTAACCCTGGGCGAGCTGCCCGGGTCTTTCATCCAGGAGCAGTCATCGGGCCACCTGGACTACACCTGGCCGGTGCAGGTGAACCGCACCATCGTGGAGGGCGGCTTCGACCTGGTCCTTTCCATTGGCCAGGTAGTTCCGCACGAAGTCATCGGGATGGCAAATTACAACAAGAACATCCTGATAGGTACAGCCGGCCCGCTCAGCATCAATCGCAGCCACTACCTGGGAGCAGTGGTGGGCATGGAGCGGATTATGGGAAGAGCCGATAATCCGGTGCGGCGAGTCCTGAACCGGGCGGCGGACGACTTTCTCAGCAATATCCCCATCGTCTATGTCTTGACGGTCATCGGGACCAACCAGGCCGGCGAGCTCGTAATCCGAGGCTTGTTCGTGGGCGATGACGTGGAGTGCTTCCACCTGGCCTCAGAGCTGAGCGTGCAGGTCAACATCAAGCTGCTGGATAAGCCGATCCACAAAGCCGTTGTCTACCTCGATCCGGAGGAGTTTCATAGCACCTGGCTGGGAAACAAGGCCATTTACCGCACCCGCATGGCGCTGGCGGACGGCGCTGACTTGATTGTGCTTGCTCCCGGAGTGGAGCAGTTTGGAGAAGACCCCACCATCGACCGGATGATCCGCAGGTTCGGCTACTACGGAACGCCGGTTACGCTCGAGAAAGTAAAAAACAATCCAGACCTGGCCGCTGAGCTCGGCACCGCTGCCCATCTCATTCACAGTTCTTCGGAAGGACGATTCAACATTACCTACTGTCCCGGAGTGCTCAGCCGGGAAGAGATAGAAGGCGTAGGATTTGGCTATGCCGACCTTGCCGGTACCATGGCTCGCTATAACCCGGCTCGATTGCACGACGGCTTCAACACTGTCGATGGTGAAGAAATCTTCTTCATCTCCCATCCAGCGCTTGGATTGTGGGCATCTCGCGACCGGTTCGAGCAGTTTAGGTACCTGCCAGGGCGAAAAGTCGCATCGAACAGATTAGCTGCCCATAAATGAAGTGTTTTGGAAGGTACGAATGGAATTCCATGTTTCCCGTGAAGCTCGCGATCGTTATGAATTCAATCAGACGCTATTTGCCTTCAGCGGCAACGTAGTCTTCGCCAACCTCGGCGCCAGCAGGGAATTCGCTCATCGCATGAACGAGCGGCGGGGGGTGGATAAAGACTTTTCGAAAACCATCCAGCCCGGAGCGCTCTACGCCATGGGGCTGATCGATGAGATTTGCCACGCCCTGGTTGCCTATTACCGCCAGAAGGTCGATCCCAAAGTGATGGCTGAGGCATTGCAATGGTTCGACGCCCGGCTCAGCAAAGAGGAGCTGGATAAGACGATTCTTGCCTTCATTGAGCGCTTTCCGACTGCGGACGTTTACCGCAAGGAGAAAACCCCCGAGGAGTGGCTGGCCGGGCAAACCGACGGCATCTCTAACCGGGCCGTGGCCTTCGAAGAGATGATGCTGCTGTGGCTGGCCAATGCCAACCCGGCTTTCAAACCTTTTACCGAATTGTTTACCGATCAGTCTTTAGCCGCGGTCACTCGTTATCAGCTGATCACTGACGGCCTGCGCGATTATTTCGGCACCAGGCCGCCGCTGGCCTCCAAAACCCAAAAAATGAACTTAATCGACATGCTGCGTGCTCCGGCACTGGCATCGCCGGATTCGCTCAGCGGCCAGCTGGCGTACATTGTCGAGCACTGGGCGGATCTGATCGGCGATGCGCTCTCCAAGCTATTGCTGGCCATCGACGTCCTCAAAGAAGAAGACGTCGCCATATGGATGCGATTTCACCCCGCGGATGCCATGGCGGGACGGAGGAAAAACTTTCCCTGGGCTTCCACTGACCAGCAAGGCGTAGTGCCGTCCTTCGCCGAAGCGACCCAGGAAAGTGAGCGATTCTCTCCTGACCAGGAATGGATGCCGACCACTGTGCTCATCGCCAAGAGCACCTACGTGTGGCTGGAGCAGCTTTCACGATTCTATGGCCGCCACATCTATCGTCTGGATCAGATTCCCGATGAAGAGCTCCGCCGGCTGGCAGCGCACGGTGTTAATTCGCTTTGGTTGATTGGCGTCTGGGAAAGAAGTGTGGCCTCGCAGACCATCAAGCAGCTGTGCGGCAATCACGACGCAGTCGCCTCTGCTTACTCGCTTTACGGGTACGACATTGCGGCCGATCTCGGCGGGCAGCCGGCCTATACCCATCTGCGCGACCGGGCCTACGCCCACGGCGTAAGGCTGGCCAGCGACATGGTGCCCAATCACATGGGCATTGATTCCAGCTGGGTCATTGAACATCCGGAGTGGTTCATGTCCCGTCCGGATAGCCCCTATCCTGCTTACCGTTTTGAGGGGCCGGACCTCTCCCGCGACGGCCGGGTAGAAATCAAGATTGAAGACCATTACTATGAGCAGACGGATGCGGCCGTGGTCTTCCGCCGCCGGGACAAGTGGACCGGGGACACCCGCTACGTCTATCACGGCAATGACGGCACCAGCTTCCCCTGGAATGACACCGCGCAGCTCGATTACCTGAACGCCGCCTGTCGCGAGCAGGTTATCCAGACCATTCTGCACGTGGCGCGGTTGTTTCCCATCATCCGCTTCGACGCTGCCATGACCCTGGCGAAGCGTCACTTCCAGCGCCTGTGGTTTCCCATCCCGGGCACCGGCGGAGCGATTCCTTCGCGCGCCGAGTACAGCATGAGCAAGGCGGACTTCGATCGCGCCATGCCGGAAGAATTCTGGCGCGAAGTGGTGGACCGCGTGGCTCGCGAAGTTCCAGGCACTCTTTTGCTGGCAGAGGCTTTCTGGCTGATGGAAGGCTACTTCGTCCGCACCCTGGGCATGCACCGGGTGTACAACAGCGCCTTCATGAACATGATGCGCGACGAGGATAACGCCAAATATCGTTCGGTGATCAAAAACACCATTGAGTTCGACCCGGATATCCTCAAGCGCTACGTCAACTTCATGAGCAATCCTGATGAGCGCACAGCCATTGACCAGTTCAGCAATGGCGACAAGTTCTTCGGTGTCTCCACCATGATGTCGACTCTGCCCGGCCTGCCCATGTTCGGCCACGGCCAGATTGAGGGCTTCACAGAGAAGTACGGTATGGAGTTCCGCCGCGCCCGTCACCAGGAGGATCCTGACCAGGGACTGGTGGCGCGCCACGAACGTGAAATCGGTCCGCTGCTCCACCAGCGCTGGTTGTTCGCTGAGAGTGAGAATTTCCTTCTCTACGATTTTTATCAGCCCGACGGCACGGTGAATGAGGATGTCTTTGCCTACTCCAACCGGCGCGGCGAGCACCGGGCGCTGATCATTTACCACAACAAGTTCGCCACTACCTACGGCACCATCCACCAATCGGCCGCCTATGCCGATAAGGGAGCGGGCCATCTGCGCCAGCAGTCGCTGGGTGGCGCCTTCGGCCTGCCCAACGATAGCAACCTCTTCCTGGCGTTCCGCGATAACTCCACTGGACTGGAGCATCTGGAGCGGGCCTCGAAGATTGTCTCCAATGGCTACTCGATCGAGCTTCAAGCGTACAAATGCCATGTGTTTCTGCACTGGCGAGAGCTCAGGCCGGCGGATCAATATCGCTGGGATCTGCTTTGCGACTTCCTGGGCGGACGCGGGGTACCGAACCTGGATGACGCGCTGGTGACCCTGGAACTCGCTCCACTGCACGATACTTTGGTTACCCTTCTGCACCCGGATCTCGTCATGGAGCTAGCCAGTGTTTCCGAACCCTTGCCCGCGTGTGGGCAGGAGGAGCGGGAATCTACTCCGGCAGCTCAACTGATGCAGCGCATCGAGGCACTCAGCTGGCGCTTCGCGAACGAAGCATTTGCCATCTACGGCCGCAAGACAGGCACAACCGTACAGGTGAGCGAAAAAGACCTGTGGCTGGTGGTTTGCCGTCAGGTGCATGCGGTCAAAAACCTGGCAAATCTTGAGGCGGAGTTCTCCAAGCCTTGGTCTCGCGAGGCCAGGATGATATTGCCCAGCGCAAGCTCCGAGCTCCATCCCAGCGCAGTCTGGGGGCCGGTACTTGGGTTTGCTCTCTTGCAGGGCCTGGCTGAAGCCTTCGGAGGCAAAAACACCGCAGCCACGGGACTGGCGCTCTTCGACCGGCTACGGCTACGCGAAGCCTTCGCCCGGGCTTACGTTGGCGGCGGTGAAATTACCCAGGACGGCTGGCGAGCTGCGGCGCGGGTTCGGCTGGCCTTCCTTGCCCAGACGCTTGTGCCGGCCAAGAAGGCCCAGGAGGAAGTGTTCGCTGGTTTGCCCACGGAACTGTGGAAAGACGGCGATGCCCGCTGGTTGCTGCATGTGAATGAATCGGACGGGGAAGAGTACTTCAACAAGGAGCTGCACGAGCAGATGCTCTGGTGGTTGCAACTGCCGTCTCTGCTGGAACTCGCCTCTGCGGCGCCGGTTCCGGAACCGGTAACCGCCGGTGCAGCTGCGGAAAAGAAGCCACGCCGTTCGCCCGTGCGTCCCGTCGGAACAATAGAAGAGAAGGTCAAGCAGGCCACCGTGCAGGCGCAGGAAGCTGGTTTCCGCCTGGCAAAGAAAAAAGAAGTAGTGATAAAAACGGCAGAAGAAGCAGTGGTAAAGCCGGCGAAAAAGGAAAAGAAAGCCCTGGCAAAGCCCTAAAAGGCATGTGAGGGGTAAGAAGAACGGTACCTCGGGAGTCCTTGCCACTTCGTAACTAGTAGAATGACAAGCGGTTGGGACTCCGGAGGTCTATGGCTCGAAAGGTGACTGAAGAAACAAGTCCGATCACGCTGGCGATCGATATCGGCGGCAGCGGACTGAAGATCCAGGCGCTGAGCCCGGAAGGTCGAGCCATCAGCGACCGGCTGCGCGTGCCCACCCCTAATCCGGCCACCACGGGCGCCATCCTGACTGCCCTGGATGAACTAAAAGTAGGTGTTCCTCTTTTCGACCGGGTCTCCATCGGCTTTCCTGGGGTCATCAAGCAAGGCAAGACAATGACGGCCGCGAATCTCGATCCGGGATGGATTGGTTTCCCGCTGGCGAAAACACTGGAAAAACGCTGGGGCAAGCCGGCGCGGATCGCCAATGATTGCGCGGTGGGCGGCTACGCGGTAATTAAGGGTCACGGAGTGGAGTTGGTCGTCACCCTGGGTACGGGGATGGGCTCTGCGATCTTTACCGAGGGCGTTCTGTGTCCCGGACTTGAACTGGGGCACCATCCATGGCGCAAAAAAACCTATGAGGATTATCTCGGCAGGCGTGGGCTCGAAAAATATGGCGTGAAACGCTGGAACAAGTTGCTGCAACAAGCAATCGATCAGACCGCTGCCACGTTTAACTGGGACGTTCTATACCTGGGAGGCGGCAACGCCAGGAAAGTAACTCTCAAGCACGGTTCCAACATCAAGATAATCTCCAACGAGGAGGGTCTGCTCGGGGCGATGGCTTTGTGGAGAGACTGGCAATAGGGTTTGCGCCGCCGTCACTTCTTCGAAGTTCTGGATCAGGCGTGGTGTCCGGCGGCAGTCCGCCACGGAGCCACTGATTGTCTTGAAGCCATCATCAGCCGAGCGGACGTCTACCACGCCGTTCAGGCAGACATTTTCCGCGCCATTGCGGACAGCGGTTCCGCCACCGTTGTCGACCTTTGCTCCGGCGGAGGAGGGCCGTGGTTAAGTCCAGGCTGGCGCTCTCCGCTCAAGGTCGTGCTCACCGACAAATTTCCCAGTAGTGTGCTCTCCGCCCGCTTGCAGCAAAATCCTTCGATAACTTGCCTGAATGAGCCAGTGGATGCGGCAAGCGTGCCGGAATCTCTCCGCGGATTTCGAACGATCTTCTCGTCATTTCACCATTTTCCCGATACGGTCGCGCGCGAGGTACTAGGGGACGCGGTGCGGCGCAGGGAGGGCTTCGCCATGGCCGAAGTGACTTCGCGTACTCCGCGAGCCTTCGCGACCATGTTTTTCATGCCATGGTGGGTCTGGCTCCTTACTCCGTTTATGCGGCCCTTCCGTTGGTCGCGACTGCTGTTGACTTACCTCATCCCTCTGATTCCGCTCGTGGTTTTGTGGGATGGCATCGTCTCATGCTTCCGCACCCGCACGCCTGAGGAGTTGCTGGAACTGAGCAAAACTTTTCCGCAATATGAATGGAAGGCTGGTTATGCCAAGGGTGGTTGGCTCTCCCCCGTGTACCTGATCGGCCAGCCAAAATGAACGCCGCCAATCGACGGGGACTCAGACTATTCTTCCACCTGAGGTCCCCACATCCCAATCGCAGCTTGATTTTCGACAGAGGAATCAAGGGCCTTCGACCCACCCAAGGTGATGAAAAACCCGGGGAGATAGCGAGATGGTGGCGGCGAGTATTTCTTGCCCTCTCACAAAGGATCGGGTGCCCCATCCTTCGCGTTCTCCGCGAAGGGTGGGATAACCAGAAGTTGCGGGCAAGGGCCTCGGGGTGAAGAGCAGTGGCATCCCACCCTTCGCCAACAGCGCGAAGGATGGGGCACCCGATCCTTTGTGGCTGGGCAAAAGGATGTCTTTCGAGACAGCGAAGCGTAGTGGCGGTTGCTCCGGCCCAACGAGCTTTCGCGGCTCAAAATGGGAACTTGTGAACCCATCAAC